>Ga0209812_10000492_pt1 | contig 35694 bp, 25 predicted proteins | sample JI71714BDNA_FD_187502 | JGI IMG/M metagenome (GOLD analysis project Ga0209812, IMG submission 187502) | Wastewater effluent complex algal communities from Wisconsin, to seasonally profile nutrient transformation and Carbon sequestration -... | ecosystem: Engineered > WWTP > Effluent > Algae...
TCGGAATAGATGTCTTACCACCTACTCCGATATTTTATAATTCCAAACTATTTTGGATCCAAGATCTCTTTGATTCTACTTCTTAGATCATCTTTGTGATATGCAGATGAAATATCGCTAGAAGCGTACGTAGCTAACATCGAATCTATCTTTTTGATATGCGCTCTTACTGTGGCAGTGATGTCAGAGTTTTTAGCAGCATTGTCCTTTTGGTCTAGTGCTTTGCCTAGGGCATCTACATACGTTCTTTGTAAATTTCTACGGTAGATATCGATTGATTTTTTTGATTTCACTTCCGTAAAAATAGCATTGGTCAGATCGTCCATCATTTCTGTCAACTTATATGCTTTGTCTCCATTTAAAGCTTCATTTTCTTGCATTCTAAGCAATCTTTCTTTCATCAAGACTAGATTTAGCGTACGTTCTTGCAAACCTCTGATTCTTTCTGTATTGCCGTGTTCTTCTATTCTGCTCAAGATGTTTTTGTCAGCAATCCAAAGTGGTGTGGTAAATAATTGATCATTTAGAAAACGAAGGGCATCTTTTTGTCTTGCCTTATCGGTATGGTAATAAACTGGGCTATTTTCGTCATATGTTTTATAATATTCTGACACACCACCAATATTGGCAGTGACGTGGCCCAAATATCTATTAAATTGGCCGATAGCCGAATCATAAAACTCCTTTAACTCTTCAAATCCCTTGGTGTCTTCACCCATCCATTTTACCAGATTGGGAACAATTCGCTGTAAGTTTTTAATACCATATTCTGAAGCTTTGATAGAGTTATCTCCAATATCTTCTGTCTGCGCGGTAGGGTCTGTAGGCAATCCTCGTTGACGTCCGAATCTATAAATCGGGTTGTCAGCTTTTTCTTTAATCCAATTATTTATGGTCGCTCTCTCGGATTCTGGCGTAGCATCTTTGATGAGTCTGTACCCATATTGGATAGACCAAATGTCATAAAGCCCAATATCTGGCATTAGCCCCACAGCGCCATCTTCTGGTTGTGCCACGTAATTAAACCTAGCATAATCCATGATCGACGGAGCGGTACCCATCTTTTTTGTAAAATGTGGCGATCTCAAAGAATCCACTGCGTAAGCCGAACTAGCGCCCATATTATGTGGTAGTCCCAATGTATGACCGACTTCGTGTGCTGCGACAAATCTTATCAATCTACCCATGACTTCTTCTCTCAGTTTTGGTGTACGTGCATCAGGATTGATGGCAGCTGTCTGAGTAACAAACCATGTGCGCAATAAATTCATCACATTGTGATACCAAATAATATCACTTTCTATGATCTCACCTGTACGTGGGTCATGCACATGTGGTCCCATCGCATTTTGGATGTCTGTACTCACATATCTGATCACCGAATATCTTACATCTTCTGGCGACCAATCGGGATCTTCTTCTTTGGTCGGTGGCAGTTTTGCCATGATGGCATTTTTAAATCCTGCTGCTTCAAATGCTCCTTTCCAATCATTGACACCTTGCATAAGATATGGTCTCCATTTTTCTGGCGTGGCAGGATCTATATAATATACGATTGGTTTCGCTGGTTCTACGAGTTCACCACGGAAATATTTTTCGCGATCTTCTGGTTTTGGTTCTAGTTTCCATTTTGTTATTAGTCTCTTTCTAGAAGCTTTTTGATCATCAGAACTATAATCTGTCTGTTGTATAGAAAAATAACTCACGCGTGGATCAAAATATCTAGGTTGCATCTGTACTTCAGGAAGTAGTACCATATTTTGAGTCATCTCTACGGATAATGTTCCAGTAATCTGATTATCAGGAAGATTGCCACCTGTGTATGTCAGTACGTGTTTGACATAAATATTCTCAGGGAAAGATTTCATTTCTTGTATAAAACTCCTTTTTGAATCTACACTTCTTATTTCGAATGTCTTTTTTTCTTCCTTCCCCATCGCTCCTATCATTTCCACATCAGTATTAAACAATGCTTCTACGTCTATGATGTATCCTGTCGTGTCTTGATTGTAAGCCTGAATATCAAAAACCATGACCACAGGTTCAAAATTATTATTGCGAACAGACTGATAAATCGGATCTTCAAAATTTGCAATGCTATTGTAAGAAACAGATCTCAAAAGAATCTTATCATCTTTTTTTTGCCATCTGATGACTTGTTGCGGTCTAGATTCTACGCCTGCGCCACCGAAATTTAGATTTTTGACAAAACCAGAAATCCTTGATGTGATCAATATTTCTTTTTCTAAGATTTTATTGGAGAGTTCAAAATAATTTTTGTCTTTTACCTTGTGTGTGGTGATCATGCCTTGAGAAGTAATGGCATCTTTGGTAATGACGTCCTTGTAGGCTTTTATTTTTTCATCCTTTTTCTTTGGTTCGGATGTTGCTGGTGTTTTTGGTGGTTCGGGTTTTTTCTTTTTCCAAAACTGAGCATTAGATGTCAATGGAATGAGAAAAAACATTAAAAATGCAATGATTAGATTGGATTTGAAATTCATATATTGATTTTGTGATTGAATCGACAAAATATAACAATTTGGAATAAATACAAATTCTTATCTTAAAATTCATTTGAAGATGTCTGATAGGATATCACCATTTAAAATGCTCAGAACTAAAAATGCTTTCTAATATCCAAAACCTAGCACTGTTTAAACTCGTACAAAAATGTATATACAAAAGATAAGACTTAACGAATCGTCACAATCAATTTATACTATTTTCTAGTTAATTATCCGGCTTCAACAATCCATTAAAATTGAATAATTTCAACAAAGATGCAATTAATTCAAAAAATATTACAAAATTTACAAAATAACCAAAAAATCACAATTAACTATAATTCAATCATTTATGTCATGCATTATTTATTTGTACACATATAGATACGTTTACAAACGTATTTAAACGTATATTAAACGAATACAGAAATGCGCTGCCTACATCTTTGCATCGTCAATCGATCGAAAGATCAAATATTTGTTTCACTCGTCCTGACATACATACTAAAACAACACATGTATCACGGACACAAATTTTTAATATCATGATGAATACAATCAAAAATTCAGTACAACTCGTAGGCAACATCGGTAAAGATGTGCAATTGGTTTCATTTGACAATGGCAATAAAAAAGCATCCATTGTGCTCGCTACAAATGAATCATACACAAATACTAAAGGCGAAAAAGTAAAAAACACTTCATGGCACAATCTGATTGCTTGGGGTAAAACTGCAGAGCAAATAGCAGTGTCTGTTCAAAAAGGAAATGAAATATCCATCGTTGGAAAACTATCTAATCGTACCTATACGGACAAAGATGGAAATACTAAATATGTGACAGAAGTGGTTATCAATGAGTTCTTTAAAGTGGCAAGAACAATTGCCCCTACCGTAGAAGTAGTACCTTTTTAATCCATACATTTTTATCAATATTCAAATTCATTTTAATCTTTTAAATCAAATAATCATGACAAGTAGTATAAAAAATTCAGTTCAACTTATAGGTAATGTAGGTAAAGATGTGAACCTAGTCTCTTATGATAATGGAAGTAAAAAGCTCTCTTTAGCTATTGCAACGAATGAGTATTACACCAATAATAAAGGCGAAAAATCCCAAAATACAGAATGGCACAATATCGTTGCTTGGGGAAAAACAGCCGAAAACATGGCTGCATCCCTTACCAAAGGAAATGAAGTAGTGATCCAAGGAAAACTGACTAGCAGAACTTATACAGATAAAGATGGTAAAAATAAATATATCACAGAGGTTGTGGTAAATGAATTTTTCAAAATTGCAAAATCATCACGTGAAGTCGAAGCTGCGGTGTAGCAGGAAATAAAGAAACGTTCTGCTCCATGTCAGGAGTGGGACGTTTCTTTTCTAAATTATTTCGATTATTTTGAATTCTTACATCCACCTACGTCTATCGCTCTCAACCTTTCTGAGAAAAATATCAGATAAGTTTTTTGCAAAATCATTCTTGATATAAGGTATCATGATTCTGCCTGAAGCAGTGTATAAAGATATGCTGCACAATTGGTTTCTATACTGATATGGCGACTGATGGAGTTCTATAGCTTGTATCTTAAATATTGGTAATACTTCGGCCTTGTCACCAAATACACCACCTTTGATGTAGAGTAATTCGCCATCGTGGCCATAAGTTTTTTTTCTGTAGCCGACATATCTGAATCCAATAAGGTAAAGTATAATCAATAGACCATAAATGATTTTGTCGGTCTGATCGAGAAAGTATGCAAGGCCACTAAGTAGAGCGAAAACAATACTTATCAAAATGGTAAACCTGTAGAAATATCTTTTATCTATCTTGTGCATTTCGAAGGACTCAAAATCAACGCTGCCGAAAAGTGTATGCACGACTTCAGTAATGTGTGACATGTTACATCCTGGAATGTTGATGTTTTGTTTTGACGTTAGTTCGGCACTTGATGCTTGATTAAGATATAGATTTTTAAATCCAGCTAATCGTTTTAGCAAATTATCCGACCACGAAATGTGTTGGATTTTATGGTCAAATGCAGAAATCTCTTTTTTGGTAAATAAACCACTTATGATTTTAAATCCGCGGCTCGATCTTAAGAATTGCAAGTCATAATGTTGGACAACTGTTCTCACCATCGAGATGATGATAGAAACAATCAAAAATACAGCAACAACGAAAGCAATGAACGCAAATCCAAGCTCAACGTCGGGTATTTCTTCAGAATATTCATCGACATCGACACCGACTTCTTGAAGATTCTGATAAATCCAGAAAAAGAATAGAAATATAAGTCCGCCAGATTTCAAGTGATTTTCGGTGATCCCTACTTTGAATAATTCGGCTGTAGTGAGCGACATGATAGGTTTGTACACTACTGAAGATGTTTCTTCACGACCTTCTTCTCGTAAATCTTCATTAGCAGAAACAAAAGCTTTTTTCTCAGCCATTACTAGATCACGAAGTGCGTAAGCCTTGTCGGTTTGGATAGCATGAAATTCGAATTCATTTTTTTCTGATCCAGCGGTATCTACTTTCAGTCGGAGTACTGAGAAAAACTGATGGATGATATTCTGCTCAAAATTAATGGTTTGAATCTTAGCAAATGGGATGGACATCTTTTTTTTGTTGAAAATCCCTGTAAACAAGACCAATTCACCATCTTGGATAATAAAATAGGTTTTGAAAAAATTAATGACAGAATAAACCATAGAAATGACTGCCACTGCAATAATCGTGTATAATAAATAACTTGTTTTGCTTTTGCTACCTCCAAGTAAAACTACCACCACAAAAGGCAGCAATTGCCTGAATAAGACATTTACAGTCTTAAACAGAATCATCAAAATAGCCACATAGGACTGACGATTAGGTACCGAAAAGTCGAACTCACTCTTCTTCATCGTGCGCTACCTTATTGGTGATAAATTGTTTGAGTTTGGCGGCAGTTTCTTGGGATAGTCCTGGAATATTCAAGTCGCTAGAACTCCCACCTGCTGTAAAAAGCGACAACTCTGAAAGTCCAAAATACCTATCTATCGGTCCTTGGTTGATCTCACAATGTTGTACACGATTGAAGGGAACAATAATGGTAGATCTAAACCACATACCAGATTTATAGACTACGTCTTTTTCACGTAGGGCAAAACCTTCGTAGAAATAGGATTTGTAAGATAAAAAAATAAAAAAACTAGCTACCAAAATCCAACCGCCTACCACAATCCAAATCAAAGGGGAAGCAAAAAGTTCTTCTACAAATATCCCGATCCCAAGATAAATGATGATTGCGGCTATAAAAAAGAAAGCCGTGAAATAAATACTAACTTTCTGATAATTAAGCTCTAAGGATTCGAACTGAATATCATCAATACTAGGCAAATGCTGAGAAGGAAGTTGGTTATTTTCGAAATCCATAAGGTATTTGTACGTTTTGAATACACATGCACAAGGTAAATGAAAATTCTATCCAAAAAGTTCATAAAGAAAACATTAACACGTTTATTCATTACTTTAAAAGTAAAAAAAAAAGAAGAATCTCAAAAGTATAATGCCCTTAAGATTCTTCTATTTAGGATAGTATTTAGCTTACAATTGTATATCTAAACCTACGAATAATTGTATAAATCAAAAATCTCCGTAAAACACCTGAAAACAAGGTAGCAGAAGGTCATTTCGCCAAAGATCTACAACTTGATTCCTATCGTCCAAGACCAACTCTACAAAATATTTCCCTTCTATGTGATTCGTAAAGATCTCCTTTTTGATGATGGCATCCTTTCTGAAATCACCTGCTGCTCTCATTATTAACATATCGTAAGATATACCATATTGCTCCAGCCAAGTCATCGTTTGTGGCTTAAACGTATCTTCCCTACCGGATGCCAAAATAATCTTGTATCCCAACTGATGGTAGTGTCTGACCATATTGACCACAGGGATATTGGGTAGATCTTCATCACACCTTGACGCATCAAAAGGACTACGACCATTCATCAGACATAGTGTTCCATCAAGGTCACAGATGATGGCTTTGGGTAGGGATGGGTCTTGGGTTCGATACGTTGGATGCTTTTTGTCGTGTTTTGGACCAACATTGTTATCATTCAAAATATGCTGACGATGCATCTTAAGAATGACATCATCCCCAACTTTTTTATCTCTAGACTTGTCTCTCTCCAGACATTCATCGAGTGAAACATTCATTTCTTTTATCTCTACTTGAACTTGTTGGTTATGGTCGGCATTGAATTTTCTAACGACATTTTTGATCCTTTCCACAGGTCTTTCACTAAGATTGGTATCATCTACGATCACATGTTTACCGTCCAAAAGCGCTTCTACCAACATTAAGTCTCTTACCTTCTCAATAAACTTTTCATTGTGCGTTGTGTGATGATTGTTGTCCAACATCACCCTGAGTTCGTCCTTATTGAGACGTTTGTATGCTCCAGGATTTTCATCCAAAAGCTTTCGTGCATAAGTGGACTTTCCACTTGCTGGCAATCCCCGAAGTATTATTACTTTTTTACTCATTTTATTCTTCTATTTCAATATTCCTAAATGGCCTTTCATATTTCGGCTTCAACAATTTCCAGATGATGGCATCGTATGCTCTTTTTTCGTACATCTTAAATAATATCGCAGGATGTTGACACGTCTGAAAATAAAAAGCAGTTGCCTTACGGTCTTCTAGTTCTTTGTATTCGGCTTTTGCTTCTGTTTCTATTTTTCGATAGGCTTCCCAAAATTCATCTATCGTCGTACGTACCCAATTATAAAACTCATCGGGTACTTTATCCAACAATTCGTCCATAGATTGATTATCTCGCAGATGCTCCCAAATGGTTTTGGAAGAAACCTGAGTGATGATTCTGTGCAAACGTACATACTCCGCAAACTTGATTTTAATTCTGAACCCATTATCAAATCGTATGATAAATCCTTCCTTGTTATCCATTTGCATTTGACGGATGGCTTGTAAATCATTCAATCCATTATATCTTTTGACTACAGGAAAACCTAAGTCTGTCAAAGGGATTTCTATTCCCGATGCAATATCTACGATAGCCAATAATACCAACTCTTCTTTGTGACCATAATCTATGACGATGCGATTTTCTGGGTAAATAATTTCGAACAAATAGGTTTTAGTCTTGTCTAGCTGATCGATACTTTTGGCATATTTATCATATAAAAGTTCTGTGGCCTTTGTGGCTTGTTCGCTCATAAAGGATCCACGGCTAGCAATGTACGGGCGATCATTCCACCAATACAAAATACCCAAAGAGCCATCCATTTTATCATACACTTCAAAGGGCAGCGACGGAATCTGTTGATCAATCACCTCCCCATAATTAAAGAACTTGGTAAATGGTCTTGCCACGATCGTATAATTTTCATCCAATATCAATCCCCTACAAAGCATGGTCACCTCATTCCACATATATTCATACTGCGTTTTGGCCGTATAGTTATAGATATATAGCGGTCGCTCCGGATGTTTAGTCATACGAACATAACCGGAAGTAATCATTTCTTCTAACGCAACGATGTTGAATGGAAGGTTTGTCATATTATTCGTTCATTATTTAATAACGATGCAAAGGTAAAAGTGGTGTGCGCAATCTTTTTGCGTAGTTGGTGATTATTTTTATTTTCTCGCGGATTTATCAGATTTCACAGATAAAATGAAATATCTACTAATAACATCTGTGCAATCCGTGGCATCTGCGAGCTAAAAAAGTACTCTCACTGATTTATCAGATTTCGCAGATAAAAAATGAAATATTGATTTAAATAAAAACCTGTGCAATCCGTGATATCTTTGAGCTATATACTCTCTACAGAACTTATGCCGCTAAAGATGCATTTATAAGATTTCGCAGATAGAAGAGAAAAAAACACCTTACATCAATTTAGGTCAATTTGGATTGATTAATATTTAATTTTGAAATTTTTATTTTTGTTTTACCTTTACATGTCTTTATTACTTACCGAAAGAATAAATGATAAAATCTAGGTTAAAAGTCTTTGTCAAATCCAGCATCAATAAAAATAAAGATACTATTGTCTAGCTTATTAAACATAATGAAGAATTTGAAGAATCCATATTGAACATAAAATCTAATGATAGAATTTAGAAATCTAGTTAAAAAGTATAATGGAAATGTTGTTTTACAATCCATTAGCGTTACATTGAACTATGGACAGATTTATTGTCTATTGGGCAAAAATGGTGTCGGCAAAACTACACTGATTCATTGTCTTCTCAATATGGAAGAAATTGATGAAGGAAGTATTACGATATTCGGAAATGCACACACTTCACTGAGCATTGAAGAACGAAAAAGAATAGGCGTACTCAGTGCTCAATTAGCTTTAATTGAAGAATTAAACGCTTTGGAATACCTACATTTTATCGGTAAAATGTATCAACTTGATAAGAATATAGTTGCCATGAGAGCAAAAGGATTATTAGCTTATTTTTTTGGTCATGAAATTGATTTAAAGAAGAATATAGGTTCATTTTCGAGTGGAATGCAGAAAAAAATTGCTTTTTGTGGCTCTGTGATACATTTACCAGATTTCCTTATTTTGGATGAGCCTTTTGCCAATTTGGATCCTATTGCAGGACGACAAATGGTAGAATTTATTCAAAAGTATGCAAATGACCGAAGGTTAGTGCTTATTTCTTCGCATGACTTATCCTATGTTGAAAAATTGGCAACTCATATAGGTGTACTGTCCGATAAAGCTTTGGTTTTTGATGGGTTAGTCTCAGAGTTTTACTCAAATAGTCATCAATTGGAACATGCTTTTATGTCAATCATTGAATCCGAAATTCAACCAGTATCAACTTTAGACTGGATATGATTTTAGAGTTATGTAAAATAAAATTACGCAATGAATTGTGGACTTATAAAGGTAAAGTAGATCTTTTAGTAAAAGTAACTTTATTGTTTTTATCCATATTTTATGGGATAATGGTTGGACTTGGAACAGAAATGTCTGATTTTGAAGAATTTGACCTAAGAAAAGCTACGATTGGTATTGTTTTAGTTTTATCACTTTTTCGATATTATTTCCCCAATTACAAAGCAAAAGTTAACTACTTTCACGCATATCACCCTGTGCCTAAAAATTATAATCTCCTTATGTATTTTGGACTCGAACTATGCACCAAGTTTTGGCTGAATATGATAGTGTTTGTAGTTACGATTTTAATAGTGCAAGAAGTCAAGGATTACCTTTTCGCACTAGATATCTTGGGTGTAATGTTTCTTGCATCAATGATTCATAGAGTCATGCACCACATAACTGAGTCGAAAATTACGCCGTTGGGAAAAAGCGCTATATTCTTTATATTGATAAGCGGTATAAGTTCCTATTATTATTTGCCTTACTATCAATTTTATATAATTTTCCCTGCATTGCTTTTTGGTGCCATATATTTTCTTGAATACCAAATAAAAGGAGACAAAAAGATGAATCGATTTTCATTTAATGGCAATGTCTATGTAAAGTTGTTTTTTAATAATTCACTAGTATCGAACTTATTTCTCTTGAGTTTGATATTGCAAATATTCTATTACTATCTTTCAACGTTTTCAGAAGGAAACAAATTTATGGAGTATGTCCCAATATTTATACCTTGGATGTTCATTTTTTTATCGAATTTTTACGGACTTTTCAAATCAATATTTTTCATTAATCATCAATCACTGCAAGATTATACATGGTCTAGAACAATCATGTTGAGAATGCTCATTATACCATATAGCATACATTCAATTTTACTTTTACCCTTTGCATATTATTATTTCAAAGATCCTATTTTTATTTGGTCTTCCTACATTGGGTTTACTTTGATTATAATAGGAACAAGCCTTATAAAATCAATACTACAGCCATACAAAATGGCACAAATGATGGGTCAAAAAAGTACTTGGAAGGATATAGCTGTTGGCTTAATAGTTATTTTGTGTACTTCAGTTCTATATGTAGTTCAATTTTATTATTTAGCTTTGATAATTCATTGTTTAATAATAGGATTGTTTGTTGCAGCTTTATTGGCTTTACCGGCTTTGTACAGTAAGGAACAATATAATATTTGGAATAAATTGAAATAAGATGATGAGATCAAAGCTAGTTGTTCATGCTCTGTAATAAGTCATAATAGGTAGAAATTAATTTCGTCGAGTATAAATGATTTTTGCAAGACAATTGTTTTGTAAGATTAAAGAAATGTTATCAGATTGTAAAAATTGCAGAGACACTTATTTAAAAATGCCCCTGCTTATAGTCTACTTCACAAATATTTGCTTCAATTGATCTACGATCTGACCGCTGCCAGACAAGGTGATGTGGCTGATTTTGTCAGCGATTTTCTCCACGTATTCCATCTCTTTGAGTTTGAATAACATGGCATTGTCTTCCATCAATTTTGCGGTATTAAGCAAGCTGCGTGTAGAAGCGGTTTCTTCGCGGCGTGTGATGATGTTGGCTTGAGCACGTTTTTCAGCGATCAAAACTTGGTTCATGATGTCGCGGATGTCACCTGGTAAGATGATGTCTTTTAAACCACAAGATTTTACTTCCACACCAAGGTCAGTTGCTTTTGTTATGACTTCGTTTAAGACAAACTCTGACAGATTTTCTTTGGTTTCCATCAATTCGTCAAAGGTCAATTTGCCAACATACTCACGGATAGCCAATTGCATGATAACATAGAGTTGTTTGTCAAACTCTTTGTTTTCAACCAAAGCTTTGATGATGTCAGTCACTTTGTACTGCAAGGTAAAATTAAATCGCAACTGCGCTTTATCTTTGGTCAATATTTCTTGACCTGGGATCTCCATATTGATGAGACGCATATCTGTTTTTAGCACTGAAATATCTATCGCGTTTTTCCAATACATATATGTTCCTGCATCTAGGGTTTGCTTCATTTCACCATCTACAAAAAGAATTCCCTTTTCAAAACTCTCCAATTTATACGCGCGCACATAAGTAACAGAAAGATTCATCAATGCTTTTTTGTCGATATCTGATTCTATCTCAATTTTGGACAAATCTGCCGTTTTAAATTGGTAGGTATTGATCTCATTATTCCAAAAGAAATATTTTCCCGGCGTCAAAAGTCTATGATACACCTTGTCTTTGTAAACAAAAACCATTTGATTGTCAGCCACATCTATAAGGATGGTTTTGGTTTCAAATTCCTTATTTAATCTCAACACTTCTGCATTGATGTCCATTGGAAATGGTTTTGCCATGTCATAAATACTGACTTCTGTCCAAGGCATCATCCAATAAATGCCCTGATTTAATACTTGGCTGAGTTCTCCGTTTTTGAAGATCAAACCGATACAATTGGTGTTTACAACTACTTTTTTCATTTTTGAAAATATTTAAAAATTACTACTAAAAAACATACAATTATAAAATGCACAATCAGAATACATTCGCCCACACATTACGGAATCATCGTCAGAGCCATTGTGATCAGCTATCATTTGCGACTTTTTATCAATAGATTTTCTTCCATTTGATTGGCCATCTTTTATGATTTTCTGACGGAGATTTTTCGTGCTATGATTTCAAAGTGATGTACAGACTACCTTGATAATCCAAAGATTTTCTAGGCGGAATGTATTCGTCATGTGCAAAAGTGCTTAAAAAACGGAACTAAAATCCGGTGTGTTAACCAACTACACTAACTATCGTGGTGGATAGTGCAGGATTCGAACCTGCCATTCATGGTTTGCTGCTCTACCTTCTGAGCTATTCGGTTTTTGACCGAAACGGGAATCGAACCCATGACCCGCAAATTATGCGCCACTAAACATCTTACTCGTCAGAATACAATCATCATTGCACTATGGAGCTATACAGAAACTCTCAACTATGGACTTGTACAGATAGAAAAGCGACTTCTTCGACACATTGCTGTGATATATTTTTATAAACTCAAAATTAGAATATGAATTGAACTACATGAAAATCTGACTTCATATTTGACATCGTTCTCAATTTTCTTTCCTCGATGTAGCTTCAACTACATCTGTGGGACAAAATCTCAGAGCCATGCCAACTATTTTGTCATATATTCATTCGAATAAAGTCATATTATAATTTTGAGTTTGAACAACTTTTTGTTCCTTTATCATCATTGACGATGCAAAGGTAAAAGCACAGTACGCAGTCTTTTTGCGTAGTAAAAATTATTTTCAAAAAAATTGCAAAATAATTTTAAATCAGAGATTCGGATACTGACTTATCTTTTTAAAATCATAGTTTTCATTTGAAACTAAAATACCCAAAAGCGTATCTAACTGTCTTGTATTTTCTGTTTTTACAAAATGTTGGTCATGGAGCAAGATGACCACTTCATTTTCTGTGAGGGTTTTGTTTTCATTTATGTATTGATCTATTTCACTGGCAAGTTCTACTGCAGATTTTGTGAGCAATTTATCTTTACCTAGCTTCCACTCGATATCCCAACCTACTACTTTAAATTCATGTGCGAATAAAGTATCTACAGCTTTTCTTATTTTTTTATTCGTATCATAATTGATATTGCATGTTCTCCAAGAGTTATTAGCAGGTGTGCGGATGATATTTTGTAAAATGCCAAGTGAATCATCCATCAGCTGAAAGTCTTTTAACACTTTATCTGTATTTTTATAAAAATCTATGTATCTATTGTGTGCATGAAAATAAGTATGGTTTGCTAGTTCACAAAACCTGGAATTCCTAAGGGTAGAGAAATCATTTGTTTGTTTTTTAGTACCAAAAATATGTGAACCAATTACAAAAAAAGTAGCTGGAATTGTTCTTTTTTCAAGTAATTCAAACACGTTCATCGTGCCTTTATTAGGTCCATCATCAAAGGTGAGATAGATGTTCTTCTTTTTAGGGAGTGGTATATCTGATGGTTCGTTTTCACAAAATACATGGGTAATGTCTTCTTTTGTGTTGTCATTATTATTTTCTTTTGCCTTTGCGATTTTTGATCCAGAATTACAAGAATTAATAAAAAGCACTAGTAATGCCAATAAAAATAAGTGTATCAAAACTACCATTCGCTGCAGTTTTGATTTATATTTTGCATGGATAAAATATCTGCTTTTTTCACGATTTTTCACATTTACATTTTTGCTTTCTACGGATGCTTTACCTGAGTTCATACTGTTATTATTTAAAAGGTTTATTAAAAATTTCAATACAAAACTATTTATATAATACACAAGCAATGTCTGTGAGTATTAAATGTAAGGGACTATCTATTATTCGTTGATTTTGATCTAAATTGTGATCATTCTAGGTTAAAAACTTGACATAATTAAGACCTTAAATTGTAGTAAAATTCGGATACAAATGCCTTTATTTGTGTAGTATCACTAAGTTGTATTTTTTCTGAATTCTCAGCTATTGAACTATTATTTGCGCAGTCATTTTGCGTAGTTCAAATGAATTCCTAGATTTGTGACATTATTATTCAGTTTATAAAGTTCATATGCCTATAAACAAAAACGCGCTCATCCGATACAAAGTACTAGATAATTGTTTTCGCAATCGCCAACGAAAATGGACACTTGATTTGCTCGTAGATAAAGTCAGCGATGCACTCTACGAATATGAAGGAATCTCCAAAGGTGCATCCATACGAACCATACAATATGATATCCAAATGATGCGTAGTGATAAGCTTGGCTATAATGCTCCTATCATTGTAGTGGACAAAAAATATTATACCTACGAAGACCCAACATATAGCATTACCAATCTGCCAATCTCTCATGCTGATATGCAACAGATGTCCGAAGCAGTAGAACTATTAAAGCAGTTTAAAGGATTCGAACATTTTAATAATCTTAATGATGTGGTGCAAAAACTTGAAGATCATGTTTATAGCAATTCCAAAAAACAGCCATCTATCATTCACTTTGAAAAAAACGAAAGACTCACTGGCATTCATTATTTAGATGTATTGTACAAAGCCATTCAGGAGAAAAAGGTGTTATCTATTACTTATAAATCTTTTAAAGCTGAATCTGCAAATGTCATCACTTTTCATCCTTGGTGGCTGAAGGAATATAAAAATCGTTGGTTCCTATTCGGTATGAAGGCAGATACGATACTAAATCTTGCGCTTGATAGAATAATAGCTATAGAAGTGGATAATAAGACCCAATACAAGCCATCGCAAATAACTTCAATAGATGATTATTTCAGAGATGTCATAGGTGTGTCAGTGAGCCTAAACGTGAGAGCAGAAAATGTTAAGATTTGGGTAGATGCTAGTAATGCGCCTTATGTAGAAACCAAACCATTGCACCATAGTCAGGAAGTTATGGAAAGAAATGATGATGGAAGTATTGTATTAAACTTAAAGGTACAACTCAACTTTGAGCTAGAAAGAGAGATACTTGGATTCGGGGAAAGTATGGTCGTTTTAACTCCAAAAAGACTGGTCAATAGGGTAACAAAAAAAGTAGCTACCATGTCATTTAACTATACACAAGGACCAACTTAAAACGAATAAATAAATAGCTTATGAATTTTACTCAAATAACTGAATGCAAATGTTCATTACAAAGTAAAGGAAGATGGATGCCAATAATAATTAAAGCTAATGATCCAAGCTAAAACACCAGATGATCATAAATCTGAAGGCTACCTGAACTATTTTTTATCACTTAAAAAATTAAAATAGTCTTTTACATTTCCAGTTTGTAACTTCGTCTTAAAACAAATCAGAATTATACTCATGATATTTAAATTTAAATAACTTATAAAGCAACCTTTTGAGAAAAAACAGCACTTAAACATTGTAGTAAAACCATAATTAGCGTAACAAATAAAAGTATTATTAAACAAACAAAACGACCCAATGAAAACATTAAAACTTATCATCTGTATATTTTACATTGTCCTAGTTTCACCACTTACAAGTCAAAGCTGTTTACCAGGTGGAATCATTTTTAATAATCAAGCAGAAGTAGACGCATTTGCGATAAACTACCCAGGATGTACTGAGATAATGGGGAATGTTTATATTCAAGGTAACATCACTAACGTGAATGCACTTTCAAATATCGTAAAGATAAACGGGTTGCTCAATATTGTAAATACAACTTTAAACCAGCCAAATATCTTCCCAAACCTTCAGCATGTCACAAGAAGTCTTTTGATAGCTAATACAGGTGTTACTGAATTGTCTGGGTTTAATAATCTCACGAAGGTAAATTACAAAATAGAAATTTACAACAATGACAATTTGGCAACTTTAGATGGATTTAATGCTTTAACAACCACAGATACCATTACTGTAGGTCAGCAAGTAGATATTCGAAATTCATTTTCACAAATTCAGACTTTAAAGCTTCTAAAATTAATAAGTTATTTGACAACAGGTCCGGGATTACAAGTTTCAGGTGCGAATGCCTTTAGTTCTTTAAACAAAACTGATTTGATAGAAATAACTGGGCTGCAAAACTCAAATTTAAATTTCCTTTCAAATTTGGATACTGTGTCTAGTTATTTTTACATAAACAATCTTCCTAACTTAACAACATTATCAGGATTATCATCATTAGCTAGTGTAAAAACTTTGCTTATTGGCGGAAACAACACATTGGCTAATTTAAATTTACCTCCGACTTTAAAAATAAGTTCTTTAAATGTAGTTGGTAATCCTATTTTGACAAACTTACAAGGGCTTCCATCTATCAGTCAGTTAGACGAACTAGTCATATCGGCCAATGCATCACTAGTAAGTTTAGATGGTATTAATAATCTGAACACCGTCAAGAATACTTTTTATTTAACGAGTAATGATGTGTTAACGAACATCTCAGCATTGGACAATATAAAAATTGTGGGTTCTAATGTCTACATTTACGACAATGTTATCCTGAACGCTTGTTGCAAAATTGCATCTTTAGTCACAAAAAATCGTATTTTGGGAGAAGTTCAAATCTATAATAATGGACCTGAATGTTCAAGTCTATTGGATATAATAGGAACATATTGTTATGATGGCGATGAAGACGAAGTTATAGACTTAGTTGATAACTGTCCTTTTGATTATAATGATGATCAAGAAGATATAGATAATGACGGCATTGGTGACGCGTGCGACAATTGTCCGCTTATAAGCAATGCAGACCAAGCAGATGCAAACAATGATGGCGTAGGAAATGTATGCCAGTCTTTATCGGGTGTTGGTGCATTAGAAATTAGTTCAGATGTTTATGTGGATAATAGTCTTAGAGGTGTAGTTTTAAAATCACCAAATGGTTTTTGCTACAGGGTAAAGGTGAATAATAAGGGTAAATTATCCGTAAAAAAGATCAATTGTCCATGATAAATATAAATGATAGACTTCAATTCTCCGATTTATTTATAACATACTTTTAATATGAAACGGGTCTGTCAAAAAACACAAACAAAGTTAACTTAAATATTTGTCTTTAAAACAACTCAAGCTAAATGCAAGGAAATAAGAATAATAACATTAATACCCTTGCATTTAGCTTACATTATTTTTGAACGTCAGTTGTATACACTTCTTATCCTTAAAGTATTCTTATAAACCTGATGTTGAACATTTGGGATTTTAAGCAAAACTGACTTTTTTAGCCGCCCCTACAATCTTATAATATCATCAATCCAAAATAACCATAGGCATCACCAGCTGATCTTGATTGCCACTGATTTTTACAAAATATGTACCTTTAGTAAGTTGTTGGGTTTCTAAGTGAATCAAGTGATCACCTTGTCCAAAATATTCATTGTCTCTAATATTGCGTACAACTGCACCCGTGGCATCAATAATATCTATTTTGACAGGAAAACCTGAAGTAAGACTAAATGCTATTTGTGTCCAAGAAGCTTGATTTCTAGCTACAGGATTGGGAAATATCTTACCTGAAATATGTTTTGACCTGATATCATTTACAGAAGTGCTTGTCTCTCCGAAAACGATATTTTCATCTCCTGATTTATAGGGAACATAAAAAATAGGTAGGTAGTACATCTCATCTTTTGTACCTTCTCCCCACGTTACAAATTTAGGTGGCGAAGTAGGATTTGCTGGATTATTTGCTGTATTATCATAGGTAGCTGTTGCCCTGATCTTACTACCTTTTTTAGCATAAATATACTTATTAAAGTAGTAATCGCCTTGCCAATTAAAATCCCATTCGTTGATACGAATTAGATTGGTCTTCGTACCATCAGGATTTTCTAAAACTACTTCCCAATCTTTTCCTAAATAATGCATATGTGGAGATAGTCCGATCAAACTTACATCAAATGGTATGGTGTAAACACCTTCAAATTTCTTGACCTGATTGGGTAATATAAAGAAAGAATTGACTCCTGTCACAAGGTCGAAAGGAAGCATTATTTTTCCTTTGACGGTACGGTCTATAACTTCGTTAGACTTTGCAAAAAATATATTGACGGTGGAAGAATCTTTTTCATCTACACTCCAAGGTGCATAGTGCATCTGAACTATTAGGTCACTATTGGCAGGCATATCTTGTGCCAAACCATCTGGAAAGTACCTAGGCTTTTGACCTGGAACATACCCAGGAAATTGATCCCTGTTAATCACTTCGAAAGCATCAAAATCTGCAAAATCATCTGCTGAAAAACCATATTCTGGCGTCTGTGCATCATATTGTCTAGCTTTACCTGATTGGTCTGCAAAAAACAAGGCATGGTGTACAATTTTTGTATTGCCTGGACGCAACTCTAAAGCTTTTATCTTTTTATTTTGAACGAGTCCACTAGGTAGTACAAAGTACCTATATTCATCTTTCCCATTTCCTTTGTGCGTATAAGAATTCTTAAAGGTGAGCACCAAGTCTGGTGTACCAAGTAATGAATTGGTAGGAAATACTGGGGCTTGTGGTAAATCACTAGCCAATCCTTCCTGGAGTCCATCATCTACCCAATCAGCAATCTTTTTGATTTGATCATCATTGAGATAATTTTCGCCCAAAAACCTACTAAAATCATGATCTGCTTTCCATGGTGGCATGATACGTTGTTCTGTGACATACTTAATGGTATATGCCCAGTTCTTTACTTCTTCATAATTTGTAAGGCTCATTGGCCCGATCTCACCTTGTCTGTGACACGACATGCAGTGGTTAAAAATGATAGGTGCTATATCTTTGTTAAATGAGACTTGCCCTAAAGCAAATTCAGTTAAAAAAATAGTGCAAATGATGAAAGGAAGTATTCTAAACATTTTATTTAATGGTTTAAAAGATTGTCATTAAAATTTATAAAACAGCCTATGGGTTGAGAAGACTTGATCTTTGGTGACACACCATTTATGATGCTATTTAAAGCATCTCTCAGATAGTGTTCTCTTGCTTGTGATTTCCTTTTGCCAGGTTTATAAAACAAATCATTGATGGCGCCGATGTACTCGATTTTTTGCTTTGTTTCATTAAACACTACCGCTGTCGGGAGTATTTCGGCATTAAATTTTTGTGCGATTTTTTTATAATAATCAGTTCGAGTATACAAGGTTATGTTGTACTTTTTCTTAAACTTATCAATTCCAACTTGCTTAGAAGCAAAATTGGGAAACAAACCTATAAAACCGATATTCTTCTTTGCAAACTCAGCATGAATTGCGTTGATCTCTGGGGCCAACTCCTGACAAATACGACATTCATCCAGTAAAAAAAGATATACTGTAATGCTATCAGAGCTAAAACTCTTCGTTATGGTAACAAATATGATTAAAATTGTCGCTAAAAGCCGCATAGTACAATTACTGTAAGACAAAAGTAAACCTTTTTTTGATTTCTTTCATTTAAACCCGAAATATGCATAAGAAAATCTATTCCGAAACTAAACTGCTGCAAATCAGAATCCGCCGATGCGGACGATTTATTTTCTGTAACCGTAGCGCTGCTACGTTTTTCGAAACTAAATAGCTGATTTATTGCATTTTAGCTTCTCATAACGAAGTTCTAACGCATAATCCGGGTTAAATAAACAATAAGGTCCTTTGATAGGATTAATCAGCAAATTTATATTTAATATCAATCAATAGGACGAATCCCTTTCAATAATAAGTTTTAAGCGATCGCTAAATGTTTCTACCTTATAAAAACTATCTACCCACCAACTTCTTAATCATTCCATTAAAAATAAAACCATGAAAAGGCAGTACCGCATACCAGTATAATCTCCCCATCACACCTAAAGGACGAAAAGTAGCTGTTTGGGTCAAGTTGTTTTTTTCATCTATTTTGAATTCAAGCCATGCTTCGCCCGGGAGTTTCATTTCTGCATAAAGGAGTAATCTTTTTTCTTCTTTATCTGCCAAAAGTACACGCCAAAAGTCCAAGGCATCACCTGAATGAATTTCGGTGGGGCTCTTTCGACCACGACGCATACCTACGCCACCGAAAAGCTGATCTATAAATCCACGCAATCCCCATAGGAAGTCGCCATAATACCAACCATTCTGTCCGCCTATCGACCATATTTTGTTCATGGTAGTAAAGATATCTATCACTTTTTCTTTGCGAATATCTGTAAAACATCCATTAACGGGAACTTCGATATACTGAGAGATGCCTTTGTTGAGTGTTTCGCTTGTGAGAGCATCTTTCCAACTAGAAATGACTTGATTCTGTTCTATTTTACCAAAAGCCAATTTGATGGAAGTATCATAATCTAAGAGCGTTATGCCTAGTAATTCTGCCAGATTATTGGGTTTGCAGACGACTTCTACTTTCATGCTGTTGACGAGGTTTTTTGCCAATGCATAAGAAGTAGATGTAACAAAATAAAGCCAATAAGATGAGATTTTGGGCGTCATGACAGGCACTACCCATATATATCGTTTCAGATTTCTGATTTTGGCAAATCTGAGTAGCATTTCTTTGTAGGTAAGTATATCTGGGCCACCAATATCGTAAGTCTGTCCGTATGTTTCTGACTTGTCTTTGACACCATCCAAAAACTGAATGACATTTCTTATTCCAATAGGTTGGCATCTCGTTTTTAGCCATTTGGGTGTGATCATTGCAGGCAATTTTTCTACCAAATCTCGGATGATCTCAAAGGAAGCACTACCCGACCCTACTATGATGCCTGCACGCAAAGTAGTCAAAGCAAAATCTGCATCTGACAAGATATCTTCCACGTGTTTTCTGGATGTCAAGTGGCGAGATAGTTCTACTTCATTGACGATTCCACTGAGATAGACAACTTGTTTTACTTGGGTTTGATCTAGTCTTTCTTTAAAGTATTGCGCACAATGCTCTTCCATATTTTCGAAATCACCTGAAAGTGTGGACATGGAATGAATGAGATAATATGCCACATCTATATTTTCTGGGATGGCTTTTAGCGTTTCGGGATTCAAAAAATCAACTTCTATGACGGTGATGTCATTTTTATTGTAATTATGGTACTTAAATCTACGAGCATCTCGCACACAACAAACCACATGATGGCCTTGCTCGAGTAAGACAGGTAAAAGTCGCTGACCAATATAACCTGTGACACCCGTAAGTAATATATTCATTATAAGGTATTTATAAATTTATCTGCTTTTGTTAAAAGTGCATTTTGTTTTTCTATGGGCATCTTGTCAAAACTACGTACTAACATACCTAAACGTGGATTCTGTAAAAAGAAATCCCGATGTACATGCATAAATCTCCAAAATAGCGCATCCCAGGTTTCTTGCCACGGACCTTTCTTAAAATCGCTCATCTTCATCAGGTAATTACTACCACTGATATATGGTTTGGTGGACATCAAACCGCCATCTGCAAACTGACTCATACCATAGATATTTGGTACCATCACCCAGTCATACGCATCGATAAACAACTCCATAAACCATCGATATACTTCATCAGGATCAAACTCACAAAGAAGCATAAAATTGCCTACGACCATCAATCGCTCTATGTGGTGACAGTATCCTGTGTCCAAAACTTTTTTGATGGTACTGTCTAGCGGCTCGATGCCTGTGGTACCTTTCCAAAATGACTCAGGTATTTTTCGTGTAAATCCCCAATAGTTTCGATTTCGTTCTTCCGTACCCTTCAGTTGATAGACTGCCCGTATAAATTCTCTCCATCCGATGATTTGTCTGACAAAACCTTCTGTAGAATTGATGGGAATAGTATGAGCGCCAGCATATTTTAGGGTCTCGTCTATGATGAATTGTGGCGTCAAAAGACCAACGTTTAGCATGGGCGTCAATACACTGTGATGCAAGACCACTTCCTTGGCAACGATGGCGTCTTCGTAAGCTCCAAACTCTGCAAATCGTTCTTTAAAAAATACTTTCAACCAAGTTTTACTTTCGTCAAATGTTGTGGGAAATAGAAAGTCAGTATTCACCTTTCCATAATGATCACCAAAATGTTTTTCTGTGTAGGTAATGGCTTCTTTATAGTAATCGTTTTGCGTAATCGGAGTTGTTTTAGGTGGTGTTTTGTCCTTTGGATATTTGAGTCTATTTTCATCATCAAAAGTCCATTTACCATCTATTGGATTGCCTGCGGCATCCAATAAAATATCTCTTTTTTGGCGTTGATGTTTGTAAAAATCAGTCTGGAAAAATCGCTTTTTATTGGCAAAATAAGTATCTATTTCTTCTGGTGTATTGATGAATAAAGGGGACGGAAGTTTTGTAAGGGATAGTTTTTGTTCTGTGCAAACTCTCCATATTCGTTTGTCTAACCACTTATCCGTAGCGTCTATATAAACGACTTCGTCCACATTATTGGCTTTGAGATAAGGCAATAACTTCCGAATATCTCCAAGGTCTGAATGTGCATCTATGTAAATTACTTCGGCACCTTTCCCTTGTAGAAAATCGGTATAAAACTTCATGCTAGCCCGATGGAAAGCAATCTTTTGTTTGTGAAAGCGATACTGTCTGAAAAACAAAAACTCTTCTATGATGTAAATTTGATCACAAGATGAAATCAATGGATTTTGTTCGAAAAGTTGGTGTGGGAAAACGATACCTATAGTCATGTCGTCTTATTTTTATGCATTCTACACTTATCGCTACAATATTTGACTTCATGCCATACCTTTTCCCATTTTTTACGCCAAGTGAACGGCCTTCCACATACAATACAAATTTTGGAAGGGAGATCTGATTTTTTTACGTTTTGCAAAACACTTCTTATTTGTTGTGTGATGGAGAACAGTAGAAATGGAAGGATGTTTTGTGAAGTGTGGGATTAACGGTTTATTTCCAAAATGTCATTGTGTCGCCTTCGATACGAAAGTTTTCTGTGTCATAATTCAAGTTTTTGTGAATAAATGTTTTGTCAAGCTAAATAAAACTTACTAACAATATTAGGTTGTGCCATTTTCAACTAAAATGGAGCATCTACTTCGATATTCATTTTTTGTTTTGTACTCGGGTGGATAAAACTGATCGCTGCTGCGTGCAAAAATAGCCTATCAGCGCGTGCCCCATACAGATCATCACCTACTATAGGAATTCCCAGCCCCAATTGATGTGCCGAATGAACCCGAAGCTGATGGGTTCTGCCAGTTTGTGGATAGAAGGCTATACGAGTTTGATTCTTTTTGATTTCTAGGCGTTCCCATTTAGTAATAGATTCCTTACCGTATGTATGGCAAACTACTTGACGAGGTCGATCATCCAAGTCCACACGGAGCGGAAGATTTATTGTCCCCGCTTCAGATTTTACAATTCCGTCTAGAAGGGCAATATATTTTTTAGTGATCTTATGACGAATAAACTGGTTTTGGATATGAAAATGACTGTCTTTGTCACGTGCAAGTATCATAATGCCAGATGTAGACATATCAAGTCTGTGGATGATGACAGGTCCTGTTATGTCTGGATAAGCTGCCAGTATGCGTGTGTAAACAGAGTCACTTATTTCTTTCCCTGGCACCGACAAAAATTCGGTTGGCTTATTGACTATGATGATTTGAGCATCTTCATATATTACAGGTAGATCCCTACCAAAAGCAGGATTGATCAACATTGGATTTGGATCCGTTTCTGTCGCACCTAGCATGTGGGCAAGTATGGGTTTACATTTACTATTGCAAGCAGGATAATATAATCCATGCTTGCGAATTTCAGATTGAGGACTGTTTCCGTACCAAAACTCTGCCATAACAATTGGTTTTAGGTGATGGGCAAATGCAAATTGTAATAATTTCGGGGCTGCACATTCTCCTGCTCCTGAAGGTGGTGTAGTTTCGTCCGTAATACCGAATATGTCAATTAAATTTTTGGTTTCACCACGAGCATTAAGGAAGTTGTAACATTCAAATAATCTTTTCTGGAGTAAGCCTGATTTGGCTTTACGTGCCGATTTCAATTCATTTATTTGCTGCTCAAAATATTGCAGTGAAGCGTTTGCTGCATTTAAAGCAATATTATTATTTTCTTGAAGATGTTTGAGTTGATAACTGAGCGCTATACTTTGATCATCAAGGGATTTTAAAGCGTTTTCAAGTTCGGAATCTTGCAATAACAACTTAAAATCTATTCTTTTTTGCGCCCTAATAGCTTTTTCGGTTTTTATGAGAGCTTTAAGGTTTTTTATTTTGATTTCTGCGTCTTTTTTAGTCTTTTCAAGATTTGATTTCGCATCGAGATATGATATTGAGTTTTCGATATCGGATATTTTTTGGTTGATGACATTAGTTTCTGCTTCTTCAATTTTGTAAAATCCAGAAGGATCTAATGTATCAAAAATCGGTGGCACAAAACCTTCATAATGATTTAACTCGCCCCATTTGCCTGAGAAAGCACTTAGGTAACCAAGTTTATTCTCGCTATCAGTTACAATTAGCACACCAAACATTTTGCCAACACCTTGTCTTGTGGCATATTTTTCATCAGGATTATCACGATCATGAATGGTTGCTATACGACATTTTAAGTCTTCGACGGCATAAATAGCCAGAGGATGTGGTTCGTAACTAAATGGAAACGTGAATTTCTCAGGTAAATCGTACTCTTTTCTAATGTGTTCAAGACTTGTAAAACAATGTTGATTCATGCCGCAAAAGTAGTCAAATAAGGATTATTTACTATAGTTTTGGTGGTAAAATTGGTTCAAATAATAACTACAATGAGCACAAAATGCCAATATAATAAGGCTAGAAGCCTTGTGATTTTGTATCTTAGTAAGATGCTAAGACAAAGGGAAATCTAATTTTTAAGATTAGTATACAAGACTTACCACAAATGGAAGTCTAATAGGATCAGGTATTGTTATCAATAATCAATAGTTCTTTTTTAAGTTCATTAAATTCCTTGTAATATAATTCCCCTCTAGCATAAAATGTAAACGTTTGCACATTACTATCTCCTCTTAACTCTTTCACTTCGATCCCACTTTTATACCATTGTTTAACGCAACTCCTTAGAAATTCAAACTCGTCGCTGTTTTTTATTATAAAAGAAAGGGTTTGGGTTTTATTACTTCTGAAATAAATTTTTATTTGAGCCATTCCATTAGAAATTGGATAATACTTACCTCTTTGAAATCCTTGATACATGTCGTACAATAAAAGTACTTTGTCAAAATCTTTTAACAGTAATAATTCTGAATCATTTATTGAAATTGAATCCTTGCTAAATTTTAAAAATCCTATTTCATCTGCTTTACTTATCCAATCAGGAACTAATCTTCTAGTATATTTCACAATTAAATAACAAACTGCCCCAAGAATCAACAATTTTAATGAGATAATCAAATCGAACATTCTTAAGAAATAACCACCTCCTAATATTATAACTATAAGACTGATCCTGATTATAAAATCAGCAGTCCCATTTTCTAAGTTTTTCGAATATCTATCGTTCTCAATTAATCTGATTTCCATTATGCCAATTACATTTCACGATATATACTTTTTTTTAAAATTTTATTCTTTGCAATTTGAAATAATTTATAGATAACTTTTTAACTTTTAGAGCCAATTTTAAACAAATAGTTTTGCTCAATGGCCTGAAATTCGTTATCAGTTCCAAAAAAATCAAGCAACTTTCGGTTTTCTTTTAAACAAAGGTTATTAGGAGCAAAAAAGTCTTTAAAGTCACTATGATTATTATGTTAGTGCAAATATAAAATATGTTTATCGAATGTGCTAATTTATTCTTTAACTCATATAAACAGATAATTCACCAATTCTCCCTATTGCTTTTTATGTACCGTAAACTTCCCTTTGGCATTGGTGTGTTTTGCTAAGATGCGCTTGCCTTCTTGTTTGACGTCGTCGGATTTGCGGAAGTTCCATACGATGTCTGCGGCTTTTTGACGACTTACTTCTACATCTACTATCGGTGCAGGATAATCTCGGCCTACCTCAAAGCCATAAAGCTGTTGTTCCATGACACTCAGTTTCCATGGCTCGTGGATGAAGGACAGGGGAATTTCTGCCAATTCTGGTACCCATTTTCGGATAAAAACACCATTTTCGTCATGATCTATGGAGTTTTTAATGGGATTATATATTCGGATGGTATTGACACCTGTTATGCCTGACTGCATGTGTATTTGGGGATAATGAATGCCTGGCTCATAGTCTAGAAACTGCCTTGCTAAGAAGTGTAGATCTCGCCAATCTTGCCATAAATTAAACACAAAAAAAGAAACTACCATAGCGCGCATTCTGAAATTAATGTAACCTGTTGCGACAAGACATCGCATACATGCATCAATGATAGGTACGCCTGTCTGACCTGATTGCCATGCGATGATGTGTACTTCATTGCGGGGTTTGATCATGGCATCGTATGCTCTATTGACAGGAAAAAATTCCATAGTACATTCATCTTCAAACTTTTGTATGAAGTGACAATGCCAATGAAGTCTGGATATAAAATTGGACAACGCACGTTTGTTTGTTGCTGTCTGATATTGCTCCATGGTAGATTGATAGACTGCACGCATACTGATATTGCCATAAGTGAGATATGGCGAGAGTCTACTACAACTTCGGCGACTTAGCTCGGGTTTGGAAATATGTTTGGAATAGGTAGGATATCTATCTTGCAGAAAACTACGTAAATATTTCCATGCGATGGTCTCTCCACCTTGTTGGAAATTTTCATTACGAATTGTCAGTTCGGACGGTATTTCGGGACCTACGATGACTTCTTTGACAGATGGATGTAGTGTTAAAAAGTTGAAGTTTGCTAGATCAGCTTTTATGATTGGTTTTGACATGGTTTCTTTCCATCGTAACTCCCAATTTTTCCTAGATTTCAACTTACGGACAACACCATTCGTAAGCGATTCTTTCCAAATAATGTTGTGGTCAACACAGAATTTCTGCACAGCCAAATCTCTATCGTAGGTTACTTTGTTTCCTGTCTCTTGATGGGAGTAGATATGCTTGATGTCATAATGATTCTTTAGTGAATCAAGTACATCGATCACTTCATGGTGACAAACTTGGATTTGCGTGCCGAAAGCTGAAAGCCTTTGGTTCAGGTCCACAATGGATTCGTACACAAATCTCCAATGACGTACATCGCTATCATCATACTGCATGACTGACGGCTCAAAACAATAAAGTAATAAAGCGGGAAGTTGTGATTGCTGTGCTAAAAATAATGGTCCATGGTCATACAATCGAAGATCTCTTTTGAACCAAACAATGGAAATGGTTTCTTTGACATGCAGACTTTGTGGAATAGTGACATTACCCACTATCGTTTGCTGATCTTATTCATGGAAATGGTACGTTGCAAAGTACATTTAAAACGAGAGATATCTGGGTTTCGTTTTTTACTATGTTTTTGACTTACTCCACTATGTACACGTGCTCGCCAAAGATTGAAGCTCGATCTCTTCAATTCTTTGCGCATGATGGCGATGACTTGCGACTCCGAGATACCAAATTGTATTTCGATGGCTTCGAATGGTGTGCGATCTTCCCACGCCATTTCTATGATTCTATCTATGTCCTTTGCTTCCATAAAAAAAGAAGGGAAACACTGTGGACAAAAGAATGTTTAGCAGAGTTTGCTGAAATTCACAAAAATATATCTTTTATGCTATTGGTATTAGCTACAAATAGAGTCTTTCTGTTTAACGCTGTGCTTGGGTTTTTAGAAACTAGACAAACAAGTTTGTAAAACTAATTACCAAGTCATGTTGCAAACAAGTTTACAACTCCAATAGAAACTCCAATATCTATCTGACATTCATTAGCTTCATCGAAGATGTAAATTTACTAGATGATACTTTCAAAACATACAGTCCTGCTGGCCAAGTGGTAATATCATAAGTTGTAGATTGTAATGGACCTAAAATAGGTACAAACGGCATTTGTTGTCCATTGACATTATATACAAAAACTTGCAATGGCTGATCATGTTTACTGTCTAAAGTGATTTGTTGACCATGGACCATATTGACGCGTACCAAGTCTGATATTTGTGTTTCTTTGACAGAAACTATGGTTTCAAAACATGGATTCACTGCTGTCAAAGTGTAACACTCTGGTAAACCCGGAACTAAAGTACAGAATTCGTAAATGATTAAAGAATCTGCACTTTGAATTCCTGTGGCAGTATAACCAAAGTTGGTTGGAATTATGTCATAAGCCTCTCCATTCACCGTAAGGGACCAATCATAATTGATACATGAGCCATTGTTACTTTCTATGACGAAATTAATGCTAAAACTATCCCCTTCACAAGTATTGGTATTCACTATAAAAAGTGGGTCACATGGACAACATAAAGCTGCTACTGTATCTACTGCTGTACAAAGTCCATCATTGGCATCTGTAATGGTGAAGATAAGCGCTTCGTCACAATCTGCAAGTAATGTCAACAAAGTAGTATCTGCTAGGCTAAATGTCTGGCTAAATCCAGTATTTGAACTGACGGTGTATCTATTGGTGCCAAATGAAGTACCTTCAAAACTAAAGTTCAAATCTATGATTTCACCTCTACATGAGTTGATATCTGATGTAACAACAAAACTTGTAAGCTGACACGTATCTGTGTTTGTGGACTGGAAACATGGATTTATTAGCGTATCGATGAAACATTCTGGTAAGCCAGGGACCAAAGTACACAACTCATAAATAATCAATGAGTCTGAACTCTGAATACCTGTGGCAATAAATCCTGTATTGGTTTGACTTAAGTCGATGGTATCCCCATTGACCGTAAGGGACCAATCATAATTGATACACGAACCACTGATACTGTCTAAAACGAAATTAAGGTTAAAACTATTCCCTACACAAGAACTAGCATTTACTGAAAAAGATGGTTCGCATGGACAACACAAAGCTGCTATTGTATCGACTGCCGTACATAGTGAATCATTGATATCTCTAATGGTAAAAATAAGTGTTTCGTCACAATCTGCAAGTAATGTAATCAAAGTAGTATCTGCTAGGCTAAAAGATTGGCTAAATCCTGTATTGGAACTGATAGTATATCCATTGGTACCGAATGAAGTACCATCGAAACTAAAGTTCAAATCTATGATCTCGCCTCTGCATGAGTTGATATCTGATGTGACAACAAAACTTGTAAGCTGACAACTATCTGTGTTTGTGGACTGGAAACATGGATTTATTAGTGTATCAATGAAACATTCTGGTAAGCCAGGGACCAAAGTACACAGCTCATAAATAATCAATGAGTCTGAACTCTGAATACCTGTGGCAATAAATCCTGTATTTGTTTGATTTAAGTCGATAGTATCACCATTGACCTTAAGGGACCAATCATGATTGATACATGATCCACTGATACTGTCTAGAACGAAATTAAGGTTAAAACTATTTCCTACACAAGAACTAGCACTTACTGAAAATGATGGTTCGCATGGACAACACAATGAAGCTATTGTATCGACTGCCGTACATAATGTATCATTGTTATCTCTAATGGTGAAAATAAGCGTTTCGTCACAGTCTGCAAGTAATGTCAACAAAGTAGTATCTGTCAGGCTAAATGTTTGGCTAAATCCATTATTAGCACTGATCGTATATCCATTGGTACCAAATGAAGTACCCTCAAAACTAAAGTTCAAATCTATGATCTCACCTCTGCAAGAATTGATATCTGATGCGACAACAAAACTTGTAAGCTGACACGTATCTGTAGATGTCGTTTGGTAACATGGGTTGACTAGTGTGTCTTGGTAACATTCTTGACCACCTGGAACGACACTACACAAGGTCAATAATATTAACGTATCGCTACTTGATAAAGCTGATGAAGCATATCCAGTATTCGTTTCGTAGAGTGCTACTTCTTGGTCTCCTATAGCAAGCGTCCATTTGCCTGCGCCACACGATTGTTCGTCATTTCCAAAATCAATATTCACAATAAATGATTCATTAAGACATTGAGTTGTACTTGCTGCATAAATGGGACCGCATGGACAACAAACAATGCCTAACTGATATTCTGAAAAATTATTTGGATTGGCATCATCAACTATTGTCAGCAACACAGATTCACTGCATGCGGCAGGAAGTATTAATTCAAACACATCACCAGGCATGTAGGATTGACTAATGCCTATGCTTGTGTTTATGGTAAATCCTTGTAAACCAAAATTTTCGCCTGTAAAACTAAATGGGATTGTCATTGAACCATCTACACATGATGCAGTATTTATGACGGCGGTAAAATCACCTATAGACGAAAAACATGGATTTGGCAAAACGTACTCAAAACATTCATTCAAATCAGGTACTTCAGTACAAATTACATATGTAATAAACTCTTCGCTAGAAATAATATCTTCAGTTTCGTACAAACCTGAATTCCTATTATATTCGAAAGGGACGGCTGTACCATTTACTTGAAGACTATAATCATAATTTCCACAAGAACCACTATTATAAAGAATGTCAAACTTTGGTGTAAGTACGCCATCGTTACATGAACCTTGAAGTACTTCTATATCCACCTCACAATCACAACATAAAGAGCCATAGTTAAAGGTAGCCATACAGTTGGGATTATCATTATCAAAGATGTAGAACTCTCGATTTTCATTACATAGTGCAATCAAGGAAATGAATTGATCATCACCTAAATTATAAGTTTGTGACCAATCTCCTACTGCACCAAAGGTATAACCATTCAAACCGAAATCAACGCCCGCAAACGAAAAAGATAGTACTAATATTTCACCCTCACAAGTCACAGGAGTCACCACAAAGTCTGAAATACTACAAACTACATCTTCCTTTGGTTCAGATGTTATTTTTGACGGATTTCCATCGCTACCAAAAAGAAGTGAAACATTCCAAATGACCAAAAATGTTGCTAAAAATAAGTGTTGAACTGTTTTCATTTTTTGTGGGTATTAGTTGTTTTAAAATGCGTTCTCCATAATAAGAGTCCTTAAGATGGGCATTCGCTGCCTTGGCTATAAAAACTTAACATATTATATTTTGAGAAAGCTGGGTTTTACCATAAAATATTGGAGTCTTTATGTAGAAACAAATTTAGCTAATTAGTTACAAAGCAAAATCAAGATTTGTCAACACAATGGCTACATTTTCCAAGACTTATTGAACGAATAGATTTTATATTGGTTGTATTACAAAGATATCCTATACATGAAACCCGATATAAGCCAAAGAAAAGACATAGAATTGCTCATTGATACATTTTACGAAAAAGTAAAAACTAATTCAATCATAGGCCATATCTTTAGTGATGTAGCCAAAGTAGATTGGGTGAGTCATATGCCTGTGATGTATTCGTTTTGGGCAAGTGTCCTACTTGATGAACGAAGTTATGATGGCAATCCTATGCCCGTGCATATAGACCTGAGTAAACGTACGCCAATGACAGAAGCAGCATTTAATGAGTGGTTGATGTTATTTAGGACCACGACGGATGAATTATTTGAGGGAGAAAAAGCAGATGAAGCAAAGTTTAGGGCAGAAAATATCGCTCGGCTGATGATGCATAAGATAATGCAGCATGGCGGTTAAAACCAAAACTACTCTACTTTCATCACTTTTTTTGTAATTACTTGTTTATCAGACATAAATCTCAAGATGTACATTCCTTGTGGCAAACCTGTGGCATCAAATTGAATGTTCTCACTTCCTTTTACTATTTGTTCAGAAATTAATCTTCCTTCTACATTGACCAATGATACCTTGTAAAATTCTGGACTTTGGATCATCCATATATCTGAAGTTGGATTAGGTAATACTGTGATCTCGTCTTCATCACTGTCAAGATCTGAAGACAAATTTTTGATCTGTATGTCTGTCTTGTAAATAATTAGCCCACCGCTTTGATTCCCCAAAATTAGTTCATAAAAGTTGTCACCATTTAAGTTTCCGAGCGTAGGATGTACGCTGCCTCCAAAATAAAGATTTGGCGTCAACTCAGTTTCCAAGTTAAAAATGGATGAAGGACCCAATATATTATTATACATTCTGAGAGAGCCATCCTTTGTTCCTAATATCATTTTTTGCTCACCCTTAGAAGTATAGAAATAAGGTGCACCATTCAAATTTCCTTCCGTAATTAAACCATCGAAGATTTTGCCTAAGTTTTTCACATTGGACGCATGACTTGGGTCTGCTATAAAAGACGGAGCTCCCGGTGTACCGATATTTTTATAAAATGTAATGTCATGTCTCCATTTAGCAATCAATAAATCATTTAATCCATCTTTATCAAGATCCAAGATATTAGGGATGGCATTGGCACCGACCATAAAATTGCTGTAATCGCCTATAGGTATATCGAAATTATATGGCTTACCTGGTGCCGCCAAGTTTTTTACATAGTATATTGTCCCGTAACCATCTCCGATCACTAAGTCAACCGCTCCATCTCCATCCAAATCACCAAAAGATGGGGACAACCTCCCACTATAACTCACCCCGATGGAAGAAAAATTTAAGTAATCATCACTAAATAATTGGAATTTGGGAACATCAGGTGTGCCGATATTTAAAAACAAGACCAATCTATTTTCAAAATCAGTATCTGTCTTTACGATATGTCCACCTACCAAAACATCAACTAATCCATCACCATTGACATCGCTTAAGGCTGGACTAGATGCCGCACAAAAATAAAACATATCATCTGCAAGCCAAGATTTAGTAAATAACTTAAAGATAGGTGCGCATGTTTGACCTTCATTTATGTAAAGCCATATGTGTTGTTTGGATTGTCCATCTCTAGTATTATTGTGTACGGCAATGAGATCTTTGGCTCCATCATTATTCACATCTATAGAGTATGTGGATGCAAAGTAGCTGATATCAATGGCCTGCACAGGATATTCTGGCTTAACGGCAATCATAAATGCATTTTCTTTTGTACCGCCATTAACTACTAGTTTAATTTTGGAATCCGAGCCATCACCGAGCAATAAGTCTATCAGGCCATCACAATTCTGATCAAATCCCATAATCGAAGAGCCTCCATGAATACGCCTCCTGATTTGGTCATCATGAGTATTAATCATCACTTCTTTGCATACAGTAGGATCGTCGCTCAGTACGACTTTGGAATCTCTGATATCTACCACAAACTTGCCGAAACATTCATCATAAAGAACATACTCTAAAACATCAAGTGCCAATCCTCGTTCCACTTGCATATTTTTATAGTAAAGAATATAACTCTCCGTCTGATCGAAAGTCAAAATATCTAGATCGCCATCACCATCTATATCCAAAAAGTCTGGAAAACTACCTAAAGGCAATAAAATTGATTCGTTTATGGAATCAGAAACGCTATACTTTAAAATGGAAGAATTCGAATTTTCAAAATACACATTAAAAAACTGAATCTCTCCATCTAGTAACTGAGATTGCCACACTTCTATACCACCATTCTGAGTTGAACTACCTACAAAAATATCTTCTACTCCATCTCTATTGAAGTCTCTGAACATTGCCCAGGTTTTTATACGTGGAAATAGCTTGACCATACTTTGATCAAAGCGATACTTAATATTGCCTGATTCGCCTTCGTTTATATATGGTATAAAAATAGCTGAAGATTTCTCAAAGACGATCATATCCTTTTTACCATCCATATTGATATCCATCTCCGAAAACTGTGGTGATACCATCCCTCCTGCATAAGAATTGGATATAGTATGTTGTGATAAGAATTCAATGGGATAAACTTCAAAGTTTTGAGCACAAGCTAACCATGGGATCACGATCCCTGTAATGCATACTAATCCTTTAAAAACATCTGATATCTTCATATAACAAAGGTAATAAAATACTCTTCAGTCTATGAAGCAAGTATTACAACTTAATTGTCAAATTCACGGAATTCACACAAAATAATTATGCTATTCCATCTCTAAATTCAGAAGGTGTCTGGTTGTACACTTTTTTGAATGCGGTGTTAAATGATGATTTCGAATTAAAACCAGACATCAGGGAAATCGTCTCTATGGTGTAATTTTTTGTATTTTCGGATGTTAAGAGTTCTACTGCAGTTTTTATTCTCATCTCATTGATGAACGTGGAATAGCTTTTATTATACTCTTGGTTTATAAATTTAGACAGATATTTGGTATTAGAATGAATTTTTTGGGCAAAAACCTGCAAGTTTAATTCTGGATCAAGATGTAATTTATCGATCTCGATGGCTTGATTTACTTGGGTCTTGAGTTTATTTCTCAATGTGTCGTCAAGTATATTATCATTAGGGCGACTCTCTTCAAAAAGTTCTTCATAATCTTTTAATCCAAAGTATATAATATAAACAAAATAAATCAATAAGGTGATCCTAAAAATAATCTTGCCTCCGACCAATGGACCAAGTTGAAAAATATACAATAAAGCTAAAATTGAAAAATATGAAATTAAAAATCTTTTGATCCAGCTAAGTGTTAGAATACTAGATTCTTTATCAAACTGAAAGTCAACCCGGTGTTCATTATAAACATTATAAGAAAGGTATGCGTAAAAAATATTTTGGATAAGAAAAATGATAAAGAAGATCGTAAAATTAAGATAGGTAACTATATTTGTCAATAAAATAAAATTCTGAGTATCTTCTTCTATATTCCTAAGAGCTATAAAAGAAAAAATATTGATAATAAGTAATGACAATGGCAAAACAAAATGTGAAATACATTTAGAAAATGTAAGATTTTCTTGCTGTAATATAGAAAATGATTTCACGTATAGATAACTTAAGGGTGCCATTAGTAGGATGACAGGATAAAAAACATATGATGCCAAAACAACAAAAAAGGTATTGCTTTCGTTGCCAAAAAAACTGATTAGTCCAGTTTCGAAGATGATAAAAAAGATAGCGCTCATAAAAACGGAGAGAATCAAATAATTGATTTTCCCCATACGTTTGTACTTCAAAAACAACATAATAGCTCCAATTATGGAAGCCAATAAAATGACAAGCAACATCAGTTGTTTAACAAACACTCCGTTCTAGATTTACAATTAAAAAAATTTAAGATTTGACAAAAGTACAATAAAATTTTATTTGAAAGTAATATAAACAAAAAAACCGTGCTTGTAAAGCAAACACGGCTCTTCCATTCGTAAAAAAAATACAACCAAAATGTATTAAACCTTTTTGAAAATCTGCCTATTTATGGCTATCAAACTATCTTATCACAGTGATATCTCCTTTGTATGTGATGATCTTTTCGTCTGCATATTTTACCTTGGCTACATAAACAAATACACCAGGTGTTACAGATCTTCCCGAAAAACTTCCATCCCAGCCTTCTTGAGATTGGTTAGGGAGAAAGTTTTTATTTGCAAAAACTTTATTACCCCATCTATCAAAAATCAAAAGCTCTTCAATAAATAAAATGTTTAATTCATCCCCAATAGGATAAAACCATCCATTTATATTATTACCATTCACAGAGATGATATTAGGGAAAGTAATATCATTTATTTTTCTAACGTTAATCGTAATGCTTTCTTCTGCTGTACAACCATTTATATCTGTGACCACTACATTGTAAGTGGTGGGTTCTTGAGGTTTCGCAACAGGCAAAATACAATCTGAACAGCTTAAAGTGCTAATATTGTCCCAACTTATAGATTCTATTTGCTCGGTTGCAAGACTTGTGGTCAAGCGGATATTTGTACCTTCACCCAGTATGACTTCATAAGAATCTGCTAAAAGAGATATTTCTATTTCAT
>Ga0209812_10000500_pt1 | contig 35363 bp, 24 predicted proteins | sample JI71714BDNA_FD_187502 | JGI IMG/M metagenome (GOLD analysis project Ga0209812, IMG submission 187502) | Wastewater effluent complex algal communities from Wisconsin, to seasonally profile nutrient transformation and Carbon sequestration -... | ecosystem: Engineered > WWTP > Effluent > Algae...
TCAGTCAAATCATTCCACTGATCCGTAAAACGCATCACGGTCTCCCGGCATTTTTGGTTGTATTCAGCGACCGAGATTTTTGTCCCGATATCCTCTTTCGTGATCCCCAGTTCTTTCTCTACTTGCAATTCAATGGGTAGCCCATGGGTATCCCACCCCCCTTTTCGATGGACTTGAAAGCCTTTGAGTGTTTTGTATCGACAGAAAATGTCTTTGATCGTCCGGGCCATGACATGGTGAATCCCTGGCGTCCCATTGGCAGAAGGTGGGCCCTCGTAAAAGGTAAAAGTAGGCTTTCCTTCACGTACTGTTATGGATTTTTCAAAAATGCCTTCCTTTTGCCAAAAAGATAAAATCTCGTCCGCAACCTCTGCGTAATGCACTGACTTATACTCTGGGTATTTCATATGAATGAACCGATATTCCTTAAGATCAAAAATTTCGTTGCAAATATAAGAATAACACCGGCTAGGCGGAGAGATTTGTTGAATTATGAATTGTGAATGAGGAATTATGAATTATGAGGGGAGATTATTTCTTTAGAGATGAGTGCAGAGAGAGGAGATACGGTACGAATGAACGGAAATAGGCAGAGAAGTGATGCTTTGACGACAAATGGCTCCATCGGAGCCCACCGTTTGTAGCTCATGCGGGATAGACCCAAGACCGGGTAAGCTCCGTAGGTGCGACCTGTTCATACCATGCACGTTAGCAATTTCCGCCCGGTAGAAAATAGAGTATCCCATTGGGGTAGATTTTAGGCCTCAATGTACAGGTGATTTTTCGACTATTGAGGCTTAACTAAACGATATTGAATTATGAATTATGAATGCGGAATTATGAATTATAAGGGGAGATTAATTCTTTAAAGATGAGTGCAGAGAGATGAATGCAGAGAGATGAGAGGGGATTGGATCTTATTAATGCTATTTTTAAATATAAACTTTAATTAAAATAATTCATAATTCATAATTCATAATTCATAATTCATAATTCATAATTCATAATTCATAATTCATAATTCATCTCTTACTTAAACCCAAACTTTTTCAATGATCCATGGCTGATTTTCATTGCCTCGAGGGGTTGAAGGCCATCAAACGTTTGGTCTTGTTCAACAAGGTAGTATTTCATACCCGCTTTTTTGTATTGCTTTTGAATTTTAGCAAAATCAATCGAACCCGTTCCAACAGGGGCGAATCGACCTTGGTTGTCCATATCTTTCAAGTGCCAGATGGGAAAGCGATTGGGGTATTTCTGGAAGTACGCGATGGGGTCCGCGCCGGCTTTGGTCACCCAGTACAGGTCCATTTGAAAATTTACTACGCTTGGATCTAAGTTTTCGAGCATGTACTCAATGGGGAGAATCCCTTTGGCATTCTTTTCAAACTCAAATCCATGGTTGTGATACAAAAACTGAAGGCCTGCTGCTTTACATTTCTCGCCCATCGTTTTGAGTACACTCGTGAGGTAGACGACATCGTCTGTCATAGATAAGCTTTTGGTTTCAGGGTTGTACTTGAACATTCCCATGGGGGGAACTGGCGCGACAAAGTACTGAAAACCTGCTTCTTTTGTATCGGCAATTTGCTGATCGATGTTTTCTAATGTAGCAGATCCCATGTGCGCACTTAGCGGCACTAAACCTAAGTCGTTTAATGCTTTTTTAAACTCGCTTGGAGACATCCCATAAAACTTTCCATTTTTATAATCGGCGGCCTCGACAAATTTGTACCCTACCTCCGATACCTTTTTCAAGGTACCCATGGCATCCTTATTCATTTCATTCCGAACGGTGTAGAGGCTTAATCCCCCAAAATTACCTTGGGCAACTGCGGTGAGATTCAATACCATCAAGGTCATCACAACCCCAAAAAAAGTGGCAAACTGATTTTTCATTTTTAACTAGTGATTAGGTTAGTAACTAGAAAGGAGACTGACAGGAACAAAGATAGAAAGGTAATTTTGAAAAATTGCCTAAATCGCAACGAGATGGGACCGCTGGTGATCCCGAAAAAATTTCAATTCGATTTTTGATCGATTGTTTTTAATCCAAAAGATGGAGAACGTTTGTCCTCCAGCAAAAAGAATGAAACGTCGATTCCAAGAGATTTGAAATCGATTTTTTATGTTGACCCAAGGTAGTCATTGCGAAAAACAGATGGGGTACACCACCGACTAACATCCTATCTTTGACATTCTAGCAGTTAATTTTCGATTTGAAAAAACAAATTCACGTACCCGTTTCGATTTTTCTGGTTAGATCAAATATCATAGTCGGCTCAGATAGAAATTGAACTATTCGGGATTCTTTCCGTATTTTGAAAAAAAAACCTATATGTCCAACATTCAACTCATCATTGAAGAGCGAGCAGCCTCCATCGGTCAATTTTTAGTTGGCCGGCTACTGCCATTTAGGCAAAAGCGTTCAGTAGGCCCCTTTGTCTTCATTGACCACATGGGGCCTGTTCAGATGAAGAGCCGAGAGACCTTGGATGTATTACCCCATCCGCATATTGGCTTGTCGACGTTGACCTTTTTATTTGAAGGTGCCATCATGCACCGCGATAGCTTGGGGACAGAGGTTGAAATCAATCCAGGAGCTGTGAATTGGATGACCGCTGGCCGAGGGGTAGTCCATTCTGAACGAACCCCGGAGGCTCTGATTGACACCGACAAATCTTTGCATGGCCTTCAAATTTGGGTGGCGTTACCCGCGGAATTAGAAGAAATAGAACCGTCCTTTTTCCATATTTCGGCCGACCAGATTCCGACGTGGGAAGAAGATGGCATATCGTTTAAATTACTAGCCGGGGCCTTCAAAAGCCATCAATCTCCCGTGCCGACCTACAGCCCTTTGTATTTTATCGAAATCAAAAGCCGCCATACCCAAACCTTACAACTTGGGGATTATCTTTTTGGTGAGTCCGCATTGTATATTTTGGAAGGATCGATTGTAGAAGATGGCCATACGTTTGGTCCAAAGCAAATTTTGGTAGCCAACGAAGCTTCCCTTTGCTCGTTTGAGATTACCGCCAATTCCACAATTTTCGTCTTCGGTGGGGAGCCGTTTGCTGAGCCCAAGTACATGGATTGGAACTTTGTTTCTTCTCGAAAAGAGCGATTGAAACAGGCCAAGGAAGACTGGATTCAACAAAAATTTCCGACTATTCCTGGAGAAACGGGCTTTGTACCCTATCCTGGTCCAGCTTAAATTGTCTTGTATCTGAATTACCTATTGATCCAACATTATGGTTATTTTTTTTCAGTTGTACACGGTTGGCATCCGGTTTTTAGGTGGCTTTTACAAATTAGCCGCTCTTTTTCATCCGAAGGCCAAGCAATGGGTGCAAGGTCGTACGCAAATAAATTCTTTTTTGTCAAATCCACCGCTAGAAGGGCCTGTGGCTTGGTTTCATTGTGCATCTTTGGGTGAATTTGAACAAGGTCGCCCGGTGATAGAGGCTTTTCGGGAACGCTACCCAACGTACCGGATTCTCCTTACTTTTTTCTCACCTTCGGGTTACGAAATTCGAAAAAACACGCCGGTGGCTGATTGGGTTTCGTATTTGCCCTTAGATACTCCAGACCAAATGAGCGCCTTTGTGGCCCATGTTCGGCCAGCTTGTGTATTTTTTGTCAAGTATGAATTTTGGCCTAACCTTTTGCGAATACTTCAGCAGTCTTCCGTTCCGTGTATAGCGTATTCGGTCATTTTACGTCCTGATCAAATGTATTTTCGGCCGGGTTTTGGATTTTTCCGACAGGCCTTAACTTCCTTTACGCATCTTTTTGTTCAGAATGAAACCTCCCAAAATCTTTTGGAACGTATGGGTTATCAGAACTATACCTTAGCGGGAGATACCCGGTTTGACCGGGTGAGTCGGATCAAAGAAGAAGGCCAAATTCCGCAAGTTCTGAGGGATTGGAAGCGAGGCCGGCGGGTCTGGGTATTGGGCAGTATTTGGGCGGAAGATTGGCAGCTCCTAAAGCCCTTTATTCAGCAACACCCCGATCAACTTTTCATTGTGGCGCCTCATGAGTGGGATGCGACTTGGCAAGTAGAAAGTGAGGTAGGTTTGCGGTGGACAGATTGGGATTTGACCGAAATTCCGACGCAGCAAATCCTGTGGGTCGATACCATGGGGCAATTATCTTCTTTGTATCGGTTGGCTGATTTTGCTTACATTGGCGGTGCCTTGGGTCGGGGGTTACACAATACCTTGGAAGCTGCAGTCTTTGAGATTCCTATTTTTTTTGGAAATAAACGCTACCATAAATTTCAAGAAGCCCTAGATCTACTAGCGGCTGGCGGTGCATTTTCGGTTGGGACTGTGGGTGAATTAAATCAACAAGTCAATCGATTACGAAATCCAATAGCTTATAAGTCGGCACAACGAGGGTGCCAAAAGGTAGTGCAGGCGGGCCTTGGATCAACAGAACGCATCATGAATCAACTAAAAAACCTCATTTCATTATGATAGATATTGCTCTTGTCGGTGCTGGTAATGTAGCTTGGCACTTAGGTCATGCTTTGGAAAGCGCGGGATTTTCGATCCGCACCGTGTACAGCCGCACCTATCAACGCGCTGCCGATCTTGCCGAAACTTTTTATGCCGCACAACCAACGGATAACCTTGACATGCAGGATAGCCAAGCTGAGGTCTTTTTTTTAGTCGTCCCGGATAGTGCCTTAGGCGATGTTTGCGCGCAAATACAACTCCCGGATGATGCCTTGGTGGTGCATACTTCGGGAGCGGTGCCTTTGGATTTCTTGTCCGAGATCTTACATGAGCAGCGTGACTTGCCTGTAGAAATTGGTGTTTTTTATCCGTGTATGACGTTCAGCCGAGGGAAAGCCTTGGATTTCAAAAAAGTTCCTATTCTTATAGAGACTGAAAACGAAGAAGAAGAAGCCTTCCTACGAAAAATGGGCGAGCAAATAGGAAAAGAGGTCGCTTCGGTAGGATCTGAAGATCGTAAAATTTTGCATTTGGCTGCGGTTTTTGCGTGCAATTTTACGAACCATTTGTGGGCAGTCAGCCAATCGCTAGTTGAATCCGAAAATCTCAACTTTGATTTACTCAAGCCTTTGATTGCTGAAACGACACGGAAGGCGTTACTCGCCAGTCATGCAGCGGAAGTCCAGACAGGTCCAGCCGTACGTGGAGATAACGACACGATTGCCGCGCATCGGGAGGTTCTTCGTGATGATCCTGAATTTTTATCGATTTACACAACCTTGACCCAAAGTATTCGCTCTTGGCACGAAAGCTAATCTTCGTTACGTTTTCAGTTTTTTCTTTTTAGCTGCGGGGAATAACACATTGTTTAATATCAACCGATATCCGGCGGAATTGGGGTGCAGGTTCAAATCCGTTGGCTCTTCATTTACAAAATGCTGGTAATCCTCCGGATCATGCCCACCGTAGAATGTCCAGAAGCCTTTTCCGGCTGTTCCATGTAAATAGCGCGCTTCTTGGAGCGACTTATTTTCGGCCAGCACAACCACTTCAGGCTTAATGAATTTCTTTTTAAAAGCCGTTGTTTGGCCCATAAATCCTTTGATGAGATTCGCATGATTTTGGGTAAGCATCGTAGGAATGGGATCATATTTGGCTGAAAACTCAAAAAGAGTAAAGTAATCGTTGTTTTCCTCTACGAATCGCTCATTAGCGGTATTGTCAATGGTCGAGAATTCGATTTCATACGGATCACGAATAAGTTGGAAGTTCTGAAAAGCAAAGGTTTGATCGAAATCCATTTTTTTATCGGCTTGATCATCCATACCGTCGCCATCGTAGGGAGACTCCACGATGTCGATACCTTGAGCGGCAAGGGCAATGTCGAAGGTGTCTGTGGCATTGCACATAGCGAACATGTAGCCTCCTCCGAGGACAAAGCCTTGGATTTTTTTGGCCACTGCGCCCTTAAGTTCTGTCACTTTAGATAAGCCGAACTTGCGGGCGGTTTGTTCGGCAGCCATTTTTTGTTGTTGAAACCAGGCGGTTCCTCTCATGCGGAGAAATTTACCAAACTGCCCGGTGAAGTCTTCGTGGTGTAAGTGAAGCCAGTCGTATTCCGGGAGTTTATCGGACATCACCTCATCGTCGAATATTTTATCATAGGGAATTTCGGCGTAAGTCAGAGCGAGCGTTACGGCGTCATCCCACGGCTGCGCGTAGGTCGGTGTGTAGACGGCGATTTTAGGTGCTTTTTGAAGTTTTACGGCATCGCTATTGGTTTGAGGAGCGCGAACTTGAGCCAAGATTTGATCGGCTTCTGCTTCCGAGATCACCTCATAGCTCACGCCTCGGATGATACACTCATTGATATAGGATTGAGCGGCGGGGCTCATGAAACTTCCCCCTCGGTAATTGAGAAGCCAATCCATTTCAACCCCCTGTTTATCGAGCAACCAAAATGCAATTCCATAGGCTTTGAGATGATTCGTCTGTTGAGAATCCATCGGAATGAGGAGGCGGTTGGCCCAAATAGAGCCAGGAAGTAGAAAAAAAAGGATGAACGGTACTAGGGCGAATCTCATCGGTTTGGGATTAAGTAAGCACTTTTAGAACTTTGTAAACCTATCGAAGGTAAGCATAAATTCTTTAGGATTAAACGTATGAATTTAAGAGAAAATTTCGCTGAAGGGCTCCGATCGATCAAAGGGAATATGTTACGGACTGTTCTGACCGCCATGATTATTGCCTTTGGTATCACGGCGCTTGTCGGTATATTGACTACCATAGACGGCATGCAAGCCTCGGTAAACAGCAGTTTTGCCGATTTAGGTGCCAATACTTTTGACATCCGGGTTGAAAACAGTCGATCACGTAGAGGAGGGGTTTCAAGCAAACAAAATCCGCCGATTACCTATTTTGAGGCCCGTAATTTTAAGACACTGTTTGAACAAAAATCGAATGGCCTCGTGAGCGTTTCGGCTGTGGTGCAAGGAAGTGCTGAGGTCAAATTTGGATCTACTCGTACGAATCCCAATATACAAGTCGTAGGCGTTGACGAAACCTATCAATCCATTAAAGGATACAAAATTGCGCAAGGAAGGGCTTTAACACCCTCAGATTTAGAAATCTCGGCCCGAGTTGTGGTGATTGGAGATGAATTGGCTACGAAACTTTTTAAAGACGTTAAACCCTTGAATCAATTCATTTCCATTAGTAATGATCGGTACAAAGTAGTGGGGGTACTGGAAAAAAAGGGCAGTATTTCTGGTGGCGGGGATGATCGTTTGGCTTTGATTCCGCTCACATCCGGGCGACAAATGGCAGCCAATCAAGACCTAACATACAATTTAACAGCCACTGCGCCTGGCACTCAACAAACTGAGTACATTTTAGCAGAAGCCACAGCGTTAATGCGGCAAATTCGTCGAGACCCGATAGGCAGTGAAGATTCGTTTGTCTTAGAACGGGCGGATGCCATTGCGAAAGATTTTGAAGAAGTGACTGGCTACCTTCGCATCGGAGGATTTGGGATTAGTTTTATCACCTTATTGGGTGCATCCATTGCGCTCATGAACATTATGATGGTGTCGGTTACTGAGCGTACGCGTGAAATTGGCATTCGAAAAGCCCTGGGAGCCTCTCCTTTCAAAATTCGATTTCAATTTTTGATGGAAGCTATTGTCATATGTTTGTTAGGTGGCATTGGTGGTATCATTCTGGGGCTTTCAGTAGGAAATCTCATCGCATATTTTGTGAATAATGACGGTAGTTTCCTTGTACCTTGGGCTTGGATATTTTTGGGTTTATTTATTTCTGTAACTGTAGGTATTTTATCAGGATACTATCCAGCCTATAAAGCCTCAAAGCTAGATCCGATCGAATCCTTACGGTACGAGTAAAAAGTAAAATTCCGACCAAATCTCCGTGCCCTCCGCGTGCTACCTCTGTGTACTCCGTGTAAAAATTGAATTTCACATAACCACCAATTAGCTAATTTCATCGACCGATTTATCGAAAAAAACGACTTTCATTAGGCTTCTCCAAATCTCTATCAGAAATTGTCATGTAAATCCCTAAAAGAATATTTCATGCGATTACTCCTCTTCAGTCTTGTGCTCTCATTAGCACCACTTACGTTTACTTATGGACAAGAAAAGCGAACACCACCAATACCTGTGGAAATGCTCTTTGGCCACCGGGCGATGCAATTCCAAGCGATTATCAGTCGGCCGATTTCCGCTTCAAGTAAATGGTCTTATTTTGGGCTAACTACCTATGCAACTGAGTACAAAAATACGCCTAATCGGAATGAGTTTGTAGCCTTGTCTTTTTTGAACTACAGTATAGCCAAGCATTGGAAGATCGCGGGTGGAGGGAGCATTAACCACAAAACAGGCTTTTTCCCTTCCGTTGGGATAAATTACACATTTGCCAATCCGACATGGTTGATCGTTGCATTCCCTCGAGCCGATTTAACAGGGGACCGAAATCTTGAAATGTTTAGTTTGGCCGAATACAAACCACAGATAAAATCCGACTGGCGCGTTTATAATCGGATACAGTTCATGTACCTTCACAACCCAACCGAGGGCCAACATGCGCGTAGTTTTGTTCAGTTGCGTTCCGGGATTCAATATAAAAACATGCAAGTAGGGTTAGGATATACCGCCGATTGGTATGGGCCAAATCAAGACTATTTAGGTAATGCAGGCTTATTTGGGCGATTTGAAATCCCATGATAGCAACCCATTCGCTGGATTGGTCTTCCATAAGTAACTGGATTGGGAGAATTGTGTATATTTGACACAATAAATCTATCGCCTTCGCAATGAAATCTACCTTATTAGCATGCCTATTGGGTCTACTTGTTGTGCCCAGCTCAGGCCAAAACCGAGCCTCCACTCGACTGTGGTACCAGCAACCTGCCCAATACTTCGAAGAAAGCCTTGTCCTAGGAAATGGGAAAACAGGAGCCACTCTTTACGGAGGGGTAAAAGAAGAGCGCATTGACTTTAATGACGCTACGTTATGGTCGGGTGGGCCCATCAACCCAAACAATAACCCAAAAGCTTCTTCCTATATTCAACTGATTCGAGAGGCCCTCAAACAGGAAGATTACCGGAGTGCCGATTCTTTACAACGTTTTGTTCAGGGCCAATTCTCTCAGTCGTACATGCCATTGGGGACAATCAAGTTGGTTATGTCCCATGGATCTACGAGTCAAGTATACCGACGTGAACTTGATTTAGAAAAAGCCAATACCACCGTTAGCTACACAGTAGATGGTGTGGAATATACCCGAGAGTATTTTATTTCCTATCCCGACCAGGTCATGATGCTTCGCCTGCGGGCCAGCAAACCTGGTGCATTATCCTTTACCATCGCCTTTGAAAGCTTGCTCAAGTACGAAACCCAAGTAAAAAACAACCAGGTTTTTGCTACAGGGTATGCTCCGTACCATGTAGAACCCAATTACCGGGGGAAAATACCCAATCCTGTTCGATTTGATCCAGAAAAAGGGACGCGGTTTGCACTCGGGTTACAAGTACAATTGAAGGGAGGGAAAAGCGCCATCTCTAACGGACAACTGACGATCATAGGATCTCAAGAGGTGATCATTTCCTTTTCTACCGAAACCAGCTTTAATGGCTTTGATCAAGATCCTGTCACACAAGGGAAGCCCTACCTTGAACCTGTGAAAGAACGAATTCAAAAAGCTAGTAAAGAATCGTTCACAGCGCTCCAGAGTCGGCATCAAACGGATTATCAATCCTTTTTCAATCGTTTTAAACTGAATCTAGGCACCACTTTGGGGCTTGAGCTACCGACAGACCAACGACTTCTTCAGTACGGAGAAGGCAGACAAGACCCTGATTTAGAAGAACTGTACGTCAATTTTGGTCGATATTTACTTATTTCATCCTCGCGTACGCCGGAAGTTCCGGCCAATTTGCAAGGAATTTGGAATCCCTACATTCGTCCACCTTGGAGCAGCAATTATACCTTAAATATCAATGCTCAAGAAAACTACTGGGCAGCGGAAACCGGAAATTTGGCTGAATTACACAAGCCTCTACTTTCATTTATTCGCAATGTTGCCAAAACAGGAACTACCACAGCACAAACCTATTACGGAACTCGGGGTTGGGCGGTTGGACACAACTCGGATATTTGGGCCATGTCGTACCCGGTCGGTGACTTTGGGCAAGGCGATCCAAGCTGGGCCAACTGGAATATGGGAGGTGTTTGGTTAGCCACCCATTTGTGGGAGCATTATGCCTTCAATCAAGATAAAACCTATTTACGAAACGAAGCTTTTCCGTTGATGGAGGGCGCCGTACAATTTTGTTTGGATTGGTTAGTACACGATGCAAATGGGTATTGGATGACATCCCCCGGAACTTCGCCAGAAAATATTTACATTACGCCAACAGGTTATGCTGGAGCAACTTTATATGGAGCAACAGCAGATATCGCCATGATTCGGGAATTGTTTTTGGATTTTCAAAAGGCTGCCGAGGCTTTGTCCATTAAAAATACGCTCACTCAACGTGTAGACGACGTACTGCCTCAGTTGCTTCCCTATAAAATTGGTACGAAAGGACAATTGCAGGAATGGTACCATGATTGGGAAGATCAAGATCCCCAACATCGCCATCAATCTCATTTATTTGGTTTATATCCGGGTTCCCATATTTCGCCTCAGACTACTCCCGAACTCGCTGCTGCATCGCGCAGTACTTTAGAAATCAAAGGAGATGAAACGACGGGATGGTCTAAAGGATGGCGAATCAATCTTTGGGCACGACTTTGGGACGGAAATCGCGCCTATAAAATGTACCGGGAATTACTTCGGTACGTGGATCCTGATTTATCTGGAGGTACTCGCCGCCGCGGAGGTACGTACCCCAACTTATTTGACGCACATCCACCTTTTCAAATTGATGGCAACTTTGGTGGAACAGCAGCTGTTTTGGAAATGTTGGTACAATCCACTGATCAAGCCATTTATTTGCTCCCGGCTTTGCCTGAGGCGTGGCCAACGGGATCTATTCAGGGGATTCGTGCACGAGGTGGGTATACGCTCGACATGACTTGGGAATTGGGTCAGCCCAAAGAAATTACCCTTACGGCCGCGCAACCGGGTTCAGTGACGTTAATTTTGACACAGCGTAGTGAAAAAAGAGAAATCCGATTGAAAGCAGGAGAAAGAAAGGTTATTCGATGGTAACGAAAAATCCCCAGGATGTTAGTCACCTGGGGATTTTTCGTTAAACACGTTGTTTGATGTTTTCATACATCTGCGTCAACGTTGTTGTCAGATCGTATTGCCAATCCCAGCCTGGGTAATGCGATTTGAACTTGGTAAGATCAGAGATATACCAGATATGATCTCCGATCCGATTCGTTTCTGAATACGAATAATTCATTTTATTTCCGGTAATTTCCTCACAGAGCGAGATACCCTCCAACATGGAGCAGTTGGAGAATCGTCCCCCACCTGCATTATACACTTCACCCGGGCGTGGATTTTGGTAGAAATACCAGAACATATTCACCAAGTCCCAGGAATGGATATTGTCCCGTACTTGCTTGCCATTGTACCCAAAGATGGTGTAGGGCGTCCCAGAAATGGCACATTTCATGAGGTAAGCAAGGAAACCGTGCAATTGAGCACCTGAGTGGTTGGGGCCTGTCAAGCACCCTCCCCGAAAAACACCTGTTTTCATGCCGAAGTACCGACCATATTCCTGAACCAATACATCCGCAGCAACTTTGGACGCGCCAAATAACGAATGCTTGGTATGGTCTATGGACATATTTTCATCGATACCCTGTGCAAAATAAGAATGCGACTCTTCGATTTCCCAGCGAGTTTCGGTCTCAATGAGGGGTAGGAAGTTAGGATTATCTCCGTACACTTTGTTGGTTGAGGTAAAAATAAAGACCGCTTCAGGACAGTATTTACGTGTCATTTCGAGCATGACGAGCGTCCCATTGGCATTTACGGTAAAGTCCATGAACGGTTCACGAGCTGCCCAATCATGGCTTGGTTGTGCGGCTGTATGGACGATCAATTTGATATCAGCTCCAAATTCGGCAAATATAGCCCCAATTTGTTCTTCGGACCGGATATCCGCCGTGTAATGCTTGTAATTTGAGTAGGCGTCTTCAATTCGACTTTTGTTCCACGCCGTGGAGGCTTCTGGACCAAAGAAATATTGACGAAGGTCATTATCAATACCGACCACAAGGTCAAATTTTGAGGAAAGAAAAGCAACTGATTCACTACCGATTAGGCCGGCAGATCCTGTGACTAAGGCGATATTCATGTGCGAAGATGGAGTAGAGAAGGTAAATAAAAAAGAGAATTTGCCCCATGCTGGCACAAACTCTCTTTCGTAACACTAAGAAAGGAATGAATTAAGCACCCTCAGCTGATTTGCCATTGGCACCAAATAATTTTTCCCTAATTTCATTGGCTTTGACTTCCAGTTCAGGTTTCTCGGTATATACATTCTTCAACTGGGCGGCAGAAGAGTCTGGATGTACGCCATACACCCACGAATCGCCTTCCCGAGCATCAGGCTGGTCGATGGTGTTGTTCACTTGGTAATCACAAGACGCCAACGAAATTGACAGGAATGCGAATAAATAAAAAATATTTTTTTTCATGTCCGATGAATGGTCTGTAAATTTGCACAAATTTAAGTTTGCGATTCCAATTCGCCAAAATTTATGGTACTTAATTATGACAAATGATGTGGTGATCGTGGGTGCGGGCATTGTGGGCTTGGCAACAGCGTATCAATTGATCCAAAAAAGACCTGATCTACGGATTACGGTCATCGAAAAGGAAGCGCATGTCGCGGCTCATCAAACCGGGCACAACAGTGGGGTGATCCACTCGGGCTTGTACTATAAACCGGGGAGTTTGAAAGCTATCAACTGCATTCGAGGCTATCACATGCTCTTGGCGTTTTGTGAGCAGGAGTCCATTCCCTTTGAAAAGTGCGGTAAAATTGTGGTAGCTACTCAACCAGACCAGCTCCCGATGCTGAAAACCCTGCATGAGCGTGGAATTCAAAATGGGCTCGACGGCCTCCGTTCCTTGACGCTTGAGGAAATGCGGGAGATTGAGCCACATGTTGCGGGTGTAGCGGGCCTTCGTGTGCCACAAACAGGCATTGTCAATTATACAACAGTATCCCAAAAACTAGCAGACAAGTTGGAGCGCTTAGGCGTTCGGATTCGATTTAACGAGCGGGTCAGCTCGGTCTCACAGTCCGTGAGTCACTCCACAGTCGTGACCACCGGCGGAAGCTATGATACCAAGTTGGTCATTAACTGTGCAGGATTATATTCCGACAAAGTTGCCCAACTCACTGAAAAAGAAGAATTGGATATCCGAATTACGCCTTTTCGTGGTGAATATTATGAATTAGTCCCAGAGAAAGAATACCTAGTCAAGCACCTCATTTATCCTGTCCCTGACCCTAACTTCCCATTTTTGGGCGTTCATTTTACTCGGATGGTCGATGGCGGTGTTGAAGCGGGCCCTAATGCGGTCATGGCTTTTGGACGGGAGTCGTACAAAAAATCGCAGGTGAACTGGAAAGAACTGGGAGAAACGCTGGCTTGGCCAGGGTTTCAGAAGGTAGCCGCTAAATATTGGAAAACAGGAATGGGCGAATTCTACCGTTCGTTCTCGAAAGCCGCATTCACGCGCGCCTTACAGGAGCTCATTCCTGAAATTCAAGAAAAGGACCTTAAACCTGGCGGTGCAGGTGTTCGGGCGCAAGCCTGTGACCGAATCGGGGGATTGCTGGATGATTTTGCAATTTTCGAAAACCAGCAAGCGATCAATGTGGTCAATGCGCCATCGCCTGCGGCAACCTCCTCCCTTTCCATTGGCGTAACGGTTAGTGAACGAGCTTTGGCAAGATTGTAAGGTACCCCGGGAACAGTTTGCCAACAGGATGGGTTATACCAGTCTAGTTATTTTATAGATTTTAAAATCGTAGTTTTGTTTTTTTAATCACGAACGACCGTCTTCATGTTGACAGACCAAACCATTGTCTATGCGTTCATCTTTTATCTTCTGACAGCTGGAGTCTTATTTCTTACCCGAAAGAAGCTAGATGATACCTTGGCAGGCATGATGTCTGTTTTTGTTAATTTCCTTGGGTTGTTATTCACCTTGGAGATCATGGCACGGTACAGTGAGCCCATCCTATCCTCCTACCGCTGGTTCCAAATGGGAGATCGCCTCATTACGCTGGATATTTGGATCAACCCATTGACTCTTTTGCTTTTATTTTTGGTTCAGTTCATTGGATTGCTCGTTCAACTGTATGCCTTTTCCTACCTAAAAGGGGATCGAAGTTACATTCGTTTCTTTGCCTACCTCAATCTGTTTTTAGCAGCTATGCTTGGCATAGTAAGCGCGGGTAACCTTTGGCAAACTTTTTTATTCTGGGAACTGGTGGGCGTTGCATCTTATTTGTTAATAGGTTTTTGGTACGAGCGTCCAACGGCCAACCGAGCCTCATTGAAGGCATTTCTCATCAACCGGATCGGTGATTTGGGTTTTATGGTTGGGTTGTTTTGGGTATATGGATTAGCTGGGACATGGGAATATGCTGGGTTACAAGCTTGGTGGACGAATCCTGAACAGCATATTTCACCCCTGGCACAAGAAGGTATAGCCTTGTGCTTCCTGTGGGCTGCTCTTGGGAAATCAGCCCAGTTTCCTTTGCAGATATGGTTGCCTGATGCCATGGAAGGTCCAACACCCGCTTCTGCGCTCATCCATGCCGCCACTATGGTTGTAGCTGGTATATTCCTGTTGGCTCGTTTGGATTTTTTACTTACCCCCTTAGTTCAATTTATTGCTATTTTAATCGGCCTTTTGACCGCTTTTTTGGCCGCATTATCCGCGACAGTTCAATGGGAAGTTAAAAAAGTCTTGGCCTATTCCACGATCTCCCAATTGGGTTTAATGTTGGTCGGTATTGGTACTGGCTATACTTCAGCAGCATTGTACCATCTCCTTACCCATGCCTTTTTTAAAGCGGGCTTGTTTTTAGCGGCGGGGCAGGTCATTCATCATTTTCATCACCAAGATATGCGGCAAATGGGTGGGTTATTGACTAAACGACCCTATCTGTTTTTGGGATTTGGCCTTTGTGCAGCGGGCTTAGCAGGGCTTCCTTTTTTTGCCGGTTTTTTATCTAAAGATACCTTATTGATTGGATTGCATACTTGGGCACTAAAAGAAGATGACCCAGTATATTTTGTCCTACCTGGCTTATTTTTGGTAGTTTCTTCGCTCACGGCCTATTATACCGCCCGTCAGATTTATTTAATTTTCCTAAATCGAACCAACCAAAGTCTTCGAACCGATATCTTGTTACTTTTCCGTCGGACGACCACCGGCGTCAAAGGCCGAATCGATTTGCTACTAGCTTCTCAAAAAGAAAATGAAATCGTCACGGGTACTACCTTTCTTCAACGCATGCGGCAGATGGGTATTCAAGATTTTGTTGTAGGTCTTCTGGCTGTTTGTTCCTTGTTTTTTTTATTTTCCCCATCGCCATTTCATGTGGAGGAAAGCTGGTTTTTTAGGTACTTCCCTCTTCCCACGCTATTCCACCCTTATCTTCCTCTTGTAGCAGCTGGTGTTAGCATTTTGAGCGCGTTGGTCGGGTATGAACTCACGAAAAAGTTTGCTCAATCCCCACCTGATTCCTTCCTGCATCGGTGGGTTCGGCATCACTTTTATCTGGACGCCCTGTGGCACTTCATTTGGGTGAGGCCATGGTTCAAGGTAGTGCATTGGGTACAGGAAGGTGCAGAAAAGTCTGATTTTCAGCCCGAAGGTTGGTTACGATCGTTTCGTTGGCTGGATCGCCGGGCAGTGGACGGCGTATTGCATGCGCTAAGTGAAACGGCCATCGCGCTAAGTCGTGCCTTAGCTTGGCTTGATTACTGGGTCGTTGATGGCTTTGTTCGAAGTTTGTATCAAGGTGCGCAATGGCTAGGTTCATACACAAAACAAATGCAAGGTGGACAAGTACAAGCTTACTTTGCTGCAATGATTCTGCTCATTTTAGCTTTAATGGGACTACTTATATTAGTTTAATGTAACGTATTATGAATACCTATACGCTTTCTTTTTTAATCGGGATACCGCTCTTGGCTGCGCTGGTCATTCTAGTACTTCCCAAAACCTACCAAGGTGCCTTTAAGTGGATCACCTTGATTGCGTTGGCGCTCAATTTGGTTAGCCTCTTGAATCTCTACAAAAATTTCGACTCCACCATTTCGGGATACCAGTGGATTGAGGAATATCCTTGGATTTCACTTTCATTATCCGCTTCCGAGTCATTATTGATCAAATATGCGTTAGGCTTGGATGGATTAAACTTCCCGATGGCTTTACTCGCCGGTGGAGTTTTGTGGGTGGGAGCCCTAGCTTCGTTTTCGATTCAAAAACGTGAACGAATGTATTACTTTTTATTCCTCATCCTTTCGGCATCGATCATGGGATGTTTTCTGGCCATCGACTTTTTCTTGTTTTTTTTATTTTTCGAGTTCATGCTTTTACCCATGTATTTCCTCATCGCGATCTGGGGAGGGGAAAATCGAACGTATGCCTCGATTAAGTTTTTCTTGTACACCTTGGTAGGTTCCATTTTCATTTTGGTGGCATTAATCATCTTTGGGTTGTCATCCGCGGATCCTTTGTACACCAGCGCAGGGGTTAGCCAGATCATTCATACCTTTGATTTTCGAACGCTTGGGGACTCCTCAAACTTTTTATCAGACTCCTTACTGTCGCTCCAAACTACCACAACCATTTGGGGTTTAGCGCCTCGGACCTTCGTATTTCTCTTGCTCTTTATTGGTTTTGGAATTAAACTACCGATTGTTCCGCTCCACACGTGGCTACCCGATGCTCACGTAGAGGCGCCGACCCCGGTTTCTGTGGTTTTGGCGGGTATTTTATTGAAAGTCGGCGGGTATGGGCTACTTCGGACGGGGTATGAATTCCTTCCAGAAGCCGCGTATCAATTCACCTATTGGGTCATGGGGGCAGGCGTTTTATCCATTCTCTACGGTGCACTCAATGCCTTGGCCCAAACCGATCTTAAAAAACTGATTGCCTATTCATCCATTTCCCACATGGGGTTTGTTTTTTTGGGATTTGCGTCTTTAAATGCCGAAGGGATTCAAGGCGCGATTTACCAAATGTTCAGCCATGGGATACTTTCAGCTATGTTATTTTTACTTGTTGGGGTGCTATATGACCGGACACACGACCGGGAAATTGCACACTACCGAGGATTAGCACAGAAAATGCCCAATTTTACCGCCATTGTGGCAGTCGCTTTTTTTGCTTCATTGGGACTTCCTTTGTTTTCAGGATTTATTGGCGAGTTCTTTGTGCTTTTGGGCGCATTCAATTCCCAGCTTTTTTCCTTTTGGTGGGCCATTGCTGCGTCACTTGGGATCATTTTAGCAGCCGTGTATTTCCTTTGGACTTTACAGCGGATGTTTCTAGGTGAGTTTTTTTTAGCCCCTCATTTATCTCCTGCATTACCAGACTTAACGTGGCGAGAAAAGATAATGCTTTACCCATTAGGCGCACTAGCCCTAGTATTTGGCATATACCCCGCTTTCCTTTTGGATTTTACCCAAGCTACCGTTCAGGCCCTTTTACTCAAATTTTAAGATTTCATGCAAGCCATTTTAGATCATATCATCAAGAGTTTACCCTATTTTCAGCTCGAATGGGCCCTATTTGGGATCATCTGCCTGTATACTCTGTTGATTGTATCCCGAAATGGCTGGATGGTTAAACAAGAGCAACCTTTTTTAATTGCCCTGACCTCAGTACTCATCGTAGGCCTTTGGGTTTGGCTAACTTTCTTAAAAAGCCCCGAAAAGACGGTTTTCTTTCATGGGTTATTTGTTTGGGAACCCGCGGTATTGGTTTTCAAGAAAGCCCTTCTTTTGTTTGCATTCGGGATCATGGCCCACCTGTATGTCATGCGTTACACGCTAGTAGGCGAATTTTTTGTGCTTTTTTGGGGTGCCCTCGCCGGATTATTTTTGGTTACGATGGCCAATCATTGGCTATCGTTATACATTTGCTTAGAATTTGTATCCATCACCTCCTATTTGATGGTTGCTCTATTCCGGAAAAAACCACACGTCGAAGCCGCTATAAAGTATCTTTTGGTCGGAACGCTCAGCTCTGCCGTCATGCTTTTTGGAGTTTCCTACTTATATGGATTGTCAGGCGACCTTTCTTTTGAAGCCCTAAAGACAGGATACGCCACACTCCCAAACCCCGACTGGGTGGGTCAAGTCGCGTTCTTTATGGCTTTGGCGGGCCTATTTTTTAAATTATCGGCCGTACCCTTCCACACGTACACACCTGATGTGTATGAAGCTGCCCCAACACCAGTCGTATCCTTCTTGGCGATTTTACCCAAAGTAAGTGCTGTACTGGTTTTGCACCGCATACTTAGCTATGCAACAGGCCCCATACCGTTCCTAATTGGTGGAGTCGTATTGATGTCCTGGATTTTGGGTAATTTCTCCGCACTTTCTCAACTTAATATGAAGCGATTGCTTGGCTATTCGGCGATTGCTCAATCCGGATTTATTTTAGTGGCTTTGACAGCACAGAAAAGCTCTGCTGCATTCAATGCCTTACAATTCTACCTATTCACTTACGGAGCCATTTCGATCGGCGCGTTTTTGCTAATTGATATTTTAGCCCGGTACCGAAATTCGTACCAAATTGACACACTACAAGGTCTAGGCAGCCGATATCCTATGCTGGCCTTTATTGCTGTGATGCTTGCCGTGGCCTTGGTCGGATTGCCCCCAACTGTCGGATTTACAGGCAAATTGGTGGTTTTTTCAGCGCTTTGGGACGAATTCGTTTTAACCCAAGACCGAGGGATCCTCCTGCTGGTAATTTTGGGTCTATTAAATGCAGCGGTATCCTTATTCTATTACCTTAAAATTCCTTACTATATCCTAGTCCCTGAGTCTGTAGAACCAAGTAAAACGCTACCTAGCTCGCTGTATCTCGCCCAAATACTTTGCTTTTTCTTTACGGGAAGTATCATCGCCCTATTTTTTGCTCCACAATGGGTCGCCGAAGCACTGGGCTTTTAGGTTCGTCGATACAACCATTGACTTGATCGCCTTTCTCCTTGATTATTCAAATCATAGGTAACCTTTTTGGGATAAAACGTGTCATACCTCCGAACACACTGACTGTATTTTATCCTATTTGGTTTATGCGCATCATATCAACTACGTTACTTTTACTCGTTTCAATCATTTGGACTAGCCATGGACAAGGCAGCCCCCTAGAGCTAAAGGGTGTCATTGTAGACTCTGTAAGTCAACAAGCCGTGGAATTCGCAGCTGTTGGCTTATGGATTGATAATAAACCAATTGATGGAACATTGACCAATGAAAAAGGGCAATTTTCCTTTAAAAATGTGAATCGCTCCAATACCTATCGATTGGTAGTTTCTTATGTAGGCTACAAGCCCATGAACCTCAATGGACTCAAATTTACAGGCGCAGGATCAATCTGGGATCTTGGAAATGTGAAACTGACCAACGAAGGCATGCAATTGCAAGAAGTAACCGTCACGGGACAAGCCTCCTTGATCGAAGATCGTATAGATAAACTCGTTTACAATGCCGACAAGGACCTAACCAACCGCGGTGGAAGTGCTGAAGATGTACTCCGGAAAGTACCGATGCTGGCTGTGGACTTGGACGGAAACGTAAGTCTACGGGGTAGCCAAAACGTACGGGTGTTGATTGATGGGAAACCTTCATCCATTTTTGCGGCTAGTGTTGCGGATGCTTTGCAACAAATTCCATCCGATCAAATTAAAAGTGTGGAAGTTATAACCTCCCCCGGCGCGAAGTACGATGCCGAAGGAACAGCCGGGATTATCAACATTATAACTAAGAAGAATCGTCTGTCGGGCATAACCGGCTTTGTTTCGGGTGGTGTTGGCGTTTTGGGTTCGTTTGGTTTTGGAAACGTCAATTTACGAAATAATAAATGGGGCTTATCCCTAAACGGTGGAGGGCGTTTTTCTTACAATGTACGAAATGATGGCTTTACCGACCGGTCGAGTTTTGTAGGAGATGTTCCTACCTTCTTGTACCAAACAGACGATAACCGTTCGTTCCGGAATTCAGGCAATTACCAAGCAACATTTGATTATGATTTCAATGACAAGAATTCATTAACCGTAGGCTTTCGGATCAACCAAGGAAACAATGGATCCATCGGCTCACAAGCGACTACGCTCCGCAATGCCAACCAAGATGTGATCAATGAATTTACCCGCTACATCGACCAAGCGCGGATTAACATGACTTACAATGCGGATTTGACCTACACCAAAAAATACGCTAAACCTGATCATGAATTGAGTTTCTTGGCCCAATATAGCAGCAATAATCGCCGGGAAAACTTTGATGCTTTACGCAACGGATTACCGTCTGAATTAAGCCGAAATTCAGGTGTCGATCAAGAATCAACCCTTCAACTGGATTATACACAACCCTGGAACAAAGTCAAATGGGAGGCAGGAGCAAAAGCCATTCTTAGAAACGTGACCTCAGACGGTACCTTCGCACTCTTTAATGCAACTACACAACAATACGTAGACGTACCTGCCCGAGCGAATTTCTTGGACTACAACCAAGACGTACTTTCCCTGTATTCCTCATTTACCTTTCAACTGCCTAAGCAATGGGGATTTCAGGCGGGTGGCCGTTTAGAACGGACGATCATCGGGGCTGACTTTAAGGATGTACCCAATGCCGATATCCCCGATTACAATAACTTTTTACCCAATATCAACCTTTCTAAAGCACTTGGAAAAGCACACAAACTTCGACTTAGCTTTAGTCAGCGTATTGAACGCCCTTCCATTCGGTTCTTGAATCCTTTTGTTAACTTCTCAAATGCGAACGATATTTCCTTTGGAAACCCAGTTTTAGCTCCTGAGTTGGTGGATCAATTCGAATTGACGTACAGTACGTTCATCAAGGCCAATTCGATAAATGTGTCGTTGTTTAATAGAACGACCGACAACAGCATTACGTCGGTGCGTAACATCCGCCGGGTCGGGAATGAAGATATCACCGAAACGACATTTGATAATATTGGGATCAACCAAAGCTACGGCGTCAATGTATCAACCTCCTTACAACCCACCAAAAACCTCCGCTTGGGTGGTGGGGTAAATGCATTCTATGTTTATCTCGACAACCGAATCATCAACAATGCAGGGTGGAACTTTAGCTATAATGGGAATGCCTCGTACACCTTTAAAAAAGGTTGGGGAGCTCAATTCTTCGGATTTTACCGCACACCCAGCATCGAGCTCCAGGGTTTGCGAGGTGCCTTTAATTTCCATAGCTTATCCGTGAAAAAAGACCTCGCCAATAAAAAAGGAAGTTTGGGGATGGGAATTGAAAATCCTTTTACCCGCGCTATCGTTATTCGATCAACCTTGGCCGACAACAACAACCCCAATTTCTCTTTCGCCCAAGAAAATGTCCGGAATATTTACCGGCAATCGATTCGGATCGATTTTCAATATCGTTTTGGGAAAATGGACGCTTCAGGGCAATCCACCCTCTTCAAACGACGAAAAACGGTCAACAACAACGACCTAAAGTCCGGTGATGAAGGCGGTGGAGAAGGTGGAGGCGGAATACCAGGTGGTGCACCCGGTGGTGGCCGGCCGGGAGGAAAATAAAAATAGCTCGCTTTCCCAAGTTGAAAGCGAGCTATTTTTTTACACCTTCGTCAAAATATACGCCTTTTTTAATATTCGATAAATTTTTATTGTTTTTCAATAAAAATTTATCGAATATTGTGACATAAACTACCTAAAGGCATGGCATCAATCTCACCCAAAAATGTATTCAAGGCATTGCACATCACGTTCTGGGTCATTTTTATTGGCTTGTGTATCAAGACCGGCACTTTACTTATTTCGACCCTCATCAGTTTAAGCTTGGATCCAGAGCATGTTCGACGCTTGTGGATTTTTTCACCGAATAGTCCGGAACTCAATTTCCATCAGGTTCTGAGCTTGGATCTTGGGGATTACATTCAAGTGATGGGATTGTATGTATTGATGTATGCATCCAAAGCCTTTGTTGCGTACTTGGTGATCAAATTATGCCTGGATTTTCCGTTGGAAAGGCCCTTTACAGTTCCTATAGCTGTTCAATTCAAGCAGATTAGCAAAGCATCGTTGGTTACGGGTCTGGTTTCGTTGGTGGGATCGGCGTATTCGAGCGGGTTGACTGACTTGGGCTATAAAATTCCCATTACGTGGGGAACAGAGGAAATTCTATTTTTTTCGGCTATCCTGTACGTCATCGCCTATATTTTTCAAAAAGGGATTGATCTTCAGCGTGAAAATGATTTAACAATTTAAATTATGGGCATTGTAGTGAACTTGGATGTTGTTATGGCTAAACGAAAAATATCGTTGAATGAGCTATCCTTGAAAGTCGACATCACCTTGGCCAACCTCTCAATTTTAAAAACCGGTAAAGCCAAAGCGATTCGATTCAGCACCTTAGAAGCTATTTGCCAGGCCCTCGATTGCCAGCCTGGGGATATTTTGGTGTATGTGCAGGAGGAGAGAGAATTATGAGTTATGCGATGCATTGGAAGCTAGATTTTCGAATTGTACCCGCTGCACAAAAGCCTTCAGTCCAATTTCTTCAAAGAATCGTTGCCAAAAGAGTTGTTGATTCGATAAATGATCGGTGGGAGATTTAACTTCCACCCATTCGATCTGGTTTTCTTTCCAAATCATGAGGTCTGGAAAGCCACGTGAATTCTCGGTCGGATTTTCAGCCATTTTAGCCAATACTTTTTTCCAAACTTCGACAGGAACACGTTCTAGAATCACACGGCATAATCCCCACATTTCCTCCACCCAAGCCACAAAAGGATTCACTTTCCCGTAGTTTTCTTGAAAAACACCGAATAAGTCGTGCATAACCTCAGCAGGCTCAATTAATGCTTCCAGCCGCGCCTGGATGTCGGATTGTCGTTTCAGATAGAAATCGGGCAAGTGTAGATCCGATGGGCGACGCTGAAATGGGTGATGGAAGGCCACAAACCGTGGATCAAATAAAATATCCCAGAAAACCAGACCAAATAAACTACGCCAAACATGATTTTCGATATGGACAGCCTGCCAGCCGTGCGAAATGAAATGTAACGCAACACCTTGCTCAACTTGGCCACGAAAGTCAGAGGGGATAACCACCAACGGAGACTTCAATAGCCACTCCGTTGTGGCATTTTTTATCCGTTTCTTACTTTGTGCGAATTGAATGAGGCGATCTTGCGCAAAAATATGTTCATCGGCGTTTATCGGTTGATCGATCATCCATTGACAAAGTGCTTTTGCCGCCTCAATATCCTTTTGTTTCTCCAATATACGAACGCGACGTTCCCGAGATGGCACTTGATCTGTTCGGCTATAAACCTCCAGAGCTTCGTCAAAGCACCTATTCCGTTCTAAAAATCCCCCTACTTTCAACGCAAGACGTTCGAATGATCGTCGCGCAATGTCTTCCATGGCTTGAGCTTCCTCGGCGGCTGTCAAAAACCAATCATACACCATGCGAGGGTCTGATTTGGCTTGAGTAAGTTGGTAAAATACCTCAAAATAATCCGACACTCGCCATTTATCCTCAGCTTCTTTACGGGTTTGAAACCGAGCTACCAAATCGTCTTGATGGTATGCAGCATACGATTGCAAGCCTAAATCACGGAGGACAAACTCAGTCATGTCCATAGCACGATTGCCAAAAAATAAAAATTTAAGAAAAGCAATCCGTTCTTGAAATTCAACCACAATACACGGATAGTGCTGAAGAGCTGTCAGTAAGTCCTTAGCGGGGATCGTTTGAAGAATGGCCTCCACATAGTCTCCTTTTTTTAGCCCTTTTTTTCCAGATATAGGAAATATCTCCTTCAATTCTTCTTTTGAAAACAAGGAAAGTACCGCCGGGACTTCGTCGATTTGCACGGGTGTTGGCCGAGCAAAGCCTTTCGTTAGCAATTCGAGTAAGGCTGCATCTACTGACGGGATCTCGGGATACACCAACGCGTGTGTTCGAAAATACAAACCCCGGCGATTGCAAAAACGAACGAACAGGCATTGGGCTTCCTCCGAAAGACAATAAAACCTTCGGAGCAACTGCCACTCTTCCCCTATAAGCAAGGGTTTGTATTTCTCTTGCACAAAAGATAGGAGAAATAAAAAATTAGTATGGTAATACGTGGGCGGTAAAATAGGTTGCTCCATGTCATATGATCAAAGGGTAAAGATAAGGGAATATTACATGAAGATGTTATGCCAATACCAGGTTATACCGCTTGATCATCCGGCAATTGCTTCGTAAAATTCCGATGTCTATTCCCCAGTTACTTTACCCCCAACTTATACACCGTGGAGCTTTGGTACGTTTGACCAGGGCGTAGAACCGTGGAGGGGAAAGCGGGTTGATTGGGCGAATCCGGATAATGCTGTGTTTCAAGACAAAAGCCAGATCGAAACGTATAGGGCTTTCCAGACTTTCCAATCGCCTTTCCGTCTAAAAAATTACCCGTGTAAAACTGAACAGCAGGCTCGGTGGTAGCGACTTCCATTGTTCGACCTGTCGTTGGCTCATATACTTTAACGACCGTCCGCATGGTAGCGGTGGTGTCATTAAATACCCAACAGTGATCGTACCCGCCGCCCCGCTGAATTTGTACGTTCGTAGTATCGTTGATTCCATCACCAATGCGACGCATTTTTAAAAAATCAAATGGCGTTCCCTTCACTGACGCAAGTTCCCCGAGTGGAATCAAGCCTGCATCTACGGGCAAATAATTTCCAGCTTTCATCATCAACTCATGATCGAGGATATCGCCATTGCCCTCTCCTTTCAGGTTGAAATAGGCGTGATTGGTGAGATTAATGACAGTAGGTTGATCTGTTGTAGCGCGGTAATCAATGCGCAAGGCATTGTTTGGCAATAACGTATAAAAAACCTCCACAGCCAGATTTCCGGGGTATCCTTCCTCCCCAGCTGGTGAATTGTAAGTCAATTTCAACGTCGGATTTTCGCGATCCAGCGGTTCCACCTGCCAGAATTTGGCATCAAAACCCTCATTACCCCCATGCAAAGCATTTGGTCCGTTGTTGGTAGCTAAGGTATACAGTGTACCATCCAACGTGAAGGCCCCTTTGGCAATCCGATTCCCGAATCGACCGATGATGGCCCCGAGGTATTTGGCAGCGCCACGGTAATCTTGTGGGTTGGAGACGCCCAACGTGATGTCGGCAAAATTCCCTTGCGCGTCTGGGGCTGTCCAGCGGCTGATAATTCCGCCCAAATTGAGGATTTCAACCTCCATTCCCGCTTTATTTTTAAGCACATAAGCCGTAACGGTATCCCCAGAAGCCATCACACCATACGTGCGTGTTGTCCAACTTCCGGTGGATTCCTCTTTGGAGGGAGTGGAACAAGCGGCTAAGCCAAGTAAAGCGCAAAAGAAAAGTACTTTTTTCATAGAAATAAAAGGTTTATCCTGCAAAGCTAATCATCACATACACTACGATTAAAATAACCAAGATGGAGGTGGCGATATCAATCCAGTTGTATGTATTTTTTGCCGAAGCTTTTTGTTCAGGCGTTAAGGTGTCAAACGTCAGTCCAGCCACCTGTTCCAACGATTGCGCTGGCGTCAATAAACTGACCACCACTGTAACACCGACGCAAAATAAGAAAAACCACGATCCAAAAGTTAAAAAATTCATTTGCCCAAACTGATACCAGAAGCTATCCACAGGTAGGTCTTTTCCGGTAAGCTCCAAAACTAACCGCAGAATAACCACTAATAACCCGACAGATAACGTTGTAAACGCCCCATGTCCATTGATTCGTTTGAAGAATATCCCCAATAAAAACACGGCGGTAATGGGCGGCGCAATGTACGATTGAACCGATTGCAGATATTCATACAAAACTCCGGAAATATTTTGCATGATCGGTATCCAAATAATACCGAACAGTACGACAATTCCGGTGGCAATTCGGCCCGTCCGGATCATTTCGGATTCAGTGGCCTTTGGGTAAAGCTTTTGGTAAATGTCGATTGTAAATAGAGTAGAACAAGAATTAAACACCGAGGCGAGCGAACTCATCAAAGCAGCCAAAAGTCCAGCGGCTACCAGTCCACGAAGTCCAGCAGGCAGTGTATTCATCAACAAGGCAGCAAAAGCTTGGTCAGCACTTTCCCAAGCTAATTTTCCTTGAAGTTTTAATGAGAGCGCAATAACTCCGGGAATCAAGAAAAGAAAAACGGGTAATAACTTCAAAAATCCTCCAAAAATCGCACCCCGACGACCTTCTTGAATGCCGTTGGCCGACAAAGCCCGTTGGATGATGTACTGGTCGGTACACCAATACCAAGTTCCTACGATTGTACTGGTGATCACCAACGACGGCCATGGGAACTGAGGATCACTCATAGGCCGCCAAATATTCAGGTAGCCTTCGGGCAATGTGGCCTTGGTAGCTTCCCATCCACCAGCGGCGTCTAATCCGAAGTAAGTCAAAGACCCCGCGCCAATCACCAAAACGATGGTCTGCAACGTTTCCGTATATACGACAGCCCGCATTCCGCCTAAAACGGTATAAATTCCGGTTAAAATGACCGTGGACAAAGCCCCTGTCCAGAAATCGATGTGCAATAAGGAGGAGATGACGATTCCTCCTGCATAAACCGTCACCGAAACTTTGGTCAGAACGTAGGCCAACAAGGAGAAAATAGACAAAAACCACCGCGAGCGGGCATCAAATCGTTTCTCCAAAAACTCGGGCATCGTAAAAACGCCGCTTCGCATGTAGAAGGGAAGAAAAACCCAGCCCATTGTCACCACAAGCCAGCCTTGAATTTCATAAATCAACATCGGAATCTTGTTCCCAGCCCCGGCCCCGGCTAACCCAACGACATGTTCTGAACCAATGTTTGAGGCAAAAATCGAAGCCCCAACCACAAACCAGCCCATATTTCGGCCTGCTAAAAAATAATCCTCGGTGGTTTGCGACTTTTGAGCAACAACCCAAAAAGCCACACCCAATAATATGGCAAAATAAATACCGATCACCACCCAATCTAACGAAGTAAACGACTGAATCATCCTAAAAATTAGTTAAAATGTAACATTAACTCCAAATTCATAATTCATAATTCATAATTCATAATTCATAATTCATAATTCATAATTCTCAACATTGCCCATAATATGCATTACTCCCATGTTTCCGTTCGTAATGCTTTTGGCGGAGCGAATCTTTAAGGGGCTGAACGAGCGGGTTGATTTGGCGGGTCAAGAAGGCCATTTTAGCTACTTCTTCGAGGACCGCGGCATTATAAACACTTTTGAACGCATCTTTTCCCCACGTGAATGGTCCATGATTTTGCAGCAAGACCATTTCCACCTCGTGGGGTGAAAGTCCCTTTTCGGCGAATACATTCAGAATTTGGTGGCCTGTTTCGTGCTCATAGTCGCCCTGGATCATCTCATCAGACAATACCGGCGCACAAGGGATATTTTGGTGTGTATGATCGGCGTGGGTTGTACCGAGAATTGGAATATCCAATCCCGCTTGCGCCCAAGCCACGGCATAGGTACTGTGGGTATGCGTGATTCCCCCGATAAAATCCCACGTTTTATACAATAAGGCATGCGTCTTGGTATCAGACGAGGGGCGCATCGTGCCGTCCACAACCCGGGCGTCATAGTCCAAAATGACGATATCCTCCGGCTTGAGCTGAGCATACGGTACTCCACTGGGCTTAATGGCAAAAACACCTTGCGCACGATCCACGGCGCTGACGTTGCCAAACGTGAACAAGATAAGTCCTAATTCGGGTAATTGCATATTGGCCTCATAACAGGCCTCGCGTAGGCTTTGGTAGGTCATAATGAGATGAATGACGCGCCCAAAGGAACTCCTTGAGCGCGTAACTAGTAGGTGTTATTGAATCACGATCAGTTCTAAATCCAGCATATTGGCAAAATCCTCTAAGTACTCGACCGTCAAATTTTGGGAATACACCGTATGGTGTGCGCCACCGGCGATCAACCACTGTTTTAGACCTTCTTTCATAGAGGGCAGTGGCTTCCACAAAACTCGGGCGGTAGGTAGTTTAGGGAATTTTTCGGTGATTTCAACCGCTTGAACTGCATTGACAATTAGCCGGAACCGATCGCCCATGTCCACTAAGGATACATTGATTGCTGGCCCGGGGTCGCCATTAAACACCAACCGTACCGGATCCTCTTTCCCGCCAATTCCCAAAGGATGCACCTCGCACGAAACGGGTCCTGAGGATATGGATGGACATATTTCCAGCATGTGCGAGCCCAATACCATTTCATTCGTAGGGTCAAAATGATAGGTATAATCCTCCATAAACGAATTTCCACCGGGTAGTCCTGTGGCCATTACTTTCATGGCACGCACCATCGCCGCCGTTTTCCAGTCCCCTTCCCCTCCATAGCCGTAGCCTTGGGCCATCAATCGTTGAGAAGCAATCCCAGGCAATTGGCGCATACCGTGCAAATCTTCAAACGTATTGGTAAAGGCTTCGAATCCACCTTCCTCTAAAAATTGGGTAATACCTGCTTCGATCCGAGCCGCTTCGATGAGAGATTCTCTCCGCTCGGTCAATAAACCCAGCGCCATTTTATACGAGGCTTGATAAGCTTCAATCAACGCTTGAATTTGGTCATCCGAAACCCGATGGATGTACCGCACGAGATCGCCCACTGGGTGTGTATTTACAGAAAACCCAAATTTCATTTGAGCCGCCACCTTATCTCCATCCGTTACGGCTACTTCCCGCATATTATCCCCAAAACGAGCGATCTTCATGCCTTGCCACGACGCTTTCGCCACCGCAACGCGGGCCCAAACACCTATTCGCTCGTGGACTTCGGTATCTTGCCAATGGCCCACCACGGTTTTACGCCGGTAATTCATCTTCGTCAGCAAGTGTGCAAACTCCCGGTCGCCATGCGCGGATTGATTCAGATTCATAAAATCCATATCAATTTGGGCAAATGGGATATCTCGGTTGAACTGGGTATGCCAATGCAACAAAGGCTTTTGTAGCAGATTCAATCCGTGAATCCACATTTTGGCGGGTGAGAATGTATGCATCCAGGTAATTATCCCAACACAAGCTTTGGAGGAGTTTGCATCTAAACACACTTGCGTAATTTCCTCAGGTGTTTTGACTACCGGCTTATAACAGACCTGAACGGGAATCAAGGCGGAATCATGAAGTGCCTTGGCTAATGTTTCTGCATGTTGGGCAACTTGCCGGAGGGTCTCCTCTCCGTATAAATGTTGGCTACCCGTAACCAACCAGACTTCGTATGTAGGTAAATGTTTCATTCGATATGTATAAGCTTATTTTTATGCTGTTAGAAGCTTTTCTGTGAAGGCCCCTAAGATTTGATATTTTTCGTAAAGTGTCTCATAAACAGCCACCTTTTCAGCTTCCGGCTCATAGCGTGCGTCGAATCCAGAACCCATGTTTTGCTGGGCTACTTGAATCGATGGATACAAACCCGCCGAGACCGCGGCGTTCATGGCTGCACCCAACGCACAGGCTTGCTCAGAAGCCACCACTTGAATGGGACGATTGAGCACATTGGCCAAGGTTTGCATTACAAAAGCGGACTTTTTCGCAACACCGCCAATGGCAATAATTTCGTTGATTGGAACTCCCTCCAGCTCAAATCGATCCACAATCGCTTTGGAGCCAAAGGCCGTAGCCTCGACCAGCGACTTGAAGACTACGGCGGCATTACTGCCCAAATTCAATCCTGAAATAACCCCTTTGAGTTGGTGATTGGCATCGGGCGTGCGGCGGCCATTAAACCAATCCAAGGCGATAGGATCCGATACCGAAACGGGAATACTGGCGGCTTTTTGACTGATATGCGGAATAAACTGGTCTCTGAGCCGTTGTTTCTCTTCCTCCGAATCCAATATTTCCAAAACGGGCCCCAACACAAGTTCTTGAAACCAAGCATAGACATCGCCAAAGGCGGATTGACCGGCCTCCATGCCCAACATGCCGGGAACTATTGAACCCTCCACTTGGCCACAAATGCCCCGGATTAACTTCCCTTGTACCTCCTCGCTGGGGGCAATCAACATATCACAAGTAGATGTACCCATGACCCGAACGAGGGAATAGGGTTTTATCTCGGCACCAACCCCGCCCATGTGGGCATCAAAAGCTCCTACCCCGATGACAACGGCCGGAGACAAACCCAATCTCGCTGCCCATTCGGGAGAAATTCGCCCCATCGCCTGATCAGATGTGTAGGTTTCGGTAAATAGTCGATCACGGAGACCCGCCAATACGGGGTCCAAGGCTACCCAAAAATCTTCAGGAGGTAATCCCCCGTAGGATTCATGCCACATGGCTTTGTGGCCTGCCGCGCAGCGACTTCGTTTCAGGGTCAGTGGATTGGTGTCGCCTGTCAACAAGGCCGAAATCCAATCGCAATGCTCAACCCAAGAAAAAGCGGCTTCCCGTACTTGGGGATCGACCCGCAAGGTTCGTAAAATTTTAGCCCAGAACCATTCGGATGAATAAATTCCACCCACATATTGGGTATAATCTACCGTCCAGCTTCGCGCTAATGAATTGATCTCATCGGCTTCTTGATTGGCCGTATGGTCTTTCCACAAAATAAACATCGCGTGGGGATTCTTGGCAAACTCAGGCAGCAAAGCCAACGGCGTTCCTTCCCGATCCACCGCTACAGGTGTTGACCCAGTGGTATCTACTGAAATTCCGACAATGCTCTGTTGGACTTCAGGGGATACTTGACCCAAAGCTCCCTGGATGGCTTCTTCCAACCCCTCAATATAATCCAAAGGATGTTGCCGAAACTGGGATTCAGAAGGCCGACAATATAAACCTTGTTTCCAACGGGTATAATAATGGACGTGGGTGGCAACCTCGCGGCCCTGCTGGTCCACCACCAAGGCCCGAACGGAATCCGTTCCATAATCCAAACCAATCGTGTACTTCATCTTTCGTGTTACGAAATTACGTTAAATTCATTTTTTTATTCGAATGACCTGAAAGGACCTAGGCCCCAAGGTCAAGGTACCTCGCTTCACTTCCCAAGTTGATGCGGAAGGCTTCACTTCGTTTGGTTTTTCAAGCGAATTGAATTGCTCCAGTTGATCGGCTTGTAGTATCGTGATTTGAGCTATGCTATTTTTTGAAATGCCTTTCATTTGAAGATTTAAGGTCGCAGGTGCGGTTCCTGTATTGACCAACTTCAAAATGATTTCCTTGGTCTTCGCATCCCATGCCGCCGTCCCGTACAAACCTTTTTGCCCGACCATCAGATTCCCATCAGCCGTGATGGGCAAGGTGTGTGTGCCTGCATTGTTGGCATACAACTGTTGCACATAATAACTTGGGGTAGCGATCGCTTGGAGATTATCAAACCAAATTAAATCCGGATTCCATTGCCATTTATTGACGTGGGCGAGAAGTGGTGCGTATGACGTCATATAAACTACATCGGCATTTCGCTCCAAACCCGTCATGAAAGCAGCCTCCGAAAGAGCCGCTTCCCAGTTGTTTCTACTTTCAGGACGTTCAGTGCCTTTGGGGTGCGCAGCATATTCCCCAGCAAAGATCTTGTATCGATTTCGGTCATAGATATCGTATCGACTGGCATTGTCCAAAAACCATTGGGGTGGTTTGTAATAATGTTCATCCACCAAGGCGGGCTTTCGCTTCGTCAATTCTTTTTCAGCTAAGTCAAATAATTCCCCTTCGGCAAACGGCCCTGTTCCCGATATAATTTGAATAGCCGGGTACTTGGCCTGAATCGCTTGGGCAATTAAGTCATAGCGCTCAAAATATTCTTCGCCCCATTGTTCATTCCCTACCCCGATCATCTCCAAACCAAACGGTTCTGGATGCCCCATCGAAGCCCGGATGGCCCCCCATGGAGAATCCACCGAGCCATTCGCAAACTCTATAAGGTCAAGCGCATCTTGAATGAAGGGCTCCATGTCCTCCAAAGGTTGCATTTCAGAAGAATTGAACTGACACGCTAAACCACAGGATAAAATAGGGACGGGTTTGGCGCCAATATCCGAGCAAAGTTGGAAGTATTCAAAAAAACCAATCCCAAACGACTGAAAATAATCGGGTGCTGGGCGGTGGCTGAATTCTTTATTCCAACGGTTAAATAAAATCTCCCGATTTTCTACCACGCCCAGTGTCTTTTTCCATTGATAGCGTTCCGCCAAGGTGCGGCCTTCGACAACACACCCGCCAGGAAATCGAATAAAGCCCGGCTTCAAATCAGCTAACATTTGAACCAAATCTTTTCGCAACCCTTTTTTCCGCCCTTTCCAGGTATCTTGAGGAAATAAAGACACCACATCGATATCCAACTGACCTTCCCCAAGAAAGAGTACTTGTAATTTTCCCTTTTCTACAGTTTTGGGCGAAATCAGCGTCGTTTCTACCGACGTCCATGTCGATGTCCCATTCGGTTGAATATCCTGAGCCTGGAGTACGGCCCCCTGAGCATCGAGCAATTGAACCCGCAGGCCGATATTTCCTTTATTCAACCGCACCTTCGCGGAAAAATCATAGGCAGCTCCTTGTTTGAATCCCATGCCGTCAAAGCCTTCATTTTGAAACCCGATGACTTGGCTCCCATCCCGTTTTTCAACCCGGACCACTTTCGGATTGGTAGGATTAGCTTTTGCGTTGCTGAAAATGGTTAATTCATTTCGCGTATTGTAGCGCGTTTCAGCCTCTGGGACGTGTTTCCACCCCATCCAAGGGTATTCAAATTCAAAGGATCTATTTTTTACCAGTTCGGCATACAATCCCCCATCGGCGGCAAAGTTGATATCTTCAAAGAAAATCCCGTACATGGTCGGTTGAATAGGAACCAGTAAACGGTTGGCATCAACATCTACTTTCACTTGAGCAAACGAAAGACATGTGAATAAAGAAAAGAGGAAGCTAAGTGTATATGAGCGCATAACCCGAAAATAAAGCTTTCCCTCAGGTAGGTCCCTGAGGGAAAGACATGGATTAATAATTTATTTTTTGAGTCGAATCATCACCACCGAATAGGCCGGGACTGTCAAGCGTAACGTACCTTTTTCAAATTTTGCCCCGGAAAACGCTTTGGGGCTAACTTTATTGGGTGCTTCAAAGGTATTGTGGTCGTTGACGTCACCCGAGGAAATGATTTCCCCCGAAATTTTAGAGAAATCTTCTCCGCGCAATTGAATCACGACTTCATGCGATTTGGCATAGTCTACGTTGGTCAATGAAATATTCACCGCGCCATCGGCACTTTTGGAGGCTGACCCTGAAATGGCATCTAGTTTTTTACCCTCATATTCGTATTTAGGAGACTCAAAAGCCATCGGAATCAAGGTAGCATCTTGGTGTACATTATACATTTTCATGACGTGGTACGTGGGCGTTAAAATCATCTTTTCCTCTTTGGTCAAGATAACCGCTTGCAAAACATTGACGATTTGAGCCAAGTTGGCACCCCGAACACGATCTGCGTGGTTATTGAAAATATTCAACGTTAATCCGGCAATAACCGCATCCCGCATGGTATTTTGTTGATACAAAAATCCAGGATTCGTACCTTTTTCTACCTCATACCAGCCACCCCATTCATCGACAATCAACGCGACTTTTTTCTTTGGATCGTATTTATCCATGATCGTGCTGTGTCTCCGGACCAACTCATCCATTTTCCAAGCTTCTTCTATGATCCGGAAGTAGTGGAATTGGTTAAATCCGGTCGCTGGTCCTTTTTCATTCCAATTGATCACCGAATAGTGGTGCAATGCGACACCGTCCATGAGGTTATGCGGGATATTTTTCATGAGCGTTTCAGTCCAGTTGTAATCATCCCCACTGGCACCTGAGGCGATGCGGAAAAGTTTGGACTCGTTGGTCCAGCCGGTCATGAAGGTAGCATATTGACGGTAGATATTGGCGTAAAATTCGGCCGTCATGTTGCCTCCACATCCCCAAGCTTCGTTTCCAACCCCCCACATTTTCACGTTCCAAGGATTTTCTCGGCCATTTTGTTTCCGCCATTCCGCCATGGGGCTACCACCGGGGTGGTTGACATACGTTACCCAATCGGACAAATCTTTCACTGTACCAGAGCCTACGTTGCCCGCTAGGTAGGGTTCTGCCCCGATTTTCTCGCAGAGATCTAAGAAATCGTGCGTACCGAAACTATTGTCTTCGGTCACGCCACCCCACCAAACATTGACCATTTTGGGCCGATTTTCTTTGGGGCCAACGCCATCTTTCCACTGGTATGCATCAGCAAAGCAACCGCCTGGCCAGCGAAGATTCGGGACCTTCAACTCTTTGAGGGCTGCAATGATGTCGTTCCGAACCCCGTCTGTATTGGGGATTTTGGTGTTTTTTTCACCCACATACATCCCGTCGTAAATACAACGTCCTAGATGTTCGGCAAAATGGCCGTAGATGTGTTTATCGATTTTGGTTTTACCTAAGTCGGTATTGAGGGTAATTTTTGTCTGGGCTGTGGCCTGTGCTAAAAAGGCCGCCGACAAGAGGGTTAAAACGGTTTTTTTCATTCGATTAGGTGATTTGGAATAAAATGAGGTTCCCCAGCTCAACGGAATAGATCAGGAGAAACATCTAAATGCGTCAATTTGACACAAATATATTTAAAATTTGGTTTTAGTCAAGGGACTTGAAATAATTTTATTTAAACTTTCATTATTTTGATATTCATGTCGTATTGTTAAGTGATTCTACCTCAAAATAGTATGGACCAACCAAACACAAAACCCGACGCTAGCTAAGAAACTAGGTAAAATGATCAATACGGGCGAAGGAAGGGCAAAATACAGTGACCTTGTACTCCATACATTGCGAGTAAAACAAAAGAGTCGGATGCCAAAGAGTAAAACCCAAGGAGCTTGGCACAGGCCCCAAAAAAGGATTCCTCATCCTGAGGGCTTATTCCGATAGAAACAAAAAATCAGTTTTGCGACACACTTACTAGAGCATAAGACCAATATACGGAACATCCAAAGCTTATGCTAGGTCTCGAAAGTTCAAAAACCACCGATATATACCCCCACAAAACCACCAAAGCGCTTTGATCAATTAAAAAGCCCATAGGATCAATTGGAGATGCAAGGCATTTTGGTGGT
>Ga0209812_10000501_pt1 | contig 35355 bp, 35 predicted proteins | sample JI71714BDNA_FD_187502 | JGI IMG/M metagenome (GOLD analysis project Ga0209812, IMG submission 187502) | Wastewater effluent complex algal communities from Wisconsin, to seasonally profile nutrient transformation and Carbon sequestration -... | ecosystem: Engineered > WWTP > Effluent > Algae...
GTGTCTTTGTGTCTTTGTGTCTTTGTGTCTTTGTGTCTTTGTGTCTTTGTGTCTTTGTGTCTTTGTGTCTTTGTGTCTTTGTGTCTTTGTGTCTTTGTGTCTTTGTGTCTTTGTGTCTTTGTGGTTTATTTTATTTCCCTACATCTTTCTGAGAAACGCGATAGGAGAATTGGGGGTTGTACTCAACCCAACCGACTCTGTGATCAATCGTAAATGCGTGAGTTTAATTGAGTCTTGGCTGTTCGGGGATGATGTGGGTGTATTATACTCAACCCAGCCTACTCTCTTGAAGAAAGAAGAGTTTGCCAATCTTGTACAAAAGATGGTGAAACTGATAGATTAATCGCGTCACCGTGGAGCGTTGGTAAGGTCAACTTTAGGGGAATTTCTGCCTGCAACTGCGGTAACAAGGGCTGAATGTCATACTGTCCTATATTAGGTTCGGGAACGGTTGAATCAGTAAAAATATTGCTGGAAACATCGGCAGCCGTCAGCGTTTTACCCAGTGAATTAGTCAATAATAAAGGTTTAGTGCGGTCGATTTCTACTACTCCTGGGAAAGCCACTAAACGCAGTTCAACACTGGTTTTGCCATTAGGACGAATGCGTTTAAACGCGATCGCCTGCCAGTTATTGCGGTGCTGATCTTTGATGGTTTTTCGAGACTGGTAAACCATTTGTCCGGGTGCTTCTTCTAGTTGTCGAATTGCTGCGGCTGCATGGGGAGTAGTTAATATTCCTAAGCCCAGGAATACACTCAACACTAAGGCTCCCAGCAATAGTAACCGGGCAAATATTTTTCTGACACGACATCTGATCATAAGTATTCCTCTTTTTCATCAAGTGGCATAAATAATTAATTACATTTCACATCTTGCACCACTGTCAACCAGGCCTGAGAAACCGGGTTTTTTCAGGAAAAATATAGGTTTTTAGGTTGATCTATTGGCAAAAAAACCTGTTTCTTACCCGGGTGCAAGATGTGAGTACATCTTATTTTTCCAAAGGTTCTCCCGCAGCTTTCCAACCTTGAATGCTAGGGGGAAAACCTCGCACGTTAGTATATCCTAACATTTGCAAAGTCATAATTCCCATTGCCGTTCGATAGCCGCTTGTGCAATAAAGAACTACAGGGCGATCTTTGGGAATTTTATCAAGATTTGCGGTTAAGGTTTGCAGGGAGATATTAATGGCATTGGGAATGTGTCCAGAGGCATATTCAGAAGGCTGTCTGACATCAATTAACAGAGGATTATCGCGTTTGATAATACTTGTGAGAGCTTCTGTATTTGTAATCGTGTAATAATCACGAGGAAGAGAAGTCAAAAAATTATTGATCGCGTCTGATAATTGCGGTTGGGGCATAGAGCCAAGGGCTATGACTGGCATGGGCGCGATCGTCAAAATCCCAATAGATAATAACATTCCCAGCAATAATTGTAGAAAATTTTTTCGCATATCTTTGTCCTAAAAACTAAATAAACTCGTCAAATTACCGCGTTTAAATGCCAAATTTTACGCGAGTACCAACAGGGCAACTTATACACTTTCCCGCCAACTCATGCCAGAAAAAAGCTATCGCGGCCATTCCTGTGCAGTGGTTAGCACCTATTATTGGCACCTGATATTTTGTCAATATTTCTGCCGTTGCTTGCACGCGATCGCGACGGGAATTCAAAAGGTGCATTCCCCCAATTATAGCATAAAACTTTTTTTTTCCAGTAATTTGTGCAATGTAATTTAGAGTGTTAATTACTCCCGCATGAGCGCACCCCAAAACCACCACTAAACCTTCGGGTGCATCAATAAATAATGCTTGATCATCTAAGAGAAAATCAACTTGATCATGCCGGGAATCTTGCCAAAAATAACCTCCCGTATCCTCCAAAGGATGAAGTCGAGGAATAGTACCAGTTACATAAACTCCAGGGATAATTTCTGTAGGTTTATCTGTCCAAATTAACTGGCTAAATTTCTTTTCGAGAGTTTCTCGATCTTGAATAGGAGAACCAATCTCACCTCGGTTGCTAAATTTGGGTAGGAGTGCCGATGGATGCAGGAATAATTTAGTGAGATTACATTCATCTAATACTATCATTAAACCACCCGCATGATCGTAATGACCGTGACTGAGGACAACAGCATCTAAATTTTGTAAAGAAATTCCTAACTGTTTAGCATTGTGTTGTAATACTAATCCCTGTCCCGTATCGAATAAAATGCGGGACTCACCTGTTTCTATTAGATAAGATAGTCCATGTTCTCCCAATAATCCTCTACCAGAGGCGGTATTTTCGACTAAAACAGTGAGGATAAACGACGTTTTCATAGCATTAGTAAAAGTGTGTATTCAGCGTGATTTATTGAGGAATTGGGGAAGTTTTATCACAAACTCCGTTCCTTTTCCCTCGGCGGAAATACATTCTATAGTCCCTCTATGTTTTTCGATAATTTTGTACACAATCGACAATCCCAAACCGGTTCCTTTTCCCACAGGTTTTGTGGTAAAAAATGGTTCAAAAATTCGCATAGTTATTTCTTCTGGAATGCCCACTCCATTATCAATAAGGCGAATCACGAATACTTCAGTTTCCCATACTTCAGTAACAATCCGAATCCTGGGCTGCTTCAACGGCACTTCTTCTAAAGCATCAATAGCATTGAGCAGCAGATTCATAAAAACTTGATTAATTTCCAGGGCATAGCACTCAACTAAAGGCAGGTTGCCATATTTTTTTACGACAGGGATCGCGGGACGTTTGATATTAGCTTTTAAGCGATTATCCAGAATTAAGAGAACATTGTCTATACTTTCATGTAAATCAACAAGTTTTATCTCGGCTTCATCGAGTCGAGAAAAGTTCCGTAAAGATTGAACTATTTGCCGAATCCGATCCGCACCAGTTTTCATAGAATCGAGCAGACTGGGAAAATCTTTGTGAATAAACTCCCAATCAATTTCGGCTAATTCTGCTTGAATCTCAGGGGTGGGATTAGGATAGGATTCCTGATAAAGCTGCAGGAGATTAAGCAAATCTTCCATATAAGTTTTCGCGGGGGTAATATTGCCGTAAATAAAGCTAACTGGGTTATTAATTTCATGGGCGACTCCCGCTACCAGTTGTCCCAAACTGGACATTTTTTCCTGTTGGATCAGTTGAGTTTGGGTGTGTTGTAATTTCAGCAAAGCCTCTTGTAATTCTAAAGCTTTATGGGCTTCAGAATCCGCGATCGCTCGACTTTGTTCGTATAATTCTGCTTGAGTTAACGCGATCGCGAGTTGATCCGCAACCCTTTCTAATAGTTGTACTTCACTATCGCTCCAACATCGGGTTTTACTACTATGACTGCAACTAATTGCAGCCATTTTTCCTGACTGAGTGTGAAGGGGTACAAAGACGACAGCACGATAGTCTAAAGTCTCCAGAAAAAATTGTCTTTCTACGGGATCTGCCAGAGTTAGAGTATCTTCGATTCGGGTAACTTCTTTGCGGGTAATTTTGGCGATTAGCGGACCTATTTCCGCGGCGGCAACCCGATTTCCTTTTAAGGAAGGTAAGTCAGTTTGTTTCGCTTCCGCGATCACTTCCGCGACTGGGGGAATAGCTTCTGGTAAATATAATCTGAAGGCACATCTTTCCAACTGCAAGACTTGATAAAGTTCTTGTACCGCGGTTTCTACAACAGTATTAAAATCGAGGGAAGCGCGAATTTGACTGGCAATACAATTGAGCAGAGATTCTCGCTGTGCCAGTTGTCGATATCTGGTTTCCGACTGTTGTAAAGCTGACTCGAATTGTTTGCGTTGCGTAATATCAGTACAAGTTCCGACTAACCTATAAATGCGTCCATCAATATCCTTGAGAGGTGTTATTACAGTTAACCAAAAAGTCTGCTTTTCCTCTATATTCAAGACTTGTTCGTAGTGAATTGTCCTTCCGGTTTTCACGCATTCCTCAGCTCTCCCTAGACAGCCTTTGGCTAGTTTCGGGAGCAATAATTTGGGGCGTAAAGCTCCTGATGTTTCGTCTAAATTTATACCTAAAATATGTTGGGCTACTGGATTAATATCCGCCCAAAGGTAAGTTCCGTCAGGATTGACATCTATCACGAAAATCGGATAATCTACCCCTTCGTAGATACTGCGTAAAAACTCCTCTTTTTCCCGTAAAGCTTGTCTAGTTTGCCAGCGATCCGTAATGTCATTCACCAAGGAAAAAATACTGATAATATTTCCTTCTTCATCGACTAACGGTGTATTGTGCCACTCACAAATAATCAATTTGCCATCTTTTGTGACATTTTCATTGATATTGTGCGTACCTCCCATTGATGTCAGTGGATCTTTGGAAATTGGGGTTTCTTGCTGTTTGAGGTTTAGGGGTAAGATTAAATCGGAGGCATGAAGATTTAGTGCTTCGGTGACACTCCAACCAAACACCTTTTCGGCCGCGGAATTCCACGCGATAATTTCCAAATTGGCATTCCATTCAATGGCGGCTAAAGCACTTTGATTGAACAAAAGTGATAACTTTTGCTCTTGTTGTTTCAGTTGTGCTTCCGCTTTTTCCCGTTGTTGAATTTCTCTTTGTAGTTGCTTGGTAGCTTCCCCGAGGTGAATTTGAGTGGGTTCGCGATCGTGAATATCTTCAGCCATAATATTATCCATTGGTTACAGCAGGCAGATTTTCTACCCAAGGTTTAGCTCCTGCTGCCCGACGAATTTCTCGCCAAATTGCCGTAGCTGCTAAAGCTCCATCTCCCGCGGCTATAATAACTTGATTTAACCCTACTTTTAAATCGCCGATGGCAAAAATTCTGGGATGAGAAGTCCGACACATTTTATCAGTGACTAAATTGCCCCCTTTTAGTTCTAAGTTAATCCCTTTGAGATAGGTATTGTGATAGCGAGAACCCATTGAAATTAAGCCAGTTTCTAACTCTATTATTGAGCCATCTGCTAACTCAACCCCTGTCATAAGGTGATTTTGACCGAGAAATTGTTTAATCGGTGTTTCTACCAGGGGATAACCATGTTCTCGCAGTTTAGTTTTCAGGGGTTCGCTGACAGTAAACACTCCATGAGTAAAGATAGTAATATAGGGCGTAAACCAACTTAAATTAAACACCATTTCCTCAATAGCCGCTTCGCTACCCGCCAAGAAACCGCATTTTTTATCAATCATTTCATACCCGTCGCATACCATACAAACGTGCAAGTTATAACCGGCATAGTCGAAAACATTCCGCATATCATCTAACGGCGGTAAATGGTCGATAATTCCGCTTGCGGCGATTAAGTATTTTGAGCGAAAAACAGCCTCAATACTATTCTGCCTGCCCACTTTCACCCGCACAGCAAAGGTTTCTCCCTCATCGACTACTTCCTCAACAAAGCCATTGAGAAAATCTCCATTCAAACTGTCGTAATGTTCCTTTCCCCGTTGTAACAAAACTCGCCCCGGAGTGTCAGGAGGCAAACCTAAATAATTGTGTAATTCTTGCATCCAAAAAGACCGGGCTTTGCCTTTATCAATAATTAAGCTAGAAAGACGATATCGTTGCAAGTAAATACCCGCGGAAAGGCCGCCCGCCCCCCCACCAATCACGATCGCGTCATAGAGTTGGTTGTGTTTTTCTTGTAGATTATGTTTGGAAAGCTGCATAAGTTTTCTCCCTTGTTAAATATTCGGGCTGATTCTCGCCATCATTGCTGCTAGTAATGGCAATACAGTAAAAAGGAATAATTCCCCTTTAAGCAGCCAAGACAGTCGGTTTACCTGGGCAACTTCTAAGGTTGGGATTTTACCCGCTTGTAAGTTTTTAAACCACGAGATAAAAGTAAATGTGGGATACAGGGAAAATAAACTGACGAGGATAAACACGCCTATTTTACCATAGAAAAATGGATTATTTAAATAATAATCCGTTCCTTTACCAAAGTAGAGAACTCTCAAGACTCCTGTAATTAGAATTGCTGTAGCAGCTATACCATACACAGCATCACCAAAGACAACTCTTTTAGCTTCATCGAGAGTCATTTCTTGTTTGAAGTTGAAAACCTCTACCGTGAGAGCCGCAAAGGCTAACATAAAGCCTAAGTAATGGAAATAAGCTGTAATTGAACTTGCCCACATGATTGTATTAGTAGATAAACATTAATCCTAGGGTGCATGGTTGCCACGCACCCTACCCAACTAGCAGTAATAACTAGAATTATATGGCACTCGTAGATTCACATTGATCGCGTTGTTGATGGCGGTGTTGATGTTTTTGTTCATGTTTGTGTTCACCTTCATGTTCGTGACATTCCGGTTCTACCCTAACTAAAGAACCATCAATATAGGCCCTTACCGCGTTATCTAAATCGGTTTCTTTGGTGATAACTGCTTCAATTCCTTTTCGTTGCAGTCGTCGCACCAAACCGCGTCCCATCCCCCCAGAAATCAAAACCTGCACATCATCTAAAGGATGGGGTTCGTCGCCAGAACTGTTATGAAAAGATTGTTCTGGAGATAATTCTAACATATTTTTGCCAATAATTTCACCGTGTTTTGTTTCGTAAATCCAAAACTTTCGGCCCTGTCCGGTATGTTCGGTGATGGCTGTTTTATTTTGACTGGCTATGGCAATTTTCATCGTCAATTATCCTCAGAGCAAACTTGATTTTGTGAGGGGATAAAATACTCGTGAGCATAAGTTTCTAAAGGACAATTAGGCTTGTGTTCCAGTCCCAAAGCTTGCCGCCGCTCCCAATACTGTTGTTCCGTCCAACCTTCCAGATTTGCTAAAGTTAATAGAGTCATTACTCCCGCTCGCAAACCTGACGCACAGCGGGTATAAATTGGCTGGTTAGTGGAATCAACAGCCTGGATAAATCCTTGGAGAGTTTCTGGTTTTAGGTTTTGTCTATCAACGGGTAAGCTGATATAATCAAACCCTAGTTGTTTAACTTCCTCTGCATTGAGTAGGTTTCCTTCCGCCGCGGTACATAAATCAATAACTGTGCGGTAGCCTTGTTGGGCAATTTCCCGTAGTTCTTCCGATGAGGTAATATTACCAATGGCTAGGGATTCAGTTACTTTTTGAAACATTGTTTTTTCCGGTTGTTGATGATTTAATTTTTGTTCAATTCCTTGATTTAAACCCACCAAGGAGTTTCGCCTGTGCGGGGGTCAATTTCTGTCCAAGGAGAAATCAAAGCTGTTTTATTTTGACTAGCTACAGCAATTTTCATGAGAAATCCTCCTCAGCAGATTAAACTTGATTTTGTCCGTTGATAAAATACTCATGAGCATAGGTTTCTAAAGGACAATTAGGCTTGTGTTCTAGTCCCAAAGCTTGCCGCCGCTCCCAATACTGTTGTTCCGTCCAACCTTCCAGATTTGCTAAAGTTAATAGAGTCATTACTCCCGCTCGCAAACCTGACGCACAGCGGGTATAAATTGGCTGGTTAGTGGAATCAACAGCCTGGATAAATCCTTGGAGAGTTTCTGGTTTTAGGTTTTGTCTATCAACGGGTAAGCTGATATAATCAAACCCTAGTTGTTTAACTTCCTCTGCATTGAGTAGGTTTCCTTCCGCCGCGGTACATAAATCAATAACTGTGCGGTAGCCTTGTTGGGCAATTTCCCGTAGTTCTTCCGATGAGGTAATATTACCAATGGCTAGGGATTCAGTTACTTTTTGAAACATTGTTTTTTCCGGTTGTTGATGATTTAATTTTTGTTCAATTCCTTGATTTAAACCCACCAAGGAGTTTCGCCTGTGCGGGGGTCTATTTCCGTCCAAGGAGAAATCAAAATCGCATTTTCTTTGACGGCAACATTAACTAATTTCAGAGGCAGAGGAGCAGGCCCACGCAATACAGAACCGTCAGCACTATAGCGAGAACCGTGACAGGGACATTGGAATTGTTGGTCAGTTTCATTCCAAGGAAATGTGCAGCCTAAATGGGTGCAATTATCAACAATTCCCACCGGATCAATCATACCATTTCTGACAGTTAAGTAAGTAGGATCACCTGCTAATCCTGCTACTAAAGCGCGTGTTCCCACCGGTTCTGCTAAAATTTGACTGGCGGGAATGGGATTGCCTAAAATATCTTTCGCGATAATTGCTCCCCCTTCACTACTTTCTGATGGAGGGATAAAATATTTCACGACTGGATAAAGTGCGACACCAGCAGTAGAAGCAACGACAGCACCAGTGATAAAATTGAGCAACTGTCGGCGAGAAATGGATGGACTTTCGAGAGGAAAACTATTATCCATTGTTTTTTTGATTAGTGATATTTGTCAGAATTTAACGGAAAATTACCCAAGTCAGTTTTGAGATTGGCAAGTGCTAATACCCAGCACGTGATAGATGCCACAAAAGCCAAACAAAGCACTGAAAGCCAGCAAAGCTGAGGCAATATCTAATCCAATTCCCAAGGCAGTACCTTGGTAAATACTCAATCCCCTGTAAAGCAGAATTGCTGCTAATAAAAAGCGAAGGATTCGATCGCTGCTTCCCACATTGCTAAACATGATGATTCCTGGTTTTAAGTCACGGTGGATCTCCTGGCCTTGCAATACTCTCAACGTTTTGCCCCATCTCTACCGCGTCAGAGTGTTTTGAGTTTGTGAGGAAATGCCGTTATTACTGTTATATCATATAACTAATTGGTTTTAATGTCAAGTCCGTGCCCCATACCTGGGGATAAAAGGCCGGAAAGAGGGGTCGCGTGACGCGGAGGCCTGCTACGATGGCCCTCAGATTTTCCATTAGACACAAGCTTGACGAAAAACCAAGGGGGGCGAAATTTTCTTCTCACGGCGTTTAATTTTAGCATACAACTTTATAGTTATTTAGTTGTATAATCAAAATTAAGTATTTATTCTCAAGGTGGCTGGTTCAGCCCTTAGCTGAACCAGCCATCAGAAATGTTACAGCCCCACCAGCAAGATATTCCCAACACCAGAAACCTATGCAAACATTACCTTTACTAAAAATTGGTCAACACAGTGCCCGTTACCCCATCATCCAGGGAGGGATGGGTATCCGCATTTCTGGAGCCAATCTGGCGGCGGCCGTTGCCAATGCTGGAGGGATTGGGGTGATCTCAGCCGTTGGATTAGGGCTAAACTCCCCCTACTTCGACATCACCCAGCCCAAAGCTCGGCTCAGACAAGAACAGTTTTTTACAGCCAATCGACTAGCACTGATTGACGAGATCAACAAAGCGCGTGAACTTAGTCCTGATGGGATCATGGGCGTGAATGTGATGGTGGCAGCACGAGATTATGAAACTCTGGTTCGCACCGCGGCTCAACAGGGCGTGAACTTAATCATCTCCGGTGCGGGTTTGCCTCTCCATTTGCCGGAATACACAGCAGAATATCCAGAAGTTGCCCTAGTGCCAATCGTTTCCACTACTCGTGGCGCGAAGGTTATCTGTCGCAAATGGGAACGCCAGTACAAACGGCTACCGGATGCCTTTGTGGTGGAAAATCCCAATACCGCGGGTGGACATTTAGGTGCTAAGTACGAGGAACTAGAGGACTCCGCATTAAATCCAGAACAGGTGATTCCCGAACTGGTAAATTATTTGCATCACGAACTCGGTCAACGGATTCCGGTTATTGCCGCGGGGGGGGTCTGGGATCGCGCTGATATCGTGAGGATGCTAGAATTAGGGGCAAGTGGGGTGCAGATCGGCACTCGCTTTATCACCACAGACGAATGTGATGCCGATCTTCGTTACAAAGAATTTCACCTGCGGGCCCGATCTGAAGATGTGATGGTAATTTCTAGTCCAGTGGGACTACCCGGACGGGCCTTGCGAAACCCCTTTGTCGAAAAGGCGATGTCGGATTCTGCCCCTTTAGAAAAAGGGTGTTTGTTAAACTGCCTACAGGTTTGCCGTTTTCGAGAGTCGGGAGAATCTTACTGCATTGTTCGGGCATTGGATAAAGCAGCGCGGGGTGATGTGGAAAATGGTCTGGTTTTTTCAGGTAGCAATGCCGGACGTGCCGAACGGATCGTGTCCGTTGCCGAATTGATCGCGGAGTTAGCTTTAGCACCAGAAACTTCACAACTACCCGGAGAGCAGGTTGAGCTAAATGTGAGGTAAAAACGAAACAATTAATTGATTGTTGGCACGACAAAAACCAATTTTAGTCAAAAAAAAGTGAGCCACTAAAGTCCACTTTTTTTTGATATATTCTGTTGCTTACCAGCATCGGCAGCTTTAACTGAAAAACCACCTTATTGAGAAACCCTATTTAGCTAACCTAAAGCTAATCTGATTATTTCGGTGATATAAATAATTGGCAGAACGCTTCCAAATTGAGCAGGTTTCCCAATCAAAACCCCATAATGGCTTGACAGAATAAGAGTCGCGTTGGAAAAATAAAGTCATCACTAAAAATTGCGACTTTGACCGCTCCCTGGTCGATTTTGACAACGTTGGAACGCGGTTAAATGTCTTTCTTGAGAGACTTGGCGCAGTTGGCGAAAAGCAGCTTGCAAATCTGGCTGGGTGACAAAATTTAAAACGCGATCGTACATTTGCACGTTAGCAATTTCATTTTCAACCCCAGCTTGACAGGCCGCTTTGAAAGTATCAGGAACCGACATTTTCCCGGCAAAAGAATCCGCCGGTACAGTCATGCCATATTTAGCAAACAAGGAAATCCAAAGATTGACATGATTATTTTCGGCTTGCACAATGTTACTAAAAGGGCGAACTGATCCAAATTTTTGCAGGACAGCATTATAAAATGCTCTAGCCCGATACTCATCATTAATCGCGTCAATCATCGCCTGTTGAGTCTTCGGATCTAAGGATGTTTGAGACAGTGCTTTTAAGGGGGTAAAGCAGGAAAAAACGATGCCATTACTGATGATTATAATTCCTGCTATAACCCACTTTACAACTGTACTATGATTGTTTCTATGGAGTTTGTAGTTGTTCATAAGAGTGTCAATCTCGAAGTTAGAGAGAACTATGAACCGTGATTAAATATCGAACTAATTTGCTTAAAGCTCGCCAATACAGGATAATATGAATCACGGTCAAACCCAAGGCAACTAAGCTAATTATGAAATGGATATCGCCCCATCCATGTCTTGTTAAGCCTAAAAATAGAAAGCCATGAGCTACCTTTTGCCCCCGTGGAACAAGCCACAATAGAAAACCTGTGAATGTCACTAAACTCCACGCGATTAAAAGTCCTAAAGTCACAATGGCTCGCAGATAAATTCTGAAATTTATTGGCGGTTTTTGTTTCATTATTTCTGGTTTATAAACCTAACTTTTTGAGTAGGTTTTTTGTGGAAACAAGATGTTTCTGTAAACCGAGTTTTCCGGGTTTTATTCCTAATGCTAATCCGATTAATTCTGTGATATAGATAATCGGCAAATTGTAAGAAACGTTGTATTTTTTCTCAATATCTGGTTGGCGGAGTTCTAAGTTAGTGTCGCACAGGGGACAAGCTAAAACAATAGAATCTGCACCCAGAGATTTTGCCTCATCTAATAGTTTCTTAGTTAGGTCAAAAGCTACGTCCTGTTTGGATACCAAAATCGGGCCACCGCAACATTTTGTTTTTGACCGGAAATCTACTACTTCTGCCCCACAAATTTCCGACAATTTATCCATCGACATCGGGAAAATCGGCGAATCCCAACCGGTTATATCCGCAGGTCGAGTTAACAAACATCCATAATAACAGGCTACTTTTAAACCCGTTAATGGCTTTTTTATTCGGGAGGCAATATCGACATCATTTGCTAACACATCTACCACATTTCTGACTCGAATATTATAGTCAGAAACAGATAGGCCCATTTCCGACATAATAGCCATGATTCTATCTTTTTCGGTTGGGTCTTTTAATGCCTTAGCTGCGCGTGCTGACTTATTATAACACCCGGAACAAGAGGCTAACAAATCGAGATTTTGTTTTTGGGCTAACGCGACATTTCTAGCCGCCATTGCCATACCAACATCGTGAGAAACTCCCGCCGCGACGGAACCCCCACAACAAGACCAGTCTTTGAGTTCTTCTAGTTCAATTCCTAATTCCTGCATCACGACTTTTGTGGAGATATCAAACTCTTTGGCCGTGGTATGGAGGCTGCATCCAGGGTAGTAAGAATATTTCATGGTTGTTTCGCCTTTTCTAATGCTTGGCTAAATTTTTGCGGTTCTTTGATTTTGTCTGGGAATGGTGACATTTTGCCTTTGAGGGCTAATTTAATTCCTAATTCTGCTTGTTCAAGCATGGCTTCTAAACCGCCATATTTCTGCATTAATTCCGGTTCAAAAAGGATGCCTCGTTTCTGAATTAATTCGACAAATATCTGATTAAATCGGGTAGAGTCGTTTTCGATTCCTTGGCGAATCGCGATCGCTTTTACGGCTTCGATAACATCAGAAGGACGCACGCCACGGGGACATCTGGATGTGCAGATGTAGCAGGAGCTACACAACCATAACGCGTTACTTTTAAGTACCTTTTCCCATTCCCCTCTTTGCACCATTAAAATGAGGGTTCTGGGGGACATATCCATCGGGTCAATATTGGTACAACCACCGCTACAAGTACCACACTGCATACAGGACGCGATCGCGGCACTTTTTCCACCTTCAGCGACGACTTTCTTGACAAAATCGGAGTTCATTTTATCGCCATCGAGTTGCCGATCAGCTTTAAGCCCAAATACAAATTTTTTCGGTTTTGTTGCCATTGTTTTTACCTCACTTCAAAGATGCTGCCATTTTTGTTACGGATTGCCCATTCATATTAGATTCAAAATTAGCCTGATTACTCGCGAGAAAACTGACAATTTCGGCCGCCGCTGATCGCCCATCGGTAATTGATTCCATGATGGCTTTTGGCCCCGTTGCTGCCCCCGCGAGAAAAATACCTTTCCGAGTAGAAGCATTATTAGAATATTGCTGATGTGCAGTGGCATAGAAGCGATCGCAACCCAAGGTTAAACCCGCAATTTCAGCTAACTCTGGATTCCCTTCCATTCCCACCATTAAAACTAAAAGATCAACCGTCAATCGCATTGGTTTAGCGGTTAAAGTATCTTCTAAGCGCAGTAATAAACTGCCATCATTTTTCTCACTCGCCTCAGAAAGTCGACCTCGAATAAACTGCACTCCAAACTCTTGTTGAGAAGTTCTGTAAAGTTCCTCATAACCGCGACCCAAAACCCGGATATCCATATAAAGGCAGTAAATTTCACAATCGGGATTTTGCTCTTTAACCTCGATCGCGACCTTAATGGCATTGGTACAGCATACTCGTGAACAGTAATTATTATTGACCTTCTCATCGCGAGAACCAACACAGTGAATCATCGCGATTTTTTTCGGGAGTTTCCCGGCTCTGGTTTTCACACTTTGCGTCTTCAGCATAGCATCAAGTTCTACCGAATTGATGCAATTATCATAAATTCCGTAGCCGTATTCTTCTTTCAAAGTTGCATCAAAATGCTTATATCCAGTGGAAACTAAAATCGCCGCCGCCTCAATTTCTTCTCCCGTCGATGTAGTCACTTGGAAATTAGGGGCAGAACCTTTAATCTCTGTCACCGTAGCATTATTTAAAATTGTGGTACTCCCCAAACCTGCCTTGAGATTCGCGGTAATTTCCGAAGCCTCAGTAAAATCAGGAAACACTTTATACCACTTGTTTAAATGCCCGCCAATTTCGGCTTGTTTCTCAATCAAAACTACATCATAACCAAAGTCTTGAAGTTTTCCTGCCGCCGCCATGCCCGCAGGCCCACCACCAATTACTATTACTTTTTTGTTCATGTCTTTAACCTTTGAAGTCTATTTTTCCATTTTCAACGAAAAGAAACCGGGTTTCTTTGATTAATTCAGTAGAAATCTTTGTTTTCCTTGATGGAGAAACCCGGTTTTTCCCCCAGGGTTTAAAAGGGTCTTCGGCGTTGTTCAGGCGTTTTAGATTTATCGTAGGGAATGCCGATTTTATCCAGCAAAGGCTCGACTTCAACGGCTTTGGCATTCAATCCGCAATCTTTAAAGGGGTCATAACCTAACATTAACCCGGTCAATTGTGCGTAATCGAGAACACTGACATTAAATTCTTCTTCCAAAACTTCTTTAATCGTTCCTTGTTCGGCATCCAAAAATACCGTACAACCCGGACAATTAGTGAGAATTAAATTGCCATCGGGGTGCGCTTCTTTAAGACTTTTCATTTTCTTATAAACGCTACTGGCGGTATAGTCTCGGTTTTCGGGAAAAGCACATTGCCGAAAACCCATTCCGCAGCAATGCCGACGTTCGGGATAATCAACGATTTCTGCGCCAAAAGCTTCCAGTAATCCCACTAAAACTTGGGGAAATTCTACCCCACCCATTGCTTCACCTGGAAATATTTTACCATAGTGGCATCCAATATGATCGACCGCCTTAATTCCCTTCAGGCTATACTTGGCTTTGGCGGCTAATTTATGTCGGTTAGCATAGAAAACATCAGAAGCATGAACTACAGAAGGCCGTCCCCCGGAAACATGGGGAATCCAAAACTCACGCCCGGTAGTTTCTTTTAAGGTTTTTGCGGTATATTCTCGCAACTCCGGTTCTTCTTCCCAGAGTTTAATCATTTCTGTATAATTAGCAAAAGAAGTGACACAGAATGAGAAGAGATTATCGACACCCAATTCGTGATGGGCTACGGAAAAATTACGCGCTGCTACCACCATTTGGGTTTCGATGTTTGTAACATCTCCGTGATATCCAATTGCCCCACAAGAAGTATGTCCGGGGGCTTCCCGCAAATCCATACCCAAGTCGTTTTTTAAGATTTTATAGGCAATACCTTCGGTGTATGGGGCTGCACTTTGCAGAAAGCAACTGCGGAAGCATCCCCACAATTTGCCACCGGGTTCGTCTACAGTTGGAACGTGCTTTTGGTGTTTTTCCCAAAGGATATTTTCGCGGGCGACTTTCATTATTTTTTCTCCTGATTTATTCTGGAATTTTGTAGTTTTTGCTCAAATTAATTGAGGGATTAACATCGAGCATTTATGTGATCGCATAGGGGTCATTTTTCGGTATAGTCAGAACACCAATCGAGTCTTGAGTGGAAGAAAAGCTGGTCGCAAAGTTATTCCTAGATAAGTTACTGACACCCCCTGCATTGCATGAGCAAATGGACTGGTTTTGGGCGGGAAAATTATGATCAAAATTTAGATAAATCTGCTCAGATGCCTGTAGGTTACAGTTGTTAATTTTACTCTGCGAATCTAACAAATAATCTGCGGCATATCCTGAGTTAGCACTACCGGGAACAAGGTAATCACTTCCTAACTTTCCTGTCAGGCGATCGCTACCCCGATTCCCAACTAACCTCTGATTACTTCTACCAGTCAGAGTGTTATCTGTTGTTGTTCCCTGAATCTGATTTGTTGAATAATTAGACGAGTTGGTATTACCTGTTTCGCCCGTCAAGTTTGAAGTAAATGCACTCAGATGATTATTCGATCCACTCAAAAGCTGTTCATATACTTGTTGAATGTCGGGGTTATCTGTTTGGGCAATTCGCGTTTGTAAATCGGCAATGTCAGTCTCCTCAATCAAAACTCCTACTTTCAGGGCTTCAGTTGGCGATTGACTCCCTTGTGCGACCAGATTGTTGTACAATTGTTGTAAATCAGGATTGACAAAAACACCAATCGGATTATCACCTACTGAATCTGAAATCTGATAGTTATTGAGCAGGGTTTCTATCTTATTCTCGTGACGGTCTTCGCTATTGGCGATGTTGTTAAAAGGAGACAATCCCCACTGCTGATACAGGGTAATATAGACATCATGCGCTAGTTTTTCTTCTTCGCGCATATAGATGAGTCCTTCTGTTTCGGTGGCATCAAGACTGCTATTTACATTGCTAAGGCTATTGACTGTCGGCATAATTTTTATCCTTATAGATTTTCTTTGAGTTCGTAGTTTCTGCTATCAGCAGTTTCTACCCAGTTGTCCCAAAACTTCTCAACTTCTTTTTTGCTACCAAGTTTCTTTTCCATGCCTTTTTCTACGGCATTCATTAACTCGATCGCGCCGGTGGCTTGATAAATTGCCCGCAATTCTTCCATGTCTTTTTCGGGAATAACTCGGTGGGAACCGGCACTATTTTCCATATCCATTGGTACATCCCACCATTCCCGCATTTGGGCCATGTGTTCGTAATAGTATTCCCAGTTTTCACCTAATTCGGGAAAGTGGGCTGGGGTGATATTTTCTGCGACTAAGGTATAGCCTCGTTTGAGCATATTTTCCCCAAATACCCGCTTGGCGAACAATTGCTGTCTGCCTTTTTCTGACTCAGCAAAGTAACCGTGACGCACCGAAAGACGACGCAAGGCGAGAATAACATCCGCGGTGCTGTTGCCTCTGGGACATCTGGGTTTACAGGAAAAACATTGTCCGCAAAACCAGATTTTGTCTGACTTGAGCAACTCTACAAGCCACTCTTCATCTTCAGTTTGGCAAATGTTCATCACCTCTCTCGGAGAGTAGTCATAAACCTCGGCTGCTGGACAAACCGCAGTACAGATGCCACAGTTGAGGCAGGCATTCATCCCATGCTGGTATTGAATGTCTCGTTTCAGTTCGTCAACTAGCTTGCCCATAAGTAAACTCCCTTATTTTTACGCGCTCAGTCCAACCCCGTATTTGCGCATATAGCCATATGGTTATACTTACGATGTAATCAGATAAAATCTCTGATGTCAATGAGTAATTATGCTTAATTTTTCCAGAGGGGCGCGATCGAGGGGGTGGAGTTAATTCTTGTGCTGTGAGGGGAGTGTTTGTTGGTTCTCGACTGAAGCTAACCTACTTGATTGAGGAGAGCGCGATCGCGCTTTTTCCCTTCTCTCTCCTGTCTTTAACTTTATTTCTTTAACAAAAGTTTACATTGGGGGGGGGTTGATCAGGAATAGGGGGTATGGTAGTATTAAGGTGTGATATTGACAAGCTTTAATAATCGGATAGGGGCAAGTTTAAAATTTTCGCAAATATCCCATTATAAAAATAGTATGCCATAATCCCCGCGCTCTGTCAAGGGGTATTCTGATGGGAACGCGTGTTTTTTTTGTAACGTTTTGTGAAAAAAAAGCGCGATCACGGGTTGGGTTGAGTCCTTTGGAGTGGGATGATGTGCGCCTATGGAACTCAACCCATCCCACCTGAAACCGTCTTTTTTTTTGACAAAACTTTACATGGGGGGGGTTGATCAGGAATAGGGGGTATGGTAGTATTAAGGTGTGATATTGACAAGCTTTAATAATAGAATGGTGAAAGTTTTAAAATTTTCGCAAGCATCCCATTATATTAAAAATAGTATCCCACAATTAAGGTGCTCCGTCAAGGGGATATTGAGTTTTTTTGATATTTTTTTATAATTTTTTATAAGAAAAAGCGCGATCGCGGTATTGTGAAGGTTTCAAGACTTAAGGGGAAAAATTGGGCAGAAGTGATGAGTAATTAGTGATAAACCCGATCAATAATGTGCGTCAATGCGTTACCGTTAAGTTAACAATGTTAACAAAACTTTAAGGTCTGGGGGAAATATTCCCAGAAGGTGCTGCCTTAAAGACATCCCAGTTACCTACCAACCAGAGGAGGAGCCAAGCGATACCATGATGCCAAACCCCTATCCCACCGAGGCGGAAAACTTAACCAAACCCGATAAACCCGAAGAAGCTTGTGGTGTTTTCGGGATTTATGCTCCGGGTGAAGATGTGGCCAAGATGACTTATTTTGGCTTATACGCGCTACAACACCGAGGTCAAGAATCCGCGGGAATTGCCACCTTTGATGGAGAAAAATTCCACCTTCACAAAGACATGGGGTTAGTGTCTCAAGTCTTTAACGAATCTTCATTAGATCATCTCCCCGGTTATATAGGCGTTGGGCACACTCGTTACTCAACGACGGGTTCATCGCGGGTTGTCAATGCCCAACCCGTAGTAGTCGAGTCTCGTTTAGGGACTCTCGCGTTAGCCCATAATGGCAATTTGGTAAATACAATAGAATTACGGGAAACATTAGTAAAACGCAATTGTAGTTTTATCAGTACCACCGACTCCGAGATGATCGGCATCGCGATCGCGCTAGAAGTAAATGATGGGAAAGACTGGTTAGAGGGAGCGATTAGTGCATTTCATCGTTGTACAGGAGCCTTTAGTTTAGTAATAGGAACACCGAAAGGTTTAATGGGAGTGCGAGATCCTCATGGAGTACGTCCCCTGGTAATAGGAACATTAGGGACAAATCCGGTGCGATATGCCTTGGCCTCAGAAACCTGTGGTTTAGATATTATTGGAGCCGAATATCTGCGAGATGTGGAACCCGGAGAAGTAGTATGGATTACAGAAGAAGGGATGGCATCTTTTCATTGGAGTCAAAAACCGCAACCACGTTTATGTATCTTTGAAATGATTTACTTTGCCCGTCCCGATAGTGAAATGCACGGAGAAAGTTTATATAGTTATCGTTTACGAATTGGACAACAATTAGCCAAAGAATCACCCGTTGATGCCGATATTGTGATTGGGGTTCCCGATTCGGGGATTCCCGCCGCGATCGGGTTTTCCCAAATATCAGGAATACCCTTTGCGGAAGGCTTAATAAAAAATCGTTATGTCGGCAGGACATTTATTCAACCAACCCAAAGTATGCGGGAGTCTGGTATTCGGATGAAATTAAATCCCTTGCGAGATGTTTTAGATGGCAAACGGGTAATTATTGTGGATGATTCTATTGTCAGGGGTACAACGAGTCGTAAAATTGTGAAAGCCTTACGCGACGCGGGAGCTACGGAAGTTCACATGAGAGTATCTTCGCCACCAGTGACTCATCCTTGTTTCTATGGTATTGATACGGATAATCAAGAGCAATTGATTGCCGCGACAAAATCCGTGGCAGAAATTGGCAAGCAAATAGAGGTAGATACTTTAGCGTTTTTGAGTTGGGAAGGGATGTTACAGGCGACTAAAGATGATCCTAATAATTTTTGTTCAGCCTGTTTTACGGGTGATTATCCCGTAGAGATACCGGAATATTTGAAGCGATCGAAGTTGATGTTAGAAAAAGTACCGCATTAAGCAATAAGGGGGGAACTCCCCCCTGATAAATAACCAATGAACTATGAAAGCCAAAATTTCTGAATTTTTCTCGGAAAACAGCCAGGAAAACTATCTTCTCTGTGGGGGGGATGCCGCGAACATTCTCAAAGACATTCCACCCCAGTCAGTTCATTGTTGTATCACCAGTCCTCCTTACTGGCATCAACGAGAATATTCCGGTGAAAGTCAGTTAGGTTATGAGTCAGAAATTGATTTATATGTTGAACATTTAGGAGCAATTTTTGAGGAGGTAAAACGAGTTCTGAAAAATGAGGGTTCATTCTGGTTAAATTTAGGAGATACCTATAGAAATAAAAACTTAATGGGAGTGCCTTGGCGTGTGGCTTTAAAATTACAACAAAATGGGTGGATTCTTCGCAATGCTGTAGTGTGGGATAAAGTCAAAGGAAATCCCTGTAATGCGAAAGACAAGTTGAGAAATATTTATGAATATATTTTTCATTTTGTGAAACAAGAGCGATATTATTACGATTTAGATTCGATTCGGCAACCCCCGGAAAAACCTACCTATAAAAATGGTTCGATTGTCACACCTACAGGAGTGAGTGGTATAAAATATCGACAACAAATTATTCAGAATAATCAATTAAGTCTGGAAGAAAAGCAAAATGCTTTAGCCGCATTAGAAGAATCTTTACGAAAAGTTGAAACCGGAGAAATTCCAGATTTTCGGATGATTATTCGGGGGAAACAACGCTCAACACATTCTAATTCTCTCATTTATTCGGGCAGGGCGGATGAATTAAAAAAACGAGGTTTTTGTATTCTCCCTTATCATAAAAATGGTGCTAAACCGACTGATATTTGGTCGATTATTCCTGAAGATAAATGGCGTAAAGATAATCATTGTGCTGTCTTTCCGAAGGAGTTATGTGAAATTCCCATTAAGACAAGTTGTCCACCTCATGGGATTGTGATTGATCCTTTTGTCGGGACAGGCACTTCTATAATTGCGGCTTTGGAACTTAATCGTCGAGGGATTGGGATCGATACAAGTGCAGAATATCTGAAAATTGCCCATCAACGAATTGACGATTTTAAAAAGCAATATTTTTCGATGACTCAGTTATCCTTATTTCAATTAATTTAATGAAATTTTTATGAATACTCCCCTAGAATTTTATGGATATAATATTTTAAGTCGTCAAGATTGGCAAAGGGTGTTGACGGTGCAAGAATGTCCTTTTTTACAACGTAAGTGTATCAAACAAAGAAAAAGTGATTCACAGCAAAGTATTGGTGCTTGTATTGTCAGATATCAAAAGCAGCCTCTTATTATTTGTCCTCATCGCTTTTTGGAAAGACAACAAATTTTTATAGACGCGATCGCGTTATTAAATACCCAACAAGGTAATTTTTCTATTGTTGCAGAATTAGAAATGCCCGGAGGGAGTGTAGATTATTTTCTGGTGGCACAACAAGAGTCGGAAGTGATTGATTTTCTGGGATTAGAAATACAAAGTTTAGATACAACGGGCTCTGGAGGGATTTGGGAGGCAAGAAATGATTTATTTGCGAATAATTTACAAAGTAAGTATAAGTATGGGATCAATTGGAAAATGTCAGCAAAAACTATTTTGATACAAATGTATCATAAGGCTGAATCTTTTGAGGCTTTGGGTAAAAAGTTAATTTTGGTACTGCAAAAACAATTTTTTGATTACATTTCTAAAGAATTTAGTACAGGGCATTTCCATAGTGCTAGAAATGAAGACTCCGTGCATTTTCATATTTATGATTGCATTGAATTGAATCAGCAACTATGTTTACGGTTAGTTGAGCGTTACAGTACCAATTTTTTCGGAATTGAAAGAATGTTAAAGTTAGGTAAGGAAATGAAAATTTCTGAGCAGGAAGTGATTGAGAAAATAAAAGCTAAATTGCCTAACGCGATCGAAATAAAAATATAACGTTTGGGTAAGGTATAAAATTATAGACTTTTGGCAAAAGTTGTGAAAACTATTCTCCGTGATGAATCCCATCACGAAGTTTTAGTTATTGATGTAAGAGGTATATTTTACCACCCGCGATCGATCCTTGGGGAAATCGAATAAGGTATTGATAGCTGTCTGGGCTAAACGATACTGTTTGCTGAGTGAAAACGTAATTTTCATCCCACTTGTATTAAAATAAAGAATGTCATGTAAGAATCCCGAAAAAATTGAGTGAGTAACGATAATATCTGTAAATTTTTAGCGGAAGAATATCCGAGAGACTTGGCTCGGTGGCTACTGGGTAACGAACCCCAAGAAGTGCGAGTTATCAAAACCGAATTAAGTCTGAAAGGGATACAGGCGGATACTGTCACCCTGCTACAAACAAACGATGAAATTCTCCATATTGAATTTCAAACATTACCTCCCTCTGATCCCCCTCTTCCCCTGCGAATGCTAGACTCTTGGGTAAGAGTTTATCGTAAATATCGATGCCCTGTTCAACAATTTGTGATCTTTCTGAAAGAGACAACTTCAGACGCGTTATTCTCCGAGGAACTTCTTGTCGGAAATACCCGACATCAGTATCACACGATCCGACTATGGGAGCAAGATCCCACGATTTTTTTATCGAACCCTGTTTTATTACCGTTTGCTACTTTAGCGCGTAGTGATACTCCCCAACAATTATTGGAGCAAGTCGGCTCGGAAGTGGCTAAAATAGAAGAGGAAAATCTGCGGATAAATATGGCGGCGGCAACGCAAATTCTCGCGGGTTTACGGTTTGATCATAGAGATTTAATTCATTTATTGTTGGGAGAGGAGATGATGCGAGAATCTGTAATTTATCAGCAAATCATCCGTGAAGGTATCCAAATTGGCAAGCAAAAAGGACGGCAAGAAGGTGAAGCTACTGTCATTCTTCATCTCCTTAAGCGTCGCTTTGGCTCATTGGATAAAGCTACAAAAAAACTCATTCTGCAATTACCTGTAATGAGTTTGGAAGCTTTAAGTGATGTGCTTTTGGACTTTTCTAATATTGGTGATCTTAATATTTGGTTAGCCCAAGAAAGTAGTCAAAATTAATTAATTTCGCAAACTCAGGTTTTTCGCCTGAGTTTTTTCTCCCTGAGACAATTGAAAGGATATTTATGAATGATGGGGAATTGACACGCGATCGTGTTAAGAAAAAAGCCTTAGAATTAGGCTTTCATAAAGTAGGTATTGCATCGGTTGATACTGATAGAGAGTTAGAGGTTAAACGGTTACAAAGTTGGTTAGATAAAGGTTATCAAGCAGAAATGGGATGGATGGGTAATCCTAAACGGCAAAATATCCGTTTAGTGATGCCTAATGTTGAGTCAGTTATTTGTGTTGCGATTAATTATTATACATCACCTGAACCCCTCCTCGCAGCAGGAAGGGGGAAAGAAAAGGGAGGTGAATATGCCAAAATATCGCGTTATGGTTGGGGCAGAGATTATCATAAAGTGATGCAGAAAAAGTTAAAAGCTTTTGCACATTGGTTACAAAGTCAAGGGGAAGGAATAGACGCGAAATATTATGTAGATACGGGACCGATTCAAGATAAAGTTTGGGCTCAAAAAGCGGGAATAGGATGGATATCCAAAAATAGTAATGTCATTACAAGAGAATATGGCTCATGGGTATTTTTAGGGGAAATTTTGACAAATTTATCGTTAATTCCTGATACTCCCCATACCGAACATTGTGGTACTTGTACTCGTTGTCTTGATGCTTGTCCGACTCAGGCGATTACTCAACCTTTTGTGGTGGATGCTAATCTTTGTATCGCGTATCATACGATAGAAAATCGTGGGGAAATTTTACCGGAGAAGATAGGAAAAAATTTAGATAATTGGGTTGCTGGTTGTGATATTTGTCAAGAAGTTTGTCCTTGGAATGAACGTTTTGCCCAAGAAACAGATATAATAGATTTTCAGCCTTACCCGGAAAATTTAGCCCCTACTCTGCCAGAATTAGCTAACATTTCTGATCGGGAATGGGAGCGTCGTTTTACGGGTTCTGCTTTACGTCGTATTAAACCTAATATGCTACGTCGTAATGCCCGGGCTAATTTGAATAATTCAGGAAGTTTGTAAGGGATGAAATAAAAAGTTTTCTGATTATAAATAATGTTTATTTCTATTAGATATCGTATGTAGCACTTGACGTATAGACGTTATTAATAATTGCTAAAACCGTTATTTTTTATCTTCCTTCTTCCTTCTTCCTTCTTCCTTCTTCCTTATATCACCTATGACAAAAATAATTATTTTTGATTTTGATGGAACTTTAGCGGATACACTCAATACACTCCTTAATATTAGTAACCGTTTATCGAGTGAATTTGGATATAAAAGCACGACTCCTGAAGAATTAGAACAACTTAGACATTTAACTTCTTGGCAAATTATTAGATATTCAGGAATTTCTCTTTGTAAGTTACCCTGTCTGCTCAGACGGTTAAAAGCTGAATTTAATAATGAGATTAAAGATGTTAGGTTATTTTCGGGTATTCCCGAAATGATTTTAGACTTAAAAAAAATGGGATATCAATTAGGAATTATTACTTCTAATTCTGAGGAAAATGTCTCCTTTGTTATGGAAAAACATCATTTAAAAGGTTGTTTTAATTTTATTTATTCTAGTAGTAATCTTTTTAGTAAACATAAGGTGATTCATTCTTGGTTAAAACAAAATAATATTGAGCCTAATGATGTGGTTTATGTGGGGGATGAAACCAGAGATATTAATGCGGCTAAAAAGGCAAAAATAAAGGTTATTTCTGTTAGTTGGGGGTTTCATACTCAGGAAAATTTAGAAAATCATAAACCTGATGGTTTAATTGATTCTCCTGAGCATTTAAGGGAAGTTTTGAAAAGCTGGAAGTAAGACATTTTTAGACTGAAAACGACGCTCTATCGCGTTTTTTCATGGAAATTAAATAACTTGAGTATTCGACATCTCCATAAACCATTGTAGGGTAGCATTAGCCTGCCATTGATCCGATTTTTAGGAGATGTCTATTGAGTTGGTAGTTTCGCAGAGGGGAGCGAAGGCAGGCAAGATGCCTGCACTACATGATTAAATTTTCATTTTAGTTATTGTAATTGATAACTCAAGGGATTACAAAAATCATCGACTCCGGTTTTCACTACATAAATTACCACAGGCGCTGCTAAAATCCGGGGACAAATTTTTTGCTCAATTAAATATTGTACCATTTCCTTGACATTCCCATTTTCTAACTGGGAACGAAAATTGCTTTGACAGATAGCAACTCGACACCGTTTGGCAAACCCATCCAACCACCTATCAGAAGTATTGGGCTCTTGCCCCGCGTGAAGTGCTAAAGAAATCGCGGCATCTTCCATATCTCCTTCGCAATTTTCTATCATATCAAGAGCTTCTAAGGCATGAGCGTCATCGGCTAATTCGGAACGATATCGAGCTATTTCTTGAGATGTTAAAATGACCATATTTTTTACTCCTAAGATAATTTATAAAATAAATTAATGATCCACAAAGGCACAAAGACACAAAGGGGGAATTTTCATTATTTTTAGGTTAAGGAATTAAGAAAAGAAAGCATGAGAGCCTAATTCTTTTTCTTATTCTTGTGGAAATCAAATGAACCACAAAGGCACAGAGGACACAAAGGGGGGATTTTCCTTATTTTTCCCTTTAATAATTAAGATAAGAGAGAAACCGCGCATGGGAAGGAGTTTATACAGGGGTATTATTTGGGGATTATTTCATCATCAAACCAAGCACTTAAGGCGACGGCTAAGGCATCGGCGGCATCGTCTGGTTTGGGAATATAATCCAAATTTAACTCACGGGCGACGGCTTCTTGTACTTCTATTTTAGGAGCATTACCATATCCTGTCAAGGCTTTTTTGATTTGGGCGGGGGTAAATTCAATAAAGGGTATTTGGGCTTGGGTTAAAACTAACATTAAAACGCCTCTAGCTTGAGCGATTGATATGGTATTTCCCATGCGATAAAAAAATAGTTTTTCGACTACAGCTAAGTCTGGTTTAAATTGATTAATTAATTCGTGTAAGTCTTCGTAAATTGTACAAAGTCGTTGACCCATTTCTTGATTCGCGGGGGTTTTAATGACTCCAAAATCGACGAGGGCAAGGTGATGGTTTTCGTGATTTTTGAGAATTTCAGTATCAATAATACCAAATCCTAATATCGCTAAACCTGGATCTAATCCGAGAATGCGTTTTTTCATGGTAATAGACATCTCCCCAAAATTATGTGAATCCCAGGGCCACAATAGTTGTTGGAGATGTCTAAGGGGATGGGGGATTGAGAATTGAGACATTTTATTGATCGTTGCTCCTTCATCGTTTCCCCATTACCGATTACCTATTACCCATTAGCTATTCTGCTGTTTCTAGCCCAAAAACGCGGTCAAAAACTTTTTGGACTTTGTAACCGGAATCAATGGACTCTAGGGGGTCTTTTCGTAAACGATGACGTAAACAAAGTGTGACGACACGACGAATATCATCAAGGGTGACTTCGGAATGTCCTTCTAATGCGGCTAAGGCTTTCGCGGCTCGGTTTGTAACAATATCTCCGCGTAGTCCATCAACGTCTAATTCGGAACAAACTTGGGAAATTTTGACGCGTAAATCATAATCAAGATGAACGGTTTTTAAGCGTTCTTGTGCATCGACTAATTTCCGTTGTAATTCGTCTTGTTCGAGTTGATGTTTTTCCAGAAATTCTTGAGGTTCTTGATCAAAGGCGGAACGCTGTTCGACGATTTGTACTCTTAACGCGGGTTCTTTTACGGTGCGAATTTCCGCGTGCATTCCAAAACGGTCTAATAATTGGGGACGTAATTCGCCTTCTTCGGGGTTTCCTGAGCCGACTAGGACGAAACGGGCGGGGTGACGAATGGAAATGCCTTCTCTTTCTACGGTATTCCAACCACTTGCCGCGGAGTCTAATAAGACATCGACTAGGTGATCGTCGAGGAGGTTAACTTCATCTACATATAAAATACCGCGATTAGCTTTTGCTAAAAGTCCGGGTTCAAAGGCTTTTACGCCTTCTGATAATGCTTTTTCAATGTCAATGGTACCGCAAACTCGGTCTTCTGTGGCGCCGAGGGGGAGGTCAACCATGATGACTTTTTTCTGAGTGAGGGGGATCTGTTCCCCGCGTGAGACTCTTTCGCGGACGAGATCGCTCATTAATTCGGGATCATTGGGATGACTATTGAAGGGATCGTCGGCGACTACATCTATTTCTGGGAGTAAGTCCGCGAGGGCTCGAATGGTGGTGGATTTTCCCGTGCCGCGATCGCCCATAATCATGACACCCCCAATTTTGGGGTCAATGACGTTGAGGAGGAGGGCCAATTTCATTTCTTCTTGACCGACGATCGCGGTAAAGGGAAAAACGGCACGACGGCTAAGGGAGACGGGGGTTAGATTTCCCCCTGTTAGGGTATTGGTAGCTTCTGCAACAGGACTCACGTTGTACTCTAATCATTTATGATGACGGCTTTATCATTGTGACATAAAAGGGACATGGGGAAATAGGGAGATGGGAGACAAGAGAAATTCCTTCTTCCCTCTTCTTTCTTCCTTTGTGCCTCTGTGCCTTTGTGGTTCATTAATTCTTCCATATTCCCTCTTCCATATTCCCTCTTCCATATTCCCTCTTCCATATTCCCTCTTCCATTACCACTGAGGATCGCCGCGGAGTAATTCTTCAATGGCTTCACTGGGTAAAGGTTTGGAAAAGAAATAACCTTGGCCATATTCACAACCGAGCGATCGCAATTTTGCCAACTGTTCAGAAGTTTCGACACCTTCAGCGATGACATCCATACCCAAAACATGAGCTAAAGTGATAATAGTACGAACGATCGCGACATTTTCTCCTTCCCCGGCTAATTCCAAGCGTCCGACAAAAGACTTATCTACCTTTAAAGTATCCGTGGGAAAACGACTGAGATAACTTAAAGAAGAATAGCCCGTGCCAAAATCATCAATGCCTAACTTAACTCCGAGGGTTTTCATTTCCTTAAGAACCGCGATCGCGGAATCAACATCCTCCATCACAACACTTTCGGTAATTTCCAATTTTAAACCATTCGCCCCAATCCCAGAGGTAGCTAAAATCTTTTTTAGTTGCCCAATTAAATCTGGTTGGGCAAACTGTTTACCCGATAAATTAACATTCATAATTAAGGGGGGAAAATGGGGAAAATGTTTTTGCCAAAGTTGTAACTGACGACAAGCTTCTTCTAATACCCATTGTCCCAAAGGAATAATCAACCCAGTATCTTCAGCCACGGGAATAAACTTAATAGGAGAAACCCAACCTCTTTGAGGATGATTCCAACGAGCTAAAGCCTCAAATCCCATAATTTTTCCAGTTTTCAATGAGACAAAAGGTTGATAATGTAAAACAAACTCTTGACGTTTAAGCGCGATTCGTAGATCCGTTTGCATTTGCAATAACTCCACCGCGGAAAAGTACATCGCGGTATTAAAGACTTGATAACGTCCTCTTCCGGATTGTTTAGCCCGATACATCGCGGTATGAGCATTTCGCAAGAGATATTCCGGTTGTTCATCGGCTAATTCACTCATCGCGATACCAATACTTACTGTCATAAAAAATTCTTGATTATTCAAAGAAAACGGCTTTAATAAAGATTGGTGAATTTCTTGGGCTACCGCGATCGCGCTATTGGTTTCGTCTATATTTTCGAGGAGAAGGGCAAAATCATCCCCCCCAACACGAGCAAGATTACGAAAATATCTAGTGGAGAGACAATGCTTAAAACGCTGCACAATATCTAATAAAACATTATCACCAACAGTATGACCCAGACTATCATTAATCATCTGAAATCGGTCTAAATCAATAAATAAAACCGCGAATTGTTGACATTTTCCCGTTTTTAAACGTGATAAAGCTCGTTGTACTAGACTGGTAAAAACGGCTCGGTTAGGTAAACCAGTAAGGGCATCGTGAGAGGAGTCATAGATTTGTTTGGAGGCTAAGATAAACCCCCCTGTTAACACAAATACTAACCCAGGTGCGGCAAATGGAATCCAAATATTGATAAGAAAAAGACCATAACTAATAATAAATAAACTGAGCAAAAAAAGACAGATTGCTAGTGCTAATTTGAGGGGATGACGTAAGCAAAAAAAAGTTATCATTCCTAATAATGACCATCCAAATAACCACATAAATTCAGCCCAATCCGGCCAGAATAGAAAGAGCGATCTCCCCTGGAAAACAGCACTCAGTAATTGACTCACCATTGCGGCATGAATTAACACTCCGGGTTCTTTACTCTTGGAGTTTTGATCGACACCGTAGGGAGTAAAAAATACATCCCTACTACTAGGGGCTATAGTTCCAATTAAAACAATTTTCCCTCGGACTAGCAGAGGGTCAAAATTTCCTTCTAAAACATTAGTGAGAGAAATTTGGTGAAAGCTCTTACTCGGTTGACAATAATCGAGCAGAATTTGATAACCAGCATTATCAATATTGACGTAGCCTCCATCCGTTTTTTCTAAGGGCAAAAAGACAGCTTTACCCCAACTGATCTTTTTGATCGGGAACAAATTGATCCGTGGTTGTAATTTTTGCTCCTTCAGAGAGTGAAAGACAAGTTGCCACGCGAAGGAATATAAGATGGACGCGTCAGATTTCCACATTAAAATCAAATTCCGACGCACAACTCCATCGGAATCTAAGACTAAATTATTAAACCCTATTCGTTGGGCAGGAATATTAATTGGTGGGGGAACTCCTACATCCTCGGAACTACCAATATTAGTAATAGCAATAATATTATCTAATTTTAATTGTTCCTTAAGTTCCTCAGAACCCGGTTGTTGGGGTAAGTCTCGATAAAGATCCACTCCAATCACTTTGGGTTGCTCTTGTTGTAATCGTTTTATTACTTCCGCGAGGGCGCGATCAGAAATAGGAGCTCGTTTTTGTCGTCGCTGATCGCTTTCATCAATCGTAACCAGTAATACGCGTGGATCAAGTTCATGATTATTTCGCAGACGGACGAATTGATCATAACTTGCTAATTCTAAACCTTGTAGCCATCCTAAAGATTGCACCACTAGCAAAAAGAGAGTCGTCATCAAACTGGTAAGTATGGTAGGAGCTAAGGTGCCTTGTTTGATGTGAGACTTAAGACGGGCTTGGTGAGTAAACAACAAAAACAAGCGAAATAGGTAATACAATTTCGTCGTCACGGGGGCAAGAGGAGGGATGACTTGGGGCATGAAGGATTGATGAAAAGACTCATTCCATAGGTGATAGAATAGCTCATTTTTAATTAACAGAAACAGATAAGTTATACTTATAGTAATTGTGCAGGATCTAAGGGGGGTTTCTGCTGAAAATTGGGTACTTTTGGCGAGCCTTCTCCAACAACAATGCCTTCGCCAAACCTAAAAAAAGATTTTTATGTAGGTTGGGTTGATGCCCTGGTGGGGCGCGTGTGGAGCAAAACCCAAGAAATGCGTTGGGTTTTGCTTCGCTTAACCCAACCTACGAAGAAATGGCGAAGATATTGCAACCACAAACCCAGTTTCTTTTATTGATGAGGGAGAGCGCGACATTTTCCCCCTAACCCTTCGACGATCGCGCAAGTATTAGTGATCAGCATTCCTGTATAAGTATCGGAGCCTGTCCCCGCCTCTCCTAAGCCATCACTATAAATAGGTTTATCAGAAATTTTCACCTTGGCTTCTCGTGCCACTGCTTCTAATAATTTGGGGTTAACCGTGGTTTCGGCGAAAATAGTCGGGACTCCCGCGCCTTTAATTTGAGTGGTAAGCTCCGCGATACGTTTGGCGGTGGGTTGTTCCTCTGTTGTCACCCCTTCTAACGCGCCGAGCATTTCCAAACCATAGGCATTAGTGTAATAACTTAAGGCTTCATGGGTGGTAACTAATTTGCGTTTGTCTGGGGGAATGGTAGAAATTTGCACCTTGATCCAACTATCTATTTTTTGCAGTTGCTCAGTCAATTGTTTGGCATTTCCCTGATAATACCCCTTTTGACGGGGTGTAAGTTTGACTAACTCATCGGTGATAACTTCCACGATACGAATACCATTTTGGGCATTATGCCACACATGGGGGTCAGGAATAGATTCCCCAATGGGATGTTTTTCCTTTTCCCCATGCTCCCTTTCATGATCCTTTCCCATCAAGGGTTGCGGTACTGCTTTCTCATGGACTGCTACTTTGGAGGCGGCATTATTGGTAGAATTAATCAACTTTAATAATGTCGCTTCATGGTCATAACCACCATAAAGGATCAGTTGAGCACTATCAATGGCTTTGCGATCTTGGGGTTGGGGTTGATAGGTATGGGGATCTTGTCCCGCTTTGACTAAACAAGTCAAGTTAAGGGTATTTTGGGCAATTTTTTGGGTTAAGTCACATAATACTCCCGTTGTCGCGACCACTTTTGCTAAGTTGGGAGAGGCTGTCATGGTGCTTTCTTTGCCTGTTTGAGGACTTGAGACACACCCAAACAGACTAAGGGTAAGGGTGATAAGTAACCCCCTGGGCCCAAGGGGAAATTTTGCGGGTAATTTATGTAACATTTTCTTCAATAGGAATGATAATCATTATTAGTGGTCTGTCCGATCATATTGTATTATTATAAGAATAAGAATCATTCTCATTGGTATCAAGTTATGTTACGAGTAGAAGATGTCGCGGTAACATATCGGGGGGTATTAGCCCTTAACGGTGTGAGTTTTGAGGTGGAACCCGGACAGTTAGTGGGGGTATTAGGGCCCAATGGCGCGGGTAAGAGTACCCTATTGAAGGGGATGTTAGGGCTTATTCCTCTGCGTCGTGGGAAAATTTCTTATGACGGAGAACCTTTAAAACAGCAATTATCACGCGTGGCTTATATTCCGCAGCGATCGCAAATTGATTGGGATTATCCGATCGCGGTTAGGAATGTGGTAATGATGGCGAGAACAGTAAAAACGGGTTGGTTTCGATCGCCGTCTCGTCAGTCTCAGGAGTTAGTGGACGCGGCATTAAAGCGAGTAGGAATGTGGGAATATCGGACTCGTCAAATAGGGGAATTATCGGGGGGACAACAACAAAGAGTCTTTTTAGCAAGGGCGATCGCGCAAGAGGCAGATTTATTTTTCTTTGATGAACCGTTTAATGGTATTGATAAGGCAACAGAAGAGGTAATTTTTGATGTCTTTGCGGAATTAAAAGCGGTGAATAAAACGTTAATTGTGATTAGTCACGATTTAGGGGAAACCTTGACTCGCTATGATAATTTATTATTATTAAATAAACAAGTTATCGCAACAGGAAAACGTCGGGAGGTATTAACACCGATGAACATTAAAAGGGCTTATGGTTATGATTTTAGTTTGGTTTCGGCGTAAGAGATAAGGCGTTTTTTTGACCCCGATAAACGCAGATTTAGGCGAAGCCTTCCCGAAGGGTACACAGAGGGATGAAGAGCGATCGCGTAACGGAGTTATTTTTTTTATGAAACCGTTTAATGGAAAGGAATATCGGCAAATTTGGGATCGACAAATCCGTCGATTTTTTCATCGTTTTTCGGCTCATCCTGTCGGGGAAATTAAAATAAATCCGCATTTTTCATCGTCAAGAAGCCTGGGGTTGAAGCGGATAAGTAAAGACATCAACAGAAATAGATTTGATAGGATCAGCTTCCCCATGTAACATGACTCGAATTTGCTCAGTGGTTTCTCGACTAAATACCTCTTCACCACAGCGAGAGCATACCATAGCCGGAATGTTTTCAACGAGATAGAATTTACCATCAATTTGAAAAATCTCATTGACATACTCGGTATGAGAGTCTTCTGAATTACAAACATGACATTTAAACATCATTTCCTCCTAATTTTGTAATCAATCCATTCGTTTTCATCTGGCTCATACAAGGTAATAATCTTCGTTGTATCTGATTCCATTCGTGAAACCTGAAGATGTAATGCTCTCTGTGCCTCAGTAAAACCTAGTAAAAGACAGCTTGGGGAATATTTATCATCGGGATAGTCTTCGATAACCGTTACATTTACACCTGCTTCTCTAATTTATTGCTCCTTAATATTGCGTTCGATCGCTCGTTTGAGAGCGTGTCTTGTGAATTGAAATACTCCGGCTTGTAGTTGTCTCTGAATTTCGGAAAGGGTTTTCATACTGCTTTGTCCTTCCCTTGTCGTATTCTGATCGAAAACATTATTTTTATGCCGTTTTTAATCCCCAAAGCCTTATTTTTTGTTCCTGATATTTTCGGATTATTTCTTACATCTGACTGGGTATCGCATTTCTCTGTGAAACTGTGACTCATGGAAAATATTAGTAAAAATATCCTCCGTGAGAATGTGCTGAATTAACATCTCGGTGAATTCTCCTAAAATTTGATAAGTCACAGGCTAAAAAGGGAATTTTCATGAGACACGATCGCGTCCCACCTAGCTTTTAACATAAAGATGGAAACCTTTTCCACTTTATTGTGTGCTTTCCCTTCTTTTATTGTAGCATAACTATTGATTGTACCATCAGAACATCATAAGCTGACTGACAGGCTACACGCGATCGCGTCTTTTTCTTGACTTATGGGATCAAAAAATATATAATGGAAAGCTGGCGCGTAAAAATCCGTATAAATTTAGATAGAAATTTGATATTTTTTAATACATATTTAATAATTCTCAAAAAATACTTGTCATCAAGAGGCTTATTCGTTACAATCAGACATTGATAAATTAAGGAGGAGCTAAATAGCATGAAAACGCGATCGGGATTGAGTCTCATAGCCAGTATCGTCATGGTGGGTGCAAGTGCCTTACCAGGTTTCGCCCAAATCATCAAAAGAGACTATGAATTTCAAACCCCTTTACCCCTGATTAGTAGCATCACCATTAGAGATAATATTCGCAACTTACCTAAATCGAAACTCTTTACGAGTTGTCCCGAAAAAAGCGTTTTGTTAGAATATGCCGAAAGTAGTAAGTATTCTATCATGATTTGTTCAGATGAAAAGAACACTAGACAAGAAAAATACTGGATACAAAATGCTAAAAATGGTAGTGGCAAATTAACCCTTACAGCATTTGTTTACACCACGGGCGCGCCCTTTTATAAATATGGTGATGAAATTTTCTCAATTTTAACTGATGATGATGGGATAAAACCGACTAAATTCAATGCTTACCTAGAAAGATATAACTCGAAAACAAAAATCGGTTCGGCGGAAGCTTTGCTTTATCATTATCACCGATATTATCAAGATGTTACCCAATCAAAAAATTGATAAGCCCTGTTTCTGATCCTCTAAAAATTAGTCCCTCTGACTATTAACAATACCTTTGCCATTTCTTTGTTGGTTGAGGTGCGCGATCGTACCTCAACCCAACTGACAAAGCGAGTTCATTTTTCGGTTGGGCGAGGGTATTTCAAAGAAACCGGGTTTTTCTTCAATGGGGCTCTTTCATTGCTAGGGGCGGGTTCCCCCGTATCTCTCACTGGTGACGCAGAAAATTGATAAACCCGCCCTCTTTCACTCTTTCACCCGTATCTCTCACTGGTGACACAGAAAATTGATAAACCCGCCCCCAAAGACTTTCGGGGCGGGTTTACCAGCATTTAAGATTGGTTGTGCAGATATTGGCTCCAGAGCCCCTACTAATTAGACACTAAGGAAATTATCTGCACTCAATTGAGACGCATTCACATTCAGAAGAGTCCCAATTTGTTGTCCCGTCTTCAGTTTAATTAGAGTATTAGCACTATCTTGCACTAAATCTAATTGACTGAAAGAAGCACCCGATACCGCGATTTTATCGGAACCCTTTGTGAAATCGGTAATGATATTTAAGCTATTAGGGAAACCGATAATAAACAAATCATTACCGTCACCACCCGTTAGATTATTATTTCCTTCACAGCCATAAAGGGTATCATTCCCAATACCTCCATTAAGTAAATCCTTCCCTTTTCCACTATCTAAAACATCATCACCTTCTCCTCCGAGTAGGGTATCATCGCCTTCACCTCCGAGTAGGGTATCATTCTCACTACCACCATCGAGAGAATCATCTCCTTGATCCCCAAAGAGAACATCATTACCGACTTGGCCATAAAGGCGATCGTTCCCCTTACCACCACTGAGCCAATCATCGTTTTTGCCACCATAAAGGGTGTCCTTATCTTCACTACCATTAAGGGTATCATTGCCGGAGTCGCCCCATAGAGTATCTTCACCTAAGCCACCAATGATAATATCATTAGCCTTGCCTCCATAAAGCCAATCATTACCCCCTTGGCCATCGATATAGTCATTGCCCTTATTGCCCCATAGGGTATCATTACTAATACCACCAATTAGGTTATCATCGCCTCCTTTACCACTAAATAAATTAGGGTTAGAAGAGCCATTAAACTGATCATTTTCCCCCGTACCCTCGACGACACCCGGTTCGCCAAAAATGACGTTATTTGTCACATTAGGTTGATTGAAATTAGGCTGAGGAATTTTATCCTCAATACAGTCAATAATGGGTGTGGGTGTTACCGATGGTGTCGGTGTTTCCGATGGTGTCGGTGTTTCCGATGGTGTCGGTGTTTCCGATGGTGTGGGTGTGGATGTTGCTGCAGGTGCAAAGGGAATAAAAACAGGTGGGATAACTACTACCGATGTCGGTGTTGGTGTTGGTGTCGGTGTCGGTGTTGGCGTTACCGGTGGTGTAGGAGTGGGTGCAGTATTTACAGTTAAATTAACAACACTCGAAGCGGTAGAAGTATTACCCGCCGCATCCGTAGCTGTCGCCGTTAGGGAGTAAATACCATCACTTAAAGCAGTTGTGGGAGTAAAAGTCCAATTCCCAGAAGCATCAGCCGTCGCAGTACCTAGTACCGTCGTGCCTTGTAAAATCTCCACTGTACTATTGGCTTCGGCGGTACCTGTGATATCGGGAGTCGAGTCGCTAGTTGTACCACTGGCCGTGGTAATGGTAGGTGTTGTCGGTGCGGTAGCATCTACAGTGAGGGTAACTGCCGTCGAAGGAGTAGAAGTATTACCCGCCGCATCCGTAGCTGTCGCCGTGATGGAGTAAGTACCATCAGTTAAAGCCGTTGTAGGAGTAAAAGTCCAATTCCCAGAAGCATCAGCAGTAGC
>Ga0209812_10000503_pt1 | contig 35247 bp, 31 predicted proteins | sample JI71714BDNA_FD_187502 | JGI IMG/M metagenome (GOLD analysis project Ga0209812, IMG submission 187502) | Wastewater effluent complex algal communities from Wisconsin, to seasonally profile nutrient transformation and Carbon sequestration -... | ecosystem: Engineered > WWTP > Effluent > Algae...
AAACAAGTTGCTGAGCATCCTAATATTTCAGCATCGCCTTCGCGCCCAAATTTTAAAGGTTCTATTGATGATTGGTTTGAAAAACATGATTTAACGAGAAATGTTGTGATTACAGCACCTTGTTTCTCAGTTGTCCCCTTATATCTAAACGTGACAGATTCGCTCGCATTCTTACCTTCAAGAGCTGTAAATGAAAGTAGCTTGGTAGAAATCAAGCTGGATGAAATGCCTGAACCTTTTGATGTTATTGTCGCGTGGCATCCAAGGACAAACGATGACCCACTCCAAAAGTGGGTTATCTCTAAGTTAGTAAAGTTTACATGAGGCTAATCGTGTCCATGTTTTTATGAATATACGCTTCTGGCACAAAGCCGCGATCCGACGAAGTAGTACTTTCCGTGAAAGTGGTGGTGCGATTAATTTGCAACATGTGGTAACGAACAGTTGCAATAAGGTGGTAAATAAAATGCAATTAATCACCTACCCGAAGATGTTGCCCTGCTTCATGATCAGCACGCCATGCAACAACGACGAATTCAACTCCAGACTGAACACAGCACCAAACGGGCTGACGCAAAAGTTTGCGCCAGCCCAATTTTCAGGACGATGTCGCTGATCTAGCGCAAAAAGCTGCTGACAACACCTATCACTCAGCATATAATGCGAATCATTCTCATATGCTTTAAGCTTTCTCATGTCGCGTGGATCTGCCGGAGTTTTTTTGCTGTTGTTGCTGCTGCATATTGGCGCCGTTGCTGCGCTGGTGCAGGCTGAGGCGACGATCACTGAACCCAGACCTGATATGGATCCACCGAAGTTGCAGGGTGTGCTGATCGCGCCGGAGCCAAAAATTGCCCCGCCGCCCCCCAAGGCGGAGCCGGTGAAACCACCAGCAAAGCCCGCACCGAAAAAACCGCCGCCGCCACAGAAAACACCGGCATACAAAACACCGCCGCCGGTGGCCAAAGCCGCAGCAGCGGCGCCCGTGCGCCCAGCAAGCCGGTCGGTCACACCGCAAGCGCCGGCTAGCCAAGCCAAGTCCAGCGCGATCAGCACACAGCTGCCCAGTGCAGACGCTGCCGGTCTCAATAATAAAGCACCGGTGTATCCGCTGCTGTCGCGCAAACGCAAAGAGCAAGGCACCGTCTGGTTGTTATTGCTGGTTAGTAAAGACGGGCTGGTGACTCAGCTTAAACTGAAGAAAAGCAGTGGCTTTGATCGGCTGGATCAAGCGGCGCTGCAGGCCGTGAAAGCATGGAAATTCCAGCCGGCGCGCCAGCAAGGCCAGCCGATTGATTATTGGTACGAGCTGCCGTTGAAATTCTCGCTGCAACAAGGTTAACCCCGGAATTTGGTGCTCAGCACCGCGCTCGATAAAGGAGAGAAAGATGCAAGATAATCCCTACGGCATTGCGGTGTTGTGGCAACAAGGCGATATGGTCAGCAAAACTGTCGCGTTTTTGTTGCTGTTGATGTCAGTCGCTAGTTGGACCGTCATTGCCCGGCGTAGTTACTCTTTATGGCAGCTGCGGCGGTTACAACAAGCCGGCCGCGAATTCTGGCATGCGCAAAGCTTTCAGGCGGGCCTGACGCTACTGCAACAAGCCCGCTCGGTGACAGGACCGGGCAATCCGTTTTTTTATCTGGCCGATCAGGGTCAACAAGCACTGGCGCATCACAGCACGCATCGCGATGATTTACATGGACATTTGCCGTTGTCTGACTGGCTGACCGCCAACCTGAAAGGCGCCATTGATGAAAGCGCAGAACAGCTGCAACGCGGCCTCGCCATTTTGGCGTCGGTCGGCTCCGTCGCGCCTTTTGTCGGGCTATTTGGCACCGTCTGGGGCATCTATCACGCCCTGGTCAAGCTGGGCGCTAGTGGCCAGGCCAGCATCGATAAAATTGCCGGGCCAGTAGGTGAAGCCCTGATCATGACTGCATTTGGCCTCGCGGTGGCGATCCCGGCGACGCTGGCATTTAACGCCTTCAGCCGCAGCAACAAAGGCATTGTCTCGCAACTCAACCGCTTTGCTTTTCAGTTGCATGCCTACTTCATTACGGGTTCGGCGCCAAAAGCCACGGTCAGCCAAGCGCATCCAGCCAGTGGAGCAGCCTGATGTCTTTTAACGATAATTTTGACGATGATAGCGGCGTGATCAGCGAAATTAATATGACACCGCTGGTGGATGTGATGCTGGTGTTGCTGATTATTTTTATGATCACAGTGCCGGTACTGACCCACTCTATCCCGCTGGAATTGCCGCAGGTTAGCCATCAACCCAGCCAGACGCCACCAGATACTGTGACCTTAGCGGTCAGTGCCGATGGTTCGGTGTACTGGAATAAAGACCAGGTTGACCGTGACGAGCTCGCCAGACGCTTACAGCAAGCGGCACAACTGACGCCGCAACCGGCTTTTCAACTGAGCGGCGACCGGGCTGTGGCTTATGAACACGTAGTCGCAACCCTGGCCCTGATCCAGCAATCCGGCATCAGCCAGCTGGGGTTTCTGACGGAGCCAGCAGGCTGAATGCCTGCATACATTCAGTTACAGATTTTCGCTGCCGCGGCTGAAGTTTTCGGTTAGAGTCATCATGGTCAGCAATGCGTTGAATGTAAGGAGTCCGCGATGGCAGAACAAGGTTCAGGCGGTAATGTGATTGCCGCGTTATGCAGTATTTTTATTCCGGGATTAGGCCAGCTGGTGCAAGGCCGTTTGCTGCCAGCCATTCTGTTTTTTGTCGTGTGCGCGGTCGGCTACGCGTTGTGGTGGGTGATTTTTATCCCTGCCGTGATCGCCGGCTTAGTCCATCTGTGGTCGATTTTAGACGCTGCCACTTTTAAAACCCGCGCTTACTGACCAACTCCCAGTTAATGATTGCCGCAGATTGCATCTGCATGTGCGGCAATCATGCTACTCCCGCGCGCCTTATCAAGGGCTAGACCGCACCGGACCACACCACACTACTACTACACCACACTAAATGATAACAATTCTCATTTAATAAATTATCTGTTATGATCATCCGCAGTTTTTTTCCGCCCAGCTCATCGGGCTGCTTCGCTGACGGTTGTTCTGATGATTTTATGCTGTGCGCTGTTGCTGATCTTTTTATTGCCGATGCTGCATACCTTGCAACGGTGCGGCCGCTGGTATCGGCAGCGTCAGCAACAGCGTCTGCACCAACCTTCGCTACAACTGCGGGTCAGCCGGGTGCGCCGGCAACAGCAATATCTGCAGTTAACTCTGGTCGCCCGGGATGGCCAGGCGCTGCCACCGGCGCGGGCCGGCCAACATATCCAGCTATTTGGCACTGATCAGGCCGGAAACTCTATCAGCCGGGCTTACTCGTTGGCACAAGATTGCCGGCACAGCCGTTTTTACCGGCTGGTGATTAAAGCCGAGCCCCGAGGACAACTGAGTCGCACCCTGTTTGACCAGATCAAAACCGGTGATGTGCTGACGACCAGCCAGCCCAAAGGACATTTTGTGTTGCGCCGCAGCCGGAAGCCGCTAGTACTGATTGCCGCCGGCGTTGGGATCACCCCGATGCTGGCGATGGCTCTGCAGGCGCTGCGACAGCGCCGCGCCGTCACATTGGTGTACCAGGCGCGCACACAGGCCGACCTGTTGTTTCAGCGCTGGCTACGCAGACTGCCGAGGCTGCGCTTTATTCCGGTATTGTCGCAAGCCGGCACGGACTGGTCCGGTGAACGCGGCCGGCTCGATGCCGCTCGGCTCCTGCAGCTCTGCGGCCATCAGGCCGACTACTTTTGTTGTGCCGGTGCTGCGATGACCGCGCAGCTGAGTCAGGACCTGGCCAAGGTTGGCAAAACGCTGCGGGCTGAACTGTTTGCCGCCGCCGCAAGCCAGCAAAACCTCAGCATCCGCTATCGCCAGCTCGAGACCAATGCCGCCGGCTTCAGCTCCGTGCTGGATGCACTGAACCAGGCCGGTGCCTGTATTCCGTCGGATTGCCGCGGCGGTTCCTGTGGCTTATGCAAAAAACGTCTGATCAAAGGCGAGGTGATCCAGATGTTAGATCCGGCAGCACCGCTGTCAGCCGGTGAAGTGCTGTTATGTTGTATTCAGGCGAAAACCGCCCTGCAGATTGGCGACTAAGCTCATCCCGCTCCGCCGGTATTTGGCCGTATTGTCAAATCTCTGTCATCTCGCTGTATTGTTCAACCGGCATCATGCCGCTGCATAGTGTTTGAAGAGTGCAGGAACCGATATGACTTCTGATTTTGTCCGTAAAATTCATCTGCAAACGGGTCAGCGGATGCTGGCTCAAGGCGCCAGCATGGAAGAGTTGGCCAGTCATTTTGACCGGGTAGGTTTTACTGAACGTGAAATCGCCGTGTTATTGGCTGAATTTAGCGATTGTTCGGCTAAATTGCCGGATCAGGAATTTGTCCGCCACCACCCACAGCGCTGATCTGCTCGCTGAGTTGGATTTAGCCTGATCTGAAGGCGCTGGGCAATAGACCTGTCCAGCGTTTCACCGCCCGACGAAAGTTGTGCTCATCCGAATACCCCAACCGTGCTGCCAGCTGCCGGTTCGACAGCTCCGGTTGCGACAACCAGAACAGCGCCAGTTGATTGCGTAACACATCCTGCCATTGCGTGAAGCTGCATTGCTGTTCAGCCAGTAAACGTTTGAGCGCGGCCGGATGCAGTTGCAGCATCGCTGCAGCCTCATCCGGGCTCAGCCATTCGGGCAACCGCCGCAGTTGCTGCCGGCTCAGCCATTCCAGCAAACCGGGCTGACGCGGCAATAACTTCGCCTGCTGACAACAAATCTGCCGCCAGTGCCGGCATTGCGCTTTTTGCTGAGCGGCCTGCTCATGAGGCAAACGCTGCGCCAATTGTGCTGAAGTCAGCTGTAACAACAATGGCATTGTGCCCTGCGCGGCAAGCCCCACATCACCACAGCGCACCTGACGCGCTGCACATATCGCCAGAATAAACTGCTGACAGATCGCCAGCGCCAGCGCTTGCGCCGTCCCCATGCCAACGGCCGGTAACAAGGTCATTCGCAGCGTGGCGCCTTGCCATTGCAACACGGGCAGACATAACGGCCACAGCTGCTGACGATAGAACCACAGATACCGCAATGCTTTGCCAAGCGTAGGCGCCGACAAGATCAACCGGCAGACCGGGATCTGCGGGTTCAGTAGGATCGCCTGCGCAATGACGGCCGGCAATTCCGGGCTCGGCACTTTATTCAGGTTACAGAGCAGGCGTTGCAGTGCGCCGGGATGGATCCGAAATTGCGGTTTTTGCAGGTCAGTTTCAAACAAAGTGGTGCCGGCGAGCAGGTGATGCGGGGAAGCGCCGCGGCGCTGCGCGGCCTGCAACAGCTCCGGTACGCCATGCGCGACCAGCAGCTGTTTGTCCTGATATCCGCCCGGGCGACGCATCAGTACCACACCCTGGAGTACGCAGCATGTCGCGACGAAGGCTGCATTTTTGTCTGCACCAAGGATTGCTCCAGCTGTTGCAAAGCCGCCGCAGCACTTTGATCCTGCACCGGCTGGACCACCGTCTGCAGCACCAAAGGCTCAGTGCAGATATGTTGCAACTGGCTTTGTAAATGCTGCGCCAGCAACTCGGCGCTACTGCGGGGCGTCTCCGGCAACAATACGACAAAACAATCGCCACTGTAGCGGCAAATCACGTCCTGCGGCCGCAGCTGGCCGGCAAACCAAATCGCCAAGCGCTGCAGCAATTCATCACCAGCCGCCACACCAAACTGGCGGTTATAGGCAGTAAAGCCGGCAATATCCAGCAATAACAACGACAACGGCTGGCCCGGCCGGCGTAGTTTAATTTCCCGGTTCAGCACGGCATGCAAATACACCGGACCATACAGCTGGGTCAGCGGATCGATCAGCTGATGGTCGCGTAAAAATCCTTCGCGGCCTTGTAACTGTCGGCTGATCACCTGTTGTTCGCGATGCCAGCCAAAAAGACCCATAGTCAGTAATACCATGCCGACCGGCGCCGGAAATGACTCAAGCCGGCTAAACAGACGCAGTTCCGGCGGGTACTCCAGCACTTCGTCGGCTAAATCTAATGTGGCGGAAAACAGCAGCAAAAAACTGCCAAAAAACAGGTAGTTCGTAATGCGACCTACCGGTCTGCTACTGATGATCAGACTGAGCCAGGCTCCGCAAACCGCCAGTGTCACGGCTTCACCGAGGCTATCAACGCTGTCGCGCAGCCCCCAGGCTTTCAGCTCGCCCTGATGAAATGCCAATCCCAGCACCGCCAGCAATATGAGCAAGCAGACACTGAGTTTTTGCCGGTGATATCGCCACATCTTGCAGCACCTTTGTTCTGTCCGCCAAACCACTCGTTATTGTCAGCAGATGAAATGACAGTGCCGTGACAAGCGGATGACAAACAATCGCCCAGTGTGTGCTGCAAAGACCCGGGGCCGGGCGGCACACAGAATCGGTTTTTTGTCCGCGTGGCTGTCACACAGCCTTTGCAGAATAAACACCAGACTTTCTACTTAAGCACTGGAACCTGTTATGACTTCTGCACCTTTATTTCATCCGCACCGGCTGAGTCGGGCGATCTGGCTTGGCCTTTGTTTAACTGCTGCTACGACAACTGGTGCGGCATACGCCGATGCCGCACTGAGTGGGCGCATCACCGACAACCAACAACGCCTGTTACCGGGCGCTGAAGTGGTGATCCGGGAGCTGAACATCAGCCGCATCACCGCCGCTGATGGCCGCTTTGTGTTTCCGAAACTGCCAGCCGGCAGCTACACCCTGCAGATCCGTTATGTCGGCGCGGCGCTCGCCGAGCAAGCGGTGATCATCGCGGCAGACCCGCTGCAACTGGGTGATATCAAACTGCGCGCGGTCGACAACAGCCTGGAGCACGTGGAAGTGACCGGCCAATCCGGCGCCATCAGTAAAGCCCTGAGCCGCCAGCGCAATGCCGCCGGCATTGTCACTGTCGCCAGCACTGACGAAATGGGTCAATTTCCGGACAGCAATGCCAGTGAAGCCTTGCAGCGCCTTGCCGGTGTGTCAGTTGAGCGCGATCAGGGCGAAGGCCGTTTTGTCCGCGTGCGCGGTCTGGCACCCGATTACAACGCGGTAACCTATAACGGCACTTCACTGGCAGCGCCGGAAGCGGGCCGCAGGGCGGTTGCGCTGGATGTGATCCCATCCGACTTACTCGAATCGGTCGAAGTCAGCAAAACGCTGACCCCGGATATGCCAGCCGGCTCGTTAGGGGGCACTATTGAAATCAAGAGCTTATCTGCGTTTGACCGCAGTGATGATTTCTACAGCTTTACTGCCGAAGCCGGTCATAACAGTCTGGTCGATGCACAAAGCCCAAAACTGTCGGGCGTTGTCAGCCGCATTCTGGATGTCGGCGATAACAGCGACAGCCTCGGTATCGCCTTCGCTGCGAGTCTGGCGAAACGTAAATTTGGCTCTGACAACAGCGAAACCGGCGGCAAATGGGATTTCCCAGCTGGTTTGGAAGAATTTGAACTGCGCGACTATCAAATCAGCCGCGAACGTTTGGGCCTCGCGCTGAACGCCGACTACAGACCCGACAGTCTGACTGAATACTATGTCCGCACTTTGTATAGCCGGTTTACCGACGATGAGAGCCGTCAGGCGCTGATCACTGAGCTCGACAAAGCGCAGCTGGCCGGCGTCACCGGCAAAGGCAAATTGGTGCGGGAACTGAAGCAGCGCGAAGAGCAGCAAAGTATCAGCGCGCTGGTACTGGGCACTAAACAACAACAAGGTGCTTATGAGTGGCAACTGGAAGCCGGCAGCAGCCAGGCCGACGAAGATACGCCTTTTAGTATTTCCGGCGCGGCCTTTACGCAGAAGTTCAAGGCAGGCCTTGGTTTTCAGGGCAGCGACACGCTGCAGCTGATCGCACCGGATGCAGCTTATTTGGCAGAAGGTTACAGCATTGACGAAGTCGAGATGGGCGAAACCTACACGAAAGAACAGGAACAGAATGTGCGGGCTGACCTCAGCCGCGAGTTTATCGTCAGCGAAGGGGTCTGGCAGCTGAAAACCGGTCTGAAGATCAGCCAACGCAAAAAAACTGCCCGCGAAACGGTGTGGGCCTTTGAAGATTTCGCTGATGCCGGCGTCAAAGCGCTAAGCCTGAGCCAATACAGCAACAGCATGGTCGACTTCGCTCCTGCCCGATTTGGCCCCGCCATCAACGCAGTCAGTATTTATAACTTGGTCAATAGCTTAGACAGAGATGATTATCTGGATGACGTCGAATCCGCCATCAACAACTTCAAAGCTGACGAGCAGTTAAGTGCCGCCTACCTGATGGCGCAATGGGAAGGCGACCTGTGGCATTTAGTGGCAGGTGCCCGCTATGAGCATGAAGAGCGCGACAGCAGCGGGATCCGCTATGACGGTGCAAAAGACACTTTCTCAGCGACCACAGCAGAGACCAGCCATGGTGACTGGTTGCCGGCGCTGATCAGCCGCTATCAGCTGGATGAACATTCCCAGATCCGCGCCTCGTACAGCCGATCCTTGGTCCGGCCGAACTTTGCCCAGCTTGCTCCCGCTTATCTGCTGGAAGAAGACGACGGTGAACTCGAAGCCAGCTTCGGTAACCCAGATCTGCAAGCCCTGACTTCTAATAACCTGGACCTTGGCATCGAACACTATGCCGACGGCCTCGGCGTGTTGTCTGCCATGGTGTTTTACAAAGATATTCAGCACTTTATTTACCAGGCCGATTTGGCAGGCAGCGCTGGCTATGAAAACTTTGGCGTCGCAGAGACCTATCGCAATGGTGACGACGCTCGCTTAAGCGGGATTGAACTCAATGCCGTGCATCAACTGTCCGGCTTTGGCAACTGGCTGGACCGGCTGCTGTTGTCGGCCAACCTGACGCTGACCCGCTCGGATGCCAGCCTGGGTTACCTCGATGATGGCAAATGGCAACAGCGCGACATCACGCTGCCCAGCCAGTCAGACCGGACCGCCAACCTTGCCATTGGTTATGAAACCGAGGCGCTCAGCCTGCGCCTCGCCGCCAACTATAAATCGGCCTACTTAGCAGAGGTCGGCGCGCTGGATGATGCGGCTTATGACGTCTTTGCCGACGACCACCTGCAGCTGGATTTCTCCAGTAAATATCAGTGGTCAGACTCAGTACAACTGTACTTCAACATCGTCAACCTGAATGACGAGCCTTATTACGCCTATACCGGACAGCGCCATGCCAATTTCCAATACGAACAATACGGCCGCAGCTTCGCGCTCGGTCTGCAAATCAGCCATTAAGATGGGAGCACATCCAATGAATGATCCTGTCTTCACCAGCAAGGCCCGCTTTGCATTCACGTTCCTGAGCAGCGCTATGCTGCTCGGTCTGGCCGGTTGTCAACAACACTCAACGGCCACGCCTGCTGATGCCGGCACGCGCGCAGCTGACACGCCACTTGTGCTGCAGCAACTGGCGTTGACCGGCACCTACAGCGCCAAAGCGACGGTGGCGGGCCAGGCACTGCAACTGCGCACCGATGCGCAGGCCCTGCAAGTTATTGATGCAAAGGGTAAAGTGCTGGCCAGCGCGGCCGGTCGCTTCGAACGACTGACGCTGTTACAACCGCAGCCGGACCAGCTATTCGTCACTGCTGTTGATAAAGAAACCCAAAAGTTATGGCTGTGGCAATACCAAGCCGGTCAGCTGACGCCACGGTTCAACTACACCCTGACCAGCCGGGTTGCCGAAGACTTGTGTTTTTATCAAAGCAAAGAAAATCAGCAGCTCAGTCTTTTTGTCATCGGCGATCGCGGCGGTGCCGACCAGTTATTACTGCAGCAGCAGGGACAATGGTTGCCGCAACCAGTGCCGATGCGCGTGCTGAACCTGCCGTATGACGCCAAATCCTGTGCGGTCGATAGCAACACCGGTGTGTTGTACGTTAGCGAGCCGCAGGGGTTATGGCGCTTTAACGCCGAAGCAGAATCGGATGAAGCCGGCACACTGATGCAGGCCCGCCAGCCATTTGGCGCGATTCACGGCGAAATCAGCGCGCTGCAGCTCCTACCCGACGGCCAGTTGCTGGCACTGGAAGCCGAACCGGCCCGCTTGCTGCGCTTTACCCCTGCCGCAGATGATAGTTTCAGTGCAACGGCAGTCCCGCTGTCGACTGAGCAGGCGCTGCAGAGCATGGCGCTACAACACGACTATCAGCAGCTTTCTCTACAATTTTCAGTGGAGCCGGCGCATTTGCTCGACGTGCAGCCGTTATTGTCGGCAACGCTGCCCATCGCGCTGCAGCCGCGACAGTCTGAATCTGCGGTGGTGTTTCCGCAGCTGCAGGCCACACTGGAAACGGCCTCAACCACCACTCGCGGCGACGTGATCGACGACCCGGCGTTTTGGCATCACGCCAGCACCCCAGCCAACAGCCTCGTGCTGGCAACAGATAAACGCTCCGGCCTCGAGGTGTATAACATGCAAGGCGAACGGGTACAGCAGCTGCCGGTCGGCCGGCTAAATAATGTCGATGTGCGTTATGGGCTGCGCTGGCAGGGCAAACCACACGATATTGCGGTGGCGAGCCTGCGCAACAACAACAGCCTGCAGTTGTTCGCGATTGATGCCGCTGGCCGGTTACACGACGCCGGACAAGTCCCGACGGCCCTGCCGGACATTTACGGGATGTGCCTGTATCAACCGGCAGCGGACCAGCTGTATGCCTTCGTCAATGATAAAAGCGGCCGGATCGATCAGTTCCGTCTGAGTTCAAACGGCCAGCAATGGCAAGGCGAGCTGGTGCGCACGCTCACAGTGCCGACACAGCCGGAAGGTTGTGTCGCCGATGATCAAACTCATCAGTTATTTGTCGGCGAAGAAGATGTTGGTGTCTGGCACTTTCAGGCCGGCGCGGCAGCTGAAACAACCGGCGAGCTGGTGATCAGCGCGAATGACGAGCAAGGCCCGCTGGTGGCCGATGTTGAAGGTCTGGCCCTGTTACCCGCCGGCACTTTCAAAACACAAAGCAAGCCGTTGTTACTGATCTCCAGCCAAGGCAATGACAGTTATGTGCTGTATGAAGCGATAGCGCCCTATAGTTTTGTCCAGCGCTTTCGCGTCGGTACCAACCCCCTGCAGGGTATCGACGGCAGCTCAGAAACCGACGGTTTGGATTTGACCGTGAAAAGCCTGGGCCCGGCGTTCCCATTCGGCGCCATCGCCATTCAGGATGGCCGCAACCGGATGCCGGAAGCCGGTCAAAACCTGAAACTGGTGCCGTTGCAGCAGCTAGAAACGGTGTTGCAGCAATAAGCCAGCTGTGACAACCCGCTTGATTGACGGGCACCCGGCTGTCGCCAGGTGCCCGCTGATGTGCTCACCCAAAGCAGGCCACCTGCTGTGACACTTCGTTATATAACTTTTCAGTTATATCCTGCTCCGAAAAAGTATTTAAAGTTATTAAGCCGCTCTGTTTTAATGCAGGCTCTTAGATATATAGATGTCTAAACGGAGATTTGCATGCAACAGACTCAACTCACTTGGTGGCAACGCTACAGCTTATGGCTGCAACAGGCGTTAATCCGCGCAGAACTGGGTCCCTGGCAAGCGCAAGACCGCCACCACAGCACTTTTACACCGGAACAGCCATGAGTATTGAAATCCAGCAACTGCGGAAAAATTTCGGCGAATTTAAAGCCGTTGATGATGTCAGCCTGTCGATTAAAAGTGGCGAGCTGACCGCTTTACTTGGTCCGTCCGGCTCCGGCAAAACCACGTTATTGCGTTTAATCGCCGGTCTGGAGCAGGCCGATGGCGGCCGCATTCTGTTTAATGATGAAGATATCAGCGATCGCCATGTCAGCGAACGCGGCGTCGGTTTTGTGTTCCAGCATTACGCCTTGTTTAAGCACATGACGGTGGCGGAAAACGTCGGTTTTGGCCTGAGCGTCAAACCGAAGAAATTCCGCCCGTCGAACACTGCAATTAAGCAAAAAGTGCAGAAACTGCTAGAGCTGGTGCAACTGGACTGGACCGCAGACCGCTATCCATCCCAGTTATCCGGTGGTCAGCGTCAGCGTATTGCGCTGGCGCGTGCTTTAGCCGTTGAGCCCAAAGTGCTGTTGTTAGACGAGCCATTTGGCGCACTGGATGCCAAAGTTCGTGCTGAACTGCGCCGCTGGCTGCGCCGGCTGCATGACGAAATTCATGTCACCTCGGTATTTGTGACGCACGATCAGGAAGAAGCACTAGAAGTGGCAGACCGGATTGTCGTGATGAACAAAGGCCGCGTTGAGCAGGACGGCACCCCGGAGCAGGTCTACGACCATCCGGCCAATCCATTTGTTTACGAATTCTTAGGCACGGTCAACCTGTTCCACGCCCGGGTGCGCGACGGCGATCAGCTGGTACAACCCAGCAGCGCCGACTTGCCGGCAGCCGCCGAGCAGCTGGAACAACCGGGCCTCGCTTACGTGCGCCCACATGAGATTGACGTTTTGCACGCCAAAGAAGAAGACGCCATCGCCGCACGCCTCGACCTCATCACCGTGGTCGGCCCGACAGTGCGGCTCGAACTGCAATCGCAACACGCCGACCAAATCATCCATGTCGAACTGGATAAAACCCGCTTTAAACAGCTGGGGCTATCAGTCGGCCAGCACACCTGGTTAAAACCGCGCTACAGCCGGGTGTTTTTGGGTGAAGGGATTTAATCTCTGCTAACAACAGCGAATTGCCCGTTAACCCGGGCAAATGCCCTCCTTCGAGGATGCCCTCCTTCGGGCCTTCAAGGACACCCAACTGAGCCCAGACACACCTTGATGCTCCTTCAAGGACACCCACCTGAGCCGATGCTCCTTCAAGGACACCCGTGTACGGGACGCCTTCAAGGACACCCACCTGAGCCCAGACACACCTTGACATTAACATTTCAGCAACCATAGTAAATGCCTACCCTCGACAAGGACCGTCAAGGAAATCCTATGCCCATGCCTCGTAAAGCGCTGGTGTCCGTCGATACCACGCCCAGTTATCACGTCGTCAGCCGCTGTGTACGGCGCACTTTTTTGTTTGGTGTCGTCGATAACAAAGATTTCAGTCATCGCCGCGATGCTATCGTTGCAAGACTTGCCGAACTCACTCAGTTGTTTTGCATCGATATTGCCGCTTACGCCATCATGGCCAATCACTACCATCTGGTGGTGCGAATTCAAAAACAACGGGCATTGGAATTATCTGTTTCGGATGTGATTGCTCGCTGGAGTTCTTTATTTTCTCTGCCGTGTTTAGCAAAGCGTTTCGCAGACAATGAAGCAATGTCTGACGCCGAGCTCGATGAAGCCATGCGACAAATTGAAATACGACGCGAACGGCTTTACGATTTAAGCTGGTTTATGCGGTGTTTGAATGAGCCGATTGCGCGCATAGCCAATCTGGAAGATGGTTGTACCGGCCGGTTTTGGGAAGGTCGTTTTAAATCACAGGCTTTGCTCGACGAGCGTGCTGAGTTACAGGCCATGGCTTATGTCGATTTAAACCCCATTCGTGCACTGATTGCTGACTCTCCGGAAAAAAGTGACTTCACTTCTATTCAAACCCGGCTTGATAAGTCTCAATCGCCAATGAAACCGCTACTGTTACCTTTTGCCGGCGATTCGCATCAGAGCAACAACCCTGAGCACATCCCCTACAACATTATCGAATACATTCAACTGGTTGGTTGGACTGGCCGACAAATCAGAGCCGGTAAGCGGGGTTACATCAAAGAGAACATCCCGCCGATTTTTGCGCGGCTGAAAATGAACACTTCGGCCTGGTTACATAACTGCCAACATCTGGAGCGCGATTATCACCGCGTAATTGGCAGTAGCGCCCGCCTACTGGAATTCTGTGAGAAATTGAGACAACAGCGAGTTGTGGGGATCACAGCAGCAAGGTTAGCGTTTGGCTGACACTTAGCTTTATGAAGTTGAAAATCCACCCGGCAAGCCAACTGCCATTGATGGATGATCATATCGACCTATGATCGGCTGACACAGAATATTGAACACCCTCTTGATGCGCACATGTAAAATCTGTGTGTTTACCTTCTGCCATCCTCGGAACTTCGCCTCTATCAGCAACAGACAAACAGAACACATCGATTTCGAACAACTTGGGGAGTCATCTCTGTTTATCCTCGCTGCGATGGATGTCCTATTAAGAACCCCCTGCGATGGATGTCCTATTAAGAACCCCCATCATTATGTCCAATGGATGTCCTATTAAGAACAGGCAAGAAGCGATTATGACTACTGCTGCGATGGGTGTCCTATTAAGAACAATCTCTGTTTATCCTCGCTGCGATGGATGTCCTATTAAGAACACTATTAGCAGCGATGGATGTCCTATTAAGAACAGCAACCACCACGCAGCAGGCAACTTTCATAAAAAAATCTAATCCTTCTGTCACAATTCTTCTCGTGCTTCCGCCATGGCCTTGTCACGCAATCGCTTTAATCTGACGCCCGTTGCTGCAACAGCATCAACACCAACCCCTGTTGTGCCTAACCTCAGAAGGAAAATCGGATGAAACTGCTGACTCACACCCCAACACTGCTGGCCGGCCTGTTTGCCCTGGGCCTGATGAATATCGGCGCTGCACAGGCTGCAGAACAACAACATAGCTACAGCAATAGCGGTTACTGCCAGCTGGCAGCCAAAGGCACTTCACAATATCAGCGCAATGTATTGGCCGCTTATGCCGACAAACTGGGTTATACGCCAACGCAACGCGAATGCCGCAGCCTGCAACAACAGCGCCCGGTGGTCGTGCCGGCATTTGAACTGAGCAGCGCCATCAAACAATTAGAACAGGGCTCGGTGCGCAAGCTACCAAACGCCACTGTGGAAAAACTGAAAACGCTGGATAGCAGCCGCCAGCAACAATGGTTTAATCAGGTCGCCGGTTAATCCGCCGCATCACAAAACGGGCGGGCTGAACTCCCGCCCGGACATTTCTGCCGACAACACTTGAGCCGCCCCCGCGCAATTGCCTACAATAGCGCTCTTTTTTGGCCACAGAATCTCAGCATGAACGACACCACTGCACGCCCGGAATTACCAGACCGTTTGTCGGTCCAACCACGCAGCCCGCATTACAACGCAGCTGTTTTTGAATTTGACATCGGTATTCGCCTGAACGGCAAAGAGCGTTTTGATGTCGAAGAATATTGCATCAGCGAAGGCTGGGTAAAAGTGCCCGCCGGCAAAGCCGTGGACCGTCGTGGTCAACCGCTGTTAATGACGATGAAAGGCACTGTCGAAGCCTATTACCGCTAAGCCCCGGCAACGTCTGTAAAAAAACCGCCCGGTTTGCACAAACCCGAGGCGGTTTTTTTATTGTGTCAGTGTGACAATATTCCCGCCGCGATCTGCTGCGCTTGCTGGCGAATTTCATGCAGCGCGGTACTTTCCCATAATTCACCCCGAAGCAATGAACCAATGGCATAGACTGCCGGCTGCACAACGCCACCCGCATTCTTGACCCGCAGACTGACCACATCCGCCGCCAACCCCAGGCCCAGCGGTCCGGCCGCCAGCGTACCGGCTGCCATCGCCTGTTGCAGGAAATGGCCCGGCAGCTGGCGGTAATCCTGCTCAGGTCCGGTGCAGTTCAGCACCAAATCAGCCTGATAAGTGCAGGTCTGAGCCGGCACATCGCGATGCAACCGGCTGTTGATCTCGAGTGTCAGCCCTTCGCCTTTGGTGCAAACACTCAGCACGCGACCGGCATGCACGGCTAACAAGCCCTGTAAGCGCTGTTGCTGCAGCAGGTCGTGCACATGCAATGGCACCCGATGGCGCGCCACACCCCACAAATGGCGCAGCCGGCGCATAAACAGTGTTTTTTCTGCATGACTGAATTGCTGCCAGTAACGCTGCGTATGCGGCCTTAACGCATCAATCAGCGGTTCTGCCGACACACCTAAACGGCGCACCTGATGACGTGCGCGGTTAAACAAGCGCAATAACTGCCGCAGGCTGGCCTGCTGTGGCAGCGCCTGACTGAACTGCGTCAGCTGCAGCCCCGGATGGCGGTGCGGCAACATGCCATAACCATGCGGCGATACCGACAGTACCGGTGTTTTCAGCCCAGCCGCGCGCAGCGATAACAGCGTATCGACCATCGTCAGGCCATTACCGAGGATCAACACTTGGCTGTCCAGTTTGAGTTTGTGCAGCCAGGCGTCAGACCAGGGATTGTGGACATAAGCCGGATGGTCCGCCACTGTGGCAAAACCTGCCGGATGACGCGGTAATTCGTTACCACAAGCCAGTACCAGCTGCCGATAGCTGTGCCACTGCCCTTCACTGTGGAGTCGCGGGGCGGTTTGGTCCGTCAAATCCAGCGCTGTGACTTTGACCTTGCAAAGGCGCACCCGCAGGCCTTTTTGTGCGGCCAGCGCCAAAGCCTCTTGCCAGCGCTGTGCGACATAGTCGCCAAACACTGCCCGGGGTAAATAAGCCTGCGCTAAAACCGCAGGTTCGTCAGCGGCAAATTGCGCTTGCTGTTGCAGCCAGTACAGAAAATCAGCCGGTAACGCCGGGTCCAGGCTCATTTTCCCGGCGGCGACATTGAGCAAATGCGCCACTTGTCTTGGCTGATAAGCCAGGCCGCGACCAAACTGGCCGGATTGGTCAAAAATCTGCAATGACAATGGCGAGTCGGCTTGTTGAATCAACTGCATCGCCACTAAAACACCAGCTAACCCGCCACCTAAAATCGCAACCTGCTGCATCGCTGTGCTGTACCACCTGAAGAACTACCGCCGCTGTGATAACTGGCCACGGCCCTTCCTGTCAATGAAAAAAGCAGTTAAGGTAAAGCTGAAGTTCATCCTTTGTTTGCCGGAGTCTCTGATGTCACAAGCCGCTTTGCCTTTGATTGCCCTGGTTACCGGTTGCTCCGGTGGCATCGGTCTGGCATTGGCACGGGAGCTGAAAAGCCGCGGTTATCAGGTGTTCGCCACGGCCCGCCAACCTGGTGATTTAGCCAGGCTGCAGGCGGAAGGTTTTGGCGTCTTTGCCCTTGATGTGAACGACCAGTCGCAGATTGACGCCCTGATCAAACAGCTGACCGCCCAGCAAGGCCGGTTGGATTTACTGGTCAATAACGCCGGCTATGGCGCCATCGGCCCGGTGCTGGATATCAGCCCGGAGCGGCTCGCGCTGCAGTTTCAGACCAATGTGTTTTCAGTCGTGGCGATGACCAAAGCCGCCTTGCCGCTGCTGCAGCAAAGCCACGGCACTGTGCTGAATATTGGCAGTGTCAGCGCCAGCTTGGTTACACCTTTTGCCGGCGTGTATTGCGCCTCGAAAGCTGCGTTACATGCCATCAGCGAAGCACTGCGGATGGAACTGGAGCCGCTGGGTGTACAGGTGTTGTTAGCTGTCACCGGCGCTGTCGATACCGGTTTTGCCGATCGTGCCAGTCAGCTGGCTGAACAGGTGCTGTCGGAAGATTCCAGCTGGTGGCCCTATCGCGACGGCGTGCGCCGCCGCGCCCGCGCCTCGCAGGATTTCCCGACACCGGCCACTGAATATGCCCACGCGCTGGCGCAGGCGCTGCAAACGCCGCAACGTCAGCTGCGGATCCGGGTTGGTCGTGGAAGCTGGTTGTTACCGCTGTTAAAGGCCGTGTTGCCCAGTCGCTGGTTGTATCATATTCTTAAACGTAAATTTGGTTTAGCCGCACACTAAAATCTTACCCTTTATCAGCGCTGAGCAGATGTCTGGTGACCCCCCACCACAATCGGTTCTGATTTTGGCAATAACAGTAATGACGAGAATTAAAGGGAGTTCACGATGTTTTTTACTAAGGCCAAAACTGCAGATCCGGAGTTGCACCAGCTCCAGGTTAAACTGACTGCTTTAGAACATGAAAGCAATGCGATCCGGGGCAACACCCTGTGGGCGCGCTACAACACCAGCGGGGATATCAGGGAAATCAGTCCCGGATTTCTCGCATTGACCGGCTATCAGGCGGCAGAGCTCATCGGTCGCAATCACAGCATGTTATGTGAACAGTCCGCGGCAAGATCCAGCGAATATCAACAGTTTTGGCGTGATCTTGCCAAAGGCATTACCCAGAGCGGTAACGTGGTGCGCCAACACAAAAACGGCACTACGCTCTATTTGCAGGCGCATTACATCCCGGTTCAGGACAAAGATGGGATCGTCAGCTCCATCGTCCAAATCGCGGATGACGTGTCGGAGCAACAGCAACAACTGCAGCATCAACACGAGATCGTGACGGCACTGAACAACTCAATGGCTATTATTGAGTTTGATCCGGACGGGACCATCCGCACCGCCAATCAGAACTTCCTCTCAACATTGAATTACCGCTTAGACCAAATCGTTGGCAAACATCATCGTATGTTTTGTTTTGACGAGTTTTACCGGCAGAATCCGGATTTCTGGCGCAAGCTGGCACAAGGTGAAATTTCTGCGGGCCGCTTTGAACGTAAAGATGCCAGCGGCAGAAGCCTGTGGATTGAGGCAACTTACAATCCAATCCGAAATGAACGGGGTGAAGTCTACAAAATAGTCAAGTTTGCCTCTGACATCACACAGCGGATGCAAATCACCCAGCAAGCCCTCGATGCTGCCAAAGCCACTTCGGAAGAAACGTCACAAATTGCCGGCAATGCAGTGACGGTGCTGAAGGCTGCCGTCGACACTTCGGCGAAAATTGCCAAAGAAATTAAACAAGCGGCCAGTAATGGTAATGAACTGAGTCAACAAGCCAAAAACATCAGCGAAATTGTTGCCACCATCCGTGGCATTGCTGAACAAACAAATTTGCTCGCCCTCAATGCTGCAATTGAAGCCGCCAGGGCGGGTGAATCAGGACGCGGTTTTGCGGTGGTGGCAGACGAAGTTCGTAAACTGGCCGGGCGCACCGCGGAAGCAACCGCTGAGATCGCCAGCGTGGTCCATACCAACACGGAGTTGATTAAAACCATCGACACCCAGTTAAATGCCATCAGTGGCGTGGCCGAACAAGGCCAAGACAATATCCAGAGTATCGCGACAGGCATCGCCGAAATCGGCGCAGGTGTCGAGAATATTGTGGTGGTGGTCGAACGCATGAAAGCCTGATTACAAGTTCGGTCAGGTCCTGCGACTGTGCCTCGAGTCTGCCGCCAGCCGGTTTTCTCAAGCAACAGCCAGGAGCTGACCGATTTGCTGCCAGACAGCCACCAGAACCGGAAGCAATCACAGCGACCCCTCCCCCTGCCACACCCCAGCTGCGGAACTTGGCTTTTTCTCCCGCCTTATCAGCGCTTCTTGATCCTTATCACAGTTCTGCATCATCTCATCCGCTAAGCTAGCGCTAGTTTTGATGATTGAGGTATCCGATGAAATTTTCCAGCCCACAAGCAGCATTGCAATTGATTGAGAACGGCGAGTTTATCTGGAGCCATTCGATGGCTGCCACGCCCTATTCGATGCTGGATGCCCTCGCGCAGGTGGCCCGCGACAAACAGCAGCTGACACTGCTCAGCCTGCACACCGAAAAAAGCGGTGCTTTATGTGCCGCTGAACTGGCCGGGCATTTACGCCAACGGGTATTTTTTGTCGGCGGTCCGACCCGCCCTGCCGTAAATGCTGGTTTTGCCGATTACGTGCCCTGTTTTTTATCGGAAATTCCGAAGTTATTCCGAAACAAAGAACAACGCGTCGATACGGCGATTGTGCAGGTGTCGCCGCCGGATAAACACGGGCTCTGCAGCCTCGGCGTGTCGGTTGAAGCCACCCGCGCGGCGATGCAAAATGCCCGCCGTGTGATCGCGCAAATTAATCCGCGCATGCCACGTACCCACGGTGATTCCTTCGTGCATTTGCAGGACTTCGCGGCTTATGTCGAACTGGAGTCGCAAATCCCCCTGCACCTGCCGGCCGAACAAGACCCGGTGACGCAACAAATCGGCGCCCATGTGGCCAGCCTGATCCGCGACGGCGACTGCCTGCAAATGGGCATCGGTGCTATTCCGGATGCCGCATTGGCTTGCCTCGGCGACCGGCAAAATCTTGGCGTCCACACTGAGATGTTCTCCGACGGCGTCTTGCCGCTACTCGCTAAGGGCGTTATCAATAACCGCAATAAGAAAAAACATCCGGGCAAAGTGGTAACCACTTTTGCCATGGGCAGCCAGGCACTGTATGACTTTGTCGACGACAACCCGGAAGTGGTGTTTTTGGATGTGGCTTATACCAACGATACCGCGGTGATCCGGCAAAACCCGCAGGTGGTGTCCATTAACAGCGCGCTGCAGGTCGATTTATCCGGCCAGATTTGTGCAGATTCGCTCGGCACCAAGATTTACTCCGGCGTCGGTGGCCAGATGGATTTTGTCCGTGGCGCCGGGTTGTCCGAAGGCGGTCGCGCCATTATCGCGCTGCCAAGCACTGCCGCTGGTGGCACCGTTTCCCGCATCAGTTCGCTGTTAAGCCCAGGCGCCGGGGTGGTCACCACCCGCGCCCACGCGCATTACATCGTGACTGAATATGGCGTTGCTAACTTACGTGCCAGAAGTCTGATCGAGCGCGCTAAAGCGCTAATCGACATCGCCGCGCCACAATTTCGTGAACAACTGGCCCGTCAGGCGTTTGAAGATTGGGGCCTTAAGGTCTGATTTTTAGTGTTTTTCTTGCTGTCTGCCGTTGTATGGGCTTTAAATTGTGATAGGTCTTTTTATTGCAGTGGCATACAACGCAGATGAGCAAACGAATAAGCGCCCTACTGATGCTTGGCTTGCTGCTGTGTCTGGCGGCTTGCCAGCCAGATCCTGCACCGAAACTGCGGATCGGTACCAATCTGTGGCCTGGGTACGAGCCGCTTTATGTCGCACGCGATCAACAAGCCTTTCAAACGATGGATATCCAGCTGATTGAATATCGTGCTGCCGGCCAGGTGTTGAATGGCTTACGCAAAGGCACTATCAATATGGCGGCTGTGACGCTGGATGAAGCTGTGCGCATCGCAGCCAGCGGTCTGTCGATTGAAGTCATTTGGTTATTTAATATTTCCGATGGCGCCGACCAGTTAATCGCACGACCCGGTATCACCCAGATCAGCGAGCTCAAAGGTAAACGCATCGGCATTGAAAGCAATGCACTTGGCGCTTATCTGTGGCAGCGGTTTTTGACGTTAAATCAACTCAACCCGGTAGATTACGAAACCGTCGGTCTGGACCTGGCAGCCCACGCCCAGTCACTGACCAATGGTGAGGTCGATGCCGTGATGACCTTTGAACCGGAAAAAAGCAAACTGTTACGCATCGGCGCTCACCCGCTGTTTACCAGCAAAGAAGTACCGGGCGAAGTGCTTGATGTGTTGATCGTCCGCAAAAGCGGCGACGATGCGCCATCAACCGCACAGATCGGCCAATTTATCCGGCAATATCATCAACATTTTCAGCAAATGCAACAAAACTGGGCCGGTTGGTTGCCGCAGCTCAATAACAGACTCAAACTATCAGACGCTGAACTTCGTCAAACCTACAGCGAGCTGCAGATCCCTTCCGCCGCGATGCAAATACAACTGCTGTCGGACAGACCTAAAATGCAGCAGATCATGCAAGCCTATCAGACCGTCCTGCTTGAGATCGGCATGATTTCTCAGCCGTGTGACTGCACAAATCTCATCAATACCCGCTATCTGGAAGCGCTCTAATGCGGCTTAATATCAGTCTGTTACCGCTGTTGCTGACGCTGGGGCTGTCTTGCCTCGGCATGGTGTTACTCTATGCAGTGCACCAGGGGATGACGCGGACTCAATTGATCCACATCGAACAACATCATCTGGCAACTGGGTTACTGGAGCAGCATTCGTTGCTGCAACTATTCCTGCTGAGGCAAGACGAAGCATCGCTGAAAAACTGGACATCCTTGAAGTCCGAGAGCCCGCATGTGATGGCGGTGCTGATTGTCGACCCCAACCAACGGATTATTGCCGCCCACCAGGTTGCCATTGAGGGCGAAAAGCTCAAAGCTTATGACGCCGCCGTTGCCGCTGAACTGGCGACATTCCCGCCGCAACAGATGGTCCAGCCCCTGCTGTTACACAGTGATAGAAATGAACTGCTGATGACCTTGCCGCTGCAATTTATCGGCGGTCAAGGCTGGGTGTTATTGCAATATGATATGCGGCCTGCGCTTGACTCCGGCCTGGCCATTACGCTGCAAAATATGCTGGTATATCTGGTGAGTATGCTGCTCAGCGGCCTGTTGACCTTTCTGCTGCTGAAAAAAATCCTGCATTCGCGGTTACGGCAGCTGGAACTGACACTGAAACAGTATTCAGCCGGACAGCATGAAACCAGAGCAGAAGTGAACGACAATAACGAATTCGGCCGGCTCGAACTGATGCTGAACCATACGCTCGATGCGCTGGACCTGCAAAGAATGCTGAGCCGACACAGTCAGCTATTCAATGAACTGGTGTTAAACAGCACCACCGACGGCATTATCAGCGCCGATCTCAATGGCCGGATGTTACAAATCAATCAGGCTGGCCTGAAAATGTTTGGCTATCAATCACCTCGCGAGTTAATCGGACAAGATCTGAACTTGCTGATCCCGCCACAGCACCGGCAGGAACATCAACGTCATCTGGCACAACGAGACCGACAGCCGCAGGGACATTTTTTGAATCGATTACGCCAGGTCGAGGGGCTGCGCAAAGATGGCAGCATTGTTCCCTTGGATATCACGCTGACACAAGCCGACCTGCAAGGGCAGCCCATCTATATCGCGTTTCTCAAAGACAATACGGAACAACGTCATTATCAGCATTCGATTGAACAACTGGCATTCACAGACGCATTAACCGGCGCAGCCAATCTCAATGGACTCAAGCGCCTGTTAGATGCTGATCCAACTCTGCATTGGATGTATCTGCTGAATGTCGATGGCATGGCGAACCTCAATAACAGTTTCGGCTTTGCCGTGGGCGATCTGTTGATCCAGGCCTGTCACCGGTCACTACAACAACGGCTTGGGGCTGATACTGTGCTGGCCAGGAATCAGGGGGCTGAGTTTGTATTGCTGAGCCGCCAGGTACCGGCACAATGTTTGCCGGAACTGCAGAGCTTACAAGGCATCGAACTACAGTTGGCCGGCTTCACCATCAAACTGAGTTTTTGCACCACCTATCAGTTGCTGCAATCGACAGAAACTGTGGAGTCACAATTGCACACCGCTGAACTGATGATGCGGCAAGCCAAAGCGGCAGGACGCGGCAGTGTGCTGCAGGTTGAACCCGGGCTTATCCAGCAACTGCAGAAAAATGCCCTACTCTGCCATCAACTGGACCAAGCCATCCGTGAAGAGCAGCTATTTTTCCATTATCAGCCTAAGTTTGCCGCGGTCAGCCGGCAAGCGGTGTCAGCAGAAGCACTCTTACGCTGGCAACGGGACGGCCAGTTTATCTCTCCCGGTGTGTTTATTCCGTTGGCAGAGCAAAGCCATCTGATGCCACAGCTGGACCGGTTCGTCATCAAACAGGCATGCCGGCAGATCCGGGCCTGGCTGGATGACGGCTTCCAGGTGATGCCGATTTCCATCAATTTGTCCGCCCGGCATCTGGTCGATGACAACACCATTGCTTACATTTTTGAAAAAGTCGGCGAATACGATATTCCGGCGCATTTACTCGAAATCGAAGTCACCGAATACAGTCTGATCGAAGATGAAACCCACACCGCGGAAAACATGCACAGATTGAAAAGAGCCGGGATTGGTATCGCGATTGATGACTACGGTACCGGTCACTCAAACCTGGCGACAGTCTTAAGCTTACCGGTGCAGAACCTGAAGATTGACCAGAGTTTCATTCGTAAAGGCATGGGCAGTTACAAGGGCCAGGCGATTTTAGAGAACATCCTGCAACTAGCAAAATCACTGCAAGTCACGACAACTGCTGAAGGGGTTGAAACCGAAGAGCAGCTCGCCTTCCTGCAACAATCAGGCTGCGACTTTATTCAGGGTTACTTGCTGTCAAAACCTTTGCCGCTCGCAGACTTCGAGGGCGTGATGAACAAAAGCAACTGAGGCTAACAGATGAACTGCTATCAGCAGTCAGTCCGGTTGGAACTGTTTTGTAATGTCTGCAGACACTTGCTGCCACTCCTCCGAACTGAAATATTGCTGGTAACTCGCCAGCAGTTGTTGTTGCAAAGCCGGTTGCTGCAGCAAAGTGTTAAAAAAGTGGATCAGCTGCTGCCCTTTTGCACTGCGGTTACACACCAAATAGCCGGTAATGAATGCCGGCTCTCCCCGGATTGCGCTGGTCCTGACGGACTCGCGAGATTCAACCAGGATTGTGATCCGCGCACTGTAATCAATCACCGCATCTAGCCTGCCTTTTTGCAGCATCTGCCAGAGTTTCGAGTGTGCGTCTTCGCCCGCTAACTGATAAAAACGTCCACTGTGTTGCTTGATCAACGCATCCAGCTCAAGGCCGTAAGTGCGGCCAGCCACAATACCAATTTTGATGCGGGGCGATGTAGCAAGCCATCCTTGCAAATCTACTTCGGCCGGCAGCGGTTTTGTTGCCGGGTAGATCAGCTTTAGTGGTGCGCCAATATTGAGCGGATAGCGGGAGAACAGCAGCGACATTTCACGTTGTGGAGTTTTGCGCTTATTCAGGCTGCAATAGCCGTCCTGTTGCACTAACTCCAGACTACGCTGCAAACTGACATGTTCATACTGGACGTCGAGTTTTTCACCCGCATAAGCGCGCAGAATCTCCCACTGCTGTTGTTGAAGCTGATAGGCCTGAGCGCCCTTCTAACTGAAATCCAGCAACATAGTCACTTGTAATGAGGTGGACGCCAGAGCTGCCGGCACCAGTAAACCGGGCGCTAATACAGTAGCCAGCAGTAGTAACAGAGTTTTCATCTCACCGACTCAATCAACGGGCTCAACGATGTTGAGTGTATAGCTATCACGCAGGACGCTGCAAGCTGCGGCCGCGTCAGTCGTTATTCCGGACGACGGCAGGCCTCAGCTTCAGCTAAATCGCGGGCGGCACGCCACTCTAGGCTGCTTTTCAGCACCAGCGTCAACAGCGCTAATAAAGCCAGCAGAGATGACACAGCAAAAGCGGCGGCAAACTGATATTCGTTGTACAGAATCTCAATATGCAGTGGCATCGTATTGGTTTGCTCACGGATTTTACCGGAGACCACCGAGACCGCACCAAATTCACCCATAGCCCGAGCGTTACACAAAATCAGACCATATAGCAGCGCCCATTTCACTGAAGGCAAGGTGACTCGCAGAAACGTCTGCCAACCGCTGGCACCTAAGGTCAACGCGGCTTCTTCCGCTTCACGGCCCTGCTGCTGCATCAGCGGGATCAACTCGCGCGCAACGTAAGGAAAGGTGATAAATATCGTCGCCAGCACGATGCCCGGCACCGCAAACATGACCTGTAAATCATGCTCGTTCAGCCATTCGCCCCACCAGCCACGGGCACCAAAAATCAGCATCAGGCTTAAACCGGCGATGACCGGCGATACGGCGATCGGTAAATCAATCAAGGTGATCAGGAACTGCCGGCCACGGAACTGAAATTTCGCAATGGCCCAGCTGGCTGCTAGACCAAAAATAGCATTACAGGGCACGGCGATCGCTGCTGCGATCAACGTCAGCTTAATCGCATGGGCTGCGGCCGGCTCGGTGACCGCGGCGACATACACTTGCCAGCCTTTACTGAAAGCTTCGCCAAATACGATGATCAGCGGCAACACCAAAAACAACGCCAGAAAACCCAAGGCAAAGGTTAACAGCAGCGCACGTAACCACAGCGGTTCTGTCGTGGCGCGTCTTGGTTGAAATTGACCTGAACCTGCACTCACTGTGCACCTCCATGCCGCTGCTGGCTCCAGTGCTGCAACGCATTAATCAGTAACAATAACAAGAAAGAAATCATTAACATCACAGTTCCCAATGCGGCGGCGCCGGCATAATCGAATTCCTCTAGCCGCGACATAATCAGCAAAGGCGTAATTTCGGTGCGAAACGGCATATTACCGCTGATAAAAACCACGGAGCCGTATTCACCAATGGCGCGGGCAAATGCCAGCGCGAAACCAGTCAGCAAGGATGGGATAAGCGCCGGAAAAATCACCCGGCAAAAAATCTGCAGCCGGTTGGCACCGAGGCTAGCTGCCGCCTCTTCCAGTTCCTGTTCTAAATCCTCCAGTACCGGCTGCACAGTCCGCACGACAAAAGGTAAACCGATGAACACTAAGGCCAGCGTCACCCCGATCGGCGTATAGGCGATTTTGATGCCAAGCTGGTAAAAGTACTGGCCAATCCAGCCGTTCGGCGCATAAATCGCTGTCAGCGCGATGCCGGCCACCGCCGTTGGCAAAGCGAATGGCAAATCGACCAGTGCATCGATGATTTTCTTTCCCGGAAAGGTGTAACGCACCAACACCCAGGCGACGAGCAGACCAAACACCAGATTAATCAGGGCCGCGACAAAAGAGCTGCCAAACGTCAGCTGATAGCTGGCGATAGCGCGTTCACTGGCGACCACTTTGACAAAACCGGCCCAGTCCAGCTCAAAACTCTTTAACACCAGAGCAGACAACGGCAGGAATACCAGCAGACTCAGGTAGAAGGTGGTAAACCCCATGCTGAGGCCAAACCCTGGCAATACAGGTTTGTGAGATGATTTTTTAGTAAACACCGTGGTTCCTCTTCAGCTGCTCAACGCGCATAGATCTTGTCAAAAATCCCGTCTTCAGCAAAATGGATCTGCTGTACCAAGTCCCAGCCACCGAAATCGGCGATGGTTTTCAACTCCAACTGCGGCAATGGTGCAATACCAGGCACCGGCTGCACAGGTCGGAAAAAATGCTCAGCCGCCAGTTTTTGCCCCTGCGGGGTATACAGAAATTCTAAATAAGCCTGTGCCAGTTTTGTCGTGCCTTTGCGTTCAGTATTTTTGTGCACCACCGCAACCGGAGGCTCTGCCAGCACAGAAATCGATGGCACCACAATTTCAAACTGATCTGCGCCGAGTTCCTTCACTGCCAGGTAGGCTTCGTTTTCCCAGCTCAGCAACACGTCGCCAATGCCACGGCGGGCGAAAGTGCCCGTGGAGGCACGGGCCCCGCTGTCCAGCACCGGCACATTACGAAAGACCTTTTTGACAAAGGCTTTCGCGCCTTCTTCAGTGCCTGTGCTTTTCAAGCCATAGGCCCAGGCTGCCAGATAATTCCAGCGCGCACCGCCAGAGGTTTTCGGGTTTGGCGTGATCACGTCAATGTTGTCGCGTGCTAAATCAGCCCAGTCATAGATTTTCAGCGGGTTGCCTTTACGCACCAGAAATACAATGGTGGAACTGTACGGCGCGCTGTTGTGCGGCAACTGTTGCTGCCAGCCGGCATCAAGCAACTTCCCAACGCGGGCCAGGGGGTCGATATCTGCGGCCAGTGCCAAGGTCACTACATCAGCCCGTAACCCGTCCAGCACAGAGCGGGATTGACTGGCGGAACCGCCATGCGACTGCTCGACCACCAGGGTCTCACCGGTTTTCTCCAGCCAGATTTTGGCAAACTGTTGATTAACATCCCGGTAAAACTCGCGGGTCGGGTCATAGGAGACATTCAGCAACCGCACTTCCTTTGCCTGCAACTGCGGCGCCAGGATGAACAATAACGCCAGCGCCAAGCGGAACCAGCCCGTGGCAGGATTTGCTGACTGCGAGTGGCGCCGTTTCGCGCTGACCTGCAGGAATTTTGTGAATAATTGCAACGGCTTACTCCATATTCAGGACTGACCACCGGTCGCGGGGCTCCGGCAGTTTCAGATATGCAGACGTCTGAACATCTCTTGATGGAGTAAGACTAAAGCAATTTGGTCAAGATAAAAAGAATCAAAAAGTGCGGAGTTATAACCAAAAGATATGAAAGTAACTTCAGGTACGCTGCCGGTATTGCCAGGCCGTCGCAGCCACCAACAACAGCGCAGTGCAGAACCAGCTGATCCCCAATAAATTCAGCAGTGACGCCCGTGGTTCCAGCCAGAGCATCAGGCAGCTCGCCAGCACAAAACCACTGGTCAGGGCACGGTACAAACCTAATAGCCACCAGCTTTGTCTGCGGCCATACCCCTCCGCAGCTGCGCATAACATCAGGACCGCACAGACGCCGCCCAGTGCCAGCAGCGCCCGTAACCATGGGCCGGCATACAGGCTCTGATGGGCGGCATAACCCAGGTTGCGCAGCTGCCAAGGCGCACTTTGCCAATACTCTGCCTGCGGCAGAACCTGCAGGGTTGCGTCCAGTGTTTGTTGCCTGAGCTGATAAGGCGGGCTTTGTGGCCAGGCGGGCTGCTCGGTCAGCAGATAAGTGCCCCGTTCAAAGTCAAACTGCACTTTCGCTACCGCCCAGCCCGGCATTCGCAACAAAGCAGCCAGATCAGGTGCAGGCGCCGCTGTCGCTACGGGTGCTGGCCGCGGCAACGGAAACAAGGCCTGATAATAAGCAGCACTGAATTCCGGTTTCAGCAGGCCCGGATGCCAGTTGCCATATTGTGTCAGCAACGCCGAGCCAAAAAACCACCACAACCAGGGCAGAGCCAGCACTGCTGCGCCGACATGCCAGCCCAAAGGCCCACGGCTAAGTAGTGACATGCTGCCGCTGCGCCAACGTTGCCACAGTAACCAAATACCAGACAGCGTCAGGGCCAGTGTTGTGATCGAAAGACCGATCAGCAATGGTGCTGCCGAGCGCTGCAGCACCCCGGCCAACTGATAATGCACAGAGAAAAACAACTCACCGACACTCAGCCGGCTGTTGCCTGGCTGCAATTCGACAGCCTCGCCTAACATGGTCAAGCCAGCTTGACCGCCATCGACCGGCAGCTGCAGCCAGTAACGAGTCAAATTCTGGCGACCCGGTTGTTGTAAATGTAGCGTCAGATAGGGTTTGCGCGCCGAGGCCAGTTCCACATAGAGCTTTGCAGTGGACGGCACCTGTTGTTGTTGCCAGTGTAGCGCGAGTTGCAGTTGCCGCTCATTGGCAGGCAGTTGGTGCGGCTGTAATGCTGGCGCACGGACCGGCGCCAGCGCTGGCGTCAGTGCCAAATCCAGTTCCGCACGATACAGGGATAAAGTCCCGCTCCAGCTGATAATCACCAATAAGGGTAACACCAGCGCGCCGGCCAGAGCATGCAACAGCCGTTGCCGCCGTGCCAGTTGCAACAAAGCAAATCCCACCAGAATGAGCACACCGAGGTGCACCAATTGCGACCATAACAGCGCATCAACGGTCCCGGTGATTGGGAGCAGCCATGCCACCAGCAAAGCAGCGAGCTCTGCGCTGAGCCAATATCCCAAGGCCCCGCCAAAGCAAAGCCATATGATGTGAATCAACATGGGTTGAACGTCCTGTATCAGGTGCCGGCCGCCACGAGCCTTGGCGGTTGTGGCAAGATCCCGTATAACAACAGCAATGTATCCGAATAGATTGTCGCATCAATGCAACTGACTGAACAACATCACGCTGAATTTGCTGACCTTGCCAGACAAAAAATAGCCGATTTCAATGCGTTACACTGGGATGCCAGTTTGCGGCAACCGCTTGGACTGGCGCTGCATTCCGACAGTGGAGACCTGATTGCAGCGCTGGCCGGCCGCACTTTTGGTCTTTGGTTTTATCTGGAATCGTTCTGGCTCGCAGCGGAATTACGCGGTAAAGGTCAGGGATCTGAACTGTTAAAGCGCGCCGAACAAATCGCCCGCGAGCGTGGCTGTCGCTTTGTGGTCCTCGATACGTTAGATTTTCAGGCGCGCCCCTTTTACGAAAAACACGGCTACAAGCTGGAATGGACCCAGCAAGACTACCCTTTCGCCGGCGGCGCCAAGTATTTTATGACCAAAGTGCTTTAGTGAAGCGAGCAAAATAGTTGGTTTATCGCAAGGGAATGCCGGACATCCATAGATTCACGGAAGGGAATACCGGACATCCAGGGGGAATGCCGGACATCCATAGATTAGCGGGAATGAAGAAGGAATGCCGGACATCCAAGCAAAGAAGGGAATGCCGGACATCCAGAACGAGGAATGCCGGACACCCACGCAAATAGCGGGAATGCCATGGAATGCCGGACATCCATCGACCGAGAGAATACCGGACATCCATGGTCTGACTGGTATAAATGACCGCCCGCCTTGACATTAACTTTTTTGCAACCAAATTTAAAGTTGAAGGATTTTGACTGTCAGGACGACACCATGCCTAAACCACGTAAGCTGCAAATCGCGCTGAGCGAAACACCCTACTACCACTTGATTAGCCGCTGTGTCCGCCGGGCATTTTTATGTGGCAAGACTGAGGCTTATAACTTTGAACACCGTCGTGACTGGATTTTGGCAAGACTGCACCAGCTCACCCAGATGTTCGCGATTGATATCGCGGCTTTTGCGCTGATGTCGAATCATTATCATATAGTCGTTCGGGTCGATGCCGCAAAAGCAGCCCTCTGGACCTATAAAGACATCACTGACCGCTGGCAAATCTTGTTCCGGCTGCCCGTGATAGTCGAAGGTTATCTAAATAGGGTTTCCAGTTGTGACGCTGAAAACAAAGCCGTTGAAACTATTCTGGAAAGCTGGCGATCGAGGCTTTGCGATATCAGTTGGTTCATGCGCTGCCTGAATGAACACATCGCCAGACGGGCGAATGCTGAAGACCATTGCACCGGCCGGTTTTGGGAGGGGCGGTTTAAATCCCAGGCTCTATTGGATGAAAAAGCCGTACTCACTGCGATGGCCTATGTCGATTTAAATCCAATCCGCGCACAGAACGCTGTAACGCCGGAAACTTCCGACTACACCAGTATTCAACAGCGGCTTGGCAAAGCACGTCACAGTGCCGCTCACTGCAAGTTGCTATCTTTTGCAGAAGACCGCCATCAAGGCAATATACTACTGCATCTTCCATATCAGTTCGTTGATTATATTGAGCTTGTGGAATGGACTGGCCGGCAAATGCGGCCAGATAAACGCGGAGCTATCAAGGCGGCAACACCACCCATCCTGGCTCGCCTTGGCATTCCCGATCATTACTGGCTACAAAACTGCCAAAAACTGGAGACAGAATTTCATCAAGTGATTGGCCCCATAATCTTGATAAAACAATTCTGCCGGTCCCTCAACCTAAATTGGCTACACGGTCAAACCGCATGTCGACGAAGTTTTGGCTGAACCACAGCTTGTCATCGAAAAACTTACAAATAACTTTCATCGCAAAGAGCATACGGCTTGCCACGTTTTGGTTTAGCGATATCCCGCTGCGATTTTGCAATCAGTTCTCCTTCAGATAATCCCTGTTTATGTAGAAAAACTTCGTTGTCATCATAAAAAGAAATTACTTTATTAGAGACAAGATTAATCAAATCTATCAAAGAGACCCAACTAACCAAAAATGTGGCTGTCCTGTATTATTGTCATTGTCCACCTTGTCAAAAAGTGGCTGTCCTCCATTATCCACCCTCCATTATCCACCTTACTGCAACAAAATCGTCACCTGATTGGTTTGACCTTTGGCTTCCTGCGCGCCAAACGGCAGTACCAAATCTTCTTTGCCATCATCGTTTAAATCATTGACCAGCAGGTTAATCGCGCGTTTCGGCAGATGGATATTCTGACGGGTGCTTTTATCCGAAAACAGTTTAGCCCCCACCGGTGCGTAGCTACGCAAAGTGTCGTCATCTTCCGCTTTAACCAGCGTCGCTTTGCCATCTGCACCTTTCAGTACAGCAGTCACCGGCAGGTTAAACTGACCGCTGCCGAGAGAAATCCCGACATCCACTTCCTGACGGTGCACCGGTTTAGCGCCAAAACTGCCGTCGGCTTGTTGTTTGTAGAACAGCCAGTCCACTGAAGCGGAGCCAGTCAGCAGCGCCGACACTATCTTGCTGATGCCAATGTCGGCCGCCGGCGTGTAAAAATCTAAGCGGCCATCAGCGTCTAAATCAGCGAACTGCACATCAAACTGCACACCGGTGGTATTGATTTGCTGGTCCGCTTTAAGCGGAAACACCAGCTTGCCACTGTCGTTGCGGCCATAGTGAATGCGGTAGCTGTATTTCTGTTCCATCACATCAACATAGTGCTGTTGCTGCACCACTAAGTCGGTCACTTTATCGCCGTTTAAATCCAGCAAACGTTCCAACCGCGTGATCGTCAGGCCTTCGTAGCTACGGCCATCTCCGCCGCGTTGTTGCGCCTGCATGTCCGGCGTCAGCCCGAGCCCGAGCGGCACCACGGTCGCAGTGGTGGCAAAGCTGCCGTCGGCCTGCTGCGGATAAACCCACAGATTATCGTCGACGTTAAAGACGATATCGGTACGGCCATCCAACGTGAAATCAACCTGACGTGGCGTTTTCAGCAAAAAGTCCGGGTCTTTCCGAAACACCTGCATCTGTGCAGCCACTGGCAACGAATAGGTGCGGAACGTGCCATCTTTTTGCTGCATCAGCACTTGCAGGGCACGAAAATCCGGCACCAGAAAGTCAGTCAGGCCGTTTTGGTCCAAATCGGCAGTGAATTCCAACTCCAGCATCCGTTTCGCGTCCGTCACCGGATAAGCAGAAGGCGCACTGGCCAGTTGCCGCCATTTTTTACTGTCGGTCTGATAATGCCACAGTGCATCCTGCCCCATCGCGACCAGCTGACTGCCGCTGTGGCCAGCTAATGTCGCCTGCTGAAAAAACTGCACCTGTACCGGTAGCGCAATTTGTTCGGTACTGTTGTTGGCGTAATCGACCCGGCTTAACCAACGGAATTCATGGCTATGGCCAGAGACCAGCAACACCGGCTGTCCGGCCAAACGCAGTACGCTGCCGTTCGCCGGATGTTCCAGCTTGATGGTCGTCGCTTTGAGTTGCAGCGCCTGTGCCGACGGCAATAGCAAAACGCCAGCCAGCAGGCCTGCCAACAGTTTGCCTGATTTGATGTCATGTACAGAAAAAGAAGGCTGAACCAGGGCCATCCTGCGGGTCCTCATTTTTGATGAATGCATGTGTCCATTGCAGCATACGCTGCATTCCGCTTTAAAGACCAACAAAAGTGTAACAAATTCAATTGATAAAACATTTTTTCCGATGAATGCACACGCTAACTCTGCGAAAGATTTCCGGTTCGCGCCGGATCTGGCTAAAATAGCCGGCTTTGTTGCCGTTCTGGAGATGTGTGATGTCAATTAACTGGTTCCCGGGTCATATGCATAAAGCCCGCAAAGAAATTGCGGAGGTGATGCCCCAGGTTGATGTCATCATCGAAATGCTCGACGCCCGAATCCCATTTTCCAGTGAAAACCCGCTGGTGCCGGAACTACGCGGCGACACGCCATGTATCAAAGTGCTGAATAAAGCCGACCTGGCCGACCCCGCCATCACCGCCATTTGGCAGGCGCACTTTGAACAGGAAGCCGGCGTCAAAGCCATTCCAATCAGCCAGCAGGACCCGGCGCAGATCCGTGCTTTGCTTGACCTTTGCACCACGTTATTACCAGACCGTAACTTCGACGTGCGCGGCCCGCGTGCGATGATTATGGGCATTCCAAACGTGGGCAAATCAACGCTGATCAATACCTTAGCCGGCCGGGTTATTGCCAAAACCGGTAACGAAGCCGGGGTCACCAAATCGCAGCAACGGATTAAACTCGACAATGGCGTGATCCTGACCGACACGCCGGGCTTTCTCTGGCCCAAACTGAGCCCAGCCAGCTGTGGCTATCGCCTCGCCATCACCGGCGCGATTAAAGAAACTGCCTTTGATTACGGTGATATCGCGCTGTTCGCGGCGGAATACCTGCTGGAACATTATGCCGACCAGGTGCTCGGCCGCTATCAACTCAAAGAAATGCCAGAAAATGACTTGGCGCTGCTCGACGCCATTGGCGAGCGTCGCGGCTGTATGGCCAAAGGTGGCGTGGTCGATGTGACGAAAGCTGGCGCTATCCTGATTAACGAACTGCGCGCCGGTCTGTTTGGCCCGATCACGCTGGAAACCCCTGATATGGTGACAGCCGAAGTGGCCAATGCTAAGTTAGAGGAAGCCCGCAAAACCAAAGAAAAAGCGGAGCGTGATAAAGAACGGGCGCGCCGCACCAAGAAAAACCGTCGCTGACGCCCTGACCCAGGTTCGCCACATCTGCCGTCCGTCCTTTGCGTGCGGCTGCAGGCTGTGGCCCACGTACACGGAGTTTGCGATGTCTTGTCTATCCCGCCGGCAGTCCCTGCTGGCCTTGCTGATTTCCGGCTGTTTTACCTTGTCTGCGACCACCAGCGCTGCACCAGTGCTTATTACTAATATTAAAGGCTATGGTTTTGACGATAAGCGCCAGCTGCTGTCATTCAGTGAACTGGTGTTTGATGATGCAACCGGCAAAGTGCTGGCGCGTGGTCAAGGCATCGCGAAAGATTACCCGGATGCCAGCAAAATCGACGGTATGGGCCGGACGATGCTGCCGGGATTAATTGACGGCCATGGCCATGTGCTGGGCCTGGGTCAAAACCTCAGTCAGGTCGATTTACGCGAGAGCAGCTCAGAGGCGCAGGCTGTAGCCAAAACTGCCGCTTTTGCTAAAGCCAATCCGCAAGCCCAGTGGATTTTAGGCCGTGGCTGGAATCAGGTGTTATGGCCAAGCCAGCAATTTCCCAGCAAGCAACTGCTGGATGAAGTGATTAAAGATAAACCGGTCTGGCTGAGTCGTGTCGACGGTCATGCTGGCTGGGCCAACAGCAAAGCATTGCAGCTGGCCGGGATCAGCAAAGACAGTATCGACCCGCCGGGGGGGCAAATCATCCGTGACGCCAATGGCGAACCCACCGGGGTGCTGATTGATAACGCCATGCTGTTGCTGGAACAACAGATCCCGTCCATCAACGAAACCGAACGCGTCAGCGCGCTGAACGCTGCGTTTAAACATTTGCTGTCACTGGGCATCACCAGTACCCATGATGCCGGGATCAATGCTGCCAATCTGGCGACTTACCAGCAATTACGTGAAGCAAAACAACTGCCATTGCGGCTCTATCCGATGTTGTCGGCGACAGATCCGGCGCTCGAATCCTGGCTAAAAGCAGGGCCAGTGGACGACCCGCTGGACTTCCTTGACGTGCGCTCGGTGAAAATCTACGGCGACGGCGCGCTTGGC
>Ga0209812_10000505_pt1 | contig 35140 bp, 14 predicted proteins | sample JI71714BDNA_FD_187502 | JGI IMG/M metagenome (GOLD analysis project Ga0209812, IMG submission 187502) | Wastewater effluent complex algal communities from Wisconsin, to seasonally profile nutrient transformation and Carbon sequestration -... | ecosystem: Engineered > WWTP > Effluent > Algae...
TTTGCCTGGTGGCAATAGCGCTGTGGAACCACCTGACCCCATTCCGAACTCAGAAGTGAAACGCAGCTGCGACGATGGTAGTGTGGCAGTTGCCATGCGAGAGTAGTACACCGCCAGGCTCCCAATACAAAAGAACCCCGCTCAATGAGCGGGGTTTTTTGTATTTAGAATCTAGCGGTTTACTACGCGTAGAGTAGTACAGCGAAGACCGAAACCGCCAACGCCAACAGTTTGGCGTTGGCCGGTCTGAGCCCCCCGAGCTCTGCGAAGGGGGGAAACCCAAACGAAGCCACCCAGTCACAACCCCAAACTCCCCGCCGCCAACCTTTTTGCGTTTCGCCTGATGAACACACCCGACGATCCGCAAGGGTGTAGACGCTCAAGAAACCGCAAGGGTAAGTTCAATTGAACTCTTAAAGGAAGGGAATTCGGAGAGCAAACAATTTTGCTGTCCGCCGATGGAGCCCCCCGAGCTCTGCGAAGGCGCTAAAAGAAACCTATAAAAAAAGCCCCAATCTAGGATAGGGGCTTCGTTTGTGTAACATAAAGCATAGACTTTCCACGCACTACAACGATGACCATCGTTGTGATCTCATTCGACTTAGCCAAAAAAAGTAAAGGCTAATTTATTACCATCTAAATCGCGGACATAAGCACCGTAGAAACGGTTTGGAATACGTTGACCTGGCGCGCCATCACAAGTTGCACCTAATGCAATAGCTTTATGATAAAGCGTATCAACTTCAGTCTTATCTTTTGCGGCAAAAGCCACCATAGTGCCATTGCCTGGGTGTGGATCTTCTTTATTAAATGGCACACACACCGATAACATTGGACTGGCCATTGACTTACCAAAGAACACAATACGCTCCATGGTCAATAGTTGTTTAGCACCAATATCAGCAAGCAAATGTTGATAAAAATCACAGGCTTTTGCCAGATCATGGGTACCAATAGTGACGTAACTAATCATAGTATTCCTTGCTTGGTTGGATGTGAGGTGAACATAAGCATCGTTAGTTATGGATAATTCCTAACTTAGGATCACTGACGGCTTGGCTTTTTAGCTCGATATCGGCCAGTATTACATCAAGTGATGGGTGCAAATAGGTGGCACCATATGCACTAAAAAATACGCGAAGTACACGCCGGATATGCTGCAGTTGCTCAGGTATTGAACGAGCGACATCTTGCAAAAACATCTGATGAATCATATCAATACCTACCAACATGCCCAATAAGTGATCAGTCGAAAACTTGGCATCGAGTGGCTCTGGTTGACCTAAATACCAATAGCTTTGATACTGCTCCAGCCAATGGCGTAAATGTTGACAGGTCGCATCTGGACCAAGTTCAAACATCCGCTTTGCTAACTCTGGCGGTAACTGCTGATGGCTTTGCAGAATTTTGACTAAACAAATGTGAGATTCACTTTGTAAAAATTGCAGCAACTGCCAACAAAACTGCGTCAACGCCTGCAGAAAATCGTGCTCGTTATTAATTTTACTTTGCAAACTTTGTGCAAACTCATCCGTCTGAGACTGCAATACGGCATCAATAAGCGCGTGTCTGTTCTGATAACGCGAATAGAGCGTCGCTTTAGATATGCATGCGCGTTGAGCAACGGCTTCCATCGTGACGCCCATGACGCCAGACTCCATCAAAATAGCCCGTGTTGCATCGATGATGGCAACATCTTTGCTACGATCTATCGGTCTACCGCTGTTCGCCCGCTTGGTTGTTAACATCGCTACCTCAGTACTAATTGAACGATAGTGTACATTAATTGCTTGTTTTCCGCTCAAAAGCATCACATAATGCTTTTTCTATACACTAGCGTTTAATAAATGCATGCTTGCAGTATAACTTGAGGGTGTCGATGATGCGACCATTAAACTTAATTCTGATGTGTTTTTTGCTAAGTTCGCTCGTGGGCTGTTTTCAAGCTAAAACGGCACCCAACGCCGCGGATGGCAAACCCCGCTTGGTGTATACCGTAGCGTTAGAGCCTAGCGATAGCCAAACCATGCGCCTAAGTGGGGTATTAAAACCTCATAAAGAAACCCCCATGGCTTTTCAAGTAAGCGGACGCATTAAAACACGAGTTGTCGATGCTGGGGAAACCGTAAAACCAGGTCAAACATTATGGACACTGGATGACCGTGATGTTCAGCAACAGCTACAGACGGCTAAAGCGCAGCAAACGGCAGCGACCGCGGCGTTAGCGACGGCATCAGCTGAACTTAAGCGTTTACAGGCATTGCAACAGCAAGGCTATATCAGCGCACAAGGCGTGGAGCGCGCGTTGCTACAGTTTAATCAAGCGACCGCAGAACTCGAAGCGAGTGAAGCTCGCCTACAACAGGCGCATTTGGCCCTATCGTACACCAAGGTGATAGCACCTGAGGCTGGTGTTATTCAGCAAATCTTGGCCGAGGCCGGCCATGTTGTGGCCGCAGGACAACCGCTTGCTGTGCTGGCATCAAGTTCACCACCCGATATTGTGGTGCAGTTACCACAGCGTATATCCCCCCCAGATAACGCGACTTTACGATGGGGGCAAGATCGCATCAAGCTAACCCTGCGAAATTTTGAGGCTATGAGTGATAGTCGTAGTTTAACTCGGCAAGCACGTTATCGTTTGCCTGAGTGGCCACTGACAACAACAGCGTCACTCGGTGCCGATCAGCCGGCGCTTAATTTTGGTCAGATCGTGCAGGTTGAGATCCCAGTGCCTGACGCGCAAACACGGTCTTACCAAATTGGCGATACCACCCATGCAGCACTATCTCGTTTAGAAACCACAACCGGCAACGACAAGGCAAAAACTGCGACTGCGATGGTCATGACTGAGATGGTTATGAAAGTGCCGATCAGTGCTATTGATGAGCGCGGGCATCAGCCCCAAATTTGGCATATTAAGGACGGTAAAGCACAGCCCAGCGCCGTCAATGTTTTGCAACTTAGCGAGGACTATGCATTGATTACCACCAACCTTGCAGTCAAAAGCAAAGTCATTCGATTGGGTGTGCATGTGCTAGAGCCTGGTATGGCAGTGATGGAGTGGCAACCATGAGTTTTAATCTGTCAGCGTTAGCGGTGCGGGAAAAATCCATCACGTTATTTTTTATTCTGGTCTCGGTGATTGGTGGCTTGTATGCATTTTTATCGCTAGGACGCGCGGAAGATCCAAGTTTTACCATTCGGGCCATGGTGGTGTCGGTGCAGTGGCCTGGCGCGAGCGCCGAGCAAATACAGCAGCAAGTGGTTGATCGGTTGGAGAAACGCATTCAAGAAGTGCACAACGTGCATCGCATTGATAGTCAATTGCAGCCTGGCCAAGCCAATTTGACGATCGAATTCAAAGATTACACGCCATCAGCTCAGATCCCAGATTTGTTTTACCAAGTGCGCAAACGTATGCAAGAAGAGCAAGCCTATCTACCGGCGGGAGTCGTTGGGCCGCAAGTGAATGATAGCTTTGCCGATGTATATTTTAGTTTGATGTCATTGTCCGCGCCGGGGTTACCATTTCGGGAATTAAGTCGACAGGCAGAAAAGCTTCGGGATCATTTGATCGCCATCGACGGAGTTGAAAAGGCGCAAATAATTGGCGATCGCCAAGAGCGAGTCTATGTCGAATTTGATGCTGCCAAAATGGCCGCCTTGGGGATCAGTCTGGCGCAGGTACAGCAACAATTAGCCGGTTTTAATCAGTTAATGCCCGCGGGGTATATGAAGAGTAGCGGGCCACAGCTGCTGGTCAGATTATCTGCGCGAGCGGATAGCATGAGCGAGTTTAGTGCTTTGCCATTGAATATCAATGGGGCCGTTATTCGTTTATCGGATATTGCCACCATCAAACGTGGTTATGAAGATCCTGCGCGTTTTTTGGTGCGAACTGCCGGTGACGATGCCATTTTATTAGGTATCGTGATGAAACCAGGTGAAAACGGTCTTGAGTTAGGTAAAAAAGTTGCCACATTTTTACAGCAATATCAGCAACAACTGCCACTTGGCATGCATATCCATCAATTAACCAATCAAGCGAATGCGATTGCGGCGGCGGTGGATGTGTTTGAAATCAAATTCTTATTGGCCGTGGCTGTGGTGATGTTGGTCAGCATTTGGGCGATAGGGTTAAAAGCTGGCATTGTGGTGGGGATTGCGATCCCGCTGACGCTGGGACTGACTTTTTTATTGATGAAAACTGTCGGGATTAACCTCGACCGTATCACCTTGGGCGCGCTCATTATTGCACTTGGGTTATTGGTCGATGACGCCATTATTGCGATTGAAATGATGATGGTGAAAATGGAACAAGGCATGGCGCGGTTGCAAGCGGCAAGTTATGCCTGGTCGGCCACCGCGGCCCCCATGCTGTTTGGCACCTTGGTCACTATCGTGGGGTTTGTGCCTGTAGGCTTTGCCAAATCCGGTGTGGGTGAATATACCGGTAATATTTTTTGGGTGATCGGTTTTGCCCTGCTTATTTCGTGGCTTGTTGCGGTGACCTTTACCCCATACTTAGGGGTTAAATTGTTGCCGCAGCAGCAGGGTGTCTCCTCGCATCAAGACGTGTATCAAAGTGCGCATTATCAGCGTTTTCGTCAACTGGTGAGTTGGTGTGTCCGTCATAAACGTGTGGTGTTATTGGCGACGCTTGGCGGTTTAGTGCTATCGATATTTTTAATGGCCACCACAGTGCAAAAACAGTTTTTCCCAAGCTCTGATCGGCCCGAAGTGCTGATCAGTGTGTATATGCCCAATGGTACGCATATCGACAATACCGACGCGACCGTTCGACAGATTGAAAAGTATGTGAAAACTTTACCTGGCGTTCGTTCGATGTCTGCTTATGTTGGTGCTGGAGCTCCACGTTTTTTCATCTCCGCCAACCCCGAACAGCCAAACGCGGCTTTTGCCAAGTTGTTGTTAGTAGCCGAAGATACCCATCATCGCGATCAATTGGTGCAGCAGTTGCAGCAATGGGTGGATGCTGGTCATGTATCGCAAGCGCGAGTGCGGATCAGTGGTTTACTCTATGGGCCTCCGGTGGCCTGGCCGGTCAGTTTTCGGGTATTAGGGCCTGATCCCCAGGTGCTGCGTCAGATCGCCAGTCAGGTGCGTCAGGTCATGGCACACGATGTGAGTTTGGTGGCTCCGCATTTTGATTGGGATGAGCGGCAACCTATGTTACAGCTGCAAATGAATACCGATGCGCTGGCTCGGCATGGATTTACCCCTGCCGATATCGCGCAGCAGCTGCAATGGCAATTGGGTGGCAGCATGGTCAGTCAGTTGCGGGAAGATATTCGCCAGGTCGCGGTGGTGGCAAGGCTCCCACAGCAACAAGCCAAGGATTTACATAGTCTTGAGCTTAAAACCGGCCAAGGGCAGTCGGTCGCCTTGCATCAGCTAGCGGACATTCAAATCCGTTATGAAGAACCATTATTAAAACGACTCAATCGGCAAAATTATCTGGCAATTCATGCGGATGTGATCGGTGCTCAGCCAAATGATGTGTCCAATCGGGTATGGCAGCAACTGCAGCCCCTAGTTAGCACGTTGCCAGTAGGTTATCAATTGCAACAGGCCGGCGTGGTGGAAGAATCCGGTAAAGCCGATGCCTCGATTCAGCGGCTAATGCCACTGATGGTGGTACTGATGCTGATATTTATCATGCTGCAGATGCGCTCATTTACCGGTACCTTAATTGTGGTGGCCACGGCACCGCTTGGACTGATTGGTGCCACCTTGGCCCTGCTGGTGTTTGCCAAACCATTTGGCTTTGTGGCGCTGCTTGGCCTTATCGGGTTAGCTGGCATTTTGATGCGGAACACCCTGATTTTAACCCAGCAAGTTAGTGATAACCTCAGCGAAGGCTTACCGTTTCAAACGGCAGTGATTGAAGCGGCGGTACAGCGGGCGCGACCGGTGTTACTGACGGCGTTGGCGGCGATGTTGGCTTTTGTGCCACTGACCTTTGACACCTTTTGGGGACCGATGGCGTATGTCCTGATCGGTGGTGTTGGGGCTGGCACTGTGATTACGCTGTGTGTGGTACCAGCGCTTTATATGTTGTTATACCCACTGCGTCGGCGCAATACAGATGCAGCCGTCGTTTAGGACAGACAACCGCTGCTCATTTTAGATGTCTTGAATCATTCACTGATGGATTGACGTTCTGGCATGGCGTTAACCGAGTGACTTCATGCATTTATAAACGCTGTGCGGCAGAATGCCGCGCAAGCTTTTGCTGGATAACTATACTAAGAGCTTGATTTTCAATACCCCGAAGGTTATTAAGCCTTACATTGGAGTCCTGCACATGCTTGAGCGACCTTTATGGACTACGTCACGATTTAACAACACTGGCGACATGGCGCTAACTGTCTTTCACACTCGAAATAAGGTCGACCTGACCAACACGCTATTGGTAACGCTTGGCTCGATGGCAATCGGCTGCAGCGCAGCGTGGGCAACCGAATCGACAGATGCAGGTGTGGAGCGACTGAGCGTTATAGGTTCGCGCCTTGCGGTGCGCTCCGCCACGGACACCATGGCACCATTGGATATTATTAGTCAGCAGCAGCTGTCGGATACAGGGGTATTGGAAACCGCCAAAGCATTGCAGCTGCTGATCCCAAGCTTTAATTTTCCAACCTCATCGGTGACCGACGGTTCCGATGCCGTGCGACCGGCCAGTTTACGCGGTTTATCGCCCGATCACACCTTGGTACTGGTAAACGGCAAGCGCCGTCATGGTACAGCCTTGGTGCACTTAAACGGCACTATGGGTAAAGGCAGCTCGAATGTGGATTTAAATACTATCCCAATAGCCGCCATTAAACGTATTGAAATTTTGCGTGATGGCGCGGCGGCACAGTATGGTTCCGATGCAATTGCGGGGGTTATCAATATTGTGTTGAAGGATGCCGAGCAAGGGGGTGAACTGCAGACGCTGATGGGCCAAACCTTTGAAGGCGATGGTGAGCAAGTGAAAGCCAGCGTCAATTCTGGTTTTGCGCTGGGCAATGCCGGTTTTTTACAGTTAACGCTGGAACAGCAACACAAGCATGGCACTAACCGTGCCGGTCTCGATCCGCGTGAGCAATACCTTCGAATCAATGGCCAATTGGATCCCAGAGAAGCCACATTTAATCGCTTAAACCATAAAGTCGGTGATGCGGCGTATACACATACCGCTGTGCTGGCCAATACGGCGTATCATTGGCAGCAACTGCAAGGCTATGGTTTTGCCGCGATCAGTAGCCGCGACACACAGTCGCATGCGTTTTATCGGATCGCCAAAGATGCACGTAATATCCCCGACGTCTATCCCGATGGATTTTTACCTCAAATTGCCCCGCAATCGGACGATTACTCCTATGTGCTTGGGCTTCGTTCTGATGCCATGCTGTGGCAGTGGGATCTGGCGCTGAGCCAAGGGCAAAGTCATTACGCTTATTTTGTTAACGATTCGCTCAATGCCTCCGTTGGGCCTGCGAGCCCAAAATCTGCATTCGCGGGACGGCTGAGTAATGGCGAACGCGCGCTGAGTTTTGATATGAGTCGGGCCTTTGATGTATGGCACCAGACGCCATTAGAGGTGGCGCTGGGTGCCAGCTATCGACAGCAGCAGTATCAGATCCGCCAAGGTGATGAGTTGTCGTGGCGAAACTTTGGTTATCAAAATAAGGCCGGTGGCATTCAGGGGTTTGGTGGTTTTACCCCAGAATCGGAAGTGGACGCCAAGCGTGCACAACGTGGTTTTTATGTCGATATGGAACATCAGCTCAGTACTGAACTGAGTTGGGGCGCGGCACTTCGCTATGAATACTATGATGGCTTCGGGTCGCATCAAAGTTATAAAATTGCGGCACGATATGAACTTAGCGATGTCATAGCGCTGCGATTGACCCGCAACGACGGTTTTCGTGCGCCCAGTGTGCAACAATTGTATTTTTCCAATTTATCCACCTTGTTTGTTGCCGATGCCAAAACCGGCGTATTGCAACCCACCGAGTCAGGCACCTTTAACAATATTGATGTGGTGACACGTGCACTAGGCCAAGGTGATTTACAACCCGAGCGCTCAGATAGCTTCAGTGGCGGCCTGACGTATGATGCCAATGATGGTTTTACACTCACGCTGGATACCTATCGGATCGCGATTGGTGACCGCATCATTTTAACCGGCAATGTCACCCGCGCGGATAGTGCCAGTTTGGCCCAATTGCTGGGTAATTCTGGCGCCAACAGTGTGCGCTTCTTCACCAATGCGGTAGATACCACCACCACAGGGGTGGAAGCAGTCAGCACTTACCGATTTGCCCCGACGACGTGGGGGGATTGGAAGGCGTCGTTAAGTATGCAATACAATAAAACCGCCATAGACGCCATTAAGGTACCACCGTTACTCGACGCGCTGCAGCTCAAATTATTTGATGCCGTAGAGCAAGTGCGGATCACCAAGGCCAATCCTCGGCGTGCGGCAGTTTTTAGTCTGCAGCATGAATTCGGCGCTTGGCAACACCAGATCCGCGCCAATTATTTTGGCGCTTATACCATAGGATTTGCCACTGGCGATAAAACCTTTGCGGCCAAAACCATCGTTGACATCAGCAGTCGTTACCAATGGACCGAACGATTCGCATTGAGTGTGGGGGTGGGTAATGTATTTGATACCTATCCTGAACAGCAACCGACCATCAATAGCTTTAATGGTATTTTTAAATACCCCAATACCAATGCCCCGTTTGGTTTTAATGGCGGTACTTATTATGCCGAGGTGCGTTGGTTGTTTTAAAAGCGAACCAACCTTGGCAAATGCTGTTTTAGCCCAGCAAAGAGGAACAAGGGCAAGGGCGCTAGCTATGCCCACGGCGTGCTGGGCGGCAGGGGTTTAATGGCGTCAAGTTGCTGCATCAGTTGCTGATAACAGCGATGAAGGGCCTGATCATCTTGAGGGCTACGCAATTGTTGCTCCAGTGCGCCAGCAGCTTGACTGAGCGCTGCGGCATCAAATAACGCGGCGGTACCTTTGAGAGCATGCGCTTGGTATTGCAAGCTGGCTAAATCCATTTGCTGCCATGCTTGAGCAAACAATTGTTGTTGCGCAGCCAGACCTTGCAAAAATCCTTGCTGTAACAAACGTTTTTCATGTTCAGGTAGCTGCAGCTGTTCGGCTTTGCCTTGGCCAAAGTAGTGAGTTAATACTTTGGCAAAGTGCTGCCGTTGAATAGGTTTAGCCAAATGATCAACAAAACCGGCGGCCAGATAACTATCAATTTCATGCTTCATCGTATTGGCGGTGAGCGCAATACAAGGGGTGCTATTGCCCGCAGCATGCAGTAGCGTAATCGCACTGACACCGTCCATCTCCGGCATTTGGATGTCGGAGAGAATGAGGTCAAAATCTTCCGACATGGCCGCTTCAACCAGTTGACGGCCGTTATTCACGGCTACCACATCCAAACCACTGTGTTGCAGCATCCGCACCAATAATAATTGGTTATCAGGTTGATCTTCGGCCAGTAATACACGGCCTTGCCAGCGCTGTTCGGATACCGGATTGGTATTGGTGATTACCCGCTGTTCTGGCAAGTGGTCGCGCATTGAGGTATCCGATGCCATGGGCGCATGCACTGTCACCGTAAAAACGCTACCCACGCCAGGTTCCGATTGCAGGCTAATGCTGCCGCCTAAACGCTCGGCCAATTGTTTGGAGATAATAAGACCAAGCCCAGTACCGCCGAAGCTTCGAGAAATACTATTATCCGCTTGGCTAAACGCCTGAAATAGTTTTTGCTGCTGATTGGCGTCTATACCGATACCACTATCAGAGACTTGAATGCTTAGCTCATCATGCAAGTAGCCCACCGTTAATCTGACAAAGCCCTGTTGGGTAAATTTGATGGCGTTATTGCTGAGATTAAGCAAAATTTGTTTGAGGCGTGTTGGATCTGTCATCACTTGATATGGTAAAGGCCATTCATAACAGATATCAAATACTAAGCCTTTGCGCCGAGCCCGCTCAGCCATGGTATCTGCCACTTCATGTAACAGCGCGACCATATCAACCGCCAGTGTTTCCAATTCAAGTTTACTGGCTTCAATTTTGGATAGGTCCAATACATCGTTAAGCAGTGACAGTAAATGTTTGCCGTTTTGACAAATACTGCTGATTGCTTGTTGGTGCTCAGTGGGATGAATTTCACCCGCTAAAATAGCTTCCGCATAGCCAATCACCGAGGTTAAAGGTGTACGAATTTCGTGGCTGATCATGGCTAAAAAACGGCTTTTGGCTTGATTGGCCAGATCCAATTGTAGGGACAACTCTTCCAGCGCCTGACGCTGTTTGATCAGTTTAATATGGGTGTTTACCCGCGCTAACACCACATCGGTATTGTAGGGTTTGTGGATATAGTCTTCTGCGCCTAGTTGTAAACCACGCTGCTCTTGTTCTGCAGAGTGTTGGCCGGTTAGAAAAATCACTGGCACAGATGCGGTTTTAGGGTCTGAACGAAGGGCTTCTAAGGTGGCAAATCCATCCATATCAGGCATCACAACATCGAGCAAAACCAAATCTGGTAACTCGCGTTGGCACTGCGCGATCGCTTGCGCGCCACTATTGGCGAGCCGAATATGGTATTGGTCGCGCAGTACGGATGCTAATAATTTTAAACCGGCTTTTTGATCATCCACCAGTAGGATGCTAGCGCGTTCTTGCATGGCTATGTCCTTCGCTTCGTCGCACTCCTTGCACCGAATGTTTATAGCTGTTTTCAAACAATACAGCCAGTTAGCCGCGAAAAAACTGACGCGGTGCGGGCTGTGATCAGGCGCTCAGTATAAAGGCTCAGCCTCGACATGCCCAGCAAACCTTACTGCTGACCGCGCATCATCCCCTCGCTTTTTGTTGCATCGGCAGGCAAGCATTGCTGCAGCCACAACCAGGTTTGCTGTGCGGCTTGTTCAAATTCAATCGCATCCACTAAGCTGGCTAATTCCGTTAACTGCTGATGCAGTTGAGTGCTGAGATCGACCCGTTGTAACAACTGTTGGATCAGAACTTCGGCGGCAAAATCAGACTCTTTTAACAGCGGATACAGTTGTTGCCACACCTCACGAGCGATGTCTGCGGGGGGGCTGTCTGATAACGCTTGTGATAGCGGCTGTTCCTGCGTTGGCTTATTTTGCCCAAGTAAATGATGCATTAAGCGCTGCAACTGCGGAATAACCGCTTGCAATTCATCCGCCAACCACAGACCTTGCTCTAAGCTTTTCTCTAAGTGCGCACACTGCTGTGACAGTGCGAAGGCACCCACATAGGCACTGGCCGATTTGAGTGAATGTAACTCTCGATGCAAGGTGCTTTGATCACGCTCGCGCACTAAAAGTTGTAGCTTGTCCATCAGCATTGGCAGTTCACGCATGAAATCAGTCAATAGTTGCTGGTACAGCGGCTGGTTGCCGCCGAGTTGCCGAATAGCTTTGTCACTATCGAGCAGTAGCGGCAAAGATGCTTGCTCGGACGCTTGGTCTATGCTGTCGGGATTATCAGTCCTGCCGACGTCAGTGCCATCGGGCACGACATGGGCTTGGGGTATACTTTGTTGGTTTGGTGTTTTTGTTTGTAGCCAATGATTGATGGTCCGGTATAAGGCATCGGGCTCAATCGGTTTGGCAATATGGTCATTCATGCCAGCGTCTAAGCTTTTCGCAATATCTGATGCCATGGCATGCGCCGTCATGGCAATCACCGGCAACTCGGTCAATTGCAGTTGCGTTCGGAGCAAACGCGTGGCTGTTAATCCATCCATTTCAGGCATTTGAATATCCATGAGCACTAAATCGACACTGTCATGTTGCAAGCAATCCAGCGCTTGTTGGCCATTTTCGGCCACCAGCAGCTGCACACCGGTATCTTTCAATAAGCCTTGTGCCACTTGACGGTTAATCGGGTGATCCTCCACCAATAGCACGCGATATCCTCGCCAATCGGGCAGTATATCGTTGGGGGGAACGTTGGGGGCGATATCGTGTTTTAACTGCGAAATCGCATCAAATAACAGCGATGGATCGACGGGTTTTTCGATAAAGCGAGTGATATTAACGTCTTTGAGTTGCTGCCGAGCAGCTTCGCGATCGTACGCAGAAACCATCAACACGGCTGGCGATGCGCTGCCAAAGCGTTGCTGAATATACCGGGTGGTTTCAATACCATCCATGCCGGGCATGCGCCAATCCATAAACACCACATCATACGGCTGATGGTTGGCAACCGCCTCGCTGACTTGCGCGATGGCGCTGATGCCATCACAGCTTTCGTCCGCTTGGATACCAAAACTTTGCAATAAGGTGCGTAACACATGTCGCGACAAGGCAATATCATCCACCACCAAGGCTCGTAATGTCGTCATGGCTGCGCCTGGCTGGTGGCTCAACACGCCTTGACGACGCGCGAGTTGTCGTGCCGATGGCGGCGTGACCGTGGGAGGAACGCGCTGCGCCGGCTCGGATACCGCAGGGGGGGAGATGTGTTGCCGTAAGGTGAGGGTGAAATGAAAATGACTGCCTTTGCCAGCTTCACTTTCCACCCAGATCCGGCCTTGCATCATATCGCACAATTGTTGACAGATACTCAGACCAAGGCCAGTCCCGCCATATTTGCGCGTGATACTGTTGTCGCCTTGACTAAAGGATTGGAACAGCTGCTGCTGCTGTTCTGGTGTCATCCCGACCCCCGTATCTATCACAGAGCCTTGTAAAAGGTAGCTATCATCCGCCCCTTGTTCGCCTTGTAGTTTGATGTAAATAAACCCTTTTTCCGTGAACTTGACGGCATTACTGAGTAAATTCACTAAAATTTGTTGCAGCCGCAGTGGATCGCCAATCAGCTCCATCGGCATGGCATCATCGATTTGCGCAATCAGCTCCACGCCTTTGGAATGGGCTTTGAGCGCACTTAAATTGATGGCTCGTTTAAGCACCGCAGCCACTGAAAATGCCGTTTGCTCGAGTGTTAATTTACCTGCCTCAATTTTAGAAAAGTCCAAAATATCATTGATGAGGCTCAACAGCACTTCACCCGATTCTTGAATTTTGGCAATAAAATCACGCTGCTCCGCATCGAGCTGGGTTTTTGCGGCCAAACGACTTAAGCCAATCACTGCGTTGATCGGGGTGCGAATCTCATGGCTCATGCGCGCTAAAAATGCCGATTTGGCATTGGTGGCATCTTCGGCCTTGGTCAGCGCCTGCGCCAGTTGGGCGGTGCGTTCCGCGACATGATGTTCGAGGGTTTTATTGGCTTCGAGCACTTGCTGATACAGTTTGGTATTTTCGAACAAAATAGCCGTTTGATTGGCCAATAACTGCAGTAAATGCAATCGAGCAGCCGGAAAGGCGCCGATGAGTTCGCGGTGTTCTAAATACAATAGCCCTCGCAACTGATGCGCAATCAGTAACGGAATACACAGCATGCTGGCGGGTTGCCACTGCTGAATATAAGGATCTTGCAGTAAAAAAACAGTGGGTTCATCGCGTGACAAGACCCGTGTTTTTTTGCTTCGGCTGACAAACTGCAGTAGTTTTTCCGGCCATACGCTTTGCCGTTGTGGGAGACTGATGGTGGCGTTGGTATAGGGCGGCTCGCCCAAAAACAGCGCCCCATGCTGCGCACCAGCGTTTTCGATCATCAGCTGTAACATGCGCTGTAAAAACGCTTGCGCATCGGCTTGGCCACTTAAGGTTTCGGCGGCTTTCAGTACTGAGGCTAAATCCAGCAGCTGTTGACTGCTCTGCTGTTGTTGTTGTTGCGGCAATTGTTGTTGCAGCTGCTTAATTTTGCCAAAGGCTTGCCAGCTGCCGTAACTTTGCACGGCTTGTTGTCGATAATCATGCGCCAACACCGGTTTATGCTGTTGCCAATAATACGCGGCTTGTTCTTGCGCCAATGCTAAATGCTGGACAAAACCACTTTGCATCGCCAACGCAATGGCATGATCAAACGCTTGCCACGCATGCGCTTCCCGTTCAATCGCCGCCGTCATGGCATCCAATAAGGCAATTTTATGCACCTGATTGGCGGGGTTGCATTGCGCCCACTGTAGCAGTTGCCCGTAGTGTTGCTGATAGGCGGCAGTGCACTGCGCCACATCATCCACCGCGTCATTTGACGGTGTTGCACGTTGTTCCGCGGCGGCGCTGCTGTGCCAACGACGGCGTTGGCACAGCAGCGCCGCATAAAAATGATATTCGCACTGATGGTAGAGCCCCATCGCAACCGCCACCAGCGGTTGAGCCGCCGTGTAGTGCTGCCATGCCAATTCATCTTGTTGATACAAGATCGCATGCATCATTTTAATAAAATGATACGCAAAGAGCTGTGTCACATTTTGTTGCTGAATCAGCGCGTCTACTGCGACGTTTTCATCAAAGGCTTCGCCTTTTAACTCCGCTTGCGTCAAGCTGCCATCTTGTAATGCTAAAACAGATTGCTGCCATAACCGGATAAACGAGAGATTATAAGGGAAGTTTTTATCGGCAATAAGCCGACGCTGGCGCGTCATCAGCGCAGATACTTCCGATAATGGCGTACCCGCGAGCAGGCTATAAAAGCTATGAAATAACGCGCTATGCACCGCGTATTCGGGGTTACCGAGTTCTAAGGCTTGAAAGGTGTTTTGTTCAAGAGCATCAATACTTTGCGATAGCGGCACATTCCAGTGCAACACAGCGGCTGCGCGTTGGAAATGCAGTTCAGGGGCAAAGCGACCGGCAAATTTATGATTGACGGCGAGGGCTAAGTCCGCAAACGCCATCGCCTGTTTAAAATCACCAAAGGCACCGGCTAAATTCATCGCATGGGTCGAATATGCTTTGCTGGCGGCGGCACTGTGGCCGTGCCGCAAGGCCAATTCCAACATGGCGTAACTCACCATCAAATAATGCTCAGGGCTCAGCATATAGGCAATGGTCAATAACACGTTGAGGATTTCCATCGCCAATTGGTGGTGTTCTGATAACACCTCTTGGCGGTCAATCAGACGGGCAATGGCATGGTGATCGGTCAATCGTTGCAGTGGTTCAAGCTGTAAATAGCGTCCTGCGATGCCGCTGTATTGCGTGAGATCAATCCCCAGCGTTTGTAGTGCTTGACTGGCCAGCGGGTAGGCTGGGGCAAAATCATGCTGAGCGTATAAGATCAGAATTTGTAATCGTACCACTTGCATTTGTGCCAAACTCGAGGCCGCATCTGTGGTTAATTGCAAGCATTGCTGCCAGGCATCCGCATATTTTTGCGTTAAATACATAGCGGTGGCTAAGCGCAAGCGGCTATGAAACATCACCAAATGCGCGGTTTGGGTGAGTTGTGGCGCAAGACTTAAGGCATAACTGTCATATTGCTGCGCATTTTGCCACGCATGAATATGCATCGCCGCTTTGGCGGCGGCTTGATTATATGCAAACACCTGATCCGCCCCAAATTTGATCACAGCAGCGGCACCGGCTTGATTTAAGTGCTGAATAAATTTAAATAAATGACTCATAGGATCGGTGGTTTGGCGAATATAAAAATCGGCAATTTTCAAATGCCAAACTTCATGGTCCACCAAATCATAGGCCGCTTGTTGTAAGCGGTCATGGCAAAAGCGCACCTGATGGACCGGCTGGCCGCGGCCGTGGGTAAATGCGCGCAGAATGCCATCTTGTACCAAAGGCGCTAACAGCTGTTCGAACTGATCATAACGAAGCCCAAGCAGCGCCATAATAATATCGCTATAGGCATGCTCACCGAGTAAGGCCAGGAGTTTAAGTAAACGCCGATTTGTATCAGACCCTTGCTGCCATTGCTGTTTTAAATGTTCAAGGCTACGTAATTGCTGCAGTTGTTGGTGAATGGCGATATCTTGCCAATGCCAACCCCCATCCGGATCGGTAAATAACCAGCGCTGTTGCTGCCATTGTTTTAATGTCTGCCGAAGTTCTAATGGATTGCCCGTGGTTTGCTCACACAAGACTTGCGCGAGAGGCGCGACAAAATCGGCATCAAGGTGCAACACCTCCGCCAACAAGGCTTGATAATTGCTAATGGTCAGTGGCGCCAGCGGGATCGCTTGCAGTGGCACTTGCGCTTGATAGAGCTGTTCAAGCATATGTGCCAATGGATGCTCCGTATCAACCTCGTTATCACGATATGCCAAAATCAACAAAATGGATTCTAGGCTTTGATCGGTGAGGAGTTGATGCAATACGCGTAAACTCGACGCATCCGCCCATTGTAGGTCGTCTAAGAACAGTACCAATGGATGTTGTTGGCTGAGTAAGCGCAATAAACGCCGCAGCTGTACGTCAAAACGAGCATCAATACTGGCATCTTGATGATCGTTCAACGTGGCAGGATATAGGGGGCGTAACGCAGGCACCAAATCTGGTAACAATGCATCGGCGGCAGATAGTTGTTGCTTGAGCTCTTCGAGTTGTGTTTCAGTTAATGTCAATAAGACTTGCTCTGCGAGCAATGTTAGCGCCTGACGCAGCGCTGTGTATAGCGTATCTTCTTGATATTGTTCGAACTTTCCTTGAATGAAATAGCTGTGGTCTGCGGCGTGTTGTTGATACAAGGCTTCAACTAACGCGGTTTTTCCAAGTCCTGACGCCCCTTGCAGCAAAACGACATGACGACCGTGTGCCATGGCCGCTTGGTAGGCTTGACTGAGCAGCTTGAGTTCGTGTTCACGACCAAATAATTGTTCAGGAAAAATGAGACCTTGACGGCCAAATCGGAGTGATAAGGTGAGGTCGTTTGGCAAATGGCCTTGTAATTGAAGATGTTGCAGGCAGCGCTGGATATCATGGATCACGCCCGCCAGGGATTGATAACGCTGCTCAGGTGATTTTGCTAAGAGTTGCGCGACCATAGTGGCAATAATGGCCGGTGTTTGTGGTGCCACATCGGTAAGATGCGGAGCTGGCATCGCCACTTGGGCATGGATCAGACTTAGGGCGTCGTTGGCACTAAACGGTGGCTGTCCGGCAAACAAGGTATAAAACAAAAGCCCTAAGCAATACAAATCTGTGCGTTGGTCCAGCGGGGTGTGAATTCGACCTGATGCCTCGGGGGCTATAAACTGTAAGCTTTGCAGATCCGTATTGATGGCTTGTCCAACCATATTGACGTGATGCAATTGGCTGTAATGGCCACGTTCAAAAAAATACAATTGTTGTGCTTTGGCATCACCAAAAATGGCGAGGGCAGGCATGCAGCCAAAAATCAATTGTTGCTGTTGAGCACGCTCAAGCAGGCGGCACAACGCGAGCATCAACTGCAGCTTTTGTTGCAGCTGCGCATTCGCTGCGCATAGACCGTAAAAGTCGAGCAGTAGTGGTTGATCGGCATACTGGTGATAGCTATGGAGGCTGTCGCTCCATTGTGAGAGCAAGGGCGGATGCAGCACGCGACTGCGCTGTTCAGTTTCACTATTGTTGTCGATGTTATCAAGTCGACGGATCAATACCGGTGCATGTTGGCTCGTTTCCGCACGAAACATGGTGACATGGCCACTCCAGCGTGCCAACTGGGTTACTTTGTCAAGCGCATGGTGTTGTGGGGCGGCGAAGTGGGCTACAGTGCTCAAACGAACATCCTTTTAGTACAAGGGTTAAGCGTCTTCCTAGCAACAGCTATGAATAATTTTATGAATTCACTGTTGATGGATAATCAAAAGCCATCATGAGTATTAGATTAGCTCAAGCTTCAACGTTTTGAATTAACAGATTTTCTCATGAACAGCTTGTCATCACATGCTAGTCATCACATGGTTATCACGTTGGCATTGCCATGCAGCCGCATTCAATGATAGGTTGCCGGCGCCACGCTCGCGGTTGCGTTCATGATCACAGGCTTGCGCGGATTGCCCATGCGTATTTTGTCAACTCCGCATAAAGCCGTCTCGTTCTGGCGGCAGGCCATGATGGACAGCAAACCCAATGCGAGATCAGCATCTTCAAGCCTACGCCAAGCCGCGCGTTGAAAAAAGCCGAGCGCCGCAAAATATTGTATTTTTTTAGGAACTTTTTTTGCAGAGGTAAGCAGGTTGAATTATTGCTTTCATAAAAAGCAGCTATTCTGATGTGTACCTATGTTTTGTAAGTTGTAAAAAATAATTTTAAGCTCCATGGAACGGAGTGTGCGTATGACATTCGCCTTGTTAACCAAGAGAGTTTCCATGAAATCAGCACATGCACCACAGCCCTTGTCGGCTGTATATATTGCCCTAGGTTTAGCATTGCTAGGCTGGGTGTGTCCCAGCATAGCGTCGGCATCCCCTCAGTCGAACGCAACCATGCAACCTGCGGCGTTGTTGTCGTTAATCGCCAACATGGGTGTGGCCGAGTCTGCTGTTGCCTCCGATGAACCCTTAAGCCACACAGATGGGTCGCCCAGCGCCGCATCTCATGCTCACATTTTACAAAAATCGCAGCCGCATTCAGCCGTGACCAAGGAGAGTGCCAGTGAGCACGATATTGAAGTCATTCAGGTGTATGCGCAAAAGCGACAACAAGCGCGGCTGGATGTGACCAGTGCCGTGTCAGTGATATCAGGCCATGCCATAGAGGAGCGCGTGCTCAAAGATACGGTGTCGCTCAGTGGTTTAGCGCCAAACTTAAAAGCCTCGACCGTATCAGGTGAGGGCACGACGCCATCATTTAACATTCGCGGCATTGGGATGTTTGATTACAACACCTCGACGGTGTCACCGGTGGCTATTTACACTGACGATGTGGTGGGAGGCGGTGCTAACTTTTTAGCAACGCCGCTTTTTGATGTGGCGCAAGTGGAAATATTGCGTGGGCCACAAGGCACCTTATTTGGCCGCAATAGTACGGCAGGGGCGATTTTACTTCGAACACAACAACCGGAGTTTGATACATCGGGTTCACTAACGCTGGGCACTGCCCAGCATCATCATCAACATGGGGTGGCGGTATTTAATACCCCGCTCAGTGACGACACCGCGATTCGAGTTGCACTGCAGCATCAACGCTATCAATACAGTGTGCACAATACATTCCCACTCGGCCAAGATGGTGGGCTGCGCCAACAACACGGCCGCGTCAGCCTACTGAGCCGATTTGAGGATTGGTCGCTTCGACTTATGTGGCAACAAGAATACAGCCGCGGCGCGCCCAAACCCATTGTCAGTGCTGGCATTTGGCAAGATCTGACCAATGGGGTGCGCTGTGCCCCTGACAAGGTGGGAACGCGGGCCTGCACTGACAACTTTGGCATGCGTGTGGTCAGCGATGATTATTGGCAAACCAGTGCCGATACCTTTGATAAGCGGCATCAAACACGCTCGCGCAGCTTGAGTATGGTATGGCAAGGGCCGATTGCTCCGGATATGGAGTTTAAATCGGTCACTGCGCACAAATCACTCACGCGGTTTCATTCATGGGATTCCGATGGCCCGGCCAATTATATTGAGGGGTATTTAGGTTCGGATAATCGGTTCGTTAGCCAAGAATTTAGCCTGCAAGTAGCTCGGCAACACGGCTACTGGACCAGCGGCGTGTTTTGGTTGGATGAACAGCTTCTCCAAGATAACAGCATCGATTTATTCCGTGATTTTCGACAAGTCCCTGCGGTTGCTGCGGTGGCGGCTCAGTTTTTCTATGACAATCAACTCGATAACCGAAGTGCGGCCATATACTCGCAATGGGAACAACGGCTAAATGAGCGCTGGTCGTTGACCGCTGGGCTGCGCTATACCGATGAGCGTAACGATTATCAAGCCAACGCCGATTTGGATACGGTGGCTGGGCGTTTGGCGGGGCTTTGGCGTTTACAGGGCAAGGTGGCGGATGATGATATCTCTGGCAAATTAGCCTTACTGCAACAGGTGACTCCAAACTTAAGTTGGTATTACAGCCTGACTCAAGGTTATAAAAGCGGCGGCTATAATGCCGGTTATGCCACCAGTCCTGCCCAAGCGGCAGATTCAACCTATGATGCGGAACGCGTCACATCCTTCGAAGTTGGGGGGCACTATGTGGCCCCTCAGATTGCGCTGGATTGGGCCTTGTTTCAATATCAATACGATGACCAGCAAGTGTTTGTGAATTTGGGGCAGGGACCGGCGCCTTATCATGTGCTGAAAAATGCTGGCGACAGTGATTGGTTTGGTGCTGAGGTCGATCTGCGCTGGCGTTTTGCCAGCGCGTGGCGCGTGGATCTTGGTTTAGGCTGGTTACCGGATGCGCGTTTAGGTCCCTACCAAAACAATACCTTGTTGTTACCGAATAAACGTATTCCCTTTAGCTCTAAATGGAATACGCATGCGCAGCTGCAATGGGACTTTGCCTTGGCATCGTTGGCGGAACTGCGCTGGCAACTGGGTGTGCAGTATCAATCTGATTTTTACTTTGATCAGTACGAAAATCCTTATACCCGGCAGGATGGTTATGCGCTGTGGCATAGTCGAGTGGCGGTGCGGCCTCTTGCATGGTCTTCGCTTGAAATTGCGCTCTATGTGAAAAACTTAACCAATACCGAGTATGCCGATCTGCGGTTTGATTCAATTGCCGCCTTAGGTGCGGTTACCGAGCTGCGTGGTGAAGCCCGTCAGGTTGGGGTGGATATGCGCTGGGAATTTTAACGCGATAGGCGGTTTCGGCCGCCTGTTGAACTGCGTCAGACAAACCGTTTTCGCAATTACTTGTCATGTACGTCAGTCATGTGTGGGATTAAAAATTCATCAACCCTGATTGCGAGCACCGCCCAACCGTGGCAGCATAACGTATCATATTGAACTTAAAGGATTCGTTATGGATGACTTGCAAAAAACGCCACAGAAAGTTTCGGCATGGCGTTTAATTTGGCCAGTGCTTTGCACGTTTATTATCCCGCTGTTGGTGGCTTATGTGGTGTATCCGACGCATTTACCACCAGGTTTTGGGGTATTCCCACCACAATTTGTTGCCGAAGCACCGGGGTTTAGTTGGGTCGCATTTGGCCTGGTTTCTGTGGGTGTGGTTTGGATCAGCACCATGCTGTTATTTCCTAGCTGGTATGGTTTTAAAGGTGCAACACCCGCACCTGCGCCGGAAAAAGCCGCGCTGCCATGGTGGTTTTATGCCGGATTGGTTGGCACCATTGCCTTTTGGGCGTTGATGTGGAGTCACAGTACAGGATTTGGTGAACTGGTGTATTGGAGTTTTACACCGCTGTGGTGGAGTTTTATTTTTGTGTTGGATGGGCTGGTGTATCACCGCAATGCCGGTCGATCACTCGCTAGCACCCGGCCTTGGGTGCTGATAGTGATGGGGTTGGTCTCGGTGTTGGGCTGGGCCTATTTTGAGTTTTTTGATTATTTCGTCTTGGGTAATTGGTATTACCCTTATGCCGATAAAGCGCCGTGGGATAGCACAGTGCGCACCTTCGAATTTTTGCTAACCTACAGTACCGTGACCCCTGTGATCATTCAATGGTATAACTTACTGACGACCTATCCTCGATTAGTGGCACGTTACAAAAATGGCCCGGCGTGGAATGTGTCTGGTAACGTCTTGATGTGGATCGGGTTTATCTTGATTGGCTTGATGGTGATCTGGCCTTATCCACTGTTTTGGGTGGTTTGGATCGGGCCGTTTGCGGTGATGACGGGCATTTTACTGCGGCTTAATATTTGGGATCCGTTCACCGATATCGCCAAGGGCGATTGGAGCGCTGGGTTGCTGATTGGTTTGGCGTCGTTATTGAATGGCCTGTTTTGGGAATTTTGGAACCACGGCAGCATGGTGTTCGTGACCGACACTTATACCAATCCGAATTATTGGGTTTATGACATTCCCTACGTTGATGTGATCCATCTGTTCTCAGAAATGCCGCTGCTCGGCTACTTTGGGTATATTCCCTTTGGCGTATTGGTATGGCAGGTGTATTTGTGGGCCGCAGCGCTGTTTAACTTCAACCCGTCGATTATGCCGCTTGGATCTCCCGACGGTTCAGCGCCTCGGTTGACATCCTCTCAGATCGCGACCTCTCACTCGGAAACCTCTCACTCGGAAACCTCTCACTCGGAAACTAGTGCCGATGCTGAGCATGTGAAGCAAACCGAGCGTTAGTTGAGAGTTCGTTGCCACAGCTCGCGCAGGCACATCACGCAGAACCTGCGACCAGAGTGCGCCTGCCCATGCGAGTGTCACCAACGCCAATGTAGGGCATACCATACATTGGCGTTTTTCAGGTATCGCTTTGTCCGTGGATTTGTTTACATAGCCCCTTGCACTGCAAGATGAGTCTGAACGCACGTGAAGTTCTTCGCCAGCTGGCGCTGTTATTCATCAGCGTTAGCGTTATTGCTGTGTTGTAGTTGCCATTTCATCTGTTCACATTGCTGCTTTAGCGGCACCAGCTGAGCGAGATCCAATCCCAATTGCTGTATGAGTTGTTGCGGGATAGCCGCCGCCTGTTGCTGCATTGCTTTGCCGCTGGGGGTGAGATAAAGCGCTCGCGCCCGTTCATCCTCGTCGCTATGCCGACGCTCCACCAGATTTTTTTGTGCCAACCGCTTTAACAGCGGGGTCAATGTGCCAGAGTCCAAACCTAGCTGTGCCCCAAGCTGCTTTACACTGATGCCTTCGTCTTGCCAAAGCACCAACATCACCAAGTATTGTGGATAGGTTAAATCCAAGGGCGCCAACAGCGGACGATAGGCTTTTTGGATACTGTTGCTAAGGCTGTACACGGCAAAACACAGCTGATGCTCCAACCGCAGTTGGGCAAAGCCGGTGTTTGCGGCCTCGGTGGTGCTGGGCGGCATGGCATGGAGCGGATGGTCTGTGGCGTGCATGTTGATCTCGAGTTAGGCAAAGATGTTGCGCGGTATTATCTAATTTTTCGATGATATGAAGCAATTAAATTGTGTGCAATATAGTTGATCGCATCATTGAGTTCGAATACCATGCTTAAAAATTAAGTTGCGTACAATTTAATTTTGTAGTCTAGGTGTTCGCAATGTCAGCGCATGGTGAATGTTTGCGGTACAAATATGTATTAAATCAATGAAATGAGAGGTATTTATGTCTACATCTACTGCGTTATATCAAACTCGAGCCACCGCACAAGCCGGTCGCCAAGGTCATGTGGCGACCGATGATGGTTTATTAGCGCTCGACTTAGCCTATCCGAAGGCACTGGGGGGGCAAGGCAATGCGACCAACCCAGAACAGTTGTTTGCTGCCGGCTACGCCGCTTGTTTTTCCAATGCAATTTTGCACGTGGCACGCGCGCAAAAAATTGCCTTGCAAAGCGCGCCTGTCACCGCCGAGGTTGGCCTAGTTGCTCGCGCAGATGGCGGTTTTGCCTTGCAAATCACGCTGGCGGTTCAATTGGATAGTACGCAAGCCGAGGCCTTAGTGATGGCGGCCGATGCAGTTTGTCCATACTCACATGCCATTCGTGGCAATGTGGCGGTACAAATTCGCGTCAATGATGTGCTGATAGGAGCCTAAGCAGACATCGTCGTTAAAGGCTGAGGCCGCACTGCGACAGGCTAACGTTCAGTTCTATGGGGGCGCCAAGCCAAGTTGGTGAGGCGCCGCACATTCGTTAAATATACGCACATACTTTGAAACAATTGTGTAGTTTCTTTTGTGGTGGAAACTGTTAGTCTGAGGAAATCAAGCATGGCGGAGTGGCTCTTTTGGCAAGCAACTCGCCATCCGTGATTTCAAAGGTCGCGTTGATCACAAAGGAGTGTTTTATGTTCGGTAAATTTGCATCAGAAGCTTTAGGTATTAGTGATATCGGTCGTATTATCGAGCCAAAAGACTTTAATAAAGTCGATTGTGATGATTACATCATGCACGAAAAAGGCGAGAAAATTTACTTTTTGATCAAGAGTAAAACCGATGAATATTGTTTTACCAACTTGGCGTTTTTGCACTTGGACGGTGAGAGTGCGCTTAGCAAAAAACGCTTATTAAAACGCTATGATTATTGCAAGCACGATATTAGCCATGTGCTGTTGGAAACCGCGGGCACCATCGATTTGGATGTTGAACTGAAATTTCGTTTAAGCGGTTTAGAGTTCTCGATTGATGTGCACAAAGAGCATCTAGAGCACCTAAAAGATATCTACAAAGCCTTGATCGAAATGAGCCATTTGATGGAAACCGAGCGACGTGAGCTCGGCATTGTGGAGCAAAGCCTGCAGATGGTGGTCAATTCTTTGGCGCGTCAGCAGGGGCAAAATCAAGCCATTGCAAGCCAAGCCAGTGAGTTATACCACTTCTACCAATCGACGTTAGCACAGGCATCCAACGAGGCCAACCGCAAAGATTACAGCCAAGTGTTTGAGCTGTTTATCCGCAACTAACTTGACGCCCACGCGGTTAACAAACGCGGCTAAAACAGTGCGGCCGTTATGGTCGAAAAAAAGCCAATCAGATCACTGATTGGCTTTTTTATGAGCCCGACGGTTGCGTATGCGAAAAATCGCCGTAAGATTTAGGATTTTTTCGCCCGTTCAGCAAAAAGCTCGTTCAGATAATCGGCGATACGAACCCCACCTTGTTTTAGCCGCAGTTTCACCACCGGATACTGGCTGTAGTTATGGTCGTAGCTCAGATCGGGTACCGCGACCGCGATGTCGTTTTGCGGCTGCGCATTTTTCGCCGAATCTTTCGAGGCATTTTTCGCCGCATCGTTGGCGGCTGCTTTGGCGGTTAAGGATTTGGCCCCCGCTTGCTTGGCCGCGGCATAGGCATGTAACCGCAGCTCAGAGCTTTCTTGGATCCACACTTTCGGATTGGTTTGCTGCCATTGTTGCCGTTCTTGTTGGCTAATTTCGGCCAATAACCACTGGGTCATTTCTGAATAGGACAGCTGCTGACTGTCGATCATCTCGCTGTCCCACACTTTGTGAAGGTTCGACATGGCTCGAAAATAAGTCACGCTAAATTTGTTGCCACCTAAATCTGCTAAGGCAGCATCGGAGACGTGCAGCGGCTGATGCAAATCACCAATGATGTGCACGATAAAACGCAGCGCCAGCTGCTGCTGCGCTTTGCTGCTCTTTGGATTTAACAATACACCTCGAAAATGCGTCAGCGCTGTCACGCTGTCGCCTTCGGCGGGAGCATCATGATCATGATAATGGGGGGGCTGTTTTAGCGTGACATAATGGTAGGGGCTGGCGGTTTTACGCCAAAATGGATCGGGTGATGAACGCATTTCATCCGGATAGGTCGAGGCTTGTGCCAAGCTTTCGTGGCCAAGAATGTCACGGATCGCTTGTTTGGTGTCGGCCGTTAGGTATTCGCTGGCTATCGCCCCCGTGACACGATGACCGGTTTGTCCCCATGCCAAGCTGGGCGCACTGTAGCTAAGCGTGATGCTGCAAAAAAGCGCGGTTGCAATTCCAAACGCAGTCCGCGTTGGACGCTGCGTTTCCAAGGTGCGATGATCAGGGCTGTGCGTTTGACCTTGCGTGTGATTGGTGCTCATGCGGTGTTGTTCCTGTGCGTTTGATGCCTGTTTCGACAAGATGCTGAAGGTCACCTCCGGTGTGGGACCGCAACTTATGGTGCGCAGGCTCATTCGTCTGTCTGTGATGTAGTGTGGTTTTGCCGGTTAAATCTTACCTCGTTGATGTCACCGAGCGAACATGGTGTTTGCTCGACATCATCGCTGTGGCAAGCCTAGCATAGTGAATTAGCAACGGGTGAAACTTGCGATTAATTGTTTGATCATCTTCAGTTTTTTGTTGAAAGTTTCTGCATTTTGGTATTTGACGATAGATAGCTAATCATCGCGAACCATAAAATTGCGGATGATTTGCGGCGCTTCTATGTCATGCCTTGTGTCTTGCCCTGATTTTTCGACAGCATGCCTTGGTTGTGCGCTAATGAGTAAGGTATGTCGCCCCGGCATCGGACTGAGTGCCACTTGGTGTGGGGCTTGGGTGCTGGCAAGCCATTGACCATTCAGGTACCAATCCAGCGTCACACTGGCATCCTGATGCAGTGCCGTGGCGACCATAGCACCACGTTCACCGGTCGCGGTCATCGGTAGACGAAGGGTAGCCCCCTCGCTTGGGTAGAGCAGACTTATGGTTTCGCTTCGTGGTTGCATCGACGGGCAAGCCGGATGGAGCGGGATCGGCGGTGGTAATGTCATGCCGCTGTCGGCGCGTTCGGCATACCAACGCATGGCCAGTGGTAACTGGAGCTGGGCGCGATGCTGTCGCGGCTGCCCAGGCAGGCAGCCTGGCGGCAGCTGGTATCGACCATCGAGAGTCAGATACAGCGGTGCTTGATAGCTCATGGATACGGGTACTTGGCTATCACGTGGCAACCAGGTCTGAGCTATGGTGCATTGGTGACGCTGTGGCCAACCATCGGTTTGACATACGTTTACATCTTTTAGGGCCGACCATGGTGTGTCGGGCCATGCTAAGGCAGGCAAGAGTGCAAAGGCATCAAACAGTAACGGGCCTGCCGTACCAGCACCGGTCAGCACCGCGGCCGGACGGCCGTTGGCGTTCCCAGTCCACACGCCAACGGTAAAACGCGCATTACTGCCAATGGCCCAGCCATCGCGAAGACCAAAGCTAGTGCCGGTTTTCCAGGCGATAGGCTGCTGCGCGACAAATTCACGCCAAAAGCCTTCTTGCTCGGGGCGCTCCACATCCTGCAGCGCTTGCAAAGTTAACCAGCTGGCACCTTGACTGAGCGGGAATGGACTCGTGCTTTGCAATGACAGCACAGCAGGCTTTGTCGTATGGAGGGTGGACATGGCAGACCCAAATGCTTGACGACTCATCATGGCATAAGCGCGAGTTAACTCATACAAACTCGCTTCGGCACCACCTAAGATCAATGATAAACCGTAATGTTCGGCATAACGCTGGATGTGTGACAGTCCCAGTTGTTGCAGTTGTAACTGAAATCGCGCGACACCATAACGCTGCAACTGCCGGACCGCCGGAATGTTGAGCGACAGCGCTAAGGCGCGATCGGCGCGCATGGCGCCTCGGTATTGATGGTCGGCATTTTGCGGTTGATAACCGTCAAATTGGCTCGGGATATCCGGCACCAGCGCCGATGGCAACAGTTGGCCGGCATCCAACATGCTGGCATATAAAAACGGTTTTAAAATACTGCCGGTTGAGCGTGGTCGCTGTGCAATATCCACCGCATGTTGGTGGCCGCTATGACTATGATTACCGACATAGGCCACGAGTTGCATGCGCTGGTGATCAACGACGACCAGGGCTCTGTGATCCACGCCATAGCGGGCTAAGGATGGCGCATGTTTTGCCAGCATATGTTGCAGCTGCTGCTGTAAATCGGCGTCAATATCGCTATAAAACAAGGCACTGTCGGGCTGTTGCTGACGCAGTGTTTGCAACAAGTGTGGGCTTTGTGCGGGCCAACCTTGGGGCTTACTGGGTAGTGGTTCCAGTAATGCTAAGGCTAAGTCTTGGCGATCAAGGTGGCCACGCTCGGCGAGTTTATGTAACAGTCGATCGCGTTTTTGCTGCAGTTGTGCGCTTTTACGCCCTGGCCGAAGGAGCCCAGGGCTGTTGGGTAACACCGCCAACAGTGCTGCTTCTGCCCAACTAAGCTCGGCCGGAGGGCGCTGAAAATACCACCAGCTGGCGCTGGTGATGCCAACAATATTGCCACCAAAGGGAGCGTGTTGGCTATATAGCTGCAAAATTTGTGGTTTATCAAGATGCCATTCCAGCTGCAGTGTCAGCAGGCTTTCTTGCCATTTCTCACGCCAACCACGTCGCTGATCTGTCTGGCGCCGCATGCTCGCATGCAATGTCGGCGCAAGCGTGGCATTGAGGTTGGTATTTATATGGGATTGCTGCCGCAGTAAACGTGCGACTTGCATGCTTAAGGTGGACGCGCCGGAGCGAATTTCACCATGATAGAGGTTTTGCCCGATGGCGCGAAGGAGTGCCAAAGGATCTATACCAGGATGATAGAAAAATCGCTGATCTTCAAACGCCAAGAGCGCCAATTGATAGCGTGTTGGTAACGCCTTGTCCGTGGTTGGCAACCGCCACTGTTCGTCACTGGCAATATGCACGTCCAGTAAGCGGCCATCCTTGGCAAACAGCGCACTGGCCAGTGGCGTATGATGCAGCGCATTTGGCCATTGCGGCCTATGCAGTAACAGGACATAGCCAATCGTCAGCAAGGTGATAACCAGGCTGAGTCCTACGCGCCACACAGGTGTGAACTTAGGCAATGAGAGTGCCAAGGTGATGTTAGCCTATGAGGCTAAGCGCCATCAGGTACGGCTGCTTGTGGGTATTGCACCATGTTGGCGGCGGCACGGTGGTGTCCCTTGGGTGACGTCCGCGAGGCAATGCTGCCGCCGCTGTGGTGTGCGATGGCCTGACGGCACTAGCAGGCGCCACGTGCGGTGGCGCTGTATGTTTAGCCGCTGACGCTTGGGGTTTAGCTGCTGGTGCTTGGACTTTAGCTGCTGGCGCCGTGATGCTTGTTGCGTTTTTTTCGCGGTTAGCAGCCCCTGTGGTTGCCGGCTCCGTGTTCGCAGGCTCTGCACGAGGCGCTGCCTTGGGCAAAAACGCCGGAGCTATGCCCACCCATTGCCCCGCAAGCTGCGCACGAATGTTGGGGCGGGTTTCGACAATCGCTTGCCATGCTGGCAGATAATAACGGCCAGCGTACGTGGTGGTGACCTGCAACCGCAGTTGCTGCCGCAGTTGATGCGCCGGCAAGGTGAGCTCAGCACTTACGCCGCGATCATCGCTTTGTTGCCAACGGATCTGCAGCCCTTGCGGTGTTGATTGCGATGGTGGCGTTAGTTCTGTTTGCTGCGATGCAGTCGCGCTAGGCGCATCAGGCATCAGCAAGGTGCTGGCGGACTGATGTGTGCTGATCGACAGCGGGGCGCGGACTTGCCAACCGGCGGGCATCGGCAGGGATAAGCGCACATCTTCAAGTGCATCACCGGTTAGGTTTTGCAGCGAAATATCAATCGTCAGATCAACACCTTGCGGTAATTCCTGCAGATCCAGTGCTTGCGCTGTGGTATGGCTTGTTTGTTGGGTGATATGCATGGCCAGCGCCAAGCCTTGCTGCTGCGAGACATCTTCGCCCAACGCTGGGGTGGCGTGCAGATCCAGTGTGGCATAGACGGGGACATTACTTTGGTTTTGCAGTGCTAGCGCCTCGGCACGGTACTGCGGCAACTGGAAATGTTGCTGCGCCTTTTGCAACTGAACGGACGTCATGGACGACGGTGTCGGCTCAGCTGTTTTTGCGGATGCTGCTGTTGATGCTTCTGTTGATGCTTCTGTTGATGATTGTGCTGATGAGAGCTCGGTACCTATTGCCGTACCTGCACCGTCAATGCTCAGCATTGCATTGTCAGAGTTGGCGATGGCAGAGTTGGCAATGGCAGAGCTTGCGATCGCAGGGCTAGACAGTTGCACTGTGATGGCCGGCTCTGGTGCCTGTTGCATGCCAAATTGTTGCAGTAATACCGCCAACGCCAGTCCGCGTTCGATAGGGCTTAACCACGGTGCTTGCCGGAGTTGTTTGGCCAGCGCCTCGGCCTGCTGCCATGCCGCCAGCGCTGCGGAGGCGGAGTCGTTGCCTCGCTGCTGCAGATACCACAGCTGCAGACTGGGTAGCATGAATGGGCTTTGCCAGATGCCGTCATATCCCTGGGTCGCACTTGGCGAGCCGATGGTGGATGCCGAGAGCGGTGCCGCCGCCGCGGAGGGGGGCTGTGCTGATAGTCGCGCTGTGTCTGGTTGTGCCTGTGCGGCCTGTTGTGCCTGTAAAAGGCTGCGTCTGGCGTTTTGAAATAGCATATGCGCCGTATCGGCTTGGGCCATGGCTTGATAGGCCAAGGCCAATAAGGTGGTGGCTAGTGGATCATCGAGTTTATCCAACTGCAGTTTTAGGCGGTTCATGGCGCCGACTTCACTTTGATCTGCCATGGCCAGTAACCAGAGTAAACTGGCTTGACGCGCCATATTGGTATCGCGCGCCGCGCGCTGCGGCGGCGTTGACCAGCCAGAGGTTTGGCCACCGCCGGCATGAAAATCGTTGACGGTTTTCTTCAGTGCCGCCATAAAACGATCAAGGATGCTGGGCGGTATTTCATAGCCCAATCGCTGGGCTTGTTGCAGGACTAAGCCCACTAACCACTGCTGATCCAGGTGAGTGCCCGTTAACGGACTGGCGTGATGCCCCATCCACCGCGCAAACCAACCATCACGGGTTTGATACAGCGGCAATTGCTGGATAAAACGCTGCATGACCTGTTGTTGTCGCTGCAATTGCGTTGGATCGACGGTTGCGCTGGCCGTTTGGGTGGCGCTGTGCAGCAATTCGGGCAATAAGGCCATGCTGCGCATGCCAATATGCTCGGCCTGATGGTTCAAGGCGCTCATGTGACGCGCCAAGGCAAAGTCTGGGCTGGTGCTAAGCTGCAAATACGCGCGGCGGGTGTTTTCGATGCCAAACCATGGCAGGGCCAAAGTGGCGTTCCCATCGGCCGGTAGCAAGGTACTAACGCTACGCACTTGCGTGGGCTGCTGCTCATAGAGCGGTAACCAAAGCTGTTCGTGGGCAGGGCGAAGGCCGGCGCTTTCTGCCGTCACGCTGATCTTGGCTTGATGTGCACCACGGTTTGCTTGCACCTTGACGTAGGCGATCTGCTCGCCGGGCGCCTTGAACACCAAGCGCTGTGTCACACTGTGGTCTGTGGTCGGTAATGCCGATGGGGCTTGCTCTGTTGCTGGCATTTGCGGTTCTAACCCCGCCAGCGTGAGGCCCGCCGATGCGCTTACACGAACCGTCACTTCCCGCGGGAAGCTCACTGGGGTGGGCGAGCCCTCAGTGCTCAGGTCGGGTTGTAAAAACACCGTCACCGGCAACCAGCTGTGTTCTTCATAACCCAGTTGGCGGGGGGCTGAGGTATGCAGGGTGAGCGGCTGGCTGATCCGAACCGTCGATTGAGTGCTACCGTAGGCGCGGCCATCACCGGCCACCAGCATGACGCGTGCGCTGCCCATAAAGGGCGGGAGTTTGATGTTATGTTGCGTACGCTCGCCCGCCGCCAGATACCAAGGGCCATAAAACTGTACCAGCGGTTTAAAGCGGCGCTCACGTTGGCTTTGTCGCTTGGGCAATAACTCGGCGCCGCCCACGGTTAACCGCTGCCGTAAATCGCTGCTATAGGCACCAACCACGTGATCAAACAGATCCCAACTGCGCACCCCCAACGCTAAGCGTTGGTACAAACCTTGATGCGGATCGGCCACGTTATAACCGGTAATGCCAAGTAAACCTTCGTCGACGATCGCTAAGGTGTAGGACATGGCTCGGCCTTGCTGCTCGGCGATCGCGATACGCAGCTCGCTCTCTGGTGCAACCTGTGCCGGCAGGGTGAGCTCGGGCGTTAACCTTGTGCTGGGATCGGCAACCGACAAATTCAAAATGCCATAACTGCGCAGGGGCTGGTCATTTTGCCGTTGTTGGTGCGGTTGAATTTGGCTCAGGTGTACATACACGTTCGGCACCATAGCGGCCGTCAGCGGCACTTGGATTTGCTGCTCATTTTCCGCCAGATGTTGCCAGCGCTGACTCAGGACACCATTGCCATGTTCGATACTGACCAGCACCTGCCGCGCCGGCCCTTTGGGTAAATAGACAGTGGCGGTATCACCGACGTTATATTGCGCTTTATCGCTGGATAACCGTAACCGCGTGGCGCTATCGGTGCTTTTTTGTTCACCAAAACCATCGTCCACATAAAACACCTGACTACTACAGTGGGTATGTTGATCAGGCGCCATCCGATCCGACTGTGCACAGCTTCGCAGCAGGTAGCGGCCGGCGGCTAAGGTACTGGCATCCAGTTGCCAATGGGCTTCGCCATTCTGATCGGTGGTGAGTAGTTCACTGCGGACCATGGTTTGCAGCTGATCACTCAAGTACTGGTTTTCTGCCTGATTATCTTGTTCCCACCACCAGCGCCAACTTAATTGATAGATGCTCAGATGCAGGCCTTGCTGGGGTTGCGGTTTGCCGTGGCTGTCGAGGCGAACCAGTGCAATGCTGGCTTGCTCTTTGGTGGTGATGGATTGTTTTTGTAGCTGTTCTGGCAGCTGTATACCGCTCCAGGCCCTGTAGGGCAGCAGCGGGATCGACTGGTATTGACTGCTAAAGTCGCCGCTGCTTTCAAATACCCGTAGCTGAATAAGCGCCCGCAACATGCCAGGGCTTGCCACCTCAAGTGTCGGTTGATAGCTAAATTCGGCCGCTCCTTGCGTATCTAGCTGGAGGTCAAATTGGGTTGCGGCTGGGTTTTCAAAGCGACGGCTATGGTCGTCAAAATTGAACTGGCTATAGCCCTTAAAGCGGGTTGGCATGGGCGAGAGTTTAATGTCGACATCAGCTTTTAAGCCATTAGCAGGGCCACCACTGAGCCAGGTGGATTGCAATGTCATGCGCTGGTTTTGTGTATCTAGCTGTGGCGGCGCAGTGAATTGAATCGCCAAACGGTTGGGCTGAATATGTTCCAGTTTTAACCGCGTATCAAAATAGCGACCATGCACCCGTGCCACCGCGTGCCAGTTGCCGGTGGGTGCTTTGGCGTCGGTAGGGATATCAAAGCGATATAAACCGTGTTGCTGTGTTTTGGCTTCTTGCGGGTTGGCCGCGGTTGAGGCGCCGTCAAATGGACGTTGTACCAGCGTCATGATTTTTTGCTGACGGCTATCAAACACATCCAAGCTCACGGTCGGTAACTCAGGATTGGTGTGATGCGGCGAAGCGCTGCCTTGATGCAGCATCAGCATCAAATGGATGGTATCGCCCGGTCGCCACATATCGCGGTCGGCATAAAAAAAGCCGCGCACGCCATCGCTGTTATCCACACCCGCCACATCAAATTGATTGGTCGGCAGGCTGGCATGTTCTGCCACCACTAAGTATCCACTATCATCGCCATGGCGGGCTTTGATGTAAAACGGCACGCCAGCGGGGGTGAGGGTCGCCATGCCGTTGGCATCCGTACTGCCTTGCGCGATGATCTGTTGCTGATAGTTATAAACATCCAGTTGCACCTTACCCAGCGGCTGCCCCTGTTGCAAATCGGTGGTCGCGATATGTAATTGATGGGCAATTGGCGAGCTCCCCATTCGGGCGATCATGCCAATATTGGATGCAATATAGAGGCGAGATTGCGCCACATTGTCGTTGTAACTGTGGAAATAGCTTTGATGGCAAGGGTTTTCCCGCTCACTCCATTCAAAATAACCGCCACTGTAGTAATGCTTGCCTAGATACCAAGGCAGGCGCTGCCAGCCGCTGCCTGCGGTGGTGTCACTGTATTGCAGATCATTGGCGACATAATTACGCTGCGCTACTGCGGCGCTGGATGGCATGGATGGCGGGCGAGCTGCAGATGCCGCCTGCGGTACGGCACAGTCAAATAAGCTATCGTCGGCATCCAGGCTGACATCAAGTCGCAGTAAACTGCCGCGATATTTGGCCAGCAACGATGTAATGTCGAGTTGGTATAGTTTGGTGCTGTTTAAGGCCGCGGTGGGCAGGGTGAGGCGCTGCTCATCCAAATACCGCCCCAGTGCCCCTTGACCATAGGATTGTTGCCAATGCTGGCCTTGCTGCTGAATATACTGCCCAATATTGTGCGGATAAATTTCAAAGATCCGAAGACGTACCGCCCGCGCATTGGTTACCTCCAGCGGCAATACAATTTGCTCGGCGGCCGGTAAAATATAGCCCTGTTCGGTGATGCTTACTTTGGGTAACAGCGTACTGGCGTGCAAGTTGTACAACATGCCTTGGGGTAACGATGAGCCATCTTCCGCCAGCAACCCTTGCGCAATATCGACCTCAATATCGCCTCGGAGTGGGTCGGCGGCAAAGGCCAGTAATCGGTTTTGCTGTACTTTCACATTAACATCGACGCCGTTGATGCGGACGATGCCATCGAGCGCTTGTTGCCGCTGCAGCGGTTTCGAAAAACGAATGTCTACCTGATGTTGCGAGGTTTGACTCAGCTGGACCGAGAGGATTTCAAAGCTGTGTCGCGCTGGAACTTTCACCCGATGCTGTGGAGCATCGGGAGACGCGGTGTTGGGGGCGGATGTTTCGCTACGCTGGGTATGCCATTGTAACGTTAACCACTGCGCTGTATCTTTTTGTTTTATCTGTGAAATACTGCCGCGCCAGCGCCGAGGTTGCAGTTGTTGCCATTGTATGCTGACCGCTTGTGCGGCCGCAGACTGTTGTGCGTCACTGCCGAGGCTGGCGGTCATTAACGGCTGTAATTGCTCGAGCGTCATCTGATCAAGACTGTGCAGGTCAAATTGATAGGTCAAAAGCGGTTCGCTAGCACGATTTGCCTGCGCATCGATTTGTCCAGAGCTTTGGACGACGGGGACGGCCGCTGTGTTGGTTTGATCGGCGCGCGCAGCGGGCTCGATCTGAAAGCCAAGCTCTCGCAAGCTAAATTGCTGCGGCAACACCTGAAATTGCAGCGTTAGCGGCGCTAATGCCAGCTCGTGTTTAGGTTGTGGATCCGGTTGTGCCGCACTGCTTTTGGCACTCTTGTCCGCACTGTTGTCCGTACGGTTGTCTGTGCTGCTTTGGGTGTCGTTTTGGGTTGCACCTTCTGCATTCGATGCAGAACTGTGGTCATAGCGCTGTAGTTGACTGGTCAGCTGTAATCCCTGGCTGTCCAAATAGATCTGCACCGTCGTATTGGCAAGCAGCGGTTGTTTGGGTGTGAGCTGAATGGTTTGAGCATCAAGCCAGCGGGCGTGAAACATATCCGCCGGTACCGAACGAAGCGCTGGGGGGCGGCGCTGCAGTGCTGGCGTAGCCACGTGGCGATTAAACCGAATGTGCAGTTGCTGTTGACTGCCAAGCCAACGGTTAGGTAACTCGCTTAAATAGGGCAGCCATTCTGGGGTCAGTACGACGGCGCTGCTGTCCAGCGAGGTTGTGTGAACCGACGTGGTATCCTGTGTTTTATGTGGCGTGGCATTGGCGGACGTCTCGGTCTGCGCTGTCGCATACCGGCGCAGCTCATGACTGG
>Ga0209812_10000507_pt1 | contig 35011 bp, 43 predicted proteins | sample JI71714BDNA_FD_187502 | JGI IMG/M metagenome (GOLD analysis project Ga0209812, IMG submission 187502) | Wastewater effluent complex algal communities from Wisconsin, to seasonally profile nutrient transformation and Carbon sequestration -... | ecosystem: Engineered > WWTP > Effluent > Algae...
CTCCAGAACACGACGGCAGCAGCGCCAGGCATCGAAGCCTCGACCAGCGCCCCGAGCAACACGGTCGCCCCGAGCCCGACCGCTCCGGCACCGGCAGCAGCACCAGTCGTCGAGACCTCGACCAGCACCCCGACCAGCACGGTGGCGCCGAGCCCGACTGCTCCGGCACCCGCAGCAGCACCAGTCGTCGAGACCTCGGCCAGCGCCCCGACCAGCACGCCTGCCCCAAGCCCAGCGGCTTCAGTCGCCGGGGCTTCCTCGATGCAGCATGCAAGCATGCAAGCCGGCCCGCATGCCAGCATGCCAAGCCTCCAGAACACGACGGCAGCAGCGCCAGGCATCGAAGCCTCGACCAGCGCCCCGAGCAACACGGTCGCCCCGAGCCCGACCGCTCCAGCACCGGCAGCAGCGCCAGTCGTCGAGACCTCGACCAGCACCCCGACCAGCACGGCGGCGCCGAACCCGACCGCTCCAGCACCGGCAGCAGCACCAGTCGTCGAGACCTCGACCAGCACCCCGAGCAGCACGGTGGCGCCGAGCCCGATGGCTCCGGCACCGGCAGCAGCACCAGTCGTCGAGACCTCGACCAGCGCCCCGACCAGCACGGTGGCGCCGAGCTCGACCGCTCCGGCACTGGCGGCAGCGCCCGCCCCTGATGTCGGCAGCTACCAGGACGATGCCAGGCGAAACGAGATCGCCGAACGTCTCTCAGCCGATAAATCAAGAATCCAACCAAACAAGGGTAAATCATGAGCGAATCCAACCCCTATCTCGACGCTCGACGCGAATGGGATGAGCGATTTGGAGATCAGGTGAGCCGCGCGAAGAACTGGCGTCTGATGGCGTTTGTAGCAATGGGCCTGCTGGGCCTGACCATACTGGCTTATGTGCAGCTCGCAAACCGGACTCAACTGGTGCCATATGTGGTGACAGTCGACAACTTGGGTCGTTCAACTTTCGCCCCAGCACTCTCGCAGAGTCCTGCGTCGAATCCTCTATTGGTACGCAGAGAGCTTGAAATGTGGGTTAGCGAATGGCGATCCGTAGTTTCGGACCCTCCCCGCCAACGGGCCGCAGTGGATCGCGTCTTCGCGCTATTGGAAGGAAAAGAAAGAGCGCGAGGCATGATTACAGAGTGGTACAAGGCCAATGAACCATTCAACCGATCAGCAACCGAATCCGTCTCCGTCCAGATTATCGCCGCCAAACAGATCACAGACCGATCATGGGACGTCGAATGGACTGAAACATCGCACCCCAAGCTCGCGAATGCAGAACAGCGAGTGCGAAGATTTCGAGCAACGATTGTCTTGAATGTCGTCCCTCCTGATGACGAAGAAACCGCGATGAAGAATCCCTTGGGGATTTTCATCACTGACGTCAACATCTCGGCCGTAGGAGCCTGAAATGAAGAAATTGATCTTGAGTATGGCCGTTGCGGTGTCGATGACTGCCTTCGGACAGCAGGTTCCACCGCTGGAACCCGTGGGTGATGGCTCCAGCGGCGGTGGTGCGATGACGATTCCGCTGGGCTGGACGCCGCCACCGGTCAAGGTGGCGCCTGCCGGCCGACAGGCAGCGGCACTCACGCATCAGTGGTCTGACGGCGGGGTTGAGCCCCTTCCGGGGGCGGATGGTCGAGTCGTGGTCACCTACGGGTCCGGCATGACCACGCTGCTCTGCTCGCATCTGCGCGTGTGCACGATTGAGCTGCAACCGGGAGAGAAGATCCAAGGAGCCCCGACCCTCGGCGATGCCGTGCGATGGTCAGTGGAAGTTGGAGCGATCGGGAGCGGGCCGAACAGGACTGAAGTCCTGCTGGTGAAGCCCTTGCTGCCACGCGCCAAGGATCTGCGAACGGAAACGACGCTGGTCGTCTTGACGGACCGTCGGATGTACTACATCCGCTTGCAGAGCGATCCGGACCGCTATGTGGCACGACTCGCGTTTCAGTATCCGCCACCGGGCGGCGCTGCCAACTGGGATGAATATCACGCTAAACGTGCGGCAGAAGAAGTGACCGCAGCGAAGGAAGTGCAAGAAGCGAGCAGCCTGGCTGCAACGATTCCGACCGTACCGATTGTCTCCGCAGACTGGAATTACCGGATGCGGGGTGACTCGCGGATCCGTCCCGTGGCCATTGCCAGCGACGGCAAACAGACCTATCTGCGAATGCCGGCAGGCTTGGCCTCGCGTGGTCTGCCCGCGTTGATGATCGAGGGCCAAGTTGCGAACTACCGAGTTCAAGGCGATTGGTGGGTAGTCGATGGCGTCGCTGAATCCGGTGAACTGCTGGTGGGGACAGGCTGGCGGCAACGCCGAGCCGAGTTCTGGAAGGAAGCACTATGAACATGCAAGCCGGACCCGCAGGCTTCTCTCCAACGGCAGCCCGCTCGGGCGTCATGGGTCAAGTGCGTGCCATCTCGCACCGGACTTGGATCGTATTGGCTGTCGCGAGCGGAATTATCCTGTTCTTGATCGTCATGGGTGTCCTGAAGGCCGATCAGACCCGACAGACAGCGGAACTCAGGCCCGAAGCCACACGCACCGAAGCACCCGACGAGGTGCTGTCGATGATCGGCGATGACCTGCCGGAGCCCGAGCCGTCGATGCCGCCGGTTCCACTGGCGGAGCCAGCGCCACCGGCGCCGTCTGGTCCGACATATGAGGAAATGGCCTATGCGCGGATGTATGCGCAGGAGATCGCAGCGACATCACAGCCACTGTCGGGCGGTCAGGCGTTCACGGGGGGTCAGCTCGCATCTTTCGATGCAGGCACGGATCCAGCCGATGACCTCAGCGCACTGGAGCAGCAGCTGCACGCTCAGCTCGGCGTGCTGACACAGCGCATCAGTCACATGAGCGGGTCCGGGGCTGCCGCTGCGCCTGAACTTGCCGGGCTTGGTGCGGGTGCTGGTGCGGGGCAGCCGATGACCAGTGGCGCCGCTGTGGATGCGGGCGGTGCTGTGCGATTCGAACCAGCACCACGCTCACCAGTCATCCATGAGGGCTGGGTCGTTCCCGCACGGCTCGATCAGCTCATCACTTCCGACATTGGAGGCCAAGTCCGCGCGCTCGTCACCGAGGACGTCTATGACTCGGTGACCGGCCGCTTCCTGCTGATCCCGGCCGGCACCCGGGCCGTGGGTGAGTACGGCAACGGGGTCGTCTTCGGCCAGGACCGATTGGCCGTGGTCTGGACCCGACTCATCTTCCCGGACGGATCGTCATTGCACATCACCGATGCACCTGGCACCGATGGGCTCGGCTCCGTCGGCATGCGGGACCGCGTGAACAACCACTGGGGCAAGGTGCTCGGTGCCGCGCTGCTCAGCACAGTTTTCAGCGTTGGCGTGGCGATGGCCAACGACGACGAAGGCAGCGTGCTGGACCGACCCTCGAACTCGGACGTCGCTCGCAGCACGGCGGCGAATGAAGTGGCGCGGGTGGGCTCAGCGATCACCGGCCGGGCGCTGACGATCCCGCCCACCATCGAGGTAAGGCCCGGTTACGCTCTGAGCATCCGAGTGAACCGGGACTGGTACCTGCAACCGTGGCGACGTTCGAGCTAAGTCCATGTTGCAATTGGCCATCAACCCGGTTTTCAGCCCGCCGGTCATCCGTTGGAACCGCGACACCTGGCGTCGCTGGTGCATGTGGAGTCCGATGCGCAAGGCGGTGACCCTCCGTCTGCCCAGTCAACTGCTGGCAGCGCTCCGCAGTCACTCCTCGGGACACGCGATTGGGGAGTTCGTGACGGGGGCGCTGCGCATGGCGGATCTGCGCACCATAGAAGTCCCGAAACTGCCGGACCAAGTTCGCGAAGCGACCTGCATCGTGCTCGAACTCAAGGTGCTTGCAGAGCTCGATGCGACGGCAGCAGATCGAGGGATCTCCCGAAATGCCCTGCTGACCGCTGCCCTCTACGCCACACTGAGCGAGCACGACACCGACATTGTCGAAGGGCTCCTTCGAGCAGCACTCGGCAAGGAGCTTCAATCCGCTCGCAATGACATCGGCCTGTCGGTGCAAGCCCTGGCCGGACTCATCGGGATCACGACAGACGAAGTGGGGCGCATCGAAGAAGGCGCTGGAAGCCCGAGCATCGACACGGTGTGGCGGTGGTGCCGCGCCTGCGAACGAATCCCGTCGGATCTGCTGCGCGAAGCAGAACACCGCGCGAACATCCGAAACTGGGACTGACATGACCGGCCGACAGTGGTTTGGGCTGCTCTGCGGAGCAGCCGCAGCCGTCGTGGCTGCGTCATCCGTTCTGCGCGTGAACATCTCGCCCTCGGTTCCGGAAGGGCTTTACGTCGTCGTTTCCCGCGATGTGAAGCGCGGCGCTTACGTCGAGATGTGCCAGCCCGAGTGGATCCGGAAACTCACCAGCACACGCGAGGAAGAGGGTCGCTGCCCGGACGGCTCGATGACGTCGATCAAGCCGGTAGCAGCCGTTGCCGGTGATGTCGTCGTGACCAGCGCCGAAGGCATCGAGGTCAACGGCGTCCAGATCCCCAACAGCCGAGCCCTTCCCGGCATTCCGCGGGTGGCCGATGGCCGATATGTGGTGGCCAGCGGCGACGTATGGCTCATCTCGCACCATCACCCCGCAAGCATCGACAGCCGCTATTACGGCGGCCAACCGACCGCCATCGTGCTTCGGCAGGTCGCTCCGATCTATACGTGGTGACTCGTGGACCTCGGACCTGACTTCTTCGGGGTCTGCGCGCCCGACGTCGCGCACCAGACCATGATGGCCATTGCACGCGCCGAGAGCGGTGGCAACCCACTCGCCATCGGCATCAACGGCGAAGTTCGTCTCGCCCGCCAGCCCTCGACCGTCGAGGAGGCCGTCGCATGGGCGACCTGGCTGGTGGATCACGGCCACTCCATCGACCTCGGCCTGATGCAGATCAACAGCAAGAACCTCGGCTGGCTGCAATTGGACATCGCCCAGGCGTTTGACGCCTGCGCCAACGCTGCCGCTGGGGCTCGCGTGCTGATCGACGCCTATCAGCGCGCCACGCAAGAACTGCCGCCTGGTCAGGACGCGCTTCGCGCCGCCCTGCGCGCCTACAACACCGGGAAGCTGTGGGAGACCCCCCGCGGCAACCGATATGTCCTCCGCATCGAGGAGCATCTGCCGTGAACTACCGTGTCGAGAAGGCCAACACCGGCGGCGTTGCCTGGCGTCCTGTGCTGGTGCCGATGATCCTGCTGGTCATGGCGATCTGGTCTGTGACCCAGGTATCCGCCGCCCTGCTCGGCTATGCCCCGGCACTCGGACAACCCTGGCTGCGCGTCGGGTCCTTGTCGGTCTATGCCCCATGGGCGTGGATCCCCTGGACGTTGACGTACATGGCGACTCCCGCCGGGCCGGCATTGATGAAAGGCATGGCGGTCGGCGCCCTCGGTGCAGCCCTCGCGATCGGCTGGTTCATCCTGGCGGTCATCGCACACCAGAAGCGAGTCAACGCCGCTCAAGGGCTGCACGGCTCCGCCTCGTTCGCCACCCATGAGGACGTTCGCAACAGCGGCCTCATCAACAACAGCGGCGGCGTCTACGTCGGCGCCTGGAAGCCACCAGGCTCCGAGAGCTACCTCTATCTGCGCGATGACGGTCCAGCGCATGTCCTGGGCTTCGCCCCGACCCGATCCGGCAAAGGCGTCGGACTCGTCATCCCGACGATGCTCAGCTGGCAACACTCCGTAGTCGCCTACGACATCAAGGGCGAACTCTGGAGCCTCACGGCCGGCTACCGCAGCCAGGGCTCAGACGTCTTCTGCTTCGCGCCCACGCAAGTCAGAAGCGCGAAATACAACCCCTTCGCTGCAATCCGCATCGGCACCCCGCGCGAAACCGCCGACATCCAGATCGTCGCCGACATGCTCGTGGATCGAGGCGACAACACCACCGCAGGATCCGATGGCTCCTACTGGGACGAAGCTGCCAAGAGCTTCCTCACCGGCATGATCACCCACTGTTGCTATGTGGCCCACCGGAAGGGGAAGAAGGCCACTTTCCGCGATCTGCTCGAACTGATCGCGGACCCCAACAAGGAACTCAAGGACACCCTGAAAGAACTCCTGACGTACCGACATTCCGACACACCTTGGAAGGACGACGCAGGAAACCAGACGCATACGCATCCAGTGGTCGCACGGCAAGCCCGCGTCATGCATGGCAAGGAAGACAAGGACCGCAGTGGCGTCTTCTCGACCGTCATGGCCTGCCTCCGGCTCTATGACGATCCGCTGCTGACGGAAAACCTCTCCGAATCCTCGTTCGAGATCACGGATCTCGTGAATCAGGATCGACCGATCAGCGTCTATGTCGTCGTGCCGCCATCGGACCGGGATCGCCTGCGACCGATCGTGCGGCTCTTCTTCAGCCAGATCATCGGTCAGCTCACCGAGCGCATGGACTTTCAGGCCGGAACTCAGGTCAAGCGAAAGCAGCGTCTGCTCCTGATGATCGACGAGTTCCCATCGCTCGGAAAGATGCAGGTTCTCGAATCGGCTCTCGCCTACATGGCAGGCTACGGCTTGAAAGCCTACCTGATCGCCCAGGACTTGACCCAGATCAAGGGCGCCTACTCCGAGCACGAAGCCGTCGTCGCCAACTGCCATATTCGGGTGGCCTTCGCCCCGAATACCGTGGACACGGCAGAACTGCTCTCGACCATGACCGGCGTGACCACCGTCATCCATGAGACCGCCACATATTCCGGAAGCCGCTTCGCCACAGTTGCAAATCAACGCTCCGCCACGGTCCAGTTCGTCGAACGACCATTGATGACACCCGACGAGGTGATGCGTCTTCGACTATCCAAGAAAGGTATCCCAGGTCAACAGCTGGTCTTCATCGCCGGCGAGAAGCCAATTCTCTGTGAAACGATCCTCTACTATATCGACCCAACCTTTGTAAGTCGCTCCACCCTTTCACCGCCCAAGACCACCCCATGAGTCACTTCTGCGAGATTCGGGGCACCGGCAACACCGGAACAGACCCCACCATGCGCACCCTGTCATCAGGTACTGCCGTGGTGAACTTACGGCTATGCGTCCATCGTCGATGGCGGGATGCAAGCGACTGGCGTCAGTCGCAGACATGGTTGAACCTTGTCTTCACCAACCATCTGGCTGACGAAGCGATCAGTATCGCGAAGGGCACGGAAATCTACTTCGAGGGATATGCCTCTGATCGAGACGTTGACGAACGGCGAAGCGTCTTCGAGGTGCAGGTCAAGCGATGGCATCGGCTCGGCGAAAGCAAGTCCTCTGTCGAAGACGATTTTTACTTCTAATTTCTAGATAAAAATCGGAGACGCCCGAATTCGAATGGCGCCAACTGCGACTCATGCAAATCAGTCACTTGTAGGACTCTGGCAGGCGGCTTGGCGCTTTCTTCAGACTCCCCTAAGGAGATTTGCCAGATTGAGTGGCACACTCAAATCCACTTCTGAAAACGCACTGCGAATCCCCGCTTTTAATTGGATGCAATCTAAGTGGCGGCAAAAAGTAATCCTTTATGCCAGTGACCGCCACATCATTCTGCAAGACAATAAAATACGCACCCGTTTTGAAAACGCTGCCGGCTTCACAGACACCCCCGGACAAGTAGAAGACCTGCTGGCCGTACGTGAAAGTCTGCATGACTGCATCTGTTGGAACGTACGCAATCCCAAATGCGCCACCGCGAAACACGAAACCAGGAATCACGTCGCCCGCAGACCAAAATGGACCAACTGTGCAAGAAGCGTCAGTGTAATGGCCTGATGTTGTAAAATAACCATCGATCTCGCCATTTAAATCCACCCGCGCCGTATACCCTTGCAATGAAACAACCGAGAGGCCGCGCACATTAATAATCAATGCACGCAGCTGCGTGGGACCATCGGCATCATGAAGATCAAGGAGTTGGGCAGTTGAGGCATCTGCTGACACGCCGAGCAACAGCGCAGCAAAACAGATCATTTCACCGGCCCATCGATGCAGCTTGTGGAAGCAACTCATTAACTTCGCCTCAGTCACGGGAAACTGATGCCTGACACCGACGCATTGGGGCGGCTCGGCAGGAGTATCGGTGAGTTAAACAGCATTTGGGCCATCATGCAACGTCTTCTTGCGGCTTCGTGGATCAACTGCCAGACGTGCTGACCGAACGTGGCAACCGAGGCCGATGCATTCACCCAAGATTCTAAGCAGCCGCCTGTGTGACTCGGCGCTTCAACAGGCGATCTCCGCGTCCTTGTCCTTGCGAACCTGCATCAGTTCGCCTCGAAGCGCATCAATCATCCGGTTGCGCTCATCGGCGACGGCTACCGCGCGGTCAGCTCGGACGCGCATCGTCGATTCGGCCGTCTCCAGGCGCTCGACCAGCCCGGCCACCTCTTTCGACGCATCGAGCTCCTTGCTGAGCTGATCGGCAAACGCGGCAGCTTCGACCCGCTCGGCCTCCATCTGCTGACGGGCTTCCTCGATGGTGGTGCGGGCAACTTTCAGTCGGGCATCGGCCACTCGGCATGGCTTCTGAGATGGAACTGTAGCTGTAGCTGCCGCCGCCCAGCTTCTTGCGGATGGCGGCCAACGTGGGCCGGTCGCCTTCGACGTCGAGCTGATCGGCGGCGGTCCAGATCGCTTCGCGTGTGATGGCCATTCCGTCTCCTGTAGGATGTAGGATGTAGATTGTTGTATGTAGTGCGCTATAAATTACATATAATTAGCGAAACTGCGGCAAGCCAACTCGGGCATCAATTGCCCGCAACATCTCCGCTGCACCCAACGTGATACTTGGCTGAAAGTGTAGCGCCGTCCCACAGTGTCGAACCTCAAGGGTAGTCCCGTTCGCGAATCTTCGGAGCAGGTCAAGCGGGATGACCCAGCTCACCGACTCGATGACACCCTGACGCATCGGCTGCACATCCGAATCACCCGTACTCGGAAACGCGATCGGCACCCCATCAATTCGACCTTCGCTGCTGCAAACCCCTTGAAACTGGGTTGAAGACCGCCGATGGGTATAGGTCATCACCACCGATTCAGTGCCAACGGGATGCCTCAGCGAAGTGATGGGTGAGCCTGTCGGCACGTTCGGGCTATAAGACAGCACAGTATTCTGCTCGACAGGATCGTAGTGTTCAGTGATCAACAGGCTGGCGCCCTCTTGTCCAGCAAGAGACGGCGCAATCAGGACCAGAATCAAGGAGAAAAACGCTTTCATGGCTCAATTCTCCAAGGCTTACCTGCCACGATCCTGCCCCCCCTGCGTCTGCAACGCAGCATCCCAAGTCTTTCTATGAGTCCGGGGAAGCGAATGAATCACATCCGAACTTCGCAACAGCTCACCACGCGCGTCAATCACGCACCCCAGGCTTTCTGACGGCAACTCCCCAAAATGAACATGGATTGCGGCTCTGCTCTCCAGCAGCGTCAGGCCCTGTCCAATTGCAATCACCCGACTCTGCTCTGGCAACAATCCACCCACAACGACCGGCATCCGCGGATCTGAGAGATAGGCCCGGCTGGCCCGAATCATCCGTTGCCGATCCGATGCTTCAGCAACTGCCTGAACTGCCGCCTTGGCGTTCCCGTCCACGACCAGCCCTGCTCCCGCAAGGAAGGCCAGACGCGCCTGTCGATACTCCGACGAAACCCTGCCTCCAGAAACCAAAGCATCATCCAGCCGGTTCCAACGCCATTGTGTCGCACGAACCAGATCGGACTTCTCCATGTCCGCACGAGTCCGATACCCAAGCTGCCGCGTTGCCGCATGTTGAGCGAAACCTCGAAGCTCCTTCTTGACGACGGACTTCGGCAACCGAATCTCCTGACCCTGCAAATCCACACCGCGCATCAAGACGTGGGTATGCGGGTGCGCAGTGTCGAAATGCGATGCCGCCATCCACTCGAACTCGCGCTGAAGTCGATCCGACAACTGAGCCATCGTCTCTCGCGTCAGGCGCTCAAGATCGAGTCGATTGCCGAACTCTGGTGAGAGGATCAACTTGAAAACCCGCGGATCCCCAGCGGCCTGCCACTCCGCCATCTTCTGTTCCAGGTTCGGGTCATCCGCCGAACCAAACGGGCGCCCTTCGCCGAGCGCCTTACCACGAGACAGATAGCGCCCGTGTGCCTTCCACTGCCCTGGCTTACTGTTCTGCGTATAGGAGACGCGCACCGCGACACGCTGTAGATGTGCTCTCCCCGCATCTCTTTCAGGCTTCGGGGACCGCTTTCCTTGCGAAAGCACCCGTCGAACCACCCCGACGACCCCACCGGCAGCGCAGACACTTGGCTTGGGACGATCATGGTGCTTCTTGACCTTCGGCGTGCTCAACTTCAACGCACGATCCGCCAGCTCCATCAATGACCGTCCGGTCAAATGGAACTCTGCCTCAATGTCGATACCTGCGGCACCACTAGCCACTGATCTTCCTCGCGATCCGCTTGGTCAATTCGGCATAGTCTGCTTGAGCACGAGCCTTGGCACCAAGATCATCCTCGGGGGGCGGCACCGTGCGATACAGCAGCACCTTCAAGGTTGCCTCCATGACGGCCGACGTGATGCGGGTATTCTCGGCGGTCGCATCGGCATCACTCCGAATCTGAGCCAGCGTTGTCTGCAACGCCTCGAAGGCATCGAGGATTCGGACCAAGGTCAACCCAACCGCCTCGGACTCTGATCGCCCACCGAGGTAATCGAGCAGCGCGATACGGACCAGCGCGGATCGCGAGACGTTGCGCTCTGCACAGAGCTTGTCCAGCACATCTACCGTGGCCTGATCGAGACGAACACCCACATGCGGCATACAAGATTCCGTTCAACAATCGTTGAACGCCAATGCTATTTTGTTGAACGCTGAAACGCAAGTCAGAACAAGCACTTAGGCCCGAAAACTTTAGCAACCGTGCACGGTTGCTTTATGTTCCATTACGATAACGAACGCTTCTCGAACAGATCGCGTACACCACAGTTACGACGCAGTTACGCAACGTCCCGGAACGTTACGGAACACAAGACCACGCGTTACGGAACGTGACGTAACAGTTAACGCGAGTGTGCCGGCACTGTTACGCTGCATTACAGAAAGCACCACCCTGTTACGATTGTCGACACCATCACTTCCCGACCAAGCGCATGGCATTGAAGCTCCCGCCGACCCCCGGACGAAGGATCTCCGAACTGCGTCTGCAACTTGAAGAACGCCTGAGTGAGATCATTGAAGCACGCAACAAGGGATACACTTCTGATCAAATTGCCGAAGCGCTGGGTGCAGACGGCATCGACGTGTCTGGCATGAAGCTCAGGGCGTATCTCGCGCGAATCAGCAAGCGAAACGCGAAAGCGCCAACAGCAACCCAAGCAGCACCCGCAACAGAAAAGCCACGCACGTTTTCATTGAAGAAGGGACCTGTTTCGTGAAGGGAGTTCATTTTGTCCTGCAAGCCAAGGGCGGCGTTGGGAAGAGCTTTGTAGCCTCCCTGATTGCTCAATCTCTTGACTCGAAATCGAACTTTGACCTGGATCAATCCAATCAGACATTCGCCGCCTATGAATCACTTGGCGCCGAATATGTCGAGGCACTCGATGAGAACGCATTCATTGTAGATGCGAAGCGATTTGATGCGCTTGTTGCACAACTCACCGAAACTGAACTTGCCGTCATCGACACTGGCGCGAATTCGTTCGGACCGTTGATGGCCTATTTGGTCGAGAACGGCGTCTTTGAACTGCTTTCCGAGACCGGGCAACAGGTCTGGATTCACACCATTGTTGCAGGTGGGGCCGAACTTGAGGACACTACCAACGGCTTTCAGTCCATTGCAGCGCACGCACCGAATCTGGTGCTCTGGCTGAACGAACACTTCGGCCCCACGGAAATCAACGGAAAGCCCTTCCATGAATCGCGCGCCTACAAATCGGCGAGCAGTTCCCTGCGGGGCACCATCACCCTACCAAAGCTCAACGCCCAAACCATTGGAGATGATCTTCGGAAGCTGGTTAGAATGAAGAAGACATTTGCCGAGGCCAAAACCTCGCCAGACTTCACGATGATGGAGAAGCACAGACTCAGCCGCTTCTTCAAGTCCATCGACGAGCAACTGAAGAAAATTGAAGCGTGAACAAACGAGAGATCAAGGGCTTTATCGCACAGCACGCAGGAATTGTGGTGGATGAAGATGACCCGATCTTTGCAGTCGTCGCAGTGCAACTCAAGATTCAGGAAGACTATGAAGCGAGGCTCCAGAAAATTGAGGCGGACTTGCGGCGGGAGAATCCCAGTGAAATCCTGAAAGACACCTTGCGGCAACACACATCCCAGATCCAGGCAATATTCACCAACGGCGTCAATTGGACATCAGACCCGCAAACCCGCTGGACATGGATTTTCGGTTCACTGTTCTGCGCTGTGCTGCTCTTCGGTCTGGGCTTCATCATTGGAGCCATGCGGTAAGCTCAACTGCTGGGATGGGCGCTTCGCGCCCACCCTCCCTCGGGCTGGCATACCAGCCCTACTCGGGCCGCCCGCGCGGTCCAGATCAGCAGTCGAGCCTGTAGCTCGTGGCAGCGTGTCAGTTGGCAATTGGCTTTCGAGGTAAGAAATGTCCCGCATCAGCGATCAACAAGTCACAGCCCTCGTGATCATCGGCGCAATCGCGCTATTTTTCTTCGTTTTCATCCTCGGAATATACGGCGGGATCAGGTATCTGGGCGCCTTCGGGGATCTAACGAGCAACCCACCGACAGATCATAGTATTGACGCAACACGCAGATCTGAAGACAATTAATCACCCAGCAAATCGGAGTCAACATGGACCCCAAGCTCAAACGTCTGTTAGACCAGGTCGGCGGCGAATTGCTGCCACCTGAATTTGCGAACGAAGTTCCTGCTGAAGAAACGATCGTGAATGTTGGCGCTTCGATCCTGCAAATCTACAAGGCTCCTTCCCAGCAGTGGGCAGGCGTGATGATTATCAATGGTTCGGAAGTTGGAAGAATTGCGGAGTGCCAGACCGAAAGAGAAGTGGAAGACACGGCACGCGAACAGGGTTTCATCCCGGATCTGATTGAGAAGCACGATGAATGACCGTAAGGAACTTGTCGAGGCGCTCGCGAAGGAACTCGAAGGCGGCAAGCTACCTTGGGACAAGGGCTTCCGAGGAATCAGGGACAGCAATGCGGTCAGCGGAAAACCGTATTCCGGCGGAAATATCATTCGCCTGCTCGCTTCTGCACAGAAGAATGGCTTCGAGGATCCACGCTGGTGCACGTTCAAGCAAGCGCAGGAGCAGGGCTGGAACGTCAAGAAGGGCTCGAAAGGAACCCGAATCGAATTCTGGTCCAAAGTAGAAGACAAGGACGAAAGAGACCAGGATTCGCCTAACAAGTCAGAAAAGGCAGATAAGCCTGAGAGAATGTTTTGCAGGTTGTTTTATGTCTTCAATGGTTCTCAAATTGAAGGCATTCCGCCACTCCCAGCAATCGTCGTGCCAGAACCTGGCGAACTCACCAAGCTCGCAGAACGAGCAGCGAAGGGCATGGGCGTTGAAATCGAGAACAGGCGAGCGGGCGACCTGGACTCCCCGTTCTACGCGCCCAAAGCAGACAAGATCGTCATGCCGCTCCGTGAGCAGTTCACGCAGGCGGGCGTCTATGAGGCAGTATTACTGCACGAACTTGGTCACGCCACCGGCCACCAGTCGCGGCTCGACCGAGAAAGCCTGAAGCTCTATGGCACCAGCATCGAGACGCGAGCACGCGAGGAGCTAGTCGCTGAGCTGGCAAGCGTCTTTGCGAGGCATGACTTTGGTGTCCCTGTGGATCCGCGTGGACATTCGACCGCGTATCTCCAGTCGTGGGCTTCAGTGATTCGCGAGGATCCGAATGCACTCTTTGTTGCTGCTCGGCAAGCAGATCAGGCGGTCGGGATGATTAAGGAGCACGGGCGGGAGGTTGGTATCGAGATACCGAAGGAGCGCACCATAGATCGCGGGAGGGGCAGGTGATGCATGCGCTTCGACTTGCCAGTCTGCGGGTTGGCGGCTATCGTCGGTACCTTATCGGCATGAAAACAGGAAACGCAGTGAGGACTCTCAAATCAATCACTTTGCTTGCAGCATTCTTTGCCTCCACATCTTTATTTTCCGCCCCTATGGTTATTGACGCAACAGGAACTCCTATTGGTGCTTTTATGGGAAGAACATTTAGCGCGATGCTAGTGCTTTCGCCGAAGAACTTCATGTTTGAAGTTTCGGTCTACAGAGAGAACCCAATAATGAGCTCCGTGAACACCGCAGATGCACTTTCTGTTGGAGGCATCCTATTCGAAAGCACTGATTGCAGTGGCCCAATGTATGCTGTAGTTGGAAATCCGCAAGCGTGGCCGAACTTTATACCAGAAGTTTGGACGTCAATGGGTTACGTGGGATCATATTTTGACTCAGTGAATCCAGGACAATACTGGATGGCCAGAAAGGGCCAAAGTGCGACATTAAGAGTTTTGCGAAGCGCACTAATTGAGCCCGGAAATTGTTCTCCCACAAACAACTCGCAGCCCAGCCATTCAATTCGCATTGAGCCAAACGACGAGCTTGTAAGCGGAGTTAGAGGCAATATCGCTGCTCCGTTCTCGATTGAATTCAGAGCGGCATCTGAACTGCTTTGGGATGGTTTTGAAAACACCAAGAAATCTGACAAATCCCGTCACTGAGCCAATCGCTCAGCGACCTGCAACCAAGATTAGATAATCCTCAGAGACGCGCGGAGTTTACATGAGTATCGAGCTCGAAAGTTTGGACCTGAATGAACTGCGGGCGCTGGCCGCTCGGGCGCAGAAACTGGCGGAAGCCAAGCTGCGTAATCGCGCTGACGATGTACGCCGCAAGCTGATCAGTATCGCCAAGGAAGAAGGCTTCGACGCCTATGCGTTGTTCGGCACCGAGGACGCTCCGAAGAAAGTTCGTCGGCCAGCGAAGCAGAAGTACCGGAACCCGGACGATCACGCACAGACCTGGACTGGTCGCGGTAAGAACCCGAATTGGGTCAAGGCTGCATTGGCGCGTGGGCTGACCTTGCAGGATCTGCTCATCCCAGAGTAATCGTCTTAAACGATTGGTCGCCAGAGCAGGACGGTTGCCGGACCTTCTTGCACCCAATCTGGCGGCCAATCGCCCATCAATGCAATGTTCTTTAGATATTAAAAGAATATCTAAAAAGACTGAAATAAGTTGCCTGTTAAGCGGCAAGGCCGCGGTCCTGAAGTCAAACGAGACCCATGGACTCAATGGCCCAGCCAACGGATACGGTCGCAAAGTGACTTGCCGGCAGCCTAGGCGAGGAATAGGCTTGCATCGTCTGGTCGTTGGCAGGCTCACGGGTCGCAAAGGAGTAATTACATGAGATCTTTGATAGTTGGCTCAATTGTCTTGTTGGCATCACTCACCAGCACTAGCTTCGCCGCAGATATTCCAGATACTCATGGAAATCGATTGGCTGCGGCACGCAGTTATCTTGAAGTCGTGTCAATGATGGACATGATGCGAGATGTGATTGCCGAGAGCGCGAAAAACTTACCAGAGAATATCAGGCCGTCTTACATCCAGTACATGACAAAGGCCGTCCGGGTCGATGTATTAGAGAGCACAGCGCTTGCAAGCATGGCACAGCATTTCACGGTAAGAGAGTTGAAAGCCCTAACTGCCTTCTACGGATCACCAGAGGGGCGCTCCGCAATGAAAAAATTTGGTTCCTACATGGCAGACGTAATGCCTGTAATCCAGCAGGAGATGCTTCGTGCTCAGCAACAGCTTGAGAGACAGCAGAAGCCTTGAATCTCTGCCTCTTTGTCCTTGCGGACCTGGGCCAGCCATGCATTAATAGTCAATCTTCCGTGCCCGATCAATGCACATATACACCATATAGAAATCGAAAGATAATTCAAATCTTGACGACGCAGATTTATCTGCTACTGCTGCTTCGTTATGATCTCCGGCGGAACGAAATCTCTCAGCCGCTGACCATGCTGATATGGCCTGCTGTCCCCATTCATAGGCCAAATTTCTATATTTCATTCTCTCAAACCACAATGAAACCCCAGAGGCTTGCGACATCTCGTCACGCACAAAGTAATTTTTCGTTTGCGAACAATATTCCAGAACTTCAATGCCACGCTCTTCTCTCACTTGGTGATATTGACCTTCAATGGTGGAAAATTTTTCCGAGATATAAATTTCATATCCAAGAAGCGACGCTGAAGAAACAAAAACAAATAAAGCAAAAATCATAATCCATCTAGCAAACATATTATTTTCATTTCCCAAGTCCCGATCTCCTTGACGCTTACTCGCGAGTTGGCTTGGCGAGCCGACCAGATTTGAGCCTACTCCCCAATGTTTCCGCCGGCAAGCCGTAGGCGTCCTGTACATGCAACAGCACTTCTATGCTGGGAACAGTGCCAACGAGCTGCGACATCCTGTGTCGCAGCTTCAAGACGCAGCCGGGTCTGTTGAACATGACGTCACCTGGCGTCGATGAGTCGTCAGGGCGGCTGCTGGGACAACGCCTGCAGCGAGTTCCCTGACCAGGGCAGGACCGATTGCCGGACCTTCCTGCAAGCGATTTAGACGCCAAACAAGGTTGTTTGGATATTTTTTGGATATTAAAAGCGCAGCGCTAGACCTCACTCAGAAGCCCTCTGTCAACATCTGCAAGCACGCCGCCTACCGGTCGCGAAGCATCGAGACATCTGTAGCGACCCATCACTTGAAGAAGTCGCCTTCAAGTGCCCGGAAGATCGCCAAGTTGATGACAGCCGCTCGTGCTTGCCCCGTGCGCTCAGCAATCTCATCGACCTTGCGCAGCAGATCCGGAGCGATGGTCAGGCTGATCTGCCGCTTGTGGCCTTTCGGGATGCCCTTCTCGTAGATGCCCTGGCTTGATGGCTCGGCCGGCCGAGCATCGGGCGCGCCTCCGACAAAGGCATCGACGGCAGCGGGAGCTGCAACGGCAGGAACAGACTTCGGCTTACGTTGGATTGCCATCTTCGTGAACCTCGTTAGGATGTTCTTTGGACGTTAAAAAGATATTCCGTCAACCTGCTCAGCTCGACGACAGCCTTGGGGTCTCGCGGGGAGAGTTCGGCGACGGATAGCCCTGCTCCGCCGGCGTTGCTGAAGGCCTTGCGGCGACGCACGGGCGCATCCAAGTACTCGAACTGCGGCACCTCTGCGACGGCTGCCGCTGCCTCGGCGTTGTCGGCCGACTGCTCACCGGGATCCGCAAGGTTCATCACTGCGATGGCGCGAAGACCATCACGCACGCTCCGCGCTTCTTCGACCAGGGCCGCCATGTCATCCAGCGCCCACACGTCGTACGACCTGGGCGCGAACGGGACGACCAGAACATCGGACAGGATCAGGGCGGCTCGAAGGGCGGTCGAGTCGCGTCCTCCTACATCAATGATGATGTCGTCCCACTTCTGGCGCTGCTGCTGGACTTGCGCACGCATGGCCGGGCCGTCCGGGTACTGCGCGCAGGCGATGCCAGGGGAACGACCAGCCTCGTTGCGAGCAGCGATGGCAGCAGCAGCCGTGCCCTGACGGTCTCCGTCGATCAACCAGACATCGCGCCCGGCCAGAGCACGAGAGATGGCGAGCTGGACGGCCAAGGTGGTCTTCCCGACGCCGCCCTTCGTGTTCCCAATCGTTACGATCACAAGCATCCTCTTGCAGGTACCAAAGAAATGACTTTAATGTTAAAAGAACATCCTTACAAGTGGCATCTTCATGGCGCAGAGGGGAGTGGATTGGACGTGTCGACGAAGACGATGGAGGCCCTGCGGCGTGTGGAGCCGATCAGTGGGCGACCGATCCGGCTGCTGGAGGACGCCTCGCTGCCGGTGATCGCCGCGCTGTCGATCGCGCGCGATGGGGCAACGGAGCATGTGCTTCGCTACCGCCCCCGCAGCGGACCGCTCGACTACTTCGTGCTCTACCAGGTCGGCTTCCTCGACCGCCTGTTCCGCTCCCCGGCGGCGGCGCGTATGGACCTGATGCCGACCGGCAGCGCTGCGCAGAACATCGCCGCACTTGCGACGTCCGGTGTCGCACCCGACATCCGAAGATGTCCGCCATGCCTACCGCTTCGCGGCCACGGTCGCCGACTGGGCGCTGGTGACCTTGCGCTCGCACCCGACGGGCATGCGCATCGACCAGTGGATCCACGACGACTTCCCCGAGCTGCGCGAGCACCAGCAGCGCGGGATGACGGACATGCAGCAGATGAACACCGGGGCCATCACCCACCGCATGGGGGCGCTGCGGATTCCGTCCTCGCTGCTGGGCCTCAACAGCGCGTATGCCCTGTTCGCGGACCGGCTGTTCGGGCAGGAGAACTTCGCCATTCCCTACGAAGCGGCAGGGGCACTGGAGTACGGCGCCGAGCTGCTGGCGCTGTGGGATCAGGGCACCGCCGATCCGGAGGGCGACGCGTCGATGATCGACCGCTGGGCGGAAGCCCTGGGAATGCGGTCGTGGTACCGCTGGGCTCCGCATCGTCCATGAGGCAGGAATGACACCCTTTACCTTCAAGATTCTGGTCAGCCAGTTCGACACCAACCTGCTGCCGCCGAACGCGCGGAAGATCGGCAGCCGGGAGTTCGAGATGGCGGTGGTGGCCTTCCTCGGCAAGAAGTACGCCGACCGGGGCCAGACGGCCATCGTCACCTTCGAGGGTCCGGAGATCTCCGTGACCGCCTTCGGTCAGGGCACCAACCTGATGACACGAACTCCCGCATCGTTAGCCCGATTTGGAACTGCGCTCGATTCATCGCCATAACCCTACCGAAACCCGAGACCCGCCAACCACCATGTCACCCGACAACACTACGCTTTCGCGCGAATAAGGTTTATCTTTACAAATTTTCCCCAATTTGAAAGACTGTGGAGGTGCTTGGCTAGTTTTTTTCCAATATCTGTATCTCCCCGGACATGCAAAATACAATTTCTGCCTTCATCAAATAATTCGACGCCAATTTGCATGTCTATATTTGTGTCATGTTGGACGCCATTGAATGGATTGCTTGGCGAAGCGAGATATGCACCTGCCGAAACAAAAATAATATTACGCCGATTCCATTCGCCATGATAAATTTTCCAGGCTGAATTTTTTTCTCTACGATAAATACTCGGAGCGATTTCAAACAATGACTCTGTATAAAGCGAAAGCCGAGGACCAATATTGCAGTCTAAGGCTGATGCGTTTTCCTTTGATTCAATGCATAAACATATTGTCTCATTGTTTTCTAAAAATACCGCAAAGACGTGATCTGGGCGCTTGGCGCCATCTGCAGAAACACGAGGCAACGTAAGCCAACGGTATTCTTGTCCCGCGCTTTCCCATCGAAATGAGATCCCGGACCAGTCTCCACCTGGAGGATTACACATTCCCTCAAAAACGACATTAGAACCAAGCGAGGCAAATGCAACATGCAACGCAGTATCAACGTCCTGTTCGCCAAACCGTTTAACCTTAGCTTCTACATACAGTGGAATATTTTTGCTTCTAAATGCCTCTGCCCAAGATTTTCTCAAATACCCACGCGGTGTGCTAGTTGATTTAGTCGTGCTATCCACAATTATAGCATCACTCACGGCCAAAACTGATTCCCATAATCCGTTTCGTTCTGCAAGTGATACTGGTTTTTTTGACAACTCGTCCCAGTGTATTGATGGGGCTGGCCCGTAAACAAATGTCATCAGGTCACAGTTATCACCAATAAGCATCCGCGCGAGCGGTGGTAGGCCACGATCTGGTCGGGCATCATCTCCACGCGGCTTGAATCCCATTACCCATGCAATTGCAAGATGGCGCTCGGTATTTCCCAACCAGTCTTCAAACTCCTTACTCAAATCTGGGTACAATTTTTTTGCACTAGAACAAAAATCTAATCGCGATTCTTTTGAAACGATCGAAAGCGGAAGTGATATTGAAGTAATTCCAAAGCTTTTAACAGCACCAAGGGCCATGAACATCTTGGCTTTATTTGTAAGAGCTTCAATGTATGCTGTTTTTTTCCAGTTCAAAGGAGCTTCGCGAAGCAGAAAATCAGGCAAATCCTCCCCGTTTATAAGTGATTCGTGTGCATTTTCCCATTGAACAGCACTAAGCCCGTCTTTACGTTTTTTTGACGATGCAAGAAGCATAACAAGAGATAGGCACTTTTCAGAAAGACTGGATGAAGATCTTTGGGGGCTTTCATCATTTATCAAGCATTTAATAATTTCAAGGAAATCTGCCTTTCCGAAAACCCGACTAAATTTTTTTATTGTATCATTAGTGGCGCCAGGATTAGCTTCATATACTGGAAGACATATTGATCCATGATACTTTGTCATCGCAATAAAACTAAATGGGATCGCGGGATTTGGCATCCTCTCTGCCTTACGATCACGATCAGCAGTTAGCTCGAAACCACCAAGTTCAGCAACGTAGAAGTATGGTACTTTTGCATGAGCAAAGGAAAATGCCCTTCCTTGGCGTTGCCATGCTTGATTACCCGCGGGCAGCGCGCCACAAAATTCTATCGCCGCAACAGCTTTCTCTTCTCCTTTTTCAATTCTTGTGACTATAGCATCGGCTGCCTCACGTAGTCGCCCACCGGATCTTTGTATGAAAGCAAGAATGTCTTGATTCCATCGACGCTCACCATAGCCTGGAAGGAATTGAAAATTAAATTCTCGATTTTCAAGAATTACGGTATAAGATGGGCAAGTAACTGATAAATTGGGACCTTTGACCTCAACTATCAAATCTCCCAGTCCGCTAATTATGTATTCAAACGCTCTTTTGCATTCAACAATGTTGTCGCCGTGTATGTGGAAATTCGAGTTCATGACCCTTCCTGATCGAACAGTTTCAATCAGCAGAGTTTAGCACTTTTATATTCCACGCCAGCTTTCTCGAGATTATTTTTTTTAATATTAAAAGAAACGTAATTTCAGTTCGTAACACGATCCATATCGGTGCTATCTATCCAGCGACCGTTGGTGTAACCATCCGTTTTATTACGATTAAAACAATATTAATTCAATATTGAAGAAAATTATTTTCATATTGGAATAATATTCTTTACACCTTCTTGAGGCGATCTGGCTGCGGGAACGCTCAGAGGTTGGGCTGTCGACGAAGACTAGGTACCCCCGGCGCCCCGCGGTCCTGATGGACGGTCAGCGTCTGTGGCTCGACGCCATACAGATGCCGGGCTAGTCCGCCGTTCTCCTTGCTCGACACCATCCAGCCGACCACGTAGCGGCTGTAGAGGTCGAGGATCAGGTAGAGGAACAGGAACACGCCGGATTCCGGAGTCGATAGCCGGGTGATGTCCCAGGTCCAGACCTGATTCGGCCGCTCGGCGGTCAGCCGCGGTACCGCGTGCTTTTGCGGCGCTGGGCGCGGCGTTCCAATGTCTCACCGGCGCAGCAGCCGATCAAAGTGGAGACCGGCGAGGCCCAGTTCGATATGGCCCATCCGCTCGTGCCGCACCTTGGCGAGGCCAGCACCTGGCCTTCGCTCATCAGCGTGGCGTAGATCTGGCGCGGCGATTGCGCACTTGTTTGCGCTGCTTCCGACGGTCCGGATAGAGCACGGCACGCGAGCCGCCCAGCGCGTCGCAGGCGGCTCAGCGGAGAGCGGTCGTTCGGCGATCAGCTTCAGGACGAGGTCTCGTCGCTCGCGTCGGACGCGTCCAGGGACAAGATCTTCCAGGCTTCGGCCAACTCCGAGCGCTTGCAGAGCTTGGCCAGTTCGCGGGTCAGTTGTCCGAACCTCGCGGGGATCCTTGGGCTTCTGGCCTGGCGGAAGGTGTCAACGCGCTCCGAACAGCGTGCTGGATCAATTCAACTTTCGGTCGCCTCCTTCAATCCGTTCTGAGCACCCCCGGACGCCAGCTCGGCCAGCAGCGTCTCCGCCGACTGCGGCGCCGCGTCCAGCGGGTTGATCGTGACCTTGCGGGGCGGTCGGTGCGCTTTCGGCGGCTTCGCGTAGCGCTCCGGATGCGCGGCGTGGTGCGTATCCAGCGCCTTCTGTCGGGTCGCGTGCACCGCATCGACCCGGCCCTGAAACACGTCCGCCGGTCTGTACATCGCCAGTCCCTGATGCGGACGCTCGTGGTAGGTCCGGATGAATTCGCCGATCCACGCTCGGGCCTCGTCGGCACTGGCGAACCGTCCGGGATAGTCGGGCCGGTACTTCAGCGTCTTGAAGTGCGCTTCGCTGTAAGCGTTGTCATTGCTGACCCGCGGTCGCGAATAGCTCAGGTCCACGCCGGTGGCGTCCAGAAAGTCCCGGTAGGTCTCGGCCACCATCGGCGCCCCGCGGTCCTGATGGACGGTCAGCGTCTGCGGCTCGACGCCATGGGCCGTCAGCGTTTCCTGGAACAGATGCCGCGCCAACCCGCCGTTCTCCTTGGTCGACACCATCCAGCCGACCACGTAGCGGCTGTAGAGGTCCAGGATCAGGTAGAGGAACAGGAACACGCCAGACTCCGGGGTCGGCAGCCGGGTGATGTCCCAGGTCCAGACCTGATTCGGCCGCTCGGCGGTCAAGCGCGGCACCGCGTGCTTCTGCGGCGGACGCTGGGCGCGGCGTTCCGGCGTCTCTCCAGCAGCGCGCAGCAGCCGATACAGCGTGGAGACCGAGGCCAGCACCAGGCCCTCGCTCATCAGCGTGGCGTGGATCTGGCGGGGCGCCTGATCACAGAAGCGCGGCTCGTGCATCAGTGCCAGCACCTGTTCGCGCTCGACCGCACCGAGATCACGGCGCCGGCCGCGACGTCGATTGCGCACCTGCTTGCGCTGCTTCCGGGGGTCCGGATAGAGCACGGCACGCGAGACGCCCAGCGCATCGCAGGCCCGAGCCTGCGGGACGAAGGGCGGGCGTTCGGCGATGAGCTTCAAGACCAGGTCCCGTCGCTCGGATCGGACGCGTCCAGGGACAAGCATGTACTCCGCTAGACTCACAACTTCGCCTGCTGAATTTTCGCGATAATCAGAAAAATAAAAATCAAAAATTAAGGTAAAGGCTCTCTGTAACCACCTCAATTGGTCCATTAAGCACCTTCGAAACGGCGCTATATCCACTATGGAGAAGCTCCTTCCGCCTATATATTCCCTTCGGAAGATTGTGACCGTAACTTTTCTCTCCTCTTAATCCATCAAAAGATAAAGCCCATTTCACGCCTCTTGTGCTTAGATTTTCAAGGTAACCATAAAATCTATCGATATCCAAATCTCCAATGTATCTTTGTTTGTTTCCAGCATACGGCGGGTCAAGATAAACGAAGTCACCATTTTCGGCGTCATATGTTGTTTCTTTATAATCACCGGTCCTAAAATCTACATATTTTATTTTTTCACACCAATCCGTCACAATTTTTTCGAATCTTTCAGGCAACATCCCTTTTCTTGATAAATGAAAAGAGTTATTAAATTTTCCACTTTTGCTAAATCTAACTATACCATTAACACATGTTCTCATAAGAAAGTTTAGGTCTTCAGGCCTATATTCCTCATTAAATCTATTTCTTACTATGTAAAAGTAGTCCGGGAAGTTATTCTGCAAATCTTTCCATTGATTTCTATAATCAAATACTAGATAATCAGGATTATCTCTAACCAACTTCCAAAAATCAATAAGCGGTGCGTATATGTCCGCTCCAACGGAGCCAGACTTTCCAATTACATAGAGAAGGGCAGCGCTGCCAAGAAATGGTTCATAGTACCTGTTGTGGGTAGGCACGAATGCAGCAATTCGCGTCGCTTGGCTTCTTTTACTTCCAGTCCACTTTAAAATTGATGGAACTTCACCATGAGCCCCATGGCGTTCTTTATTTTTCATTCTTCACCTCTTGAGTCTCTCTCGAGCAATTTCTGCGTATGATTCGTTAGTCTCGAATCCTATGAAGTGCAATCCTTCCTCCTGCGCTGCAACACATTCACTGCCTGAGCCAACAAAAGGAACTAAGCATACATCCCCTGGACTAGCAGACAGCTGGATAAATCTCCTAGCGAGACGAACTGGTTTTTGTGCAGGATGTTTGCCGTATGCTAGCTCTTCTTTTGGCTTGTTGTTTGGTAAATCCCAAACGGTACGCATCTGCTTTCCTGGAGATTTTAAAGCATCATCTGAAAAGTCACCGCCTTTCGATTTCTCATAGTTGAATTTATATAACCGCTTACCACCTCGATGTGCCCATAAAATTGTTTCATGACTAGCTGTCAGACGACGTCCAGCTAAATTTGGAAAGCTATTTCTTTTATACCAAATAATCTCATTAATTATTTCTATTCCCAAAACTTGCATTGCAACATTAGTTATGCCAGCGCTATGATAGGTTCCATGAACCCACATCGAACCGGTTGGTTTCAGGATGCGCCGCGCTTCAGATAGCCAACTCAAGGTAAAATCCATATAGTCTGCCAAACTCATATCATCCCAAACTTCGTAAATCTTGTTCCAAGCTCCGCCAGACCCAGGAAGTGCTCTGGCAGCGAGCGATATGGAGTTGCCCTTACTAGCGTTATATGGAGGATCTGAAATAATTAAATCTATACTTTGATCTGGGATTTTAGATGCAATTTTAATAAAGTTTCCAACATATACACTATTTGTTTCAATTTCGCCTATCAAAATAGGCTTTAATTTCTCTGTTGCGAAGATTGAAAGTTGCTTTTGATTTTTCATGTCAGATTTCAACTCGCGTTACCCGATTTCCCTCTGCTTCTTAGCAGAAGATTAGCTGCTTCGATCATTAGTGATTGAAGAGTTGTTTCTTCATTAAGAGCGACTGTACGTAATTCTTTCGCAATTTCAGGTGCTAAGTAAAACGTAATGCCCTTTTTACCTTCGCGACTAGGAGGTTGTCGAAACTTTGACAAAACTGCAAGTGAATTTTTGTTCATTATTGCCCCTAATCAGTGAATGCATGCCAGCATGATGGCATGCCGACCAGAATTCTTCTAGGGGCGTCCCGAACGCACTAAGGTTACGTACAGCTTTTGTCTATGCAGATATCTTTAACTAAGGAACCTCTGAACAATTCGCTGCGCGCCGGAGACGGCCTTTGCAAATCAGTCACTTACGGGACGCAGGGAGGCGGATGAGCGCGTTATTCAGACGCTCCTTAAGCGGACAAATTTTTCTACAGGGCGAATATTTCTTATCGCTGACCGCATGCGAGGACCGTGTTGACGTATCCCTGCAATCGAGGATGGCTGCTGAAATGGACCGCGTGGGCGGCCCGCCGGGGTCCCCGGCGCGCTGGCGTTTTTGCCAGCGTGCTGGGGTAGGGCGGGTGGGCGCGTAGCGCCCATCCCAGCAGCCTTCCTCGGGCGTATCGGTCGTGTTGCCGTGTCGTAGTTGCTGCGCGCAGCGTTCCTCAGAAAGACCCTAGATATATATCTAGGAAGCATTGGGCCGATGTTTAAGGCGGGGACTTTCCGACATTTAACTATACTGGCCGAACCTGTCAAGATGACTTTCCGACATTTATGGTCCTTGCGTCTTCGATTGACGGCATCCCAATGCCTTTCATCTCGTCCTTCGGAACGAAAGGTCCTTCGCAGCAACAACGATCAAGGCCTCTACCAAGCCCAACGGCATGGATTTCTTGTCTGCGGGCACGCCAGAACCGCCAGGAGTGGCCAGCGTTGTTACTGGGGGTAAGGATCAATCTTCGAACAGACCGCGGATTTCGGCTTGTGCCGCCAGAGCCGCCGCACTGTCCGTCCTTGGCGGCGGTTCGTAGTCCGAGGGTCTGGGCGGGGCGGTTGCCGTTGAGGCAGCGGCAGTGCTCGCTGCCTCAGCAGCGAAGTGTCGACGTCGATCACGCGCCCGCCGTGCATTGGCAAGGCGGGCGATCAGATCGCGCCGTGGTTGATCGAGGATATTCTTGCGCGCAACACGGAAGATCGCGGTCAGTCCCAACAATCGGAAGAGGCTATCCAAATCGAATCGGCGCACAGCCGGGGTTGACCGAAAGCGTTGGGGTAACTTGTGCCGTTGCTCGATGGTTTCGAGCAGTCCAAGGTGGGTGAGGGTCCGGGCATGACGTTCGGATCGGCGCATCGAACGCTCACCGCCGACCTGGTCACCATAGGCGCGAGCATCGAGTTGCCGCATGCACGTCCCCGAGTCCTGCGCCGGGTCAGCCACCGCCCCGCTCGCAAGATCGGTCGACGTGAGCAGTGAGAGCAGGAAGCTTTCGAGATTGATCAGTCCATCTGATCGGATACGACGAGATCTCTGATGACACTCGGGACCGAGCACCTTCGAGCCGTTCAAGAGTTCGTAGAGACCGCCACAACGACGCTCGCACTGCTGGCGAAGCTTGTAGATGCCCTGCTCGATGACCTGCGGAAAGTGAGTGATGGCACTCGGCCTCACCCAACGCTTTGCTCTTAGTCTGGACATGGCCCCACCGGTATCGGTGGGGTCTGATGCAGTTGCATAGACACCCCTTGCGCTCTGTGGCGCCAGGGGTAGAATCGAAACCACAGCCATGTGGTGCTCGACGGTCTAGTCCCCGACGATCATCTGGAAGAAGCCCCGACGCCAATCGGGGCTTTTTCTTTGCGTCAAGTTTGCACACAAACGATGGCGATGTGGAAGACCCGTGCTCTCGGGGATCCATCCGCAGCACGCATCGACGACGCTTCTTTCTAGATCAAGCCTTTAGCCTCGAAACCGTGCTCCGGTGCAACCCGAAGATGCGGCCCACATCAGCAGGCGAACGGCCATCAGCGAGCATCCGCAACGCTTCGGCCCGCTGGGTGGCGTTCAGCTTCGGGCGCCGGCCGCTGCGTTGACCGCGAGCTCGCGCGGCATCGAGGCCCGCACGCGTGCGCTCCCGAACCATCGCACGCTCGAATTCCGCGAATGACCCCAGCATCTGGACCAGCATTCGACCGGCAGCACCCGTCGTGTCCACGGCCTCTGTCAGCGACCGAAACCCTGCCTTTGCCTGCTCGATCTGGTCGAGAATTGTCAGTAAGTCTTTGAGTGATCGAGACAATCTGTCCAGTTTCCAGACCACAACCGTGTCCCCAGGCCGGAGCTGGTCAAGGAGGCGGTGGAGTTCCGGTCGATCCCAACGGGCGCCGCTGGCTCGGTCCTCGAAGATCCGTGCACATCCAGCAGCGCGCAGAGCATCGACCTGGCTCACCGTGTCTTGCCCTTCGGCCTTCGATACCCGCGCGTATCCGATCAGCATTTCGTCTCAAAACCCTGTTGCCATGCAATCGACTTTAGCAACAGCAATTCGCAACACGAAACACCTTGCCCAGCGGTGATGACCGATCTGTTGCGAAAACGACCGTTTTCGCGCAGCACCCCGACGGCAGCCTCGCGGCCCGCATCCGCAGCCGCCTGCACCGTCAACATCACGAACGCATCGGTCAGTCAGATAAACAATAAGTGAACAATTCTGCTCGATTTCGCGGTGGAATCCGTAGCAGGCGAGCACGACGAACTTCGCGTCAGATCAAGACATTTCCCGCGCTGCACAAGTGCACAAAGCACGCTTTGAGTGCCTGCAACATTCTTTGACATCGTGCGGGGTCGATGGTGACATATTGACACCATCACAGTGACATAGACATGACCCCAGCCGCCGTGCCCGTCGCTGACCTCGCAGAGCGTCGAGGCATCGACAAGCTACGCCGTGAGCTCGGCCCAGTGGCCGCCCTGCTCAACGACAGCCGCATCGAGGACATCTGCTGCAACCCCGACGGGAAGGTCTGGGTGAAGCGTCTCGGTGCTCGGTATATCCACGAATGCGATCTGTCGCCAACAGCCGCAGAGTCTGCGATTGGGACCATCGCCGCCATCCGTAAAGCCGTCGTCAATCACGACAACCCGATTCTGGAGACAGAGGTTCCGGGCGATGGGGCACGGTTCGAGGCGTTGCTGCCTCCCTGCGTGCCAGCTCCGATCTTCGCCCTGCGTCGGCGGGCCGGATCGGTCTTCACCCTGGACGACTACCACGCCAAGGGAATCCTCCAGAGCCGTACCGAGGTTGCAGAACTACCAGCCCCCGCGCGGCAGAACTTCGCCCAGCGCTATGCCGGCTGCTCGCACATCGAGATTCTCAAAGCCGCCGTCCGTGATCGGCTGAATATCTTGGTGATCGGTGCTACGGGCTCGGGTAAAACCACCCTCGTCAATGCATTACTCCATGAAATCGCGACCGTGACACCCGAAGATCGGGTGATTGTCATGGAAGATACGATGGAATTGCAGACCAGCAGTCCGAATTCGGCCTGTCTGCGAACATCCGAGAACGTCTCGATGGAACGGCTTCTGAAAGCCACCATGCGCCTTCGCCCGAATCGAATAATCGTCGGCGAGGTCAGAGATGGAGCCGCTCTGTCCCTATTGAAAGCCTGGAACACGGGCCACCCCGGTGGTGTCGCCACAATTCACGCCAACGACGCAGCCTCTGGACTGATTCGGCTGAATTCACTCTGCGCCGAAGCAACACAAGCCCCACAACAGCGGCTGATTGCCGAAGCGGTAAATCTGGTGGTCTTTATCGACGAGTTCCCGAATACAGCCGGTCGGCTTGTTCGAGAGATTCGCGTTGTACATGGCTATGACGGCCATGACTTCCGAACTGAGCTGCTGTAGCTCAAGACCTGCCGCGATAGCGGTACTTTCAGAGGAAAAGAAGCATGAAGAACACGATGGTGATTGCCGCCGTCTTCGTACTAGCGATGGTTTCGCAGGATGCTGCTGCGTCCGTCTCGACCGGTGGCCTCCCGTGGGAAGACCCCCTGAAAACGCTCGTTGACTCACTCAAGGGTCCGGTGGCTGTCGGAATCGGCATCGTCGGATTCGTTGTGGCTGGCGCGATGCTGATGTTCGGATCCGAATTTGGCGAAATCGGCAAGAGAACGACCATTATGGCTCTCGTGGTTTCCATGTTGGTTCTGGCCGCGAACTTCCTGCCGGCGCTTTTCGGCACCTCCGGTTCCATCGTCGATCCGATGATGATCGCCGCTGTCGGAGGTCGTTGATGGGTGGTCCCCGTGAGGTTCCGCTCTATCGGGCACTGAACCGCGCACAGCTACTGTTTGGGGCCGACCGTGAAGCGGTCATTGTCATCGGCGTCCTTGCGGGGATCCTTACTTTTGTCATCCAGACATGGATTGCCCTGGCGAGCGGATTGGCACTCTGGTTCGGTGGCATTCTGGTACTGCGCGCCATGGCGAGATATGACCCCTTGCTGCGGAGGGTCATGATTCGATCATTGCGTTACAAGAAGCTATATCTTGGTGGTGCCAGTGGCCTCGGTCGCCTCGTCAAAGATGAAGTCATAGAAGAACGAGGGTGGTACTGATGAGCTTGAAAGAACATCGGGGCGAGGCCAAGACATTCGGCGACGTACTGCCTTACTTCGGCATCGTTGACGATGGCGTAATGCTGATGCGAGACGGCGCCTTTCTCGCCGCCTGGGAGTATCGGGGTCCTGATCTCGACTCGGCCTCACACGAAGAGATGGCCTCTTTGGCGACACGGATCAACTCGGGAATCAAGCTCGGCAAGGGAGTCATCATCCAGTTCTATGCGTGCCGAAACTACGGATCTCAGATCAACAACACCTGCGAGATGGGCGATGAGGTCCTGAATCTCATCGAGACCGAGCGTCAGCGCCAATATGGCCAGATTGGCGCCACCTATGAGACGAGCTACTTCCTCTCAATGACCTGGATGCCACCCACGTCCAAGGAAGAGCGGGCACGCGGCTTTTTCTTCAGTGGGACCGTTCGTGACGCTGGAGGCGCAGCCCAACGCGCGCTGATCCGGTTTCGCGAAATCTGCGAGACCTTTCAGGGGCGACTGGGGCCGGCGCTCCGACTGCGCCGTCTGCGTCGATCTGACGACAACGATCAGCTGCTGTCCTTCATTCGCGGAATTGTTGTCAAGGACGTCTATCCCGCTCACCCGTCCGAGATCACGGCATTCATCGGGCATCGGCTGGGATTCGCCGACTTTATCGGTGGCCTTGAACCTAAAGTCGGCAAGTATCACCTCCGAATGATTGCGGTGGGTGGGGGTGGCGTAGGCGAACGCTCTGGCTTTCCACGCGCCAGCTATCCCGGCATTCTCGGGGAGCTCGACCGACTTCCGATCCGATACGACTGGTCGAATCGTCTCATCTTGCTAGATCCGCACGAATGCCGGGATCTCTTTGAGCACGAGCGGCGGAAGTGGAACACCAAAGCACGAAGTTTCATCTCGCAGCTCATGAACGACTACCGCGGTCCTGTCGATCAGGATGCGGTGGCCATGAGCCACGAAGCACAGACGGCCTCTGCTCTGGCCGCGAGTGGTGATGTCGAGTTCTGCCTTTATTCGGCAGTCGTCACGGTATTCGACGAAGATCCAGTTCGTGTGGAAGAGAACGCCCGTGCAGTCGTTAAGCGCGTACAGGCATTGGGCTTTGAAGCACGCATTGAAGACATCAATGCGGTGGAGAGCTATCTAGGAACACTGCCCGGATCTGGCTATGCCGACGTTCGGAGGGTCGTCCTGCATACGATCAATGCTGCTGACATGGCACCGGTCAACAGCATCTATGCCGGCGAGGTCGTGAATCCCTCGTCGCTCATGCCGCCCAATTCCGGTCCGGTGTTTCAGTGTTCGACTACCGGGCACACCCCGTACCGTATGCACCTGCATGTCAGCGACGTCGGCCACACGCTGATGCTGGGACCTACGGGTGCAGGCAAGTCAACCGCCCTCGCACTGATGGTGGCTCAGTGGTTCCGCTTCCCTGGTGCTACCGTCTTTGCGTTCGACAAGGGCTACTCTCTTGAGGTCCTCGGCGCCGCAGCAGATGCTCGTCAGTACGACTTGTTGGGGCCGGAATCGACGCTCTCGTTCGCTCCGCTCCGATGCCTGGAGACTGTCGGCGATGTCGCGTGGGCCGTTGAGTGGATCGAAGCGTTGTGCACCTTGCAGGGCGCACAGTGGACACCGCAGCAAGCCTCGGCCACCTCTCGTGCAATTACGCTCCTGCGAGATGCACCAGCCAACAATCGCTCGCTGACCGAGTTCTGCGCCACGGTGCAGGACCTGACAATTCGCGATGCGCTACAGCCTTACTTGACTGACGGTCCTCTCGGCACCCTGCTGGATTCTCAGACAGATGATCTTGAAGATGGTCGATTTCAGGTTTTCGAGCTAGAGCACTTGATGCGACTGGGGGACAAGGTTGTATTGCCTGTCCTGCTCTATCTGTTCCGCCAGATTGAACGTCGCTTGTCCGGCGATCCGACGCTGATCGTCCTTGATGAAGCATGGGTTTTCTTCGGCCACCCACTCTTTCAATCCAAAATTCGCGAATGGCTGAAGACGTTCCGCAAGAAGAACGCAGCAGTCATTCTCGCAACCCAGAATCCTTCTGACGTATTCAATTCCGGAATCGTCAATGTGCTTCTGGAAAGCTGTCCCACACGCTTTCTACTTGCAAACCCGGGGGCCAAAAGCCCGGAGTCCACTGAGTTCTACAAGCGCATGGGCCTCAATGATCGCGAGATCGACATCATTGCGTCGGCGAGCCCGAAGCAGCACTACTACATCATCAAACCCGAAGGTCGCAGGCTGGTGAGCCTCGGCTTGGGCCCGGTTGCGCTCTCATTTGTAGGCGCATCGGGTGATGTGGATCGACGGACATTCCGATCACTGATCAGGACGCACGGCCGACTCGAAGGCGTATTGAGATGGCTAGAGAGTCGTGGCCAAGCAGATTGGGCTGCATACGCCCGCAGCATTTGGAGACCAGAATGAACATGCAATCCGCGTTGAAGTGGCTCGTAGCTGTAATTCTGTTGGGATCGTGCAGCGCTTTCGCGCAGCAACCGAGCATTGAAGAGATGCAGCAGCGCGCTCGCGCATTGGAAACGCAATACAGAGAACTCGCAGAGTTAACGCGACGGGGAGCTCAAGCCCATTCACTTGCAAGCGTAGGATACGCCCCCAGCAACGCGAGATTCACCGGCCTCGAATGGGTGGCCACTGAAATCACGCAAATCCTCAATAACATTCAACTGGCACTGCAATTGATCGAACAGGTCAAGATGGTTCGGCTCCAGACCGACCAGCTGAACGACATGCTGGCCAACTCGCGTCGTGCGGACCGTTTCAACTTCAAGGACCTCACGTCGATTCTCAATCGAACTGAGCAGCGCCTCAATCAGCGATTGAACGGCTGGGCTTCGATCTTTGCGCCAAATCATCGCATGGACAGTCAGGAAAGCATTGTCAACTCGTTTCGACAGCTCTACGGTCATCGCTATGACCGGCCATCAAGCATGAGCAGTTATGAAGAGTTGGCATGGCGCCGTCTGGAAGGGCAGCTGGAAGGGTCCATGCAAGCGGTCGCAACGGCACGCGAAAGCTCTGAGGACATTCAGGATGACATGGCGCTGCTCCAGCGTTTGGCTGGCGACATTGTGAACTCTCGTGGTCGCCAACAGACCTTGCAGGCCCAGGCTCAGCTGGACTCGCAGGACATTCAACAGTCCATCCGTATGCGGGAGCAGTTGAATCAGCTGGTCACGCTGCTGGCGCGCGAGCAAGCGAATGACTACTCGCGCGAGATGGCGGATCGTCGTGCTTATCGGATGTGGTCGGAACCACATGGCCGGTCAGCCGCACCGCTGAACTACCGGGGCCGCTAAGCCGCAGAGGTAAATCATGCAAAGCAGAGCGAATGGTGCTGCCTATGGCAGCGCCTTGGGGGTCATTTTTCTCCTTTTCTTGCTTTTCAGTGGATCGGCTTTCGCACAGACAGAGACACCATCGGTTCCGAATCCCGATGCGGTTCTGGAACAAGCCCGTCAGCTGCAAGCACAGTGGTACGCATCACTTCGTGTCTTCGCGCGAAATCTCTTCTGGCTTCTGGCCACGATCCAGTTCATCTGGGCAGTGGCGTTGCTGGCGCTACGCAATAGCGACTTTCAGGACACCTTTGGAACACTGGTCAAACAGATCATGTTCATCGGCTTCGGATTGGCGCTGTTGATCAACGCACCCGATTGGATGGGAGCGATTGTGAATAGCTTCACCACGGCGGGTGAAGTCGCCAGTGGGCTTAGCGGCAGCAACCAACTTGCTCCCGGCGAGATGTTTCAGATCGGCACCAGAATTGCCGTGACGATGATGAGTCAACTGGGAGCCTGGGACCTGCTCACGAACATGGGGGCCGTTGTCCTGACGGCGCTTTGCGCATTGCTGATCCTGATTTCACTGGCCGCAGTGACGCTGCAGGTCATCGTGATCAAGTTCGAGCTTTTCATCGTGCAGACCGCTGGAATCCTGTTGCTCGGCTTCGCAGGGTCGCGATGGACCTTTCAGTATGCGGAGCGATACATCACTTACGCGATCTCTGTCGGCGTTCGACTGCTGGTGACGTATCTGGTGATCGCCATCGGACTGACCATCATTCGGACGTTTACTCAAGCCATCGGCATTGTCAGCCCGGTGAATGCAACCTGGGTGATTCTTGAGATGACCGCGTTTTGTCTGGTGTTCTGCATGATTGTTTGGATGCTGCCGAAGCTGGCTTCAGCTTTGATGTCGGGCGCGCTGCAAAGCAGCGGAAATGAGCTGGTCAGCGGCATGGCCACCATGGGCGGTGTGGCAGCCACCGCCGCACTCGGCGGGGCTGGGCTTGCTGGCCTCGCGACTGCTGGTGCTGCGAGTTCGGGACTCGGCCAGGTCGCTCGCGCAACCCAGCTCGGTGCCAGCACTGGGACTGGTGCGGGTTCCGGTGCCGGTGGGCCACTGCCCTTCGGCGCCGTCTCTCCGCCGGATCTCAAAGCTGGGGCATCGACCGGGCCGATGGGGCTGGGAGCAGTCTTGCCGAGCGCAGGGACGGCATCGAATGCGCGCGCAACCAATTCGTCGTCAGCGGCATCCCCACAGACAGCGCATCCAGGCGCGACTCAGAGCGCGAAGTCCGGTGACGCAAGCCAACCGAACCGCGAAGGATCGACGGCCGAAGGAGCATCGAGCGGTGAGGATGGAAAGCAAGCTCGTACCGACCACACGGCGGCGAATGCCACGGGCGTCTCTGGCGAAGTGGGTTCCAGCGTAGAGACGAGCGGCGAAGAAGCGAGCGGTCAAGGCAACAGGGTAGGTGTATCCGAGACAGCGATCGGGCCGATGGGCTTCGGCGCCGCCGCACCGCCTGCACCCAAGAAGCAGGAAAGCAACACGTCTGTTGCGCCCGGAACTGGGCGAGATGTGGGGCGAATCGTCGGAACATCACTGGCGGCCGCTGCTGCTGGCGGTGGCGCCGTGCGGACATTGATGGATGGGCAAGGCGACGGAGGGCAGCGCGCAGCAGGCAACTTCACGCGAACAGTCGGTGCCACTCGGGATACATCTGAGAGCACCGATTCGACGGCGCCGAGCATCGAGACCCCGAGCAGCGCGGTCGCTCCGAGCCCGATGGCTCCAGCATCGACAGCACCGGGCATCGAGACCTTGGCCGGCACCCCGAGCACTCCGAGCCCGACCGCTCTGGCACCAGCACCGGGGATCGAGACCTCGACCAGCGCCCCGAGCAGCACGTCTGCCCCAAACCCAGCGGCTTCAGTCGCCGGGGCTTCCTCGATGCAGCATGCAAGCATGCAAGCCGGCCCGCATGCCAGCATGTCAAGCCTCCAGAACACGACGGCAGCAGCGCCAGGCATCGAAGCCTCGACCAGCGCCCCGAGCAACACGGTCGCCCCGAGCCCGACCGCTCCGGCACCGGCAGCAGCGCCAGTCGTCGAGACCTCGGCCAGCGCCCCGAGCAGCACGGTCGCTCCGAGCTTGACCGCTCCGGCACCGGCAGCAGCGCCAGTCGTCGAGACCTCGACCAGCACCCCGACCAGCACGGTGGCGCCGAGCCCGACTGCTCCGGCACCCGCAGCAGCACCAGTCGTCGAGACCTCGGCC
>Ga0209812_10000509_pt1 | contig 34875 bp, 29 predicted proteins | sample JI71714BDNA_FD_187502 | JGI IMG/M metagenome (GOLD analysis project Ga0209812, IMG submission 187502) | Wastewater effluent complex algal communities from Wisconsin, to seasonally profile nutrient transformation and Carbon sequestration -... | ecosystem: Engineered > WWTP > Effluent > Algae...
CGCGTGTTGCCTGGCGATGTGTCCGCCTCGCTGTTGCATGCCCGATTGAACATCTTCATCCCGAACACCTCGGGCATCATGCCGTTGGGCTTCACCGAGAACAGCGACTGGCCCGCGAACAGTGCAGCCTACAAAGCCGCGATCGACCAATGGATCGCCAGTGGCGCCCGGGACATGTTCGGTCGTGCGCCGAGCGAAGGCAACCTGCAACCCCAGGTGACGGGCGTACTCGCCTTCGCGCCCGGGAGCAGTGCGAACCCTTTCCCCCGTGGCGAAGGCGAAGGGGTGCAGCCGATCGAAGTCTCCGGCACGGCAGTTGATCTATGGTTCGCCTTCGCGGACGACACGACTCCTGCCCAAGCGCTCACCTACAACAAGGTGAAAGTGGTCACCGCTGGTGCGGCCTTCGAGGCGGTACCGGAGCTGCCCTTGCAGATCGGATCGACCATCACCGGCCCTGATCTGGGTAACACGAGCACCACCTTCACCCACAAGGTGCAGGTGCCGCTGGGCGATCATGCGCCCGGAACGGTCCTCTTCGTGCGGGTGTACGTGCAGGATGCCGACCACGACACGCCCACGGAGATACCGGATGATGGCACCGGGGCACCGATGTCCAACTACTTCACCTTACGCGTGGTGGTATGAGGTACGCGCTCGTTCTCCTTCCCATCCTGGCGCTTGCGGCATGCAAGAAAGAAAAGGCCGACATCATGCCCAAGGAGCCCGCCATTGAGCTCATCAGCGCGGATCCCGGCACGGTGACCGAATTCCAGGAAGCCGTGGTGCTGCGCTTCAGTTACCGCGATGGCGACGGCGATCTGGGGCGCTCGGATCCCGATGACTTCTCCCTCTGGGTGAAGGACAGCCGCTTGGCCGTGGCCGATGGGTACCACATCATCCCGCTGGCGCCGCCCGACGCGGAGATCGCGATCCAAGGTGAACTCGTGGTGGAGCTGGCGCCGCTTTTCCTCTTGGGCAACAGCGCACAGGAAGTGATGACCTATACCTTCTACGTGGAGGATCGTGCGGGCAACCGCAGCAATTCGATCGCCACCTCGCCGATCACCATCAACGCACAGGCCGAAACCGATTGATGCCATGCGACGGATGCGGCCACTCCTGCTCATCGCGCTTTGCGCTCCGTTCTTCGGTGTGCGTGCGCAGCTGTTGCCGGAGTTCAACATGGCCGATACCACGGTGACCGAATGCAAGGGCATCCTGCTCGATAGCGAGGAAGGTCCTGGGGGTAACCTGTACGGCAACAACGAGGACCTTGTCTTCACCATCGATGCCGGAAGCCAGATCACGTTGGTCTTCACCCCAGTGTTCTGTTTGGAGCAGGGTTACGACTTCATCACCTTCCACGACGGGCCATCGATCAACTCTCCCCAGATCGGTCCGGCCTATTCGGGCACCACGGCACCACCGCCCATAGTAGCCAACAGCGGGGTGCTCACCGTGCATTTCGTGAGCGACCAGAACGTGGCCTATTGTGGGTTCGAAGCGCAGTGGACCAGTTATGCCGCACCGCCCGTGCCACCGGTGATGACCATTCCTGTGGCCCCTGCGTGCAACAGCTCACGTCTGGACATCCACTTCAGTTATCCTGTCGCGTGCGACTCCATGGTGGTGGATGCCGTTCAACTGATCGGTCAAGGCGCACCGAACGTGGTTGGTGTGCTACCCATGGGCTGTGCAGGGGGCTTCACACAGAACCTCCAGCTGGCTGTTGCACCTCCGTTCGACCGGAATTGTCCCTACCAGCTCGCATTCCGCATCGGCCTGCGCGATCGCTGCGATTCGTTGTGGTACTTCATCCTCAACGCGAACACGCTGATCACCACTTGTCCGATCGATGTGGAGATCATCGCTAGTTCCGATACCATCTGTGCGGGCACCTGCACCGATCTCATCGCCGATGTGAACGGCTGTTTGAATTACACCTACGCCTGGGATAATGGGCTGCCGAACGTGCGCGGTCCCATTAGCGTGTGCCCGACGGCCACGACGACCTATTCTGTGGTGGCTACCGAGAGCGGCACCGGTGCGCAAGCTGGTCATGCTATCACCATCGTGGTGCTCGATCCACAGATCACAGGCGCCCCAACGACCATCTGCCAATCAGCGGAAGCCCTCGATCTGCAGAGCGCACCACCTGGTGGCTGGTGGAGTGGCGCCGGAATCCTAGACAGCCTCGCAGGCACCTTTGATCCCGATACCGCCGGACCAGGCAGCCACGTGCTCACCTATGGGATCCCCGGGGGATGCGAGGCACAGATCACATTGTTCGTGGACAGCATGGACGCAGGCCTGGATGAAGCCGCATGCCCCGGTACCGCACCATTCCTCATCGTGGACAATACACCAGCGGGTGGCACCTGGACAGGACCCTTCATCACACCGGATGGATTGTTCGATCCCAGTACCATCGGATCTTATGTCGTCACCTATTCGGCTGGGGCTTGTTCGGATACCAAAGTGATCAACGTGGATGAGATCTCCGGTGAGACGCAGCTCGATACCGTGTGCCAGAGCACCTATCCGTTCGATATCCCCGTGGAACCCTGGGGCGGCAGGTGGTATGGTGCGGGCATCGTGGACTCGCTGCTGGGCACCTTCGACCCCGATGAAGCCGAAGGAGGAACGCACCTGCTGACCTATGCGCTGCACGGTTGTGATGCGCAATTCACCATCCACGTGAAACCGGTCGATATCGGGGGCAGCCGAAGCGCTTGTCCGGACCAACCGGCGCCTTTCGCGTTACAGCCAGCAGCTATACCACCGGGTGGCACGTGGACCGGCGATGGCATCGTGGACGCATCCGCAGGCACCTATGACCCCGTGCAAGCGGGCAACGGCTGGGACGAACTCCTCTATATCGCGCCGAACGGATGCGTGGACTCGATCGGGATACTTGTGGGCTACACCACCCTTGAGGTCGATACGCTCTTCTTCTGCGCCGGCGATGAAGCGCTCTTGTTGAATGAGGAGAGTACGGGTCGCACACCGTGGGATGGGTTGTGGTCGGGAACGGCCATTGAACAGAATAGTGATGGCGACTGGTTCTTCGATCCGCAAGAGGCCGGTATCGGTGTGCATCCGTTGTACTTCAACGCCAACACCTGCGGCGACTCGCTCTTGGCGATCGTGCATCCGGCTGCATTGCCCGCCGATGCACTCACGATCTGCGGAGCCACGGAGGCGTTCGCTCTTGCGGTTGTTCCTCCGGGTGCTGTCTTCGAAGGCCCGGGCATCTCACCGACCGGTTCGTTCAATCCTTCGCAGGCCGGTGATGGCACGCACTTGATCCGCTATTCCACGCCGGCCGGTTGTTCGGACTCCATCGTAGTGACCGTGATGCCTTTCCTGCAAGCGGAGATCAGCGGGGTGCAGGAGCGATACTGTTCCAATGCCATCGATGTCACCATCGGACTGGCCCCTACGGGCGGTGTGTTCGAGGGCCTCAACGCGCTCGCGTTCAACCCCAGCACATTGCCGGATGGGGAGTATACCCTGATCTACACCTACGGCTCGGGCAATTGCCAGACCAGTGATACCCTCCGTTTCACGGACCATCCGGCATTGACCGCCGAGTTGACCACCACCAACAACCCCATCTGCAGTGGTGGTGGATCCGCGATCGTGGCCACTACGGATGGTGGTGATCCACAAGGGCTGATCACCTACCAATGGGATAATGGCTTGTACCCCGCTGGCTCGGTGAGCGTGAGCCCCTTGGAGACCACTACCTATTCGGTGTTCATCAACGATGGATGCAGCGATCCGGTCACCGAGTCGGTCACCATCGTGGTCCATCCGCCCTTCGCGCCGGAATTCAACTTGTCGCCACTGCAGTGCTTTGGTGACCCCGGCTATGTGATCGGTCGTGTGGATGCAGCGGGAACATACGCGTTCCTCTGGGAAGTGGATGGCGAGACTTCCAGTGCGGATAGCCTCGCGCTCGATGCCGGCGCATTGGCCTTCGTTACCGTGACCAACGTGGAGACCGGCTGCACCGCCGACAGTTTGATCCGTATCCCCAGCTGGCCGGTGATCACAGCCCTCTTCAGCAGTAATCCCAACGAGGAGTGCATCGACTTCGATCAACGGGATGTCACCTTCATCGACCTCAGCAACAATGCCGTTGGCGGTTACTGGGTGATCAACGGCGACACCGTGCCATACATCCTCGGTGAGAACCCGCACTACGACCTCGGATCAGCAGGTTACTACCAGACCGAGCTCGTGGTGTGGAACGAGGGGCTTTGCATGGACAGCATGGCCATGGATCTCTGCATCCGCGATAGCGAAGCGGTCTTCATCCCCGATGTGTTCAGCCCCAATGGTGATGGAAGCAACGACGTGCTCTTCGTGCGTGGACCGACCTTGGTGGAAGTGGAGTTCGCAGTGTACGATCGCTGGGGCATGCAATTGTTCGCCTCCGCCAGTGTGGACCAAGGGTGGGATGGAACGATGGATGGTGACCGTAGTGCGAGCGGCGTGTACGTGTACACCCTGATCGCGCGCGCGGAGGATGGAACGCGGATCGAACGGACAGGCAACATCACCTTGGTGCGATGAAGACGCCATGTGGATATCGGAGAACGCGAGGCGAGCAGCGATCGCAGGAGCTGCCCCGCCAGTTCCTACGCGCGAAGGACCGCTGGCGGGTCAACGTGATCCTTGTCTTGGCGCTTGTTTCGCATCACGTTGTTGGACAGGACGTCCACTTTGGCCAGTTCTTCAATGCACCTTTGGTCATCAACCCGGCCAATGCGGGGGACATGGAAGGCGATCAACGTTTCGCCATCATCCATCGCGAGCAATGGCGCAGTTTGGGTAGTCCGTTCCGCACCGATGCGTTCAGCTACGACACACCCTTGCTCGAGGGCAAGTTGGGCAAGGGCCGTTACCTTGGGGTGGGTGTGAACGCCTTCAGTGATCGCGCTGGTGCTGCCCGTTTCGGAGACACTCAAGCGAACCTGAGCGTGTCCTATGCCATCCGGAGCGGGGAGGCCAGCTTGCTCGCCTTCGGTCTGCAAGGTGGTTACGGTCAACGCAGCGCCCAGTTCGACGGCCTGCGGTGGGACAGCCAATACAATGGCGCCGGGTATGATCCTGATCTGCCCACCAACGAAGCCGTGCCGAACAGCTCTTCGCGTTTCGTGGACTTCGGAGCCGGTGTGTTGGCCAAGGGCGAGCTGAAGAGCGGCCTGCGCTGGAAGGGGGGTGCCTCCGCTTTCCACCTCAACGAACCGACGGTCTCCCTGTTCGGGGGTGCCGAGGATCAGCTGATGCGTCGTTTGGTGGCGCATGGCGAGTTGCGCATCGAAGGCAAGCGCTGGATCTGGCTTCCGAAATTCTTCGTGGCGCAGCAAGGCACCAGTCGCGAGATCAACGTGGGCGGCCTCCTCCATCGGAGGATCGGGGTAGATAGCCGCTACACCACCGACAAGAACTCATCCGCCATCTACCTCGGTGCTTTCTACCGCGTGGGCGATGCCATCGTGCCCACTCTCCAGTTCGAGTGGGAGCGAAGATTCGTGGGAGCGATCAGTTACGATGTCAACATCAGCAAGCTGCGCGCACAGACCATGTACCGCGGTGCCATGGAGGTGAGCTTGCAGTACATCGGTGTGTTCCGCGACAAGCGCATGCGGCTGCCGAAGGGTGGGGTGCGGTGATACGCTGCTGCCCGAGCCGATCCGTTAGTTCCGCTGTAGCGTGAGCGTTCGTGCCGCTTCATCGATGCGCCATTCCTTGAATTTCTTCAGGAAAGACTTGCCTAGGAGGTATTGGATCTCCTGGTCCATGACCGCGACCACGACGTTGTCGACCTTCCACTCCCCGATCTCGATGCCATTGACGATATGTCGGGCACATGTCGTTCTCTTGCCATCGGCCAAGGCGTACTCGCGATCAACCAAACGCACCCCTTGGTCGATCACCTGCGCCTGCTGTAATTCGGCAAGGAGCTTCGCCGAGATGATACAATCCTCGGCACCGGAGTCGATGATGAAGTACTGCTCGCTACCGCCAATGCGCAACTTCACCTTATGCACCGAGCCGTAGGTGACCACGGGTAAGGTGATGGTGTTGGAGGTGCCCGTGATGTCTTCCGCGGTACCATGTGCTGGCTCGCGCTCAGGCATGGCTTCCGTTACGCATGGCATGAACACCTCGTTGAACAAGGGAGAGTTCGGGTCCATCGCCTTGTAGAAGTCTCCAATGGTCAGGTCTCGGGCCACCATTTCATTGATCACACAGGCGCAGAGGAATACCGGATCCGCACCGATCTGTTGGATGGAGACTTCCGCTGCGAGCTGCTCGGCACAGCCCTTCCTTGTTTCGGTCAACCCGTCTTCCCCAATGGTGGCAAGACGGACCGAATTGATGTCAAGACCTGTACACTTCGATAACTCGTCGAACGAGGTAGGGTTGTTCATCACCAACGCTGCGAGATCCACATTGTCCAATATCCTCGGGTTACTAGCAGTTGCTATAGCTTCCGTGGACAACACGATCGGCAGCACGCACACACAGAATCGGTCGCGATCGAACATGGCGAAGGAAGGCTCGTCCGTCCATGCTTTGTGGCATTTGGCAGTGAAGGCACTCCGCGTTCCGAGCTTGGTCCCCACCCGATTGGTCAGCACATCCTCTTGGGCCAGGGTGATGCTACTGGAAAGTGCGAGGAAAAGAAGAAGGGTACAATGACGCGATGTTGCCATGTTGCGAATTTATCCGCGCTTGTCAATGTGAGATTGAGGGCGCTAATTGCTGGCAATTGCAGGGCGGAGTGCTCAGTATTCGGCAATGGCGACCTCAACGCCCCCGCTTGATGAAGATGTAGCCGCCCTTTTCCGCGCCCCAAGCTTGCTGGCCTTCGGCGTCCCAACCGCGGTCCCAGCTCACCATGCGGTCAGAGCTTAGTACCACCTCGCTAGTCGTGTATACGGCCTTGCCTCTCTTGCTCGGGCAATCGCGGTCGTGCGTGCTGCCCGTATAGGTGTTCCCCCGCCGATGCAGGGTGATGGCGCAACCTTCCAGCCGTTCCAACGAATCGGGGTTCAGGCGTTCGAGCTTTGCCGGGTCCGCGAATGCGCCGTACAGGGATTCACCGCTTTTGATGGTCAGGATGTTGCTCGTGAAGGTGCTGTCGTTCACCTCCTGTACATGGTACACACGCTGACGGTAAGGCTTGGCCTTGCTGTCCGCTGTGGCCTGCTCCACATACAACCAGGCTCCATCGCGGCGCTTCGGCCAGATACGCACCATCTCCAGCTCGATCTCGAAATAACTGGTGTCGCTCTTCGCTTGTTCTGCACTGGTGTACGAGCCGGCCATGGTGCTGGCGAGCTGCTCCAGCGCGCGGGTACGTTGGGCGTGAAGTGGTGCTGGGAGAACAAAGATCGCGAGGAGTAGCGTGGCGCGGAACATGGCCGGAAGTTAGGCCTCCGCCTCCACCCACATCCCGTGCTCCTTGATCAGCGCGACTAGTTCGTCCACCGCGTGCTCGCTCGGCACGTTGCGCTTCACCACTTCCTTCTCGCGGTACAGTGTGATCACACCCGGACCGGTGCCCACGTAGCCGAAGTCCGCATCGGCCATCTCGCCCGGACCGTTCACGATGCAGCCCATGATGCCGATCTTGACACCCTTCAGGTGACTGGTCCGCGCGCGGATCTTCGCGGTGGTCTCCTGTAGGTCGAAGAGCGTGCGGCCACAGCTGGGACAGCTGATGTACTCGGTCTTGCTGGTGCGCGTGCGTGTGGCTTGCAGGATGCCGAAGGCCGTGCGGCACACCAGGTCCTCGCGGCCACCTTGTTCATCAGCGATGAAGACACCATCACCTAGTCCGTCTATCAACAGCGGACCCATATCGGTGCTGCTGTGGAGGACCAACGTATCGTTCGTGATCGCGCCATAGGCCCGGCCGATGATCACCGGAACAGGGCATTCATGCGTGATCAGTTCGAAGAACAATCGTCGCTGCTCGGCCATGCCGTGCGCGTTGTGCGTGTCGATGAGCAGCACGGCCGTGGGGTCGGCCTTCAGTACAGCGATGAAGGGTCCGTCGAGCTGCCGCAGGCTCGCATACACCAGATTGAACTGTGGGTGGCGCTCCGCCCCGCCGAGGTAAAGCTGCTTGTTGAGGAAGGGGTAATGCCGCTCCTTGCCTTTGTTGCCCAGCCAGGTGGCGTGCTCTTGGATGATGCCAAGCGTCCCGGGGATCTCGAAATCGATCGAGTTCTTCCCGATGAAAGCGTAGTCGCAGGCCTGGTCGGTGATGTTCCATTTGTCCAAGGGCACGCTGTACCGATAACCCCAGGCGAAGAGCGTTGCGGGTTTGATCTCCTTGCGGCCGCTGAGGTCTGCCAGTACTACGGGCACATGCCGCGCACCGATGTTCAGCACTTCTCGGCTTGTGCGACGCCGGTGGGAGAAAGGCGAATACGCCTCATCCCCCGGCCCCTTCTCCAAGGGAGAAGGGGAGAAGCTCACCTCGGGTATGGGCGCATGATCGTGGCGGTCGTTGTAGCGGTCCACCAGCGCGCGGGCCACGGGGATCTCGAACTCGGGGTCCTCCGTGAGGCTTACGCGCACCGTGTCGCCGATGCCATCCTCCAATAGTGCACCGATGCCCGCGGCACTCTTCACGCGACCGTCCTCGCCGTCGCCGGCCTCGGTCACGCCCAGGTGCAGCGGGTAGTCCCAGCCCTCGCTGATCATGCGGTTTACGAGCAGGCGGTAGGCCTGCACCATCACCTGCACATTGCTGGCCTTCATGCTCAGCACGATCTCGTGGTAGTTCTCATCGCGGCAGATGCGCAAGAACTCGAAGGCGCTCTCCACCATGCCTTCAGGCGTGTCGCCGTAGCGGTTCAGGATGCGGTCGCTGAGACTGCCGTGGTTGGTGCCGATGCGCATGGCGGTGCCGTGCTCCTTGCAAATGCTCACCAGCGGGGTGAAGCGGGCGCGGATGCGTTCCAACTCTTCCGCGTATTCCGCGTCGGTGTACTCGCGCACATCGAACTTCTTCTTGTCGACGTAGTTGCCCGGGTTTACGCGCACCTTCTCCACGAGGCGGGCGGCGATCTCGGCGGCGTTCGGGGTGAAGTGGATGTCGGCCACCAACGGTGTGCTGAAGCCGGCGGCGCGAAGTTCCTTCTTGATGACCGCGAGGTTCTCGGCCTCCTTCTTCGAGGGTGCGGTGATGCGCACCAGTTCGCAGCCAGCCTCGATCATGCGGATGCTCTGGGCCACCGTGGCCGCGGTATCCATCGTGTCCGTGGTGGTCATGCTCTGCACCCGGATGGGGTTGGTACCGCCGATGCCGATGTCGCCGATGCGCACGGCGCGGGTCTTCCAGCGTTCGTAGCGGGTGAGGCTGGGGCAATACTGACTGGGCGCGATGAGGGTGGAGGACATGCGTTGGTGGAGGTGCGAAGATACCGGGGTCGAGTGTCAGTCCTTGGTGGGGGTGCCCGTGCGGCTGTCATCCACGAAGGTCCAGCCGGAGCTTTCGGCGATAGTCTTCATTATTGAAGCTGCTTGAATTCTCCCTTTGGCGGCTTCAACGAATAAGCCACTTTTTGCTGCGGAGGATATGATCTTTGCCTTCGCCTTCATTTCTATGTTCGAAATGTCAGAGGCTTCGAATTCGGTGAAGATCCCCTCTTGTATGTCGTAGTAGTGGAAGGAGTACTCTGTTGAGAGAATCCCGGGTTTTAATGGTCCGACGAGACGGATAGTCCTAGTTTTCTCATCGGCCTCTAATCGGACCCCTTGTAGGTCGTACCCAACACTCATTGTTGCTGTGACTCGCACAATCGCACTCTTCTGAAAGGGGGATGTCCTACCAAGCCAGCCTTTATTACGCTCATCGATCGTTTCTGAGTAGATCTCATTGAAGTCGCCTTCCACCGTGACCAGCTTCAATACGGGTCTGATACGCTCCAATAACACCGTGGAACTGACCTGTTCGGTGGCCCGTTCAGGTTCGTAGACCGCCCGGGTGATGAAGAACACCAACAGCGCGACACCTACCAGAACGAGCAAGCCCTTGATCTTGTTCATGCCATTTGCTCCGAGCCAGGTGGCGCGGACGTGGACAAAGATCGCGCTCAGCCTTGGGTCAACGGGTCTGGCTCCACCACTTCCGCGCGGTCCCGTTTCCGCTGGAACCAGGCGTTCGCCATCAAACAGGCCAGGATAAGGGCGATCCCGATGTACGACCCGGTACGCAGCTTTTCCTGGCTACCCCAGATCAGCAGGGCGATGATGATGGTGTACACCGGCTCCAGGTTCACCGTGAGCACCACCGTGAAGGGCGAAAGCTGGCGCATGACGGCGATGCCCGCCACGAACGCGAACGAGGTGCACACCAGGCCTAGCAGTAGGTGCCAGACCACCGTGTCGGTCGGCAGCTTCCAAACGGGGGGTGGAAGCGCGTTGGTGAGCAAGAGGTACAGCGCCATGGTGAGGGCAGCCCCGGCCATCTCGTAGAATCCGATGCGCAGCGCATCGCCGCGTTTGATCAGCACGGCGTTCACGATGTTGAACCACGCACTGAACAGGGCACTGAGCGTGGCCACGATGATGCCGTTGCGATGGCCGCTCTCCAGTCCGAAGATCAGGAGCAAGGCGGCCACCACTACAAGGCCGAGCACTACCTCGTAAGCGCGTATCCGGCGTTTGAACCACAGCGGCTCCAATAAGGCGGTGAAGACCGTGCTGGTGCTGAGGCAGGCCACGGCGATGCTGGCGGTACTTATCTCGATGGCGCCATAGAACGTGATCCAATGCGCTGTGATGATCAGGCTGGTAAGCAGGTAGTGCTTGAGGTCGGGGGTGTTCGGCGAGAGCGATCGCTTCAGCCAAAGCGCTGCGGCGGCCAATCCCACCATGGCGATAAGCGTGCGGGTGTAGACCAGTTGGAATGTGCCCTGATGCTCCTGGATCAGTTTACCCAGGATACCCGTGAAACCCCAGATGAACACCGTGAGGTGGAGGAGGAGAAGGGCGTTCCGGCGTGCATGCATGGCGGCGCCGAAAGGTACAGGGGCATCGGTGATAGGCCGAGGTCAACACCGCATCAACGGATGGAGCTGAGCTTCTCGCGCAAGCTGGCCACCAAGGTCTCCTGCTTCGCGATCTCCGCGCTCTTGTTCGCTTGGTCCTGTGCGTTCTTCTTGATGGCCTGGGTGAGTTCCTCCACCTTCTTATTCATGCTCACCTCTTCCTCGTGGGCCTTGCGGTTCTGCGTTTGTGCGCGATCCTTGTCACGGATCAGGGCGCTCAATTCCTTGCTGCCCTCCTTGTCCGGGGTGGTGCCCAGTTCGGTCTGCAAGGCCGTGATGCGGGGTCCGAGCTCATCCGCTTCCACACGAGTGCGCTCTTGGTCCTGCACGGCTTCGGCGGCCCGTTGCTTGCTCTTCTCGATGTTGGCCTCGTCGCGCTCCTTGTCGCGCTGAAGATCGGACAGCTCGTTCTTGAGTTTCGCCAAGCCCCGCTCGGCCAGGCTGAGCTCCTGTTCGGCCAGCTGCCGACGGATGGCCGTGCTGCGTTGTTGCACGAAGGCCTTGGCGCTTTCGAACACCGGCGCCTCACTTGTGGGGCTTACGAAGCCCGCTGTGGTCATGATCGCGACATGGGCCGTAAGATTCGGGCTGTTCTTCCGTTGTTCCGCCTTCACGTAGACACGCACGGTGTCGCCGGAAACTTGCGGGACCAAGGCTCCGTGGCCGATGACCTCCTTCTTGTTGCTCACCGAGGTGCTGATCTTCTTCAGCTCATCGCGCCAGTAGCTCTCCACGTACTTGGCATCCGTGCCTTCGAAGAAGAAGCTGAAGGTGGGGTGTACACCGTCGCTGAAGCCGAAGGAGGAGACTTCCACCGTATGCTGGGCGAGGGCGGTACCGCCGAGCAGTAACTGAAGGAGCAGGGTGCGAAGCAGGTTCATGGGACGATCTTCTCTACAATGGACGTGCCGATCGGCGGTGGGTCACACCTCCTCATCCACCTGTGACACGCCACCGCTCACCACGAATTTCATCACGTCAGCCGCGCGCGCATCGAGCGGGGTTACGTTGCGCGCCGGTACGATGTACAGGTTGCCGCTCCAGTTGAAGGCATGTGGGAGGTACACAGCCACTTTTTCCGGACCAAGTCCAAGGTGGCTCAGGTCGTTCTGGGTGATGAATCCGAGCCGTTCCACTTCGGTGTTCCCACCCAGTTTCACCAGTACGGGCCTGTCGAATTTGCGCTTGCTGCCAACGATGGCCTCTACGAGGTCCTTCACGGCGTCGTACAAGGTCTTCAGGAAGGGTATGCGCTGCAGCAGCTCCTCCCCGAAGGTGGCCAGCGGTTCGTACAGGAAGGTGGTTCCCAACCAACCCACCACGGTAATGATGGCGAGCAGGGTCAGTAGCCCCAGTCCTGGGATGTCCAGCGGAATGATGCCATCGAGGAAGCGGAGGGACTGCCAGAGCGCCCATACGATGATGGTGACCGGTGCCAGGAGCAACAGACCCCGGAAGAAGAAGCTGAGCAGGATCCGTCCGATGCGGCGGGAGGTGAGGCTCATGGTGGCTGGGAACGCCGCAAAGCTAGGCGCCCTTTCGCGGTGAACACGTCAGAGGTTCTCCCGAAGCTTCTTCGGCAGGCTGGCCTTCACCAGTTCGTAGGAATGATCGGCCAATTCCAAAAGCAGCTTACCGGGTACGACACCTTGTGCATCCACGGTATTCCAGTGCTGCTTGTTCATGTGGTAGCCGGGCTTGATACCCTCGTATCGCTCACGCAGTTCCACTGCGCGCTCCGGGTCGCACTTGAGGTTCACGCTCTCGAAAGCGTCCACGTCCAGCAACGCGAAGATCTTTCCACCCACTCGGAACACCAGGACTTCCGGACCGAAGGGGAAGTCCTCGCTGAAGCCGGGTTTCTTCAGGCAGTGCGCCCGGAAGTCCTCCAAGGTCATGGCAACAGGGCATAAAGGACTGGCCGGCTGGGCGCCGCGTCGTTCATGAAATGGGGCAGCTGCAATTCGAGCAGGTAGTCGCCGTCGCGGACGTCACCGGCGATGTGCAGCAGTTCGGTGATCGTGCGCTCGCGGTCCACCGTGTTGGGGAAGTCCCAGAACGCGTGGTGGGCCGCCAATACGCCGCCATCCTCTTCGCGGTCCACGCTCGGCAGGTCCAGGAGCAGGTGCTTCACACCGATGCTGCGAAGCCATGCACAAGCGGTGCTTTGCAGGTAGGTGGGGTTGCTGCCGCTCCAGTCGCGGGTGGTGTTGTCGACCTGTGGAAGGGTGCGGATGATCAGTGCCTCGGGTGGGCGCTCGTTCACCGTGTGGCGCAGTTGTTCCAGGGTGATGACATGGTCGGTCTTCGCATCGGGGGCGCGGCGATCCTCGGGCCGTACGCTGATCAACTGAGCGGTGAAGAAGTAACGCTTCAGCTGATCCCCCACGGGATGCACATCCGGAGCGATGTGGCCCACGCTCTCGGTATGGGTGCCGTGCCCATGCGGATTGAAGAAGATGTTGCGGAAGTTCACCGGTGATCCCGCTTTCACCGCGTACTCGGTGTCGCCATTTTTTGCCGCTTCCATACGCACCGGGTCCACCCACCAAGCGCGCAGTTGCTCAGGGCCATCGTGCAAGGGAAAGGATAGGTCGATCGGTCTGGCGAGGTCTACCCGGAAGGTGCGACCGTGGTGGGTGATCTCAGCGATCATCGTCGGTTACGAAGAGGTCCGATGCGATGCGGTCCGCGAAGTGACGACCCGCTTTGCTCAAAACTAAGCGTCCATCCACTACGCTGATGTGCCCCTTCGACACATGCCGTTGGAAGGCCGACGAGTTGAGGCCAAGGGCATCCACCTCCAACTTGGCGATGTCCACCCCGATCGCGGTGCGCAGGCCTGTCATCAGACGCTCGTTCGTGCGTTGCGCTGGGGTGAGCGTCTCTTCCTCCCAATAGGATGCACTTTCTTTCACAGCCTTGCCATACACCGCATTGTTGGCGATGTTCCACCGGCGTGCGCGCCCATCGAACGAATGGGCCGACGGGCCGATCCCCAGGTAGGGTGTGCCTTCCCAATAGCTCTTGTTGTGGCGTGAATGGTGGCTTGGCTTTCCGAAGTTGCTGATCTCGTAATGGTCCAAGCCGGCCTGTTCCATGCGTGCCATCAGCCGATCGAACTGGGCACTTTGGTCCTCATCCCCGGGCATATGTACGCCGCCTTTCTTCACCTGGTGGGCCAACGCGGTCTTCTCTTCCACCGTGAGGCAGTAAGCGCTCAGGTGCGGCATGCCATGGTCTAGGGCGATGGTGAGCTGCTCGTCCCATTCGGCGAGCGTCATCCCCGGTAGCCCGTAGATGAGGTCGATGGTCCAGGTGGTGAAGCCTGCTTTCGCGATCAGGTCGATGCTGGTCAGCGCTTGCCTTGCATCATGCGCACGACCCATCCACTTCAACCTCTCGTCGCGGAAACTCTGCGTGCCCAAACTGATCCGGGTGATACCACCGGCTTTCCACGCGCCCAAGCGGTCGGACGTGATGTCGTCGGGATTGGCTTCAAGGGTGATCTCCGCATCCCGCTCCACCCGGAACAGGTCGCGGGCTTGCTGGATGAATGCCGTGATACGCCCCGGCTCCAGCAGGCTCGGTGTTCCTCCACCGAAGTAGATCGTGGCCACACGGCCATCGCCCAATTCACGGCTTCGCTTGATCATCTCGAGCTCCATCGCGTCCAGCACTCCGCCACGGTCCTTCGACGTGCTGAAATGGAAGTCGCAGTACGTGCAGGCTTGGCGGCAGAAGGGGATATGGAGGTAGATGCCGGACATTCTTGTACTACTGGACCGTGTTGACGGTGGCTTCTCGGATCCGACTTCGGGACCAACGGCTCCGCGCTTCAATTCGCTGCACGTTCATTCGCTCACCAGCGCCGTGCGCAATACCCCTTGGTTCAAGGTGATCCGGAACGTGGTGCCTTTGCCCGGGGCACTGCGCTTCACGATGATCTTGCCGCCGTGGTATTGTTCGATGATGCGTTTGCTCAGCGAGAGGCCAAGACCCCATCCGCGCTTCTTGGTGGTGAAGCCCGGTTGGAAGACAGTGCGGTGCTGCGAGGCGGGGATGCCTTTTCCGGAGTCAGTCACATCCACATATACCTCGCCACCTTCCGGCATGATCTCCACCGTGATGGACCCTTCGCCTTCCATGGCATCCACCGCATTGCGGATGAGGTTCTCGATCACCCAGCTGAAGAGGGCCCTGTTCAGGGGAACCACCATGTCCGCATCGTGCGGTTGGTGTACTTCGATCTTCACACGGCCCGGCAACCGTGGCCGCAGATAGAGCACGGTGGCGCGTAAGGTGTGGTAGAGTTTCTCCGGTGTAAGGTCAGGCGCCGATCCGATCTTGCTGAAGCGCTCCGTGATCACTTCGAGGCGATCCACATCCTTGCGCATCTCGATCACCGCTTCGGGGTTGTTCTCCTTCAGCAGTTCCATCCACGCCATCAAGGAGCTCAACGGTGTGCCCAGTTGGTGTGCGGTCTCCTTGGCCATGCCCACCCACACCTGGTTCTGTTCAGCATTGCGGAAGATGCTGAAGAGCGCATAGGCCACGATGAGGAAGAGGCCGAGGATGACCAGTTGCACGTAGGGGAAGTAGCGCAGCTGGGTGATGACCAGCGATTCCTCGTAGAAGATGTAGTTGCGGCCCTTGCCCGGCAGGTCGAAGGCGATGGGTGCGTTGGCCTGGGCCATGGTGCGGATCCGTGCTTGTAATGCGGAACTGTCCTGCGCGATCTCCGGCTCGATGTTCCCCATTTCGATCACGCGCGTCTGCGTGCTGTCGGTGTAGATCACGGGTACGGCCGCCGTGCTCATCACCGTCTCCGAGATGAAGGAGCGGATGATGCCATCCATCACCTCGTGCAGCTCGGTCACCACTTTCGAGTCCTTGTAATAGAGCAGCTGTTTCTCCACGCCGGGGATGGCGATGCCGATGGGCTTGTACACCTTCGCCATGGCCTTGATCTCCTCGGCCAAGCGCTTCGGGTCGTTCACCACGGTGCTGTCCATGTTGCGGTCGAACCGCTTGTTGCCCTTTTCATCCGTGATCACCACGGGAACAGTGGTGTTGTCGCTCACCACGCGCAGGTAGAAGGAGAAGTCGGTCTCGTCGCTGCTGCCCAGGCGTTGCATGGCCTCGGCGAAGAGCTGCACCTTCTTGCGCTCCTCATCGCGCAGCCGCTCGAAGAGCTTCTCCGTGTAGTTGACCAGTTCAGCGCGGTTCTTCACCGCTTCGGCCCAGAGCTCGACCTTGCGGCGCTCCTCGGCCCGGATACGCTCCACGATGGTGTTGCTGTACCACAACGAGGCCCCGACGATGAGCATCGCCACCACAGCGAGCACCAGCTTCCATCGTTGTTTACGGGAGTACAGATCCATCGGCGGCGTGAAGTTCGGGAGAGTGCGGCTATTCACCGCAACGGCGCTACGAACGCTACGGGTCCGCAACGAATGGCAGGGATAAGGCGGTTGAACCTGGACGTGGCGCTCACTTTGCGTCCTTTGCGTCGTTGCGGTGGTGGATCACTCCACCTCGAAGATGACCTCTTCCTCCTCCTGTTGATCCTTCATCAACCGGCCCAGCCCTTTGCGTTGGCGGGCTTGCGTGCCCTGCGCACCAGCCGTGGGGTTGGTGTCCAGCCCCTGTTCTTCCACCTCGAAACGGGGTGCTGCGGGGTCGACCACCTTGGCCGCCGGATCAGCGGGCTGTGTCTTCCCTTTGAAGAAGCCCAGTTCTTCCCGCAGGATCTGCTTCAACTCCTGTTTCTCCTGCTTGAACTGTTTCTGGCGTTTCGCCGCGGCCATGGCGCCATCGTTGCCGAATTGAGGGTCGTTGGCCGTGCCGTACATGTGCAGGAAGAGCCGCATGCCCGTGCCGTCGTCCACCACCGGACCGAACTCGTCATCCGCACTGCCCTTGCGGAACAGGTCGCTCAACCTGAAGTTGAGGTGGTGGTCGATGCGGTCGTTGAACCAGTGGGTGCCGCTCAGCTCGATGTCCATCACCGAGCTGCTCACCAGCATTTGCGGGATGTGCACAGCGCCGTTGCGGATCTCGATCTGGTTCTCGAGCCGCGCGAATCGGATGTCGCCCAGGCGCCGACGCAACTCGGGGACATCCACGAAAGGCGCGACCAGCTTGTTCCTCTGCAAGTGATCCGCCACTTCCAGCATCGGCGCATGTCCTTTGATCACGCCGTTGTCCACGCCGATGTCGATCACGCAGACCAAGCGGTCCATGTCCAGCTTCATGGCCGGCGATAGCGGGGCGTTGAAGGCCACCTGGGCCTTGGTGCGCCCGCTGATGTGGCGGTGGCCGATGAACTCCTGTCCGAAGTCCTGGAACTCCTTGAACAACTGCTGCAGTTCGATGCCATCCAACGATGCGTTGATGGCCAGCGGATAGGACCGCGAGGCATCGCGCGCATCCAATTCCAAAGCACCACTCACCGTTCCGGATGCGGTGGCGAAGGTCATCGGGCTCACCCGGAGGATGCTGCCCTTCATGTTCATCGTCCCGCGTATGTCGGTGGCCTTGAACTCCTCGAACACCAGTTCGTCCACACGCGCCTGCAAGGCCAATTCGATGGAAGCAGGCAAGGTGAGCTCGTAGTCCTTGCTCGTAGCATCCGCTCCTTCGCTGCTGATGAGTGCGGCCAGGTCGATGCGCGGCGAGCTGCCCTTGGCCTCGATCACCAAACGTTGATCATCGAAGAGCAGATAGGGGATGAGGTTGCGCAAGGTCCCGCTAAGGACAAGTTCGTTCCCCTGAAGCACCGTCTTCAAGCCTTGCACGGTGGCGTCGTTCCCGTGGATGGCCAGGTCGGCATCGAGTTGTTGCACGGTGTGGCGCACACCCTTCAATTTCAAGGTGGCGTTGCGTGTGGCCAGGGTGCCATTGACGTTCAAAGCCCGGAGATCGGCGGCGCGCACATCGCCCATGTCGCGCAATTTTCCGCGGATGTGCAGGTCGGCGCTCAACCGGCCGCTCACCTGTTCCAAGGTGTCCACTTGTGCGAAGCGGAGCAGATCGGCCAGCGCGATGTCGCTGCGGAGGTCGGCCTTCACCGTGGCGTTCGTAAGCCCGTTGCTCTGCCAGTTCCCGCTCAAAGTGCCGCCGCCGCTGCGGGCGGAGAAGTTCTTCACTACGAGTTTCTGAGGAACGCCGCTTGGCGAAAGGTCCAACGCGAGTTCGCCGAATACATCGCTCACCGTGGTTCCGCTGCGTTGTTCCTTCAGTCGGCCTTTGGTCACCTTCGCGCCCAGCGAAAGCGATGGGCCGCTCACCGGACCGCTGTAGTGCACGGCCAGGTCCACCTCTCCCTTCATGGTGTAGCCTGCGAGGCTATTCTTCATGCCATCTGGTAGCAAGTTCACCGCATCGGCCAGTTCCAGACCCAGGCCATTGGCCCGCAAGTCCACGGCTGTTCCGCTGGCATCCTCGGTAACAGCCAGCGTCACTTCCAAGGGTACAGTGCCAACGTTGAGCTCGCCTTTCGTGATGCGGAATAGTGCATCAGGGGCGCCGAATTCCATGTTCAGCTTCAGGTAGGCTTCTCGATCGGCGAGGACGGTCGTTCTCCCGTCCATCCAGGCCAGCAGGTGCGCATCGCCGTTCAGGGTCAGTGTGTTCAAGGACTCGCCGAAACGTCCGCTCAGGGCGAGAACATCGCTGTGGGTGGTAATGATCAAGGCCGATCGATCATCGTGGTAGCGGACGTGCAGGTCGTTGAAACTGACCTTGTCCAGGTTGATCGGCGAAGATCCTGTCTGGGTGCTATCGGTCTTCCAAACGATGTAGTTGCCCCGGCCATTGGTGTCCAATCCGGGATAGAGCCTAGCCTGGGTGGCGTGGATCTCCTGCACGGTATAGTCGCCGCTGAACAGGTCCCAGAGGCTGAATTCCAGGAAGAGTTCCTTGGCGTAAAGCAAGGTGTCCGGTCGGGCGTCATCCGAACGCACTTCCATGGCGAGCACATCGTTCAACCGCATGCTGGCCTGGGGAAAGCGCGCCACCAGGGTCAGACTCATGCCGCTGACGGAGACCGGGGTGGCGAGTTCGGCGTTGACCGCCCCGATGAGCTTGGCCTTCACCTCATCCTCGTAAACGTGGGCCAACACCACCAGCGTTCCGAACCCCAGCACGAACAAGGCGGCCAGGACCAACACGGCGTTGCGGACGATACGGATCATCAGGAAGATGCGAAAGGTACCCCGGGCCATACTGCACTAACGGCAAGATCCGTGCTGTTCGTTCACAAGGCGATGTTGGGTGTGGTCGGGGGGGGTCGAAACTTCAAGTGAAGAAGCATTCGGGATGGTACGAACCGTTCATGCCATGATCATGCGGATTCATCACGCAAGCTGGATCATTGGGCGATCTAACCGAACGGCCTCTTGGATGGGCCCGTATCATCGGCCATGCGCAGCACGATCATCATCCTCGCAGCGGCTTTGCCGGTGTTTCGCGCCAGCGCCGCGACCTATCATGTGGCCCCCGGCGGTAACGATCAAGCCTCGGGCCAGACCATGGCCACGGCATGGGCGACCTTGCAGCATGCGGCGGACATGGCGTTGGCGGGTGATACGGTGTTGGTGTCTCCGGGCTCTTACCAAGGCTTCGCGGCCATGGATCACAGTGGCTCAGTGCTGGCTCCCATCGTCTTCAGGGCAGCGGATGATGGGGTGTTGATCGATGTCCCCTGTTCCTACAACAGCCAGGACGGGATCAACGTGGAGAACGTGAGCTGGGTGGTGGTGGAGGGGTTCGCTGTCGTGGGCATGCCCCGGGCAGGCATCCGCACCGCCCTCAGCGACCATGTGGCGATCCGAGGGAACACCTGCGCCAACAATGGCAAGTGGGGCATCCTGACGGGTTTCGCGGAGCATTGCATCATCGAACACAACACGTGCAGCGGAAGTGTGCTGGAGCACGGCATCTACTTCAGCAATAGCGCTGATGACCCCATCATCCGCTACAACCACTGCTTCGACAACCGCGCCAACGGCATCCATATGAACGGCGATGCGAGCTTGGGCGGCGATGGGGTGATCTCCAACGCACAGGTCCATGGCAACGTGATCCATGGCAATGGCATCGGAGGCGGCAGTGGCATCAACTGCGATGGCGTGCGCGACTCCTGGATCCATGGAAATCTGCTGTACGACAACCACGCCAGCGGCATCAGCCTGTACCGCATCGATGGGGGAGGGCCCAGCGTGAACAACAAGGTGTACAACAACACCATCGTGAACGCGGCGGACGCTCGCTGGTGCGTGAACATCACGGAGGGCTGCACCGCGAATCAGGTGATCAACAACATCCTCATCAACCAGCATCCTTTCCGGGGGAGCATCGTGGTGGATGTCACGGCACTCAACGGCTTCGCGAGCGATCACAACCTGGTGATGGAGCGACTGAGCCCTGACGGCGATGCCACCATCCTTGACTTGCCGGGCTGGCAGGCCCTTGGGTACGACCTCAACTCACAGGTGGTGCAAGCCCAATCGGCGTTATTCGCCGCACCGGGATCGGATTTCCGTGCGGTAGCGCCCGATGCACAACAAGTGGATGCCGGCAGTGCGGTGGTGAGCGCGGTGGTGACCGTGGATCTGGATGGTACACCACGGCCACAAGGGTCGGCCTATGACATCGGTTGTTACGAGGTGGCTGTGGCCACCAGGCTCGATGAGCCTATCGCACACCTCGCTAGGGTCAGCACCGATGTAGGCGCCATCACGGTACTCTCGCTCGAAGCCCACGACCATGTGAAGGTGTTCGACCTTACCGGTCGCGTTCACTTCAATGCCCTTGTGGAGGCCGGCGATCGGCACATCACTGTAAGCACACCCGGTGTCTACCTCGTGCAGGTGACCCAAGCCAGGAACCACGCGCTGGCGACCACCCGGGTTTTCGTGCCGTGAGTGACCCTCTATTTGCGTTTGCTCAGAAAGAGCACCTCCTTTTCCGTGAGGTGGCGCCATTTCCCGCGTGGTAGGTCCTTCTTCGTGAGTCCGGCGAACACCACGCGGTCCAGCTTCACCACTTCGTAGCCCAAGGCTTCGAACATGCGTCGTACCACCCGGTTGCGGCCCATGTGGATCTTGAGACCCACTTCCTTCTTGGTGCCCCCGGACACATAACTGGCTTCGTCCGCAACAGCGGGGCCATCGTCCAGTTGCACGCCCTTCACGAGCTGCTCCAGGTCGGCTTTCGTCAGCGCTTTGTCCAGCGTGGCGTGGTAGATCTTCTCCGCGCCGTGGCTGGGGTGGGTCAACTTCTTGGCCAGATCACCGTCGTTGGTCATCAGTAGCACACCGGTGGTGTGGCGGTCCAAGCGGCCCACCGGATAGAGGCGCTCATTGCACGCATCGTCGATCAAGGCCATCACCGTACGGCGATCGCGCGGATCGTCGGTGGTGGTGATGAAGTCCTTCGGCTTGTTCAACAGAACGTAGCGCTTCTTCTCGGTGGTGAGTTTCTGCCCGCCGTAGTGGATCACATCGCCCGGGCCCACCTTGATCCCCATTTCAGTGACCACCTCGCCGTTCACCGTGACCACACCGGCCTTGATCAGGTCGTCGGCTTCGCGGCGGCTGGCCACCCCCGCGTTGCTCAGGTAGCGGTTCAGGCGGATGCGGCCATCACCCAAGCCTTCTTCTTCCGCTTTGCGGCCACGCTTGCTGGCGCGATCGGGGCCTCGGCCCACGTGGCGCTTGGTGCTGGCGTCGCGTTCCCGGTAGCCCCGCTCGAAGCGTGGCGCATCTGAACCTCCACCTTCGCGCACGGCTTTCGGTGGGCGCTTTCCTGCGCGTTTGCTCGTCGGGCGTTGTTCACCATCCCCCAAGGGTCGGTCGCGTTGTGCACCTGGGCGTGTTGGACGACCACTCGGGCGGGCTCCCGCTGGCCTATCGCCGAAGGACCGCTCTTGGCGCTCATCAGGTCGGTCACGCCGGTCAGCTCCCGGGCGCGCGGAACGGCTCTCCGGTCGTGGCCCTCCGAAGCGGCGTTCTCCGCCACTGCGCTCGTCCCGTCCGGCACCTGGTCCCCGAGGCCGCTCATCCCGTCCTCCTGGTCGGTCGGACCTGCCACCGGTGGGTCGAGCCGATCGATCACTTGGCCTTCCACCGCTACGGGGCGGCCGGTCGCTTCCGGGTCGGTCTTCACGGGGGTCACCAGCCCGGCGTGGACGCTCCTCACGATCACCCGACGTGGCTCTCGGGCCACGCGGACCGCTGCTTCCAGTGCGGCTGTTTCCTGTGGAAGGACTTGATCCAGAGCCGGTTGGGCGGGAGGCGCGCCCTTTGGGAGAACGGCGACTATTTGAACGGTCGGTCATGTATGGTCGGGTAGAATGCGTCTTGGATGTGGTGAATGTAGGGCTTGCCGGAAGGGTGGAGGATGATGCTCACGATGTCGAACCGCAAGGCCAGGTCGGTGCCGGTCTCCTGCACATAGGCATTGGCCCCCCGGATCATGGTGCCGCGCTTGCCCTTCTTCACGGCCTCCTCGGGCTGGCCATGCTGGTCGCTGCTGCGGGTCTTCACCTCCACGATCACCAGTTCGCGGGCCGTGCGGGCTATGATGTCCAGTTCGTCCTTCCCGAAGCGCCAATTGCGCTCCAAGATCTCGTAGCCGTGCTCCTCCAGGAAGCGGCACGCGTATTGCTCTCCGAGGGAGCCCGTGTCGTTGTGTTCGGCCATTCGTGGAAAACCCGAGCGTAACCAAAGCCGCGGCACGCCGTTCAAGGCCTAAAATTGGGGAAACTTCCGCCTACCTCACACCCCTGTACCGCTCCGGCACGTACATGGGTGGAATCGAGATCAACCATGCACGCCATGCTCCGTACACTTCTCATCACAGGGTCTTCCCTCGTACTGCTGGCCTCCAACGCGAGCGCCCAAGCGTTCGAAGGGGTCATCGAGTTCACGAAGACCACCGGCCCTGTCGTGACCAACTACAGGTATTTCGTGAAGGGGGAGCGCGTGCGGATCGAGGAGATCAGCGCGCGTGGCGAAGTGCAGGGCATCATGTTGGTGGATACCCGCGACAAGACCGTGACGGCCATCAGCCCCGAGCGCAAGCTTTACATGGATGTCCCCAACATGCGCCTGCCCAAGGACGTGGAGACCACCGTGCAGAAGACCGCCGACCTGAAGGACATGGCTGGTTACAAGTGTGAGAAGTGGGTGGTGAAGAGCCCCAAGGAGGATCGGATCCTCACCTACTGGGTGGCGGCCGATGAGTTCTCCTTCTTCATCCCTTTGCTGGAAACGCTGAACCGCAAGGACGAACAAGCCGTGTTCTTCCTCCAGATCAAGGACAATAAGGGTGTTTTCCCCATGCTCGGTATCGAACAGAAGATCGACGGTGCGGAGATCAGCCGACTGGAGGTGAAGCAGGTGACCAAGGGCGCACAGAAACAAACCCTCTTCGAGATCCCGGCCGGTTTCAACAAGTTCGAGCGGAACTGATCGGACCAGCTATCCCACAACATCACCGAAACTCAGCGTTGCACCGTTCGCGGTGACGCTGAGTTTCGCTTTTGCTCCCATCACGAGTGCCCGGTTGTCATCGAGATGGCCGGCGGGGAAGCCATAACAGACCGGATAGGTCTGGGATGCACAGGCTTCGTTGATCATATCCTCGACTTCCTTACCGAACGGGTCGTCCGGGTTCTTGTCTCGCATGTCGGTCATACCGCCGATGATCAATCCTTCCAGATCACGGAACCATCCGCCGAGCTTGAGGTTCTGGATCATCCTGTCCATGTGGTACCGCAGCTCGTCCAAGTCTTCAAGGAAGAGGATCTTGCCCCTGGGATCGATATCGTAGGGCGTGCCGCGCAAGGCGTAAAGCAGAGACAGGTTGCCGCCTACAAGCACACCTTGAGAAGTGCCTGTGCGGTGCCCTTGGCCCCCTGACACCGTGAATGGTTCTCCGAACAAGGCTTGACGTAAGGTCTCTTTGCAAGCTTCACTCTTCCCCGCGATGTTGAAGGGCATTTGCGCATGCAAGGAGGCGACACCAAGTCCGTGCAGCGCGTTATGCAGCACGGTGATGTCACTGAAGCCTACGATCCACTTCGGGTCCCGATGCAGCGGTGAGGTGTCCAAACCGTCGAGTAGGTGAACGGTGCCGTATCCGCCGCGTGCGCACCAGATGGCCTTGACCGATGGATCATCGATCGCCGCTTGAAGGTCAGCCGTGCGTTCCGCGGTTGTGCCCGCCTGTTGGAAGTGCTTGCGTCCGACCCCAGCGCCGAGGCGCACCTTCAGGCCCCAGCTTTCCGCCAAGGCTACCCCGGCTGCCAATTCGTCGGCAGCGATGGACCGTGCCGTTGGGATGATGGCGATGGTATCGCCTGTTACCAGTGGGGGAGGTACGATGGTGGTCATACGGAACGCGGTACCTGCGGGTGTGCACCGCCGATACCGCGTCCAAGTTGGTGATCATGTGGCACGCGCCACACGATCCGATCAGAATTTCACCGCTAGGCCACCTTGCACAACGGATTTCGCCGCGCCCACTTCAGCGTACAGGCCGATGTTATCCGTGAAGAAGTAGCGAGCCCCGAAGGTGAGGTCCATGCCGAAGGGGAAGACCGATTTGAGTTCCACGCCGCTGCTGGTGAGGCCATCGCTCTTCGTGTTCCAAGTGGCATCGCGGTATCCTACGCCGAAGCCGATGTAAGGATCGAACTTCTCGCTATCGCCGATGTGGTAGTTGAAACGTGCGAGGATGCTGTACGTGGAACGTTCGGTCGTTTCGGTGTAGGTCTGGTCAAATGACTGGTACTTATATACCCACTCATTCGTGGCATAGGCGAAACTGATCCCCAAGCCGATGTTCTCCGTCATCCCACGCTCGTACTTCACATAGATGGGTCCGAGGCTGGAGTAGTTCACATCGGTGTAGGTATCGAAGTTCCGGCTGATGGAACCCAACAGGGTCACGGCGCCGTAGCCCAAATACACGTTGTTGGACCCTTCGGTGAAGGCTTGGGCTTGAGCATCGGGTGTATTGAGCGATACGCTTGCGATGGCTGCGAACAGGAGAGCAGTGGTTTGGGAACGCATGGGGTGTAGGTGTTTCAGCCGGGATCGGATGCTGCCCAGCAAAGTTGCACAGTCGTTCCAATTGCCGTGCCACATCCGATCTCGAGGCTACTTCGGTACTTTCGCGGGCCGAAGCAGAAGATCGTGAAGGAACCAGCACGCACCACCGTTACCGCCGCCCTGCCCTATGCCAATGGCCCCCTGCACATCGGGCACATCGCTGGGGCCTACCTGCCTTCGGACATCTATGTACGTTGCCTGCGTTCGCGTGGCAAGGAGGTGCTTTTCGTCTGTGGCAGTGATGAGCATGGCGCGGCCATCACCATTCGGGCCATGAAGGATGGCACCACGCCGAAAGCCATCGTGGACAAGTACCATGCGATGATGGGCCAAGCCTTCCAGGACTTTGGCATCCATTTCGATATCTATCATCGCACGAGCGCCGAGCTTCACAAGAAGACCAGCCAGGACTTCTTCCTGCAACTGCACAGGAACGGCGCCTTCACCGAGCAGGAGGAGATGCAGTACTACGACGAGGAAGCCCGACAATTCCTGGCCGATCGGTACATCAAAGGCACCTGCCCGGTCTGTGGCAATACCGAAGCCTATGGCGATCAGTGCGAGAAGTGTGGCACGGCCCTAAGCCCGAAGGAACTGAAGGATGTGCGCAGCACCTTGAGCGGCAGCGCCCCTGTACTGCGCCCCACCAAGCATTGGTACCTGCCCATGGATCGCGCGCAGGAATGGGTGGATACGTGGATCAATACCGGGGTGCTGGATGGCGTGCAACAGCACGATGCAGGCGAATGGAAACCGCAGGTCTTGGGCCAGTGCAACAGCTGGTTGAAGGATGGGCTGCGCCCACGCGCGATGACCCGTGATCTCGAATGGGGTGTGCCTGTACCGTTGCCGGACGCGGAAGGCAAGGTGCTTTACGTGTGGCTCGATGCGCCCATCGGCTACATCACCGCTACCAAACAATGGGCACAGGATAAGGGTGTCGATTGGGAGAAGTGGTGGAAAGCGGATGATACGCGTCTGCTGCATTTCATCGGCAAGGACAACATCGTGTTCCACTGTATCATCTTCCCGATCCTCTTGAAGATGCACGGTGGCTTCATCCTGCCACAGAACGTTCCGGCGAACGAATTCCTCAACCTCGAAGGCCAGAAGCTGAGCACCAGCCGCAACTGGGCGGTTTGGCTGCATGAGTACATCGAGCGTTGGCCTGGAAGGCAGGATGAGCTCCGGTATGCGCTCGCGAGCATCCTACCCGAGTTCAAAGACAGTGAATTCACCTGGAAGGACTTCCAGGATAAGAACAACAACGAACTCGTCAGTATCCTGGGCAATTTCGTGCAGCGCGTGTTCGTGCTGTGCCATAAGTACTACGATGGCAAGGTGCCCGACCCGGCCGATGGCAACGAACAGGATGTGCTGCTCTTCGCCGAACTGAACGCGCTGCCCGCGAAAGTGGCCGACGAGGTGGATCGCTTCCGCTTCCGCGATGCCTTGGCCAGTGCCATGCAGGCCGCGCGGCTCGGCAACAAGTACCTGACCGAGACGGAACCATGGAAATTGGAGAAGACCGATCCTCAGCGGGTCAGCACCATCCTCTTCAATAGCCTGCGCATCACCGCTGCGCTCAGCGTTCTGCTCGAACCCTTCCTTCCTTTCACCACGGAAAAGCTGCGGCGCATGCTCGGCATCGGCCCGATGAAGTGGGATGATGCGCTGCGTTCAGGGCTCATCGTTCCTGGGGCTGAATTGGGCAAGCCGGAACACCTGTTCAAACCGATCGAGGATGCGGCCATCGCCGCGGAGGTGGAACGGCTGCATGCGAACAAGCCAGTGGAACCAACTCCAGTGGAACGAGCCGTGATCTCACCGAGCGCGCAACCAGCCAAAGGCCCCATCACCTTCGACGATTTCGCGAAGCTCGACCTGCGTGTGGGAACCATCACAGCGGCTGAGCGTGTACCGAAGGCCGACAAGCTGCTCAAGTTGACCATCGATATCGGAGAGCTGGTTCCACGCACCGTGGTGAGCGGGATCGCCTTGCACTTCGATCCCGCAGCGTTACCGGGACAGCAGGTTCTGCTCCTTGCGAATCTGGAACCCCGCAAGATGCGCGGCGTGGAAAGTCAGGGCATGGTGCTGATGGCCGAGGATCCGGAAGGAAAATTGCACTTCGTGCGGCCTGATAGCGTATTGCCCAACGGAGTTGAAGTGCGCTAGGTGCATGGGAGGAAGACCTGGGTCTTCAGGCTCAGCTCGCAGCGTATCGTGATCCCTAGGCTCCGGCAAGCTTGGCCTGGATGAGCTCGATGAGCGAACCCATGTTCTTCAGCTTGTTGATCTCCTTCAGCTTGAATTTCACACTGAACTCCTTCTCCAAGCCGGTGATGATGGACATGTGTGTCAGGGAGTCCCATCCCTCCACATCGGCGGCCGTAAGGTCGTCCCGCATCTCGAAATCGCCATGACCCAGGACGGTCTCAACGGTTCTGCGGATGCGTGGTAGGAGCTCTTCTCGTTGCATGTTCATGGTCGTATGTGCCGCTCCATAAGGATCTTGCTGTGGTGCGGCAGGTAGTGCAAGGTATCGGGATGTGTGGAGGTGTAGGTGCGGGTTTCCTCGAAACCCAACTTGCGGTATAGTCGGATCGCCACCGCATTGTCCGCAAAAGCCTGGATCTGGGCTTTTGACACTTCGGAACGACCAATATGTGCATTGATCAGTGCGGCCGCCAGTCCTTTGCCCCTGTGCATGGGATCGACGTGCAAGTATTCGATCTGCAGCGCACCCTTCTCCCGTTCGATCTGCACGCCGCTGATGATCGGACCTTTCTCGCGTAATGCTGCAATGCTCACAGCGGGGAACGTGAAGCCGATCAGGTTCGCTTTGAGCAAGCCTGAGGGCATATCCTCTTCCTGCCCTTCTACCCACCCGGCCAAAGCGGCGGCAGTTGAACCGGCCACTTCGGCGATCAGGAAACTGCTGACCGAGAATTCGCAGCCATCTACCTCTTCCTCCAACATGGCAGCGATCAGTTCGCGCGTGCGCTCTTCGCTTTGGGCAAAAAGCGTGGCCAAGCCCATGCGCGGACTGTTGCTCTTTTCCGCGGAGACGATCGTCTCCACGATGAAGGGTATATCGGCCAGTGTGGCTGAACGGATGGTTACCGTCGAACTCGTCATGCGGTGAACAGTCGTTGGAGGGCTTTACGGTCCGTTTTCCCGTTCACGTTGAGCGGGAACACATCCACGAAGCGCAGTCGTGTGGGCACCATGTAGGCCGGCAACTGCTCACGCAGGTGGATGATCAGGGGCTTGGTATCACACTCGGCTCCTTCGATGACCAGTGCCACCTCGTTGTTCCCTAGTGCATTGAGCACCGCCAGGGCCACCGCGTTGGCTGGTTTCAAGAAATGCCGTGCGTGATGTTCGATCTCCGCCAGTTCCACGCGGTAACCTTGGATCTTGACTTGATGATCCAACCGTCCCAAGTAGAGCACGTCGCCCTCGGTATCCATGGTGCAGAGATCGCCCGTCCTGTAGAATCTTTCCTGGCGACCGTTGTGATCGAGCATGAAGATCACCTGTTCCGTCTTCTCCACATCCTGCCAATAGCCCGGGGTCATTTGTCCGCCACCCAAGCAAAGCTCGCCCTTCGAATCAGGCGGTAGGATCTTCCGATCCTCGTCGACGATGATGAGCTCGGTACCGACCATCGCCTTGCCGATCGAAAGCACGCCGTTCATAGCCTTGTTCTCACCCGCTCGCTCGAACGCATAACTAGTGCAGAAGATGGTATGCTCAGTGGGTCCGTAGACGTTCAGGATGCGTGCGTTGGGAACGCAGTGGCTCCATTCTGTCGTCACATCCACGGGTAGGGCCTCCCCACAGAACAAATTCGTATGCAGGGCCGGCGCGTGGATCTCCTCGAAATACGGCCGGAGATAGTTGATGATGGAGGGCACCATCAGCGCCACGGTGATGCCTTGCTCCTCCAGCAACTCAGCGATGTAGCCGTATTTGATCTCGTTCTTGGGGATGGTGTACACACAGGCTCCGTGCAAGAGCGGGACCAGGTAGCTCATCACCGAGAGGTCGAAGGTGAGCTCGAACATCTGCAGGCACCGGTCAGCCGATGAGAACGGGATGCCAAGCTGGTCGAACCCGTGGAGGAAGGTGGCGATGTTGCCGTGTGTGATGGGTACGCCCTTAGGCTCGCCCGTACTTCCACTCGTGAAGAGCACATAGGCTAAGCATTCTGCCGGTTGGTCCTGCAGCGGCGGGAGGTCATCGGAGGATCTGAGCTCTCGCATATCCACCATTCGGAGATCGTGGTGGTGCCCACCATCTTCGGAGGAGAGTAGCGTTGCAATCCCGGCCCGCTCGGCGATGATCGCATTCCGTTCTTTCGGAGCATCGGGGTTCAGGGGGAGGTAAGCACGGCCCTCCGCCCACAATGCGATCAGTGCTGCATAGGTGAGGAGGTCGTCGTTCGCTACCACACCGACCACCGACTCTGCGTCGTCAACATGCCGTCGAATGCCACAACGGACACGTGCCACCGCTTTACCCAGATCAGCGTAGGAATGCTCCTTACCGCCGATGCAGAACGCCGGTCGACCTGCATGACGTATAAAGGCATCGCCGAGCAGGCTCAGGTGCTCGACTTGGATGTCCAGGACATTCGGGGATGCCATTCCTGTTCGGCTATGGCCGCGAAAGTAGCATTGCAGGGTGAGCGGGAGCGGAGGGCCATGGCCGCCTACGTTCCCCGGTCCAATGTTCCGTCTACTTTTGCGCCCGCTATCCCGGCCCTATAGTTCAATGGATAGAATAGGAGTTTCCTAAACTCTTGATCCAGGTTCGACTCCTGGTGGGGTCACCATTCCGGCGGGCTTCGGCCCGCTTCTTCGTTCAGGGTCCCTGACATCCGTCAGTTCCAGACCCCGTCCGATCGCCGCTCTTTGCAGCATGAAGGCCGAGCAACTGACCGGTGTCACCTGCTTCCATTGTGGCGACCCGTGCGCCGATGAACACCGCAAGCACGACGACAAGGACTTCTGCTGCCACGGTTGCGAAGTGGTGTACGACCTGCTGAACGAAGCCGGCCTCTGCGACTACTACGAACTGGAGAAGCAGCCGGGCGTGAAGCAACGCACCAGCGTGGACGAGCAGCGCAGTGAGCTATTCGACCTGGAGGATGTGCGCGCGAAACTGGTGGAGTTCAGTGAAGAGGGCATCACCCGGGTGCGTTTCAATGTGCCACAGATGCACTGTAGCTCATGCATCTGGCTCTTGGAGAACCTGCATCGCGTGGACAAAGCCATCATCCGTTCCCGCGTCTCCTTCACCGATAAGGAACTCATGATCACGTTCCGCGAGGAACAGTTGAGCCTAGCGGGTCTTGTGAAACTACTGCGCCGCATCGGGTATGGACCGCAACTGACGAACGCCTCGAAGGATCGAAAGAAGGGCGGTGTGCCCCATATGCTTTACGTGCGGCTGGGTGTGGCCGGCTTCGTGTTCGGCAACACCATGCTGTTGAGCTTCCCCGAATACCTCGGGGCCGACAACGAGGCCGGTCTGAAGGTGGGCTTCCAATGGCTCATCGTGCTCTTCTCGTTCCCGGTCGTGTTCTTCCTGAGCACCGACTTCTTCCGCAGTGCCTGGGCGGGCATCCGGACCAGGACGGTGAACATCGACATCCCGATCGCACTGGGCATCGTGGCCTTGTGGTCGAGGAGCTTGCTCGACGTGATCCTTGGGATCGGCCCCGGCTACTTCGATTCTCTCGCCGGTCTTCTGTTCTTCCTGCTGATCGGGCGATGGTACCAGGCCTATACCTACCGGGCCTTGCGCTTCGATCGCGCGTTGGAGGATTTCCTTCCGCTGGTCGTCATCCGCAAACGTGGTGCCTTGGAGGAACCCGTGAAGGTGAATGAACTACGTGCCGGCGACCACATCCTCGTGCGCGATCAGGAACTCGTTCCTGTGGATGCCATCCTGCGCGAAGGCACCGCACACATCGACAACAGCTTCATCACCGGCGAGCCGCTCGCCGTGCGCAAGATCGTGGGCGATACCATCAAGGCCGGCGGTCGGCAGCGTGGTGCGGCCATCGAATTGGAGGTGGTGCGGCCCTTCGGGGAGAGCCGGTTGAAACAACTCTGGGCGGAACAAGCCGCCGTGGGTGAACGACCGGCCATGCCGCGCATGATCGACAACGTCGCGCGGCGGTTCACCATCGCGGTGTTGCTGATCAGCCTCGGTGCCGCGCTTTATTGGTGGGGCAAGGACGCCAGCCAGGTGTGGCCCGTGGTCACCGCTGTGCTCATCGTGGCTTGCCCCTGCGCGTTGGCGTTGAGCATGCCCTTCGCGTACGGACACACCATCCGACTCTTGGGCAAACGCGGTCTGTTCCTGCGCGATGCCGAGGTGGTGGAACGGATGGCGCATGCCGATACCATCGTGTTCGACAAGACCGGTACGCTCACGGCCCGCGAGGCCCACGAAGTGGCTTGGCACGGCGGACCGCTCACGAAGGAACAGGCTTCGTTGGTGCGGTCCCTGGCCAGGAACAGTGTGCATCCGCTGAGCGCGGTGATCCACCACCACCTGAAGGAGGCCCTCCGCACTCCGATGGATGTGAGCGACGTTCCGGGCCAGGGTGTCATGGGCTGGATCGACGATCATGCAATACGCTTGGGTTCTGCGGCTTTCTGTGGAACGGCCGAAGTGCCGCGCCAGAGCGGTGAAGCGATCGTCTTCGTGCAGGTCGATGGCATCCCTTTGGGCCACTTCGTGATCCGCAAACGCGCGCGCCTGGGCATCGCGGTGGCCATGGCCGAGCTTCAGACCACCAGCCGCACCGCCTTGCTCACCGGCGATGCGCAGGTGGACGATGGCCTGCGTACGATCTTCGATGGTGCCGATATGCGGGCGAACTGTTCACCGGCCGACAAGACGCGCTACATCAAGGAGCAACAGGACGGCGGACACCGGGTGGTGATGGTGGGCGACGGCCTCAATGATGCGGGTGCCCTCGCCCAGAGCGATGTCGGTATCACCGTGACCGAGACCAGCGCGGCTCTTACACCGGCCAGTGACGCCATCCTGGATGCCGAGGCCATTGCGGACCTTCCGCATTTCCTACGCATGACACGCCGCGCCCGGCGCATCGTGATCGCCAGCTTGGTGATCTCGCTCTGTTACAACATCACCGGCGTTTCCCTTGCAGTGGCTGGACACATGACCCCGCTCATCGCCGCCATCCTGATGCCGCTGAGCAGCGTCACGGTGGTGGGCTTTGTCACCTTGGCGGTGTGGGTGGGCTCCAAGAAGCGGGCAGCCTGAGGCCTATTTCGCCTGCTCGGAGGGCCTTGAGGTTCCTCGACCATCCCGAGCATGCCAAAAAGTACAACACTGGATAGGCCGCCGATCGACCGGTAACCCGGATAACCTGCCCTCGGTCATGCCGGTTAATGCCGTAGACTCCCCAACTTTGCGCCCCCCTCGAGCAAGGGGAATCCAAATCAACCAACGATGGAAGCAGTTAGCGCCAAGAAGGCGCAGAACAGGCAGGGTATGTACAAGGTGGTGATGGAGCAGTTCGAGCATGCCGCCGATGTGATGGGCTTGGACCCCGGCGTACGCAAGATCCTGGGTCAGACCAACAACGAGATCGTGGTGCACTTCCCCGTGAAGTTGGATGATGGCACCATCGAGGTTTTCACCGGCTACCGGGTGCAACACAACAACGCGCTCGGACCTTACAAGGGTGGTCTGCGCTATCACCCCACGGTGGACATCGACAGTGCGCGTGCATTGGCCATTTGGATGACGTGGAAGACCTCCTTGGCCGGCCTACCGTACGGTGGTGGAAAGGGCGGCATCGAGATCGACCCCAAGTTGTATTCACTGGGCGAGTTGGAACGCATCACCCGCCGCTTCACCTATGCGCTGGGCGATAACATCGGACCGGACCTGGACATCCCCGCACCGGACGTGAACACGAACAGCCAGATCATGGCCTGGATCGCCGACACGTTCAGTAGCACCAAATCGCCGAGCACCCGTTTCTCCAACCTGCACGTGGTGACCGGTAAACCGCTTGGTGCAGGAGGACTTGAAGGGCGTGATCGCGCCACGGGTTATGGTGTGGTTACCACTCTGAAGGCCTGGGCTGAGCGCCGCAACGAGACATTGAAAGGCAAACGTTACATCGTGCAAGGCTTCGGGAACGTGGGGTATTGGACGTCCTACTTCATGGCCTTGGAAGGAGCTGTGCTCGTGGGTGTGCAGGATGCTGGCGGCACTTTGCAGAACCCCGACGGCATCGATCCGGAAGCGCTGAACACGTATGTGGAAGCGAACAACCGCAGTGTCGCAGGGTTCAAGGGCGGTGCGGTGATGGAACCCGCGGATTTCTTCGGCATCGATTGCGACATCGTGGTCCCGGCTGCCTTGGGCAACCAGATCACCGCGAGGAACGCGGGTACGATCAAGGCGAAGGTGGTGGCCGAAGGCGCCAACGGACCCACCGACACCGAAGGTGAAGCCATCCTGCGCGGCATGGGGGTGGAGATCATCCCCGACATCCTGTGCAACAGCGGTGGCGTCATCGGTAGCTACATCGAGTGGTTGCAGAACAAACGCGCCGAGTACTGGAAGATGGACGAGGTGCTGAAGATGATCAGCGAGAAGATCACCACCGCCTTCACCAGTGTGGTGAACACCGCGGTGGAATTCAACACCGACTGGCGTACGAGCGCATACATCGTGGCACTGCGCCGACTGGAGAAGGCCTACAAGGAACGCGGGATCTTCCCATAGATCCTGTCGAGCATGTGAGGAAGGGCCATGGCTAGTGGCATGGCCGTACTCTGAAATGGACGAGAGCTGATCCCGGCTGCCCATTCGAGATCTTCTCAGGTTCCGGAACCTCTTGGAGAAGAAAGGCCTGGTCGCTTGGAATTTCTGTTCTCTGGAATTTGTGCGTGCCACGTCCTCTCCATGTCAGGACCATCCTAGGCATCAACTACCAAATAGTGTGGCTGGAATTTTCGAGGAACTCGCTGAGCTGACATCCATCAGGCATCAGCGGACAAAAGAGTCCTTTATTTGAGGCCATGTGGAAGCGCTACGTGCTCGCCGGACTGGTAGTTGCGTACGCTTTCGGCACTTGGAGCGCCTATCGTGGTGAGCATGATGCTCCGGTCGCGGATGCGCTCGTATTCGAAGGCATGGCCACCTGGCAGGCCCAGAATTGTGTGGCCTGCCATCAGCTGTTCGGGTTAGGGGGTTATTTGGGGCCGGATCTCACCAATGTCATCAGTGATGCAGGCGATGCGCGGGTGCGCACGTTCGTGAAGTACGGAAGTGGGCGTATGCCGGCACACCCTATGAGCGCGGAAGAGCTGGATGGTTTGGTGGCCTTCCTGGCGTGGGTGGATGCCACCGGAACAAGTCGGGTGCCGGAGCACGCCGTGCATTGGACCGGAACCTATGTGCTCGACCCATGAACAACGCTCTACGGGTGCAGATCGGGACGGCGCTTGTGCTGCTGTTGCTCGCGTTGTTGATCGGGCTACTGGCCGCCTTGTCCTATTCCTTCCCTGCTCTCGGCGCCCTCGTATCCTTCAAACACCTGCGGCCGGCGCACGTTTCGGCTGCGCTGTTCTGGATCATCACAGGGGCTACCGTCGGTG
>Ga0209812_10000511_pt1 | contig 34872 bp, 28 predicted proteins | sample JI71714BDNA_FD_187502 | JGI IMG/M metagenome (GOLD analysis project Ga0209812, IMG submission 187502) | Wastewater effluent complex algal communities from Wisconsin, to seasonally profile nutrient transformation and Carbon sequestration -... | ecosystem: Engineered > WWTP > Effluent > Algae...
TTCGGCAACTTCCACTACAACCCTGTGCACATGCTCGCGATCACGTTCTTCTTCACGAACTGTCTCGCGCTTGCCCTGCACGGCGGTCTGGTGCTGTCGGCGGTCAATCCGAGCGGGGGCACCGACGTCAAGTCGCCCGAATACGAAGACACCTATTTCCGTGACTTCATCGGCTATTCGGTCGGCACGCTCGGCATTCACCGGGTGGGACTCTTCCTGGCGCTCAGTGCCGGGTTCTGGAGCGCCATCTGCATCGTCATTTCCGGCACTCTGTATGTCGGCAGCTGGATCGAATTCTGGGATTTCTGGAAGAAGATCCCGATCTGGTCGTAAGGAGCACCTGAACCATGGCGACTTATCAGAACATCTTCACACAGGTGCAAGTGCAAGGGCCGCCCGAAATGGGCGTCCCGCACCTCGACGGCAGCGAAGAACGGCTGCCGTTTACCACCCACAACTACTGGATGGGCAAGCTCGGACAGGCCCAGATCGGGCCGATCTATCTGGGCACGCTCGGGGTGATCAGCCTCGCCTTCGGAACGCTGGCGATCATGATCATCGGGCTCAACTTCTGGGCCCAGGTCAACTGGAGTCCGCAGGGCTTCATGCGTGAATTCTTCTGGCTCTATCTCGCGCCTCCGGGCCCGGAATACGGCTTCAGCCCGTTTGTCCCGCTGGACAAGGGCGGCTGGTGGATTCTCGCAGGTTTCAGCCTGACCGTCTCGATCCTGACCTGGTGGGCACGTACCTACCAGCGCGCCAAGGCACTCGGCATGGGGATGCACATTCCCTGGGCCTTCGCCAGCGCCATCTGGCTCTATCTGGTGTTGGGCTTCATCCGCCCGATGCTGATGGGCCAATGGTCGGAAGCGGTGCCTTTCGGTATCTTCGAGCACCTCAACTGGACCAACAACTTCTCGCTGGTCTACGGCAACCTGTTCTACAATCCGTTCCACGCGCTTTCGATTGTCTTCCTTTACGGGTCGGCTGTCCTGTTCGCGATGCACGGTGCGACGATCCTGGCACTCGGCCGTTATGGCGGGGAACGCGAGATCGAGCAGATTACCGATCGCGGCACGGCCGCCGAACGCGGTGCGCTGTTCTGGCGCTGGGTGATGGGCTTCAATGCAAGCTTTGAATCTATCCACCGCTGGGCCTGGTGGTTTGCAGTCCTGACCACGCTGACCGGCGGGATCGGTATCCTGCTGACCGGCACGGTGGTCGACAACTGGTACCTGTGGGCGCAGGAACATTACTACGCTCCGGATACGATCAACTACAATCCGACTGGCGCTGCCCAGGCAGCCGCTGGCAACTGAGAGCGGGCCGGGCCTTGATGGTCCCGGCCTCTCCCACCCGGACAAAGCAAAACCCGGCTCGGACTTCACGGTCCGGCCGGGTTTTTGCTTGGTCGGGGTTCTGACGCGTTGGAGCCGGATCAACCCGGCAAGCCTCAGTCCGGATTGTCAGCTGCCAACCGGCTGCGCAGATCCATCAGGTGCAGCGGCAAGGATGCCGCCAGCGGTAGCGCAATCCACCACCAGTCTGCCCCCACCATCGCCGCCCGCAAGCCGAGCACAATCAGCACCGCAGGGCCAAGCAGCCCGGCAATCGCCCGGTAGCTCCACTGGCGCCAGTCGCGCAGCCACACCGCCTCGATCGCCAGCACGCCGAGGATAACATCGGCTGCATGGCCGCTTTCGAACAGGATTTCGGTAAGGCCTCCGCCTGCCATTCCCTGCCCCCTCTCTTCGCCCGGCGCCCGGCCTTAGCCGAAGGGTGCGTTAAGCTGGACCACGGCCCAGTTCAGCGCCCCGGCAAAGCTCACCCACGCAAGGTAAGGCACCAGCAGCGCAGCCGCACTACGAGAAAATCGCCCGCAAAAGACGATCATCGCCAGGATCGAGAGCCAAAGGGCGATCAGCTCGTAGAGGGCCCAGTCGGGCCGCTGGAGGCGGAAGAAGATCAGGCTCCAGCTGATGTTGAGAAAGCCGTTCAGCGCGAACAGCCCCAGCACCCATTCTGCCGCAGCCGAAGTCGGCGCGGCGCGCCACGCCGTGATCCCGGCGACCGTGATCAGCGCATAAATCACCGTCCAACCCATCGGGAACACCACGTCGGGCGGGTTCCAGTCCGGCTTGGCGAGGGCTTGATACCAGGGGCCAAGGTCAGTCACTGTCGCGCCAAGGGCCGCGACACACAGCGCCGCAACCGTTGCAACGGTCACGGGAATGATCATCATCCGGTTCATCGACAGCAGCTTAGAGTTGCGCCCGGCAACCTGCAATGGCCAGCACCGCGCCGCCTGTCAGGTGGCGGGCCTCAGGCCGAGAAGGTGCGCGGTATCCTTGAGGAAGATCTTGATGTGCGCCAGTGGTTTGGCGCGCACCAGCTTCTTGTGCATATAGGCCTGCCAGGTCAGTTCCTGCACATCCTTGTCATCGCACATGGTGACGAAGCGTTCGCGGCGCTTGTCGGATGAATACCAGAAATACTGCATCATCCCGAGCACCCAGAACACCTTGCCATGCTCTTTCATGAAAGCCTTGCGCGCGGTTCGCAGTTGCTTGGCATCGCCCGTCCGCAGGAAGGCCGCACAAGCCTCGCCCACCAGCCGGCCGCCGACCATCGCGTAATAAATGCCCTCGCCCGATGCCGGCGCCACCACGCCTGCGGCATCGCCGGCGACGATTACGTCCGCACCGTTGTCCCAGCGCTTCAATGGCTTCAGCGGGATCGGCGCGCCTTCGCGGCGCAGCGTCTCGCAGCGTTCCAGCCCGAGATCATCGCGGATGGTGGCAATTGCCCCGCGCAGCGAGAAGCCCTTGTTGGCGCTGCCTACGCCGATGCTCGCCGTGTCCCCGTGGGGGAAGACCCAGGCGTAGAAATCGGGCGACAGGCGGCCCTGATAATAGACATCGCAGCGCGAGGCATCGAATTGTTCGGTGTTGCGCGGCGGGGACTTGATGATTTCGTGATAGGCAAAGACGCAAGGAATGCGTTCCGCGCCGACAAGGCATTGCTTGGCCACAGCGGACCGCGCGCCGTCCGCGCCGATCACCACGCGGGCGCGCACGCTTTCGATCGGTCCGCCTCTCGATCGGCGGAAGGTGACAATCGGGTGCGCATTGTCATCGCGATCGATCTTCTCAAAGGTGGCCGTCAGGCGTTCCGCGCCCGAGTGGCGGGCGCGTTCACGCAGCCATTCGTCGAATTCCTCACGGTCGACCATCCCGACGTAGCCGATTTCGCCCACCGGCATATCGACCGCACGGCCCGAAGGCGCGATCATCCGCGCCGAACGCGCCTTGGCGACGAGCAGGCTTTGCGGAATGTCGAAATCGGCGAGCAGCCGCGGCGGAATCGCACCGCCGCAGGGCTTGATCCTTCCGCCGCGCTCGATCAGCAGCACCGAATGGCCCGCCAGCGCAAGATCGGTCGCCGCCGTGGAACCGGAGGGCCCGCCGCCGATAATGACGGCGTCATAGATTGTCTGGTTCATGCGAACATCTCCCCGGCCCCTGCTGGCCTCTGCTGAATGGTCTGATGGGCGCGCAGCGCGGCGCCTCCGGTAGCCTTGATTGCGAGCATAGCGGCGAGCACGAAGGCCGCTGCCTCGATAGCGAAGACAAGCTGGAAGGCCGCGCCGTCATCACCAAGCGCGCGCCGCGCAAAGTCGACGCCGACCGCGCCGGTGAGACCGCCGAGGCCGAAGGCAATCGCCTGACTTGCGCCCCACACGCCCATGCGCACGCCCTCGCGGGTGTTTTCTCCGGCCCCGGCAAGGCCCATCATCGCGCCGATAGCGGCAACAGCGAAGACGCCATTGCCCAGCCCCAGCACAAAGACATTCGCCCCGAGCGGCCAGCCCGGCCCTGCAACCGCCGCCAACGCCAGCGCGCCAAGGCCGGCTGCCGACAACAGGCACCCGCACACCACCCAGATCCGCAAGCCATCGGGTCGCTTCCCGGAAAAGGCGCTGCCGCCGATCCCGGTGATGATCATACCGATCAGGATGCCGCCCTGATGCTGCCCGCCCATCTGGGTGGATTCCCCCGGCGTGAGGCCGAAGATCAGCCCCGCGAAGGGTTCGAGGATAAGGTCTTGCATCGAGAACGCGATCATCGAGACAAAGATGAACACCGTGAACCGCCGGGCGGCAGGCTCGTGCCAGATTTCGGCGAGCGCTGCGCGGAAATCGGGCGCGGCTTCGGATGAGGCGGCATGACCAAAGCGGCCCGCCTGCCGTTCGAGCCGGAAGGTCGCCAGCACGGTCAGCGACACAGTCACCAGCGCAAGGCCGCCTGCCACCCACAAGAGCCGCTCGGGCGAATAGGGCTTCAGCAATTGGCCGACCGTGATGGCCGAGACAACAATGCCCGCGACCATCATGATCCAGGTCACGGCCGCCGCAGCCGCCCGCCGTTCTGGCGCGACGCCCGAAGCGAGCAGCGCCAGCGCTGACGTGCCGCCGGCCCCCACGCCCACGCCGATCAGGGCATAGGCCAGCACGGCCAACGCGAAGGCGGCATTGAACGAGGCTTCCATCATCAAGGTCGCCTGAACCGCGAGCAATCCGCCTGCAGCCAGTACCGCCAGCCCGCCGATGATCCACACGGTCCGGCTGCCGCCCTTGTCCGAGGCATGGCCCCACAGCGGACGGCCCAGCTGCACGGCATAATGCCACGCCACCAGCCCTGCCGGGATTGCCGCCAGCAGCTTCAATTCGACCACCATCACGCGGTTCAGCACAGTCGTCGCCAGCATCACCAGCGCACCGATGGATGCCTGCACCAGCCCGATGCGCACAATCGCAAACCAGCCAAACCCGGCCTTTTGCTTCGTAGCCGAGGCGAGCGGTGCGTGCATCAGATATAGCCCCCGAGGCCGAGAGCTGCTGCCAGCATTCCCAGCACATAGAGCGTCACCCCCACACCATTATACCACGGCGCATATTTGGCCGGATCGCGCAGAAGCTTCGGCATGGCAGCGACCTGCGCCAACAGCACGATGGTCACCACCACCGCCGAAAAGGTCAGGCCCAACGCCGCCAGCAGCGCGATCACCACGAGCTGCGCAGCCGCCATCGTGACGCAGGCGAACCTTGCCGCGGCGCTCACGCCCAGCACGACGGGAAGCGAGGTCAGGCCGGTCTGGCGATCGCCTTCGACCGCCTTGAAGTCGTTCAGCACCATGATCCCGTGCGCGCCCAAGGAATAGAGCACCAGCACTGCGATGACATTGGCCGACGGCATCGCGCCCAGCATGACAGCCGCGCCGGTGAACCAGCTCAGCCCTTCATAAGTCAGCCCGCACACCAGCGGACCGAGCCAGCCATTGGCCTTGAAGCGGAGCGGCGGGGCGGAATAGGCCCAGGCGAAAGCGAGGCCGACCAGCCCGGCGATGAACACCAACGGCCCGAGCAGCCAACCTACGCCCGCTGAGATCAGCGTCGCGATAATCGCGATATAGAGCCCCCAGCGACCCGGAATTCTGCCCGATGGTATCGGACGGTGCGGTTCGTTGATCGCATCGACATGGCGGTCGAACCAGTCGTTGACCGCCTGCGAGGTGCCGCACACCAGCGGCCCGGCGAGCAATATGCCGCCCGCGACGAACCACCACCGGCCTTCAAGCCCCGCGCCCGAAGATACAGCGCCGCACATGAAGGCCCACATCGGCGGGAACCAGGTGATCGGCTTGAGGAGTTCGAGCACGACCCGCGGTCGCGGGGCCAAGCCGGGACTTACAGCCGGAACTGGCGCCGGGTTGGGCACGGTGCGAGTCGAGGGTACCGAGTGCTCCATATACGAAGGCTATGCCTGACAGTCTTAAGCGTCAAATTGTTTTGACACTATATCTGGCCGAAAACCCGATTTTCATGTTCAAAATCGTAAACGGGCGTGAATCCATGTCCATTTGGGACATGTCCGTCAGCTTGACAGTTTGATTCCCGGAGCGCTTTGCGCCGCGCGTTTCGCCGCAGGCCTGCCCCCGGCTTGTCCGGCCTCACCTGCCTTCCAGACTCCCTTTAGGGGCGCGTCAGAGGGATGCTTTCAGGTGTTGTAAAACGGGCGCTTCCATCGCGCGCCAAACCCCGACAATTGGCGGTTACTCGCCGTCGCCCGTCAGGTTGCCGAGGCCGTAGCGGTGCAACTTGGAATAGAGGCTCTGGCGCGACAGGCCGAGGATTTCCGCGGCCGATGCGCGGTTGTCCGAGGTGTAGGATAATGCCGCTTCGATGCAGAGGCGTTCAATCAGATCCGTGCTTTCGCGCACGATATCTTTCAATGACATACGACCGACCAGATCGGTCAATTGCTCGACCGAACGGGGCAAATCCTGCGCGCCCGGCGGCAGATCGCGCAGCCGGCGGCCGATCGGGCGGATGACGAAAGCATAATAGCCATCTTCACCCGAGGTACGAACCGCGGACAATTCAACAGCTTCGCCATCGACATCGTGACCGATCCTGAGGATGGTCGCCACATTGCGCGCAGCCCCGTGCTGGTCGATCTGGCCTTCGATCAGATCAAGGTCGATCCCCGGCCGTCCAATCGATTCCGACAGGTGCCGCCCGCGCAGCTGATCGACGCTAGCGGCTTGAAGAAGCTCGACAAATGCCGCATTCGCCGTTACGATTTCGAGATTGCTGTCAGCCACAACGAAGGCGTCGGGCATCTGGTCGACCAGTGCGAGCACCGGCGAGGATTCCGGCGCAGGCCGGTCGCTGGCAGGCACCAGCCGCACCAGCAGGAACTGACCGCGATCCTGCGTAAAGCCGTTGACCGAAGCCATGACTTCGCGCGCGCCCCGGGCGATGCGGATCCGGCCCGGGCTGACCGTGTCAGAAACCAGTGCAGCGCCGACCAGCGACTGCACCGCATCGTGGGAGTTTTTATCGATGAAAGTCAGCAGCTTCTTGCCCGGCAAGCCGCCCGTCCGGGCACCGACCAGCATATGCGCCGCAGGGTTCGCCTCACGGATACGCAGCGTGCCAGCCTCGACGATCATCACCGGTTCGGTCGACCGTTCAAACAGCATCCGGTAGCGCGCTTCGAGCTGGCGCATCCGCAGATAGTCACGCTCGAGTGATTGCTGGACTTGCAGCAGGCGCTGCTGGAGCTTGCCAGCCTCACGCAAATCGCGCCCGAAAGCGATGCGATGCTCGCCGCCATTGACGCTGAGGACGGCATAGCGGATCGGCACGTCGCCTTCACGCGACGGGTGGTTGACCTGCCGCCAATGCTGCACTTCGCCGCGCCGTGCGGCGGCCAGCATCTCCATGATTTTCGGGCGACTTTCGTCAGTGACAGTCTCGATCCAGTTGGTTCCTACCCAGTTCGAAAAGGCAGGGAATTCGCGCGGATCGAACGCCGCATCGAGGATCGTGCCGGTATCATCGAGCACCAGCGTCACGTCGCCAGCGACCATGGCCAGCTTCATCGCCGCATCAGCATCGAGCGTGTCGAACAGCTCGGCAGCCTTCCCGAACGGGTGCTTGCCTTCGATACTGTGTTTGCGGGTGAGCATGGCCAGTCGAACCTACAGCAGGTTCAGATCACGGGCAGCAGCGGACTTTACGAGGCTGTTTGCAAGTTCGAGCGCGGCCAACGCATCCGCTCCTGTTCCATCAGCGCCCACGTCGATCGCAACTCCAGGATTTTCGTTGATCATTCGCCCACCGACCAGCACCACGATGTGCTGATTGGCCGAAACGTTGCGCACAGCCTTGATCAGGTTGGCCAAGGCCGCGCTAGGACAATCGCGTCCGAGCGTCAATCCTAGCAGGTCGAAGGGCTGGCGGGCGAGCCGGTCGAGCAGTTCGCGCCGCTCCGGCTTGACCAGCGCTTCGCTGCGCCAGCCGCCCCGGGCAAAGACTTCCTCGATCATCAGTGTGCCGAAATTGTGGTGATCGCCCGGCATCGGCGAGAACAACGCGGTATACGGAACGCTCATCCCGCCAAGTGTCGCAGGCGAACGGGCGGCAACCTCACGCATGACTTCCTGCAGGCGCCACAAACCCATTGTAACATCGAGGAAATCGCATTCATCGGTTTCCCACATCTCGCCCAGCTTGCGGGCGGCAGGGGCGAGCAGATCAAGGCAGATTGTCTCGACGCTGGCACCCTTGGCGATGAACGCGTCAACTTCTTCAAGCAGGCTTGCCGCTTCCAGACGGAGAGGCAGCACGGCGAAACGCGAAGCTTCGTCCGCGGTGATCGTGCGCGAGCGTTGCGCGCGCGTTCGGCCTTCGGTGCTGGTGTGAGCCATCAGCAGACGAGGGATAATCTCGCTTTCGATGATGGCGTTGACGGAGTCGGGCTGATCCGGGCTGCCGGTCGTACTACGCCGCCTGACAGCTTCAAGCGGCGCGGAGATAACCCCCCGCAAGACCGCCGATCCTGCACCGAACATGCTCGAAGCCTTGGACTCTCCCATTCCAAAGACCCTCCCAGGTCATGCGGAGAAACCTTCCGCAGGAGGTAGTGACCGCCCATCCGATCCGGCCATGGCCCTGATCCCGCAAAGCCAGCGACTCTTGGATACGCTTTTTTCGGTTGTTGCGCAAACGACCTTACGGGGGAATCTCAAATCGTCAACAAAACTAAACGTCCAATCTAGTTGACACTCAAGTTGGAAAGGGTAATCTTCGAGTCTGAGAGAAAAGGCTAACGCATCAAATGACTCGGACGGATCCTATATCCCCGGTCGAACCTGGAACCACGGTGAAAGGGGCGGGCCAAGCGAGGGGCAAGACCTACGCACTTTACACTGCTGAAGAGCGGAAAAAGCGCGACGAGTCGGTCTGGACGCTGGTGCAGGGTGTGTTGGCCCCGCTGCAGTTTGTGGTGTTTCTCGTCAGCCTCGGCCTGGTGATCCGCACGCTCACCACAGGTGAAGGCGCATGGGCCGCTGACGTCTCGATCGTGATCAAGACGCTGGTGCTTTACACCATCATGATCACCGGCTCGATCTGGGAAAAGGTCGTGTTCGGCAAATGGCTCTTCGCTGACGCCTTCTTCTGGGAAGACGTGTTCTCGATGCTCGTGCTCGCGCTGCACACCCTTTATCTGGTGATGCTGCTGGGCGGGATCGGCACGATGGAGCAACGCCTGCTGATCGCTCTGTCCGGATATGCCGCCTATGTGATCAATGCCGGACAGTTCATCTGGAAACTGCGGATGGCGCGACTTCAGGGCAGCCTTTCGGGCACGGCGGTGACAGCATGAGCGCCGCAGCTATTCTTGACGGCTGCGCAGCCGAGCTTGCCACCGCAGATCGCCCGGTCGATCGCATCACCAGCGAACAGGCCCGTCCGGTTCTGCGTGAACGCGGCCAGCGCGAAGTGTTCTGCGGCCTCACCGGCATCATCTGGCTGCACCGCAAGATGCAGGACGCCTTCTTCCTCGTGGTCGGCTCGCGCACCTGCGCCCACTTGCTGCAATCGGCTGCGGGCGTGATGATCTTTGCAGAACCCCGCTTTGCCACCGCGATCATGGAAGAGCGCGATCTGGCCGGCATGGTCGATGCGCAGGACGAACTTGACCGGGTGGTCAATCGCCTGCTCGAACGCCGCCCTGACATCAAGACGCTGTTCCTTGTCGGCTCGTGCCCCTCGGAAGTGATCAAGCTTGATCTGGCGAAAGCGGCCCAGCGCCTCGGCGCTGTGCATATGCCGCGCGTCCGCATCCTCAACTACTCGGGCAGCGGGATCGAAACCACCTTCACGCAGGGCGAAGATGCCTGCCTGTCGTCGCTGGTGCCGGTTATGCCCGCAAGCCTGGCCGATGCGCCCAAGGAGCTGCTGATTGTCGGCAGTCTCCCCGATATCGTCGAAGACCAGTTCCTGCGGCTGTTCGCGGAAATGGGCATCGCCAAGGTCGGCGCTCTGCCGGCGCGCAACGCCCGCAACTTGCCGAGCGTCGGCCCTAACACACGCTACCTGTTGGCCCAGCCCTTCCTGGGCGAAACCGCAATGGCCTTGGAGGGCCGCGGCGCCCAGCGGATCGAGGCGCTGTTCCCGTTCGGTGTTGACGGCACATCCGATTGGCTGCGCGCTGCCGCACGCGAATTCGGCGTTGATGCCGCGCTCGCAGAACAAGTGATTGCCCCGGGCCGTGCCCGCGCCGCCCGCGCGCTTTCCAATCTGCGCCCGCAACTTGAAGGCAAGCGCATCACCTTCCTGCCTGACTCGCAGCTTGAAGTGCCGCTTGCGCGCTTCCTGCAGGACGAACTCGGCATGGAACTGGTTGAAGTCGGCACGCCCTATCTGCACCGCGCGCACCTCGCCCGCGAACTTGACCGCTTCGGCGCCAACGTTCGCCTGTCCGAAGGCCAGCATGTCGAGCGCCAGCTTGACCGCGTGCGCGCCGACCGGCCCGACATCACCGTTTGCGGGCTCGGCCTTGCCAACCCGCTCGAAGCCGAAGGCCTCACCACCAAGTGGGCGATCGAACTCGTCTTCTCGCCGATCCACGGTTTCGACCAGGCCGCGGATCTCGCCGAACTCTTTGCCCGGCCGCTACGGCGCCGTGACATGCTGGAGGTATAGGCGATGCAGCTGGCTGTCTGGACATATGAAGGCCCGCCCCACGTCGGCGCGATGCGTGTCGCAACCGCGATGGAGAAGCTCCACTACGTGCTCCACGCGCCGCAGGGCGATACCTACGCGGACCTGCTGTTCACGATGATCGAGCGCCGTTCAAAGCGTCCGCCCGTGACTTACACCACCTTCGAAGCTCGCGATCTGGGCAAGGATACCGCGCAGATCTTCCAGGACGCCGCGCGCGAGGCTGTCGCCCGGTTCAATCCGCAGGCGATCATCGTCGGCGCGTCCTGCACCGCGGAGCTCATACAAGATGATCCGGCAGGGCTGTCCGAGGCGATGGGCTTGCCCTGCCCGGTCATACCGCTGGAACTGCCGAGCTATCAGCGCAAGGAAAACTGGGGCGCGGCCGAGACCTTCTACCAGATCGTCCGCAACCTTGCCGACAAGTCGGTGGTGCGCGCACCGCGCGAAGGCCGTGCAGCCCGCGCCAACATCCTCGGCCCCACGGCCCTGGGCTTCCGCCACCGCGATGATCTCGTCGAGATCCGCAAGATTCTCGCCCTGCTGGGTGTCGAGGTTAACCTCGTCGCTCCGCTGGGTGCCACACCGGAGGACATTACCCGGATCGGCCATGCCGATTTCAACATCGTCCTCTACCCCGAAATAGCAGATGAGGCCGCCCGCTGGCTCGAAAAGACTTTCGATCAGCCCGCTGTGCGGACCGTCCCTATCGGCGTGGGAGCAACCCGCTCCTTCATCGCCGACGTCGCCGAGCTGGCAGGTGCAGATCCCACGCCTGCCCTCGGCGACACCTCTTCTCGCATGCCCTGGTGGTCGCGGTCGGTCGATTCGACCTACCTCACCTCCAAGCGCGTGTTCATCTTCGGCGACGCAACCCATGCCGTCGCCGCCGCCCGCATCGCCCGTGAGGAACTCGGTTTCGAGATCTGCGGCCTCGGCTGCTATGCCCGCGAATTCGCCCGCGAAGTCCGCGCCGAAGCGGCGCGCTGCGGCATCGAGGCGCTGATCACCGACGATCACCTGGCGGTTGAAGATGCCATCGCTGCCGCCGCGCCCGAACTGGTGCTCGGCACGCAGATGGAACGCCACATTGCCAAGCGGCTCGGCATTCCCTGCGCGGTAATCTCCGCGCCGGTGCATGTGCAGGATTTCCCTGCGCGCCATTCGCCCCAGATGGGGTTCGAAGGCGCCAACGTGATCTTCGACACCTGGGTCCACCCGTTGGTGATGGGTCTGGAAGAACACTTGCTCACGATGTTCCGCGAGGATTTCGAATTCTCCGACGAAGCAGGCGCATCGCACCACGCGGCACACTCGCCCCGCAAGGCAGCGGTACAGGCCGTGTCGGAAGCGCCGGTCGAGGATATTCCGGCCCCCGCATTGGCGGACGATGACGGGTCGCTCTGGACGGCCGAGGCCGAGCGCGAGCTGAAGAAGATCCCCTTCTTCGTGCGCGGCAAAGCCCGCCGCAACACCGAGAACTTTGCCGCCGCCGAGGGGCGCCGCCAGATCGATCTCGAAACCCTCTATGACGCGAAGGCACATTATGCACGGTAATGTCGCCTCCGCTTCCACGCTGGATCCCCGCGCGCCCGTAAGGGTCGTGATCGTCACTCTCGACAATCACCTAAAGGGCGCAGTCGACCGGGCAGAGGAAGCGCTGGCGGCAGAAGGTATCGATCTCAGCCTGCACGCGGCATCGGAATGGGGCAGCGACGCCGACGAGCTCGAAACGGTGAAAGCGGCCATCGCCGAAGCCGACATCGTCATCGCGACGATGCTGTTTCTCGACGATCACATCCGCGCCATCCTCCCCAGCCTCGAAGCGCGGCGCGAAGATTGCGACGCGATGGTCTGCCTGATGTCGGCGGGCGAAGTCGTCAAACTGACCAAGATGGGCGCCTACCGCATGGACGCGCCGGCCAAAGGCCCGCTTGCCCTGCTCAAGAAGCTGCGCGGAAAGCCGAGCAAGCCGGGCGGCAATTCGGGCGCAGGCCAGATGAAGATGCTGCGCCGCCTGCCCAAACTGCTGCGCTTCATTCCCGGCACCGCACAGGACGTGCGCGCCTATTTCCTGACGCTGCAATACTGGCTGGCCGGGTCGGACGAGAACGTGGTCGCCATGGTGCGGGCGCTGATCGACCGTTACGCTGCCGGAGAGCGGATGTATCGCCGCGGCATCACCAAGGCTGACGCGCCGCTCGAATATCCCGAAACCGGGGTCTATCACCCGCGCACCCAGCAACGCATTTCCGAAAGCCTGCGCCTGTTGCCGGCCGAAAAGGGCCCGCAAGGCACTGTCGGCCTGATCCTGCTGCGGTCTTACCTGCTGGGCCGTGACTGCGCGCATTATGACGGCGCGATTGCCGCGTTCGAAGCCGCCGGTCTCAAGGTCGTGCCGGTATTCGCCAGCGGTCTCGATGCCCGCCCGGCCATCGAAGCCTTCTTCATCGGCCCCGATGGCAAACCCACAGTGGACGCCATCGTCAACCTCACCGGCTTCAGCCTCGTGGGAGGTCCGGCTTACAGCGACGCTCAGGCCGCGCGCGATGTGCTGGGCGAGCTTGATCTGCCTTATCTCGCTGCTCATGCGATCGAATTCCAGACGATCGAGGATTGGGCGCACCGTCCGCAGGGCTTGCTGCCGCTTGAATCGACCATGATGGTCGCCATGCCCGAATTGGACGGTTCCACCGTGCCGAGCGTGTTCGGCGGTCGTGCAGGCAATTCGGACAAGGGCTGCACCGGCTGCGATCGCAATTGCGCCCGCCCCGCTTCGCACAAGGCGCGGCCCATGCAGGCCTGCCCTGAACGTGCCGAGGCGCTGGCTGCCCGTACCGTGAAACTCATCCAGCTGCGCCGCAGCGAACGTGCGCTTCGCAAGCTTGCCGTGGTGGTCTTCAACTTCCCGCCCAATGCCGGGGCAACCGGCACCGCTGCCTTCATGGCGGTTCACGAATCCCTTTACGCCACGCTGCAACGTCTCAGTGCCGAGGGTTACGCCGTCGACGTTCCCGAAAGCGTCGATGCGATGCGTGACGCACTGCTGAAGGGCAACACAGACCGGTACGGCACCGACGCCAATGTTGCACACCGTATTCCGGCCGATGACCATGTCCGGCGCGAACCGCATCTGGCCGAGATCGAAGCCGCATGGGGCCCCGCCCCCGGCAAACAGCTGTCCGATGGCGGCAACATCCTCATCCAGGGCGCGCATTTCGGCAATGTCTTCGTCGGCGTGCAGCCCGGCTTCGGCTACGAAGGCGATCCGATGCGCCTGCTGTTCGAAGGCACGTTCTCGCCCACCCACGCCTTCAGCGCCTTCTACCGCTGGATCCGCGAGGACTTCGGCGCCCATGCAATCCTGCATTTCGGCACGCACGGTGCGCTCGAATTCATGCCGGGCAAGCAGGCGGGCATGTCGGGCAAGTGCTGGCCCGACCGTCTGATCGGCGACACGCCTAATTTCTACCTTTATGCCGCCAACAACCCGTCGGAAGGGATGCTGGCCAAGCGCCGCTCGGGTGCGACACTGGTAAGCTATCTCACGCCGCCGCTGGCCCAGGCCGGGCTTTACAAGGGTCTTGGCGAACTTAAGGCGAGCGTAGATCGCTGGCGGGCCACCATCGACGATGCCGATCATGCCGACGAACGCGCCGATCTGGCGCAGCTGATCGCCGACCAATGCGAAGCGCTCGACATTACCTATGCCGATATCGGGGAACTGCCTGCGCGGCTTTACGAGATGGAAGCGGCGCTGATCCCGCACGGGTTGCACGTTCTCGGCCGCAATCCGCAAGGTGCCGAGCGTGAGGATATGCTCGATGCGATGATGGAAGCGGGCAGCCTTGATGGCCCGACGCCTGAACGCGCGCTGCTGGCCGCCAAGCTCGATTCCTCCGATGAACTCGGCGCGCTGATCCATGCGCTTGATGGCGGCTATGTCCAGCCTGCCCCCGGCGGCGATGTGGTGGTGAACCCCGATGTGCTGCCCACGGGCCGCAATATCCACGGCTTCGATCCCTTCCTGATGCCGTCGGCCTATGCCTGCCGCTTGGGCAGCGAACAGGCCGAGCAATTGATCGCCCGCCACGTGAACGGCGGCGAGCCCTTCCCCGAAAGCATCGCCATGGTGCTGTGGGGGACTGACAACATGAAGTCCGAAGGCGTCCAGATCGCGCAAGCGATGACGCTGATGGGCGCCCGCCCCCGCCGCGACTCCTATGGCCGTCTGGCCGGCGCGGAGCTGATCCCGCTGGCCGAACTGGGCCGTCCGCGGATCGATGTTGTGATGACCCTTTCAGGCATCTTCCGCGACCTTCTGCCGATGCAGACCCGGATGCTGGCCGAAGCAGCGCTGCTCGCCAGCCAGGCCGACGAGACGGTCGAAGCCAATTTCATCCGCAAGCATACGCTCGTGCATCAGGCCAAGCACGGTTGCGCCTTCGAAACCGCAGCCTTGCGCGTCTTCTCCAATGCGGAAGGTGCCTACGGCGCCAACGTTAACCAGATGATCGAAGGCGGCGTCTGGGCCGATCCGGATGAACTCGCCAATGCCTTCGAAATCAACAAGGGCTTTGCCTACGGGGTATCGGGCAAGCCGGTGCAGCAACGCGAATTGCTGCAAAGCGCGCTGGCCACGGTCGATTTCACCTACCAGAACCTCGAAAGCGTCGAGCTCGGCATCAATGATGTCGACCAGTATGTCGACGGCCTCGGCGGTGTGACCCGTTCGGTTGCGCGGGCCAAGGGGACGGAAACGCCGGTCTATATTCTCGATGCGACCCGCGGCAGCACCAAGGTGCGCACGCTGGCCGAACAGATCGACCTTGAAACCCGCACTCGCACGCTGAACCCCAAGTGGTTCGAAGGCCTGCTCGAACATGGTTACGAAGGCGTTCGCCAGATCGAAGGCCATGTCACCAGCACGCTGGGCTGGTCGGCCACCACCGGTCAGGTCGCCCCGTGGGTGTACCAGAAGATTTCCGAGACCTTTGTGCTGGATGCCGAGATGCGGCGGCGGCTTTCGGCGCTCAACCCCAAAAGTGCAGGCCGCGTCGCGGGCCGCTTGCTCGAAGCTTGCGACCGCCACCTGTGGGAGCCCGACGAGGCTACGCTCGCCGCCTTGCGCGAAGCCAATGACGAGCTGGAGGACCGCCTCGAAGGCGTGTTCCCGGCCGAATGATATCAAGGGATAGATCATCATGAACCTTCACAGCCCCTCATCCAGCTTCAACCCGCCTGACGGAGACGGCTCGGTCCAGGTCCAGCTGGACCCCGCCGACAAGATCAAGGGTGCCAAGGTCTTTGCCGTCTACGGCAAGGGCGGGATCGGTAAATCGACCACTTCGTCGAACCTTTCAGCGGCCTTCTCGAAGCTTGGCCACCGGGTGCTCCAGATCGGCTGCGATCCCAAGCATGACAGCACCTTCACGCTGACCAAGAAGCTTATGCCGACTGTGATCGACGTGCTCGAAACGGTCGAATTCCACGCCGAGGAACTGCGGCCGGAAGACTACATGTTCGAAGGCTATAACGGCGTGATGTGTGTCGAGGCGGGCGGGCCTCCGGCAGGCACCGGCTGCGGCGGTTATGTGGTCGGCCAGACGGTGAAGCTGCTGAAGCAGCACCACCTGCTCGAAGAAACCGACGTGGTGATCTTCGACGTGCTGGGCGATGTGGTGTGCGGCGGATTTGCAGCCCCGCTGCAACATGCCGAACGCGCGCTGGTGGTGGCGGCGAATGACTTCGACTCCATCTTCGCAATGAACCGGATCGTGGCGGCGATCGCGGCCAAATCGAAGAACTATGACGTGCGCCTTGCAGGCGTGGTTGCCAACCGCAGCCGCGAGACCGACGAGATAGACCGCTTCTGTGACAAGATCGGGATGCAGCGCCTTGCCCACTTCAAGGATGTCGATGCGATCCGTCGCTCGCGCCTGAAGAAATGCACCTTGTTCGAAATGGGTGACGATCCCGAAGTGATCGCCGCGCAGGACGAATATCTCCGGCTTGCAGCGATGTTATGGGCGGGTGTCGATCCCTCCACCGCCCAGCCGATGAAGGACCGCGACATCTTCGACTTCCTGGGGTTCGAATAATGGCGAGCCGCAACCTGTCCGAATATGACAACCGCCGCGAGGCGCTGGCGACCTATTTCGACAGCACCGCGCGGCAGGCGTGGATCGATCTGACGTCGGATGCCAAGGTTTCAGGTATCCGCGCGACAGTGCGGGCAGGACGCGATGCGATGCGCGCAACCCTGCTCGATTGGCTGCCGACCGATCTGCGGCGCACGAAGATTCTCGACGCCGGCTGCGGCACAGGCTCGCTGGCGGTTGCCGCAGCGTGCCGGGGCGCGGAAGTCACCGGGATCGATGTGGCTGCAGGGCTGGTCGAAGTGGCGCGTGAACGCACGCCTTCCTTCATCGGTCATGGTCGCATCCACTGGCGCTCGGGCGATATGCTGGACCCGCAGCTGGGTTCCTTCGCTCATGTCGTCGCGATGGATTCGCTGATTCATTACCAGCCCGACGATCTTGTCGATGCGCTGACTCAGCTGGCCAGCCGCACCACGGGATCGATCCTGTTCACCTTCGCCCCGCGCACCAAACTGCTGAGCGCGATGCACGAAGTGGGCAAGTTCTTCCCCAAGTCCGACCGTTCGCCCGCCATCGTGCCCACCGCCGAGGGCGATCTGCGCGAACGGCTGGCTGGCCTCAATGGCTGGAGCATCGGCCGGACCCAGCGCATCCAGTCGGGGTTCTACACCTCGCAGGCGCTTGAGCTGGTGAGGCACGGATGAAGCGCCCGGTTCGCACACCTGGACCGCACTGGACGGAGCTGGTTTTCCGGCTGCTTCCGTTTGCGGATGCAGCGAGTGCGGACCTGCCGCTGCCGCGCCTGCTGCGGCTTTCGCTGTTTCAGGTGAGCGTCGGCATGGCGATGGTTCTGCTCAACGGCACCTTGAACCGCGTCATGGTGGTCGAGCTTGGCACGCCCACATGGCTGGTCGCGCTGCTGATCGCGGTGCCGCTGTTTGCGGCGCCGTTCCGCGCGCTGATCGGCCACAAGTCGGACACCCACCGTTCCGTTCTGGGCTGGCGCCGGGTGCCGTATATCTGGTTTGGCACGCTGATGCAGTTCGGCGGCCTTGCGATCATGCCCTTCGCGCTTCTGCTGCTCGGGGTTCCCGAACGCTTCGAACTCGGCCTTGCAGGCGCGACAGTCGCGTTCCTGCTGACCGGCATCGGCTTCCATGTGACCCAGACCGCAGGCCTTGCCCTTGCGACCGATCTTGCGCCCGAGGACAAGCGCCCCCGCGCAGTCGCGCTGCTTTACGTGATGCTGCTGGTCGGCATGATGTTTGCCGCCTTCGTGATCGGCGGCGTGCTGGCGGATTATTCCGCGACCAAGCTGGTGCAGGTGATCCAGGGCTGCGCGTTGCTGACGATCGTTCTGAACCTGACCGCGTTGTGGAAGCAGGAAGCCCGTAACCCGGTCGCAACCGCTCCTGATCGCGAAACAGCAACCTTCACCCAGATCTGGCAGGCTTTCGTCACTGACGGACGCAACGCCCGGCTCCTGACCGCCATCGGCATCGGCGCGGCGGGCTTTGCCATGCAGGACGCGCTGCTTGAGCCGTATGGCGGCGAAATCCTCGGGCTTTCGGTCGGCGCAACCACCGGGCTGACAGGTGCCTGGGCATTGGGGTCGCTTATCGGCTTCATGCTGTCGGGCCGGGCCCTGGCGCGCGGATGGGATCCGCTGCGGCTGGCAGGCGCCGGTCTGGTGGTCGGGATCAATGCCTTCCTTCTGGTGTTGTTTGCCGGGCCGTTTGCCGCCCCGCTGATGCTTTATGCCGGCGCGCTGGGTATCGGGGTCGGGCTTGGCCTGTTCTCGGTCGGCACGCTGATGGAGGCGATGAGCCTCGCCAAGACCGAAACCGCAGGCCTTGCGCTGGGTGCCTGGGGCGCTGTGCAAGCGACCTGCGCCGGCCTCGGCATCGCTGTCGGCGGCCTGATGCGCGATGGCGTCGCAGCGCTCCTGCAAAGCGGCGATGCCGCTGTCAGCATTGCCACGCGCGCCACCGGATATGGCACGGTCTACGTCCTCGAAATCGCACTGCTGCTGATCGGCCTTGCCGCCATCGGCCCGCTGGTCGGGCATCACAGCCGCGTGCAGCCCGATGCCGATGATCCGCTGGGCCAACCCTTTGGCCTTACCGAGTTTCCGACATGATTACGCGTGCCCGCCTGTCCCGCCCCTTCCCCGGCTCCGCCTCAGCCGGATTGTTCCATGAGAGGAATATGAAATGAACGCTGCCTATATCGTCGGCACCTTCGATGTTGCCGAACTCGCTTTCCTGCTGTTCTTCGGGTTTTTCGTCGCACTGGTGTTTTACCTCAACCGTGAAAGCCGCCGCGAAGGCTATCCGCTCGAAGATGAAGACACCGGCAAGATTCACCCCGGCAGCCTGTTCGATGCGGGCAAGAAGTCCTTCCAGTTGCCCAATGGTCGCGGCACCTATGTGCCGGAAGACGTGGCTCGCGATGACATCAACGTCCCCGCCGTTTCGGCCTTCCGTTCCGCAGGCGCTCCGCTGGTGCCGACCGGCGATCCGATGATCGACGGCATGGGCCCGGCAGCCTGGGCCAATCGCGCCAAGTATCCTGATCTCACCTTCGACGGCCGTCCGCGCATCGTTCCGATCGCTGACAGTCACGAGCTGATCGTCTCGCCGCAGGATCCGCAGCTCATCGGCTGGCCGGTGGTTGCCGCCGACGGCGTGACCGTGGGCAAGGTCAGCGATATCTGGGTCGATCAGGCCGAACACCTGATCCGTTACCTCGAAGTCGAAACCACCACCGGCAAGAAGGTGCTGGCACCGATGATGATGGCTGTGGTCCACGGCAACAGCCTGATCGACGCGCTGCTCCCCATCATCGAGGAAAAGCCCAAGTTCGTCGAGATCGACGCGATCACCGCTGCGCAGTTCGAAACGGCGCCCGGCCTCGAAACCCCCGGCATCATCACCCGCTACGAAGAAGACCGCGTGCAGGCCTACTTCGGCGGCGGCTACATGTATGCCACCCCTGAAAGGTCTGAAGCATGGATCTGAAGCAGCCCACCGATGCGGCAGCGACGGTGATGTCGCTGACCGCCGGGATCGATCACGCCGAGCTCGAGAATGACGGGCCCAAGGCTTTCGGTGACCGCATCGGCACCCCTGCACCCGATGAAAAGGTGCTGTGGAAGGGCCGTCCGTCGCTGGGCCTGCTCGCGCGCACGGCGTTCCACGCTCACACGGCAGGGGGCTATATGGCCGCCCTTGCGGTGATCGCGCTGATCACGGGCAATACCAATGCCGCAGTCGTATCAGCCGGCCTCGGGGCTGTGCTGGTCGCGCTGCTCTATGTGCTCGCCTGGGCAAGCGCACGCAGCACGCTCTACATCCTCACCGATGCGCGGCTGATCATGCGCATCGGCATGGCGATCGAGACCCGGATCAACATTCCCTTGAAGCAGGTCAAGGCGGCCCATTTCCGCCCCCGCGCCGATGGGCATGGCGATATCGCTGTCGAAGTGAACGGCGAACGGCTGCTCAGCACCCTGTTGCTGTGGCCGCATGTGCGCCCGTATCACTATGCCATGCCGCAGCCGATGCTGCGCGCTGTGCCTGATGCGGCCCATGTGGCGCAGATCGTTGCCGAGGCCCGTGCGCAATATGGTGCGATCGAGCGGAATTTGACCGAGATCAAGGAAGCCGCCCCGGCCAGCGTCCAACACGGCTCGCAGGCCCCGGCCGCAACCGGTCGTCTCGCGCCGGTCATGCACCGCAGCGAACAGGGTCTTGAGGGAGCACCGGCATGATCGTGCGCGAATACGAAAAGGACGAAATTACCGTCAACAAGGCTCCGCTGATGCTGATGGGCGGGATCATCGCGATCTCGCTGGCACTGACGGCAGGGGTCAGTTTCGGCTTTTTCGAGCGCCAGTCCGTCCCGTCCGAAGCCCGCGCCGCGGCCGGGATCAAGCCCGCAGCCGAACGCACCCTGCGCTTCTTCGACGAAGCTGACGGCACTGTCCGCGTCGAGGACGGCGCCAGCGCCGAAGTGCTCGCCCGGTTCGCGCCCGGCGAAGGCGGTTTCATCCGCGCAACCGTGCGCAGCCTTGTCCACCAGCGCCGCATCCGCGACGAAGGGCCGGCTGTACCGTTCACACTGACCCGCTGGGAGAACGACAATCTGACCCTCAGCGATCCGGTCACGGGCCGTAGCGTCGAGGTCAGCTCGTTCGGGCCGGACAACCGCGCCGTTTACTCCAACCTTCTGCCCGCTGCGGCGGAGGCCCGCTGATGGCGCTTGCCCTGCTCACCTCGCATTCGTTCGAGACGCCCTGCACGATCACGGTCGAGCAGAGCCCCGAACATTTCCATGCCCATGTCGAACTGGCCGACGATGTGGAAATGCAGCCGGGCGACAAGGTCCGCGTCCACGGCGCGCCGATCCAGATCCCGTTCGGCACGCGCCAGGTGTTCGAACGCCGCGCCACCGTGACCCGCGGTTGGCCGCCTATTTCGATCTGGCCGAACTCTACGAAGTCAGTTTCAATGCCGGGAGGATCAAATGAACGCCTACAAGCCGATGACCAGCGAAGAGGCGATGGCGATCGCGACGCAGGACACGATGCTGACCCCGCGCTTCTACACCACCGACTACGCCGCATTGGATGCGATCGATGTCAGCCTTGTGCGGCGCGAGTGGGACGAGTTGATCGCGGACATGGTGGGCGATCCCAACAAGCTCCATTTCAAGCACAACGACAGCTTCAAGGGCGTTATCGAAGGGCTTGAGCCTGAACTGCGCCGGGAATTCACCGATTTCATGGTCAGCTCGATGACCAGCGAGTTTTCGGGCTGCGTGCTCTATGCCGAAATCGCCAAGCGCACCAAGAACCCGGACGTGAAGCAGCTGTTCCGTCTGCTGGCCCGCGATGAAAGCCGCCATGCCGGTTTCATCAACGAAAGCCTCAAGGATGCAGGCATCGGCGTTGATCTGGGCTATCTGACCAAGACCAAGAAATACACGTATTTCAAGCCGAAGTTCATCTTCTACGCGGTCTATCTGTCCGAGAAGATCGGCTATGCGCGTTACATCACGATCTTCCGCCATCTGGCGCGCAATCCGCAGCACAAGTTCCACCCGATCTTCGACTGGTTCGAGGAATGGTGCAACGACGAGTTCCGCCATGGCGAGGCCTTTGCCATGCTGCTGCGCGCCGATCCCAAGCTGCTGGAAGGCACCAACAAGCTGTGGGTGCGGTTCTTCCTGCTATCGGTCTATGCCACGATGTATGTGCGCGATCACAACCGTCCGGCCTTCCACGCCGCGCTGGGTGTCGATCCGACCGAATATGACTACAAGGTGTTCGAGATCTGCAACCAGATCAGCCGTCAGGTCTTTCCGGTCGAGCTGGACATTGATGCGCCCGGCTTCCGCCGCCAGATGGAAAAGCTGCGCCTCGCTGCCGAACGCATCGAGGAAGGCAAGGCCCGCGGCGGTATCGGCGGCATGATGCAACGCGCATCGGGCATGGCTGGCGCAGGCTTGGCCTTTGCCCGGATGTACCTGCAAAAGCCCAAGTCCAACGCCCTGCCCCGCTCGATCCGGCTCCAGCCCGCGTGGTAAGCTGGAGCGGCCATATTGTTCCGTTCATCGTGACGGTAGCGATCTGGTTTGTCGCGACCGGGCTGATTGCCTGGGCCGACAACCGGGAGCGTGCGACCTTTTCGACCAGCCTGATGATCGGCAGCATTGCCGGGATAGCGGGACTGGTGGTGATCCTCGTCGCATCGCTCTCGGCCGAGGTTTGGGCCGTGTATCTCGCCTTTATCGGCGCGTTGATGGTGTGGGGCTGGCACGAGCTTTCCTTCCTCACCGGCGCCTCGGCAGGCCCGCGGCGGGGGCTAGCCGATCCGTCGCTAACCGGCGCGGCGCGCTTCCGTCAGGCGGCGGCGACCGTGATGCATCACGAGGTCGCTCTGGCGGTGACCGCGCTGCTGCTGATCTCGCTGTCATGGGGCGTTCCCAACCAGATCGGCGCGACGGTGTTCGTGCTGATGTTCGCGATGCGGTTGATCTCGAAGATCAATCTGTTTGTCGGCGTGCCGAATTCGACTTCGGAAATGCTGCCCGAACAGCTGGCCTACCTGAAATCCTATTTCGGTCCCAACCGCATGACTGTGCTGCTTATGCTGTCGGTTGCAGCGATTGCGGGCGTGACGGCGTGGTTCGCCTCGCTCGCTCTGGCAGCGCCCGTGGGCAGCGCCGAAATGGTCGGGGCAAGCCTCTTGACCACTCTGAGCCTGCTCGGCGTGCTCGAGCACCTTTTCCTCGCCCTGCCATTCCGCGACGGAATGCTGTGGGGCTGGGCATTCCCGCAGCGGAAGGCTGCGGCGCAAATCAATCAGGATTGAGAGCAAGATAATGACGACAGAGGGACACCCGATGGATTTCGATGCTTTTTTCGCCGGCGAGCTGGATGCTGTCCGCGCCGACGGCCGGTACCGGGTGTTCACCGATATCAAGCGCCACCGCGGCCGCTTCCCCCATGCAACGCGCTTCGTTGAGGGCGAAACCCAAGCCGTCACTGTGTGGTGTTCGAACGACTATCTCGGCATGGGCCAGCATCCCGACGTGCTCGAAGCGATGCATGACTGCCTCGACGAATGCGGCGCGGGCGCGGGCGGCACGCGCAATATCTCCGGCACCAACCACCACCACGTGCTGCTGGAACAGGAACTGGCCGACCTCCACAACAAGGAAGCCGCCCTGCTGTTCACCAGCGGCTATGTCTCGAATTGGGCGGGCCTTGGCACGCTGGCGAGCAAGATCCCGGGCTGCGTCGTATTCTCTGACGCCTTGAACCACGCCTCGATGATCGAAGGCATCCGTCACAGCCGCGCGCCCTACAAGGTGTGGCGCCACAATGACGCGGAACATCTCGATGAACTGCTGTCGATGTACGGCCCCGACGTGCCCAAGCTGGTCGCCTTCGAAAGCGTCTATTCGATGGATGGCGACATCGCCCCCATCGCGGACATCCTCGACGTGTGCGAAAAGCATGGCGCGATGAGCTATATCGACGAAGTCCACGCAGTCGGCCTCTACGGCCCGCGCGGCGGCGGGATTGCCGAGCGTGAAGGTCTGATGGACCGCATCACCGTGATCGAAGGCACGTTGGGCAAGGCGTTCGGGGTGATGGGCGGTTATATCGCCGCGTCCGCCAACCTCGTCGATTTCGTCCGCTCGTTCGCCAGCGGCTTCATCTTCTCGACCGCCCTGCCCCCTGCCATCGCGGCAGGCGCAGCGGCGAGCATACGCCACCTCAAGAACAGCAGCGCCGAGCGTGAGCTTCAGCAGAAGCGCGTGGCGCAGGTGCGCCGTTCGCTCGACATCATGGGCATCCCGCACCTGGACAACCCCAGCCACATCATCCCGGTGATGGTTGGGGACGCCAAGAAGTGCAAGATGATCAGCGACTGGCTGATGGACAACCACGGTATCTATGTGCAGCCGATCAATTACCCGACCGTGCCGGTGGGGACAGAGCGCCTGCGCGTCACGCCGTCACCCGTCCACACCGATGGCGATATCGACCGGCTGATCAAGGCACTGAGCGAAATCTGGTCGCATTGCGAACTCGCCCGGATGGAACAGGCGGCCTAAGCCTTCCCGACTGACAGGATACCCGGTTCTCCCTTGGACGGGAGTGCCTGAGGGCGGCTGCCTTGGGGGAGGCGGCCGCCCTCTTTCGCGTCATGCCACCTCTGCCCGCAAAAGGAGAGGTGGCCCCGGAGCCAACACCTACATCGCGTGATGGCGGGCGATGGTCGCTTCGTCGAATTTCAGGAAGCGCGCTGCATTATTGTAGAGGATGTCGCGCTTCTGATCCGCGGAGAGGAACGGGGCCTCCTTGATCACTGCGATGCCGCGCTCCATTGTTTCTGGCCAAACCATCTGGTCGGAACCGAACATGATGCGCTTGCCAAACCCTGCATCGACGAGTGCGCCGAGGTAGCGGTAGAACGCGGGGCGCGGCTGCGTGTAAACGATCACGCCGGTGTCGAGATACACCTGCGGATGCGCGTAAAGCAGCGCCAGCGTATCATCGAGCATCGGGAAGCCGGCATGCATGACATTCACCCTGAGACGAGGGTGACGGACCAGCACATCCTCAAGCAGCAGCGGGCTCGACAGCCGCGCACGGTAGCCCATGCCGGGCATGTAAGCGATGCCCGGAGGCCCCGGTCCCATGTGGATCGCAACCGGAATGTCCTGGGCCTCGGCGGCGGCCCAAAGTGGCTCAAGCCGCGGGTCATCCGGAGCAATTCCTTCATACTGGAAACCCAGTTCGCCCAGCACAGCGATACGCCCGTCCTTCTTGAGCTGGCCGAGTTCGGTGTCGAAATTTTCGGGGATCGGAAGATCGGGCATGAGGCTCGGCATAACGCGATCAGGTGCGGCAGCGACCCATGCCGACAGGATTGCAACCCGCCCGCTCACCACGCCGATGACATTATTGCGCTCCATCACCGCAAGTGATCGGCGCATGACCTTCTCGGTGGTTTCGGGCGACCAGATCGGTTCAGCGCAAGGCGGGTTCTTGAACGGGGTAATGAAGTTAGCGATCGTCGGCAGGCCCGTGTCCCAGGTCGGCATGGGGTCGATGGGAACGCACATCGCCATGGGCGGCGGCCCCTGATCGTCAGCGGCGAGCGCATGGACGTGCATGTCGATGATCGGCTCGCGAGCCTGCGCGGTTGAGGAAATCGCGATTGTCAGCGGCAACGCCAGGCAACTGATGAACCTGAGAACACATAATCCTGCCTTCACAATCACCCCCAAACCCCGGACCCCGCGCCCGCTTGTGACCAAAGCCGATAACACCCAGTTTACCGGTCGCGTCACCGGCTCTGGAGCATGATGCTGTTGTGCCTCTTGTCCGGCCAAAAGCGAGAGTAGCAAGCGAATAATCCCGTTGCGGAGAGGAGGGTCAATCGTGTCGGTCGAAGCGATGCGGCTCAACGCATAACAAGCTTCATGTCGGCAACAGGGCCGTCCCGCTTTCACCTAACGTCGCCGCGCCGCTTGTGGGAGCGCGCTGCGACCCCGCTCCTGGCCGGGACCGGGTGGAAATCTGCCATGCGCATTCAGGCGTCAATGTGTCAGCTTTGCGCCAACGAACAGGTGATCGGCGATCCGATTCCTCGATCCTGACGAGAGTCTTTCCTGTCCCTACAGATCGCGGAACAGCACCCGCACCTGATGCGACGTCAGGTCGGGGCGGGCGAGCTTGAGGAAAGCGATCAGCTTCGGCTCGAACTGCCGCCGCGCGGCAATCGCTTGCTTGCGGTTGGCGGCATACCATCTGCGGACTTCCGCATCCCGGTATGCCATCTGCTGATCGAACTGAGCCTTGGTCATGACCGCCGGTCTATCCCAGTCTCCCCGCATGACATCGCCTTCCACCTCAGGATCGACCAGCGGCAACGGCTGGCGTTCGACGACGCTCCTCAGCCGCGCAAGAAAGATCGCGATATCGCGTTCCACGCCCCCGATGGAGCACGCCGCCGCCGCCGTCCCGCGAAAGCAGTTCAGCTCGTTCGAGACGGAGGCATAGGCCTCGAAACTGGCGAAGGCATCCGCGAACGCGTCACGCTGGCTGGCGGGCCATTCTGCCGTCCATGCAGCCAGTTCTTTCGCGCGATCCTGTTCCGCGATCCGAGCAGAGAGATCCGAACAGATTCCTATGCTGATCCCGCTGGTGATGTCGTCGCAGGTGGAGAAGGCATCGGCATCCGGCCCTTCACGCCGCAAACGGTCGAGATGTTCGATCCGCCCGACCATGGCCCTCGGGGCATCCTCCATCTGGCACGCTGCATGGATCGCGAAGTCGAGGTTCCGTCCGGCGCCCTTGCCGTTGGCATAGATCATGGCGAGCATCCCGTGCGCGTCATGGAATTCGAACGGTGTCGCAAAGCTGTGCGCTGCCTCTGCCTTGTTGCGCTCCACCTCGAGAAAGGCGCATTTGCGCGCAGCGACGGGATCGGCAGGCATCCCGATGCCATAATAGAGATCGGCGCTGCTGCAGCCTTCCAGCACCGTGCGATCTTCAGGCGTCGGCAGGTCGCCCTCCGGCGCACGGGTGTCCGACACGGCGGCACAGATCGACCGGGTCTTTTCCCACTCGTCGGTCTCGCCGAAATAGCTCAGGTCGCGTCGCGCCCAGTCCTCGGGGTAGGGATCGGGTAAGGTGTCATCCGCTTGGGCGCCGACCAGCAACAAACATGCGGGAACAAGAGCGCCGACCGCGATCGCCGATTGCATCCGTTTGCCCACTGCCGCGCCCCTCCTGAATTCCATGGGCCCATATTGGCGCGCCTGATGCTGAACGCCAGCTTTCGGCGAAGACGCGGCCCTAGCCGACATTTCCTACACGCCGCGCAGCCTTTACATGCCGCAGCGGCTCTTTCCCATCGCTGACAGGGTGGTCGCACGACCGCCGCAGGCAAAAAAAGGCACCGCTCCCCTGTCCGTCCGCACGGCGAATAACAGGATAATTCCCTGAAATATTGAGAAACTATTCGTGTTGGCAAAGGTGACAGGGTGTCACCTTTGTCCGCTTCGGAATGAGCAATCGGGGCGGTTTCACTTCACCGGAATGAAGCGCACCGCAAAGCCGCCGCCTGCCGCCATGCGGACAGCGAACATATCGCCGCCGGTGACGGTCTTCTCCTCGATCACCATGGCATAGGGGTTGGTCTTCCAGTCGGCATCCGGCCCGTCACGGTAGATCTGGGCGCGGTATTTCCTGCCCTTTTCGAGGAAGCTCAGCGGCAACGACAGGTCGCGCGGCTGCTCGTCGGTCACCGCGCCGAGGAACCATTCTTTCGACTTCCGCCCCTGCCGCGCAAAGGCGACATATTCGCCGATCTCTCCGGCGAGCGCGATCGACTGCTCCCAGTCGGCTTCTACGTCCTTAATGAACTGGAAGGCTTCGGGCTTGGCCTCGTAATTCTCGGGCAAGTCGGCAGCCATCTGGATCGGTGAATAGAGCACCACATAAAGCGCCAATTGCTTCGCCAGCGTCGTTTCCGGCCGGTTTGACGGATCGCCGCGCGGCATATCGGGACGCAAGGGTGCGCGCTCGTTCGGCTTCAGGTCGAAGATGCCGGGCGTGAAGTCCATCGGCCCCGCCAGCATCCGGGTGAAGGCCAGCATCGCCTCGTGCTCGGGCGGATTGGGCGGCGTGCCCCAGGCGTTATATTCCATGCCCCGCGCGCCTTCACGGGCGAGCCAGTTGGGATAGGTGCGGCGCAGGCCGGTGTCCTTGACCGGTTCATGCGCGTTGATCGAAATCTGGCGCTTGGCCGCTTCGGTCACGACCTTCAGATGGTGGCGGACCATGAACTGGCTGTCGTGCCATTCGTAACGGCGGATGCCGTTCTCGTCGATCCGCACCGCATCGCCCGCATCGGCGACATAGCCGGTCTTGACCTGCCGCACGCCGACCTTTTGCATCAGGTCCATCGCCGCACCGAGCTGGTTTTCGTAGTTGGTGATGTTGGCCGAGGTTTCGTGGTGGCCGATGATCCGCACGCCCTTTGACATGGCATAGCGGCCGAGTTCCTCGATGTCGTAATCGGGCATCGCCTTAGTGAAATCGAACAGGTCGCCGTTGTTGTACCAGTCTCCGTCCCAGCCGATATTCCAGCCCTCCACCAGCACGCCGGCAAAGCCATGCTTGGCGGCAAAGTCGATGTAGCGCTTGGTTTCTTCCGTGGTCGCGCCGTGGATCTGGTCGCGGCCCCAGCTGCGGTCGCGGATATGCATGGCCCACCAGATGCCGACATACTTGCCCGGCTCCACCCATGATACATCGCCCAGCTTGTTGGGCTCGTTGAGGTTGAGGACGATGTCGGAATTGATCAGGCCCACCGCTTCGTGCGCGACCTGAATGGTGCGCCATGGCGAGGTGAAAGGTGCCTTGGTCTTGACCTTCGGCCCGCCGGTCCAGCCGCGCAGCTTGGATTCGAAATTGCCGGGCCGCAGCTGGTCGAGCGACATGGCGGCGTAATCGACCAGTGCCGCTTCGTGGATCGCGAAGTGGATGCCCGCTTCGTTGCGGAAGGTGGCAGGGGTGTGCGCGTCGTCGACCTTTCCCGCAGGCGCTACGCGGGTGAGGTATTCGTAGCGGTTGAATTCGTCCGACGGCGTGTACCACATGGTGGTTTTCTCGCCGACGCCGAACTGGGTCAGCTCCTCGGTAATGGCGAGGTCGCCTTGCAGCGCCGGTTGGTCGGCCAGCTCGTAACGGAAGCCGATGCCGGTATCGAAGGCGCGGAAGCGGACGGTCATCTGGCGGTCGGGGCCGTCAGCGGGCTTGAAGGTGAGGCTGAGTTCATTGTGCTGGTCGCGCACCATACGGCGCTCGCCCCAAGGCTGTTCCCAGGTCGTGTCCTTGCTGGCGCGGGTGGAGCCTACGATGGCGAGGCCGCGTTCGAAGCCGTGGTGCTCGGCAAACAGCATCCCGAGCTTGGACGGCGCAATGACCTGCTCGCCTTCAAAGCTGACGGCATAGGTTGCCTGCCCGCCATCATCGCTCACTTTCACAGTGATCTTGCCGTCGGGCGAGGTCACTTCCAGCGTTTCGGCATGGGCCGGGGCCGCTGCCCATGCGATAGCCGCCATGGCAACCAGCTTAGTCCAATGCTTCGTCATGCGTCCTCTCCCGCGCCCTTTCAGGCGCTTCACTTGGTCTCTTTGAAAATCCGGTAGCCCCACGGCGCGAGGCCGAGCGTTTCGCCGCCTGCGAAGTCCACGTCGACGCCGTTCAGCGCATCGGCGTAGCGGCCATGGTGGCGCGCGTACTGGAACGTCACCTGCTGCGCGCGAGGGCTGAGGTTGAATACCGCAAACACCCGCTCGCCCGCCTGTCCGCGGGTGAAAGCGTAGACATCCGCTGCGGCGTTAGTTGGCACCTCAACCATAGCCGCGCCGAAGCGCCCGTTATGGAGCGCACGGGCTTGGGTCTTCAAGGCGATCAGTTTGGCGATCAGTGCTGCGTGCTTGCCCTCGCGCCAGACAATCGGGTCGCGCTCGAAGAAGGCAAGCTGGCGGTCATTATCCGCCTCCTGCCCGTTATAGATCAGCGGCAAGCCAAGGCCGGTGAAAGACAGCGCGATGGCCGCTTCATAGGCCGGGCCGTAGATTTCGCTCGCCACGCCGTCCCACGAATTCTGGTCGTGGTTCTCGGTATAGACCATGCGCATCGCGGCGCGGGGCCATGTTTCGGACTGCCCGGCATAATAACCGCGCATCGCGCCCGCTCCGCTGCCGTCCTTTACGAGGCGCTGCATCGCCTCCTTCCAGCCCCAGCCGTAGGTCGCATCGAAAGCGCGGGCATGGAGATCGCGCTGCTCCCATTCGGCGAGCATGAAGACAGGTTTGACCTTGCCCAGTTCGACCCGCGCGGTCTCCCAGAAATCGGTCGGGACGTATCCGGCCACATCGGCCCGATACCCGTCGATCCCGAATTCGCGCACCCAATAGACAAGGCTCTCGGTCATGTATTTGCGCAAGCCTGACTGCGAGTAATCGAAGTCCGCCACATCCGACCAGTCGGTGCCGGCGGGTGACATCAGCGCGCCTTCGGGCGTGCGGGTGAACCATTCGGGGTGGCTCACGGTCAGCGGATTGTCATAAGCCGAATGGTTGGCGACCCAGTCGAGGATCACCTTCAGCCCCAGCCGGTGCGCCTCGTCCACGAAGGCGCGAAACTCGGCTGCGGTCCCCAGCTCGGGATTGACGCCGCGGTAATCGCGCACGGCATAGGGGCTGCCGAGACTGCCCTTGCGGTTTGCCTCGCCGATCGGGTGGATCGGCATCAGCCAGATGATATCGACCCCCATCGCGGCAAGGCGAGGCAGCTGCTTTTGCGCGGCCTTGAAGGTGCCTTCGCTGGTGAACTGACGGGTGTTGAGTTGATACAGCACCGCATCCGCCGTCCACGCGGCATTCTCGACCTGCACAATGTCGCGCGGAGTATAGTCGGGTTCAGCCTGCGCAGGCGCAGCGGTTAGAATTGCGGCCAGTGCGATGAACGGTAGGCGGATCATGCCCCTTCCGCCCGCAGCGCCGGAGCACCTGTCGCCGCCTCGCCATCGGTCACAAACAGCGTCGCTCCCGCCGCCAGCACAAAGCTAACCGCCGCAATCGCCATCGCATAGATCGGCTCGCCGCCGAACAGGTTGGTGACGAGGAAGCCCAGCAATGTTGCCGCCAGCAATTGCGGTACGACGATGAAGATGTTGAACACCCCCATGTAAATGCCCATTTTTTCCGGGGGCACGCAGCCCGCTAGGATTGCGTAGGGCAGCGCCACGATCGAGGCCCAGGCGATGCCGATGCCGATCTGCGGCACCCACAGCAGCGCCGGATCGCGGATCAGCAGCATCGCGGCAAAGCCCGCCGCGCCCATGATCAGGTTGATCGCGTGCAACCGGCAACGGTCGATCTTCGCCGCCACCATGACGAACCCGAGCGCAGCGGCAGCGGCAAGGCCGTTGCGCACCGATCCCATCAGGCTCCACCAGTCGGCTCCGTCCTGATAGGCCGCGCTGGCTGCATCGGTTGCGCCAAAGTGATATTCGGTCACGCCCGGCGTGCCGTAGATCCACAGCGCGAACATCGCGAACCAGCTGAAAAACTGCACCACGGCGAGCTGGCGCATCGTCCGCGGCATGGCGAACAGATCGCTCACCACCTCCATGAAACCGCTGTCATTGCGCCCCTGCCGCCGCAGACTGGCAGCGACCAACTGAATCGCGCCGAACCCCGCGACCAGCGCGGCTAGAACGTAAAGCTCCTGCGCGACTTCGATCTCGCCGAGGAACGCGGGACGGCTATCGCCCCGCGATGCTGCGACCAGCGCGGCGATGATCAGACCGGCGATGATCCACACCACCCCGCCGCTCGCAAACTGCGCGGCGCTGCGCTGGGCCGCGGCAGCCGCACTTCCCGAAACGCGGCCACGCGCGGCTTCGAACCGGGCCAGATCCTCAGGTGAATATTCCTTGGTGCTGAACACCGTCCACGCAACCGCGGCCAGCAGCGCTGCCCCGCCGATGTAGAACGACCAATGCACGGTTTCCGGAATTTCGCCTGCAGGCGCGACGTTGCTGAGGCCCAGCCAGTTGGTCATCACCCACGGCAGCGCCCCTGCCAGCACCGCGCCGGTGCCGATAAAGAAGCTCTGCATCGCATAGCCCATCGTGCGCTGGCGATCGGGAAGATTGTCCCCCACAAAGGCACGGAACGGCTCCATCGTGATGTTGAGCGAGGCGTCCATCACCCACAGCATCCCGGCCGCCACCCACAGCACCGGAGCGTTGGGCATGACGAACAGCGCAAGGCTCGCCAGCAGCGCGCCGGCGAGGAAATAGGGGCGGCGGCGGCCGAACCGGGGGCTCCACGTCTTGTCCGAAAGGTGGCCGATGATCGGCTGCACGATCAGCCCGGTCATCGGCGCGGCAATCCACAGGATCGCAAGGCTGCCGACATCCGCGCCCAATGTCTGGAAAATGCGGCTGACATTGCCGTTCTGAAGTTCGAACCCGATCTGGATTCCGAGGAAGCCGAAGCTCATGTTCCAGATCTGGCTTGCGCTCAAGGCAGGCTTGTGGACGCTTTGCGTCATGGTCGTCTTATCCCTCTCCCCCGCGAGACCGCCCGACCGGGCGTGACGCGGCTCCCGGCATGGCGTAATCTTTCCGAGTCTGACGCCCGGACACGCGTTACGCAACGCCGGAGCCTAGTCTGGACGCCTTGCAAAAATTTGCAAGAAACTTTCCGGATTCCGCGGGAAAATCTCCCTTATCCGGGTCGAAAATGATCAATTCTCGCCTTTTTCCGGTGGCTTGATGCAATGGGCGCACCCTTGGGTCTGACTCCACAAAGATTTGCAAAATTCTTTGCATGGTGTCACAAACATGGCTGGAGGGAGCCTGATCATGACGCGAATCTTCGTGAGCCTTGCGGCTGCGCTTTGGGCAAGCAACGCTTTGGCAGTGGGGCCTGGTTCCCTCGATGCAGCGGCAGCGCCGGCCCCCATTGCAAAGCGCCAGCTGGAGGACGAAATCATCTATTTCGTCCTGCCTGACCGCTTCGAAAACGGCGATCCGCGCAATGATCGCGGCGGTATCAAGGGCGGCGTGTTCGACCACGGCTTCGATCCCGCTCACAAGGGCTTCTACCACGGCGGCGACCTCAAGGGGCTGACTGCCAAGCTCGACTACATTCAGGGCATGGGCGTTACGGCAATCTGGTTCGCACCAGTCTTCAAGAACAAGCCGGTGCAGGGCAAGCCGGGTGAGGAAAGCTCGGGCTATCACGGCTATTGGGTGACGGACTTTACTCAGGTCGACCCGCATTTCGGCACCAACGCCGAATTCAAGGCCTTCGTCGATGCCGCCCATGCGCGCGGGATGAAGGTCTATATGGACATCATCATCAATCACACCGCCGATGTGATCGACTATGCCGATGGCGAAGCGACCGGATACGCTTATCGCAGCAAGGGCGATTACCCCTTCTCGCGGCGCGGTGGCCCGGACAGCGCGCCGATCAACCAGGGTTTCAGCGGCGATGATAACGCTGACCCCGCCAATTGGGCGAAGCTGACCGATCCCGCTTTCGCCTATACGCCCGTCGTGCGCGAAGCGGAGAAGAACGTGAAGGTGCCAGCGTGGCTCAATGACGTGACACTTTACCACAACCGCGGCAATTCGCACTGGATCGGCGAAAGCTCGGTTTATGGCGATTTTTCGGGTCTGGACGATCTCGCAACCGAACACCCGCGCGTCATTGAGGGGATGATCGACATTTTCGGCCAGTGGATCGACGATTACGGGATTGACGGCTACCGGATCGACACCGCCAAGCACGTGAACCCCGAATTCTGGCAGGCCTTCGTCCCTGCCATCCTTGACCGCGCCAAGGCCAAGGGGATCGATCACTTCCACATCTTTGGCGAGATCGCGTACGAGGAACCCACTGCCACGCTCGCAGCGCAGGTGATGGCGGAAAGCCGCTTGCCCTACGCGCTCGACATGGGGTTCGCGAAGGCCGCGCAGATGGTCGCCAGCGGCAAGTCGCCCCCGCGCCTGATGGCCGAATTCCTCCAGCAGGACGCGATCTATCCGGGCGGCGCCAAAACCGCGCTCGGCTTGCCGACTTTCTTGGGCAACCACGATTTCGGGCGCTTCGCGATGTTCGTGCGCCAGATGAGCGGTTCGGACGAACCGGATGCGCTGCTCGCCCGGGTCAAGCTTGGCCATGCGATGATGTTCCTGCTTCGCGGGGTGCCGACGGTTTATTACGGGGACGAGCAGGGCTTCGTCTCTGACGGCAATGACCAGCTGGCGCGCGAGGACATGTTCCCCAGCAAGGTCGCGGTCTATAACGACAACAGGCTGATCGGCACCACAGCCACCACGGCGCAGAGCAACTTCGACACCGCCCATCCGCTCTATCGCCTGATCGCCGATCTCTCGCAGGCGCGCAGTGCCAGCCCGGCGCTGCGGCGCGGGCTCAGCACGGTGCGCGCCTTCGAGGAAGCCGCCCCCGGCCTGCTCGCTGTGGAGCGCCACGATCCCGAAACCGGGCAGCGTGTGGTTTTGGCGTTCAATACCAGCGCATCAGCGCTTTCGCGCAATGTCGAGGTAAGCTACCGCGCGGTCGGTGTCGCGCCTCTGGTCGGCAGCTGCCCGACTGACCTCGCCGCGCCGGGGACGGTGGGGATAACGCTACCCGCTTTCGGCTTTGCCGCCTGCATTCTGGAGACTGACGACTAATGGCTACCGCCCAGTCCTGCGCTGGCTCGCACGCCGCAGACCTTGCCACCGCCGCTCAGCTGGCGTGGTGGCGCGGCGCGGTCATCTACCAGATCTATCCGCGCTCGTTCCGTGACACCAATGGCGACGGGATCGGCGACCTTGCGGGTATTGCCGACGGGCTGGACTACATCGCCGACCTTGGCGTGGACGGCATCTGGATTTCGCCCTTCTTCACCTCGCCGATGAAGGACTTCGGCTATGACGTGGCCGATTACTGCGGGATCGACCCCAGTTTCGGCACCTTCGCCGATTTCGACCGGATTATCGAAAAGGCCCACGCGCTGGGCCTGAAGGTCATCATCGATCAGGTCTATTCGCACACGTCTGACGAACACGCGTG
>Ga0209812_10000513_pt1 | contig 34838 bp, 18 predicted proteins | sample JI71714BDNA_FD_187502 | JGI IMG/M metagenome (GOLD analysis project Ga0209812, IMG submission 187502) | Wastewater effluent complex algal communities from Wisconsin, to seasonally profile nutrient transformation and Carbon sequestration -... | ecosystem: Engineered > WWTP > Effluent > Algae...
CAACAGCAGAATGCCCAGCGCATACACATCGCTGGCGATGGTCGCGGCCTGCCCTGCTACGCATTCGGGCGCCAAATACAACGGCTCGCCAACGCCTTCATCGCCGATCAGCGTCAGCCCTGCACTGGTGATCTTCAGCGCATCTAGGTGGGTCCGGTCGCTCAGGTCGCTCCATCCGAATTCGCCCAGCTTGGCGTGTACCCGATCCTGGTCGTGATCGCTGTCGATGAAGATGCTCGCGGCACTCACGTTGCGATGCACGACATCCGCCGCATGCACCGCCGAAAGCGCACCCGCAACTTCGCCGATCAGCCGCATACGCTCCGCCAACGCGATGCGATGCAACCCACCGCGCGATACGACCCATTGCGGCAGACTGCCGTGACGCGCGTAATCCAGCTCCAGGAAATACGGCGGCTCGTCTAGCTGCCAATCGAGGATGGTCGCGATGTCCTGGCGGCCCGCCAGCGCTTCGCGCAGATAGCGCATGACCGTGGTCTCGCGCTGCAACAATCTCAGATGCTGCTCGCTGCGGCAAAAACGGAACACGCGCTGCGCCCGGGTGTCATGCGCGTCGGAATCCTGCGCCTGCGCAAGCCAAGTCTCGCTGACCGGACTGCTGCCCAACGGGCGCGATAGATGCCACTCCGGTTTGCCCACAACCGGCGAGCCTGCAGAAAACGTCGCAGTCGCTTTGCGGTCGGTCAAGCGCGCTTCGACCGTGAGCTGGTAGCCGCGGCGCGGAACGGTGCGGATCAGCGGCTTGTCGGGATCCGTGTCGTGGAGTGCGCGCCGAAGGTAATAAATCGCATTGCTCAGCCCGCTGTCGCCGACCAGCGCATTGCCCTTCCAGACCAGCTCGATGAGCGCTCGGCGGGTGACCACCGTCTCCTTGGCGCTGACCAGACAGGCCAGAACTTCCAGATGCTTGCGTATGAGCGGAATGCTCTCATTGTTGTAGCTGACCGAACCGCTGATCGGATCGATCAGTCGCCCGGAGAGCTCGTAGGGCTGATCCAGGTAGCGATCTTCGAGTCTTGCTGTTTCGTCCATGGACAGAACCCTCACAATCGGATTGTCATTGCTCTCGTTGTTCGAAGGTCGACCGGCCGGGTTTTCATGGACACCCCGTTGCCGATCTGAGCTTAGCCCCTTTCGAACTGTACCGGCGATACGCCGCCCGCAGCGTAGGCAAGCGCAGCGGTAGACCAAACGTAACGTATCGGATTTGCGAAAAATCGAACACCATCGCTTGCCTCGGCAAGCGAGAAGTGCAAAAGGACGCAGAGCACGGAGCGAGACTGGCGTTTTTTCGCCAGTGATTGCGATCGCGCGTGAGGTCGAAGTCCAAGGACAAAACACGAAACCCCTGCGAAACGCAGGGGTCGTCGGTGCTCAGAAAGCGGTCGTCGCTGTCGATTTGGCGCGGGGAGACCATGGGGTCCAAACCGACTAGGCGCTGATATCGCAGCGTAGCGCAATCGGAAGATCGGACTCCCCGATCGCCGATGGGCGCGATCGGGGAGCATGCGCCTCAGCGATCAGAACGGCTCGGGACCGCCGGGGCCGCAGTAGTAGGCCAGCTCTTGATCGGAATAGGCCGTCTGGGTGCCCCACAGCCTGTACTGGACGAAGGGACCGCCCCAGCGCCAACCGCATTGTCCCGAGATCACGCCTACCAGCGTCTCATGGCTGGCATCGCTGTAGTAATACGTGGTGTACACGGGGATGGCGTCGCTGTTTTGGGCGGCCGCCGGGGTCAAGACGGCCAGCGCGAACAGACCCGTCGCCGCCATTCCTTTCAGCATCGTCTTCATGGACTATCTCCTTGGTTTGTACCGGTATGGCGCGTCCGCAGGATGCGACGTCCGCATGCGGCAGGCGCGCGAACCATACTAGCCCAGTCCGACGAGGCGCACAGGCCTTGGCGTCACCGATTCGGAAGAAATGCCGGAAGGATCGGACTAGAACAGCATCGACGACATCTCCCTGCGGTAGCGGCTGACCAAGTCCTCGTCCTCGACCACGCGGAAGGCGTCGATGCGGGTCTTTTTCGGCTCAGCCGGATGAAAATCGGGGGTGCGCTGCAATCGGGCAAGTCGCCCACACTCAGCAGTCGGAGCACCCGAAATCCAAACGCTTTTCACGCCGAATCGCGGCGTTAGGTATTTATCTCAATAACCCTTTCGCATTTCGGAAGATACGATCTGTTCCGAACCGCTATCGAGTGGCGGAAGTCCGCTCTGGAGGCAGATGGCGCAGACCGCGTTGCCCACGCATGCAAGCTGTCGATATGCTGCCACCGGCACGGCGCGTGCTCGCAGACGAGGTCACGGCATGCAACGACGGCACTTCATGGGACTACTGGGCTTGATCGCGGTGAGCGCCGACGGCGTTGTGCGAGCGGCCGCATCGCAGCGCACGGGTCGGACGAAACAAGCGAAGCGGACATTGGTGATCGGCGCGGGATTGGCTGGCTTGTCCGCCGCGCGCAGGCTCCAGGCGGCAGGACGGGACGTGTTGGTGTTGGAAGCGCGCGACCGCATCGGCGGTCGGGTCTGGACCAGCACGCGGTGGCCGGAATTACCGCTGGATCTGGGTGCGACCTGGATTCACGGCGTGCGCGGCAACCCGATGACCGCATTGGCCGATGACATCCAGGCCAAGCGATTGCGCACCGAATACGATCGCAGTGTCCTGCATGATGTGGACGGAAGCGAAGCCAATGGGCCGCGTGCGGCAGCACTGAGCGCGTTGCGCGAGCAGCTTGCCGATGCATTGGAGCGCGCCCAACAGCGTGATCGCGATGTCTCGGTGCAGTCGGTGGCCGACGCGTTGGCGAACGAGATGAAAGCGACGCCCGCACAGCGTCGCGACCTGGCGTTCGCGGTCAGTGGCGACATCGAACAGGAATACGCAGGCAGCGCGTCGCAATTGTCGGCCCACTGGTTCGATGCCGCGGACGGTTTCGACGGCGGCGACATGCTATTCGCCGACGGCTTCCGGGTGATCGTCGATCATTTAGCCGAGGGCTTGCGGATCGAACGCAACCAGGTGGTGCGCGAGGTCCATTGGCGGCGCGGCGCGGTTCGCGTGGTCACGACCTCCGGCGAATTCGAGGCCGAGCAGGTGCTGACGACATTGCCGCTGGGCGTACTGAAAGCCGCAAGCGTGCGCTTCGTTCCCGAATTGCCCGCCGCCAAGCGCGAAGCCATCGAGCGCCTGGGCATGGGCACCTTGAACAAGTGTTATCTGAAATTTCCGGAAGCGTTCTGGAACAAGGACGCGGACTGGCTGGAGTACCTCCCGGAAACGCCGGGTGCATGGACCGAATGGGTGAGCTTCCTGCGTGTCGCGCGGCAACCGGTGCTGCTCGGCTTCAACGCTGCGGATCGCGGGGTCGAGATCGAAGACTGGAGCGATGAGGCCATCGTCGAGGACGCGATGCGCACGCTGCGGATCATGCACGGAGACGATATTCCCGATCCGCTCGACGCGCAGATGACCCGCTGGCATCGCGATCCCTTCGCTCGCGGCGCCTACTCCTTCAATCCGCTGGGCGCCACGCCCGCCACGCGCGATGCGCTGGCCGCTCCGGTCGAAGGCGTCCTGTTCTTCGCGGGCGAAGCGACCGAGCGCACGTATTCCGGCACGACCCATGCCGCCTACTTGTCCGGCCTGCGGGCCGCGCGGGAGATGGGAGTCGGCTAGCGCCTGTGAAGGAAGGTCCGAACAACGACTTCCTGGCATCGTTCAGACGTCGCGCGCCGGGTCGCTGAATTCGCCACGCGATGCGCCCGAATAGCGTTGAAAGCCTGGCCTGCCCGCGTCCTTGAACGCGGTGTTTGACTTCCGACTTTACTGGCATATAACTTTCTTCGGCGGCGTGCGCTGTCCTTTCGGGGAATGCGCTAGGACGGCCGCTCGGAGAAGCGCAAGGACAAAAGGACGCGGACATGCGCAAGGAAATGGCCATAGGCCAGGGATGCACGTTACCGAGATCCAGGGAACTGCGGATCAGGCATGCCGAACGCCGCGATGCGAAGGATTTCGCGATCCTCGAGCGAGCGTGCTACGGCAGTATCGGCACAAAGGTGTACGGCGAGTCCGACTTTCACGCGTGGCTGGACACGTACGCCGACTTTTTTTTCATCGCCGAGCATGAAGGTCGATCTGTCGGCTACATGTACAGCCTACGGACAGACTTTGCGTTTCCCGAGGGGATCTCGCGCTGCGACACGTATTCGCTCAGTCGCTGCGCCAGCCTTCCCGACATGCACGTTCACGGCGGAAACACGGTGCTGGGTATCTCGATCGCATCGATTGTCCGGGGAGCCGGACGTTCGCTCTACGATGCCACGTTCCGCAAGGTCGACATCCTCGGTCTCGACTATTTCATTGGCCACACTCGATTATCCGGCTTGGCGGCGTACGTGTCGGGTATCGAGCGAGGACTCGGGCATGCGTTGAGCACGGAACAACGCTTGTTGGCGGCCAGGGCCTACACCACCGGATGCGCGCGACTGATCGGCGCAAGCATCTGGTCGACGATGCTGTCGCAAGACGGTGATCGTCTCTGGCCAGCGCCTGAAGCGCCGGATCTGTCGCTGACGTCGATGCTCAAGGGAAGAGCGGCCCGTCTGGGTGTAGCCCACGTCACCGCCGACTGTCTGCACGATCCCCAGAGTCTGAATTTCGGCGCATTCGTGGTGCGGGTCTGAGAGCCTGTTCAACATCGTCGCGAGCGATGGCGCTTACGCGGCGCCCGCCGCGCAGAAAGCGCAGTGTACGTCGCGGTACATGAGCATTTCGCGCAGCGGATGACGCGAAAGCACCGAGCGCAGCAGATTTTGAACGGGCTCTGAGATTCCTGGTGTTTCGATCGACCAACAGCCTATTGACGAGAAAGCACCCATGAAGGCAACCCTTCCTCCAGGCCCGAAAGCGCCCGCCTTGGCGCAGTATTTGGAATATTCGACCGACCCCTATGGCCTTTTTGAGCGCTGTCGTGTCCGCTACGGCGATACGTTCACGCTTCGGATGCCGGGGCAGCGCGCGCTTGTCTTCATGTGCGGTCCCGAGGATGTTGATGCCCTGATCGCCGGCAACTACGACACATTCGAGCGCAGCGCCGATGACCTCTGCCACTTCGTCGGCGAGCGAGCGCTCATCTTCATGCACGACCAGCGCCACAAAGAGATGCGCAAGCTGATGTTCCCGGTGTTCAAGCGCGAACAGATGCGCGTCCATGGCGCGGGAATGCGCCGGGTCGTCGACGAAACGATCGCCGGGATGGCCGATGGCGAACAACGCCTGCTCCAAGACGACATGCGGCAACTCAGCCTGCGCTTGAATCTGGTGGCACTGTTCGGCACGGATGAGGGGCGGATGCGCGAGTTCGGCGAGCATCTCACCGCCTACGTCGCCGGGATGATGTCTCGTTCGATGTATGGTGCGGCCCTGCTGCTATCCGGGCGGCGCATCCACGATCTGCTTCGGTCCCGCGGCGAGGCGGTGAGGCGTGGGCGTCGAGGCGTATCGCGATGGCCGTTGCAGTCGATCGCGGACCACCTTGGCGCCATCGAAGCGATCATGTTGGAAGAGATCGAACGCTGTCGCGGCTTGTCCGACGAGGCGCGCGAGGCGCGTTCGGACATTCTTGCGATGTTGGTCGGCGCGCGATTCGAGGACGGTACGGCCCTCTCCGACAGATCGCTCTGCGACCAGCTCCTGACGTTCGTGATCGCCGGCCAAGAAACTGCCGCGAACGCCCTCGCCTGGGTGCTGTGCTCCGCGCTGCAGTCTGCCGGGACTTTCGAGCGGATGCGCGCCGAGGTCGAGCAGGTCATGGGTGACGGTTTCGATCCGGAACGAATCAAAGAACTCCACTTCATGGGCGCGGTGATGAACGAGTCGCTGCGCCTCTACCCCATTCCCATGTCGGTGATTCGCCAACTCAAGCAGGAGACCCGGTTCGGGGCGCATGTCCTGCCCGCAGGCACGATCGTGGTCCCCTGCACCTACCTGATCCAGCGCGACGAACGAGTCTGGTCGGACCCGGCCGAATTTCGACCGGACCGTTTCCTGTCGGGCAAACATTCGGTCTACGAATTTCACCCATTCGGCACCAGCGCATGGCGCTGCATCGGCGTGCACCTCGCCGAGTACATGATGAAGGTGGTGCTCGCACGCATCGTGCGCCAGATGAGCTTCGAACTGATCTCGTCCAAGCCCATCCGGCCCGTCGGAAACGGATTCAATGCCACCCCCTCGGAAGGATTGCCGGTGAAGGTGAAGCGACTTCACGCATAGGCCTCGGAAACGCTGCAGACATCGTACAGCGCAACCGGGCGCAAGCCAGCGGGAAGTTCGAAGAAAGACGGCGCACCTGGAGAGGCGAATGTCCGCGCTGACGCGGCACAGCCGCGTGCGAGCCGAGCGCCATCGCGGAACGCGATGGCCGGAAGTCCCGACTGGAGATCTGTTCGAAGGAGGATTGCGCGCGTGGGGGACGTGAAGTCCAAACTGACCAAGGGGCGATATCGTAGCCTAACGTATTGAAGTGCGGGGTGCGACCCCGTTCGACGGCGCGAACGTGGCGTGCACGCCGTGCAGGGCTGGCCGTATTCCACCGCGATTGACAGCGAGGCGTTGATCGCGTGGTTTGCGGCCAACAGTTGACCTTTGCTGGGCAGACGACCAGCACCATCTGCGATCCAAGATGCCATTTGAGGGCTTTAACTTGGAGATGGGGGATTCAGCCTGACAGGCATAGTGGGCGCCGGCAGGCGAGATACGTCGCCACCTCTATCTTGACCTGCCAATGACTATCGGACACATTTGAACGTGTCGTCAAAGGGGAAGGAAGATGGACGCCAACCTGATCGGACTCGTCGCAGGGCTCGCGACCTTTGTACTCGGCACAGGACTCCTTTTGTTTTCTCTTCTGCGCCGCAAGCGCGTCGTCGTCCAGGCCAACAGCGGCATTGCGATCGGAGGTAGCGTAGATCGCAGCACGGTGATCAACCAGACCTCAACGTCCGCTTCGCAAGCAAAACATCACGGCCATGGCCTGACCATCGTAGCCATTGTCGTGGAACTGATCGGAATCGCGGTGACGCTATGGCACGCGTATCACATGGCGTCGCTTGCATGATCGGCGGAAAGAAAATCGACAATAAGCACGGCATCGTCGTCGACGGAAACGTCGACCGCGCGATATTGATCAATGGCAATGTGATACTTGAGCAACACATCGAACAGACGGTCGAGCAACATGTCAACGTCATTGCAGAGACTCTGACGCGTCAGGCCAACGCCGCTCCGCGCTATTTGGCCTGGGAAGATACAGAAGCGCGCTACGACACCTTCGGCACATTGACACTGACTGGTGATGGCGACCAACAACCCACACACTCGGTTCTCATCGACTGGCTACAGGAGCAAAATTCGCCACCTGTGTTCTTGCTCCTGGGCGAATACGGCATGGGGAAGACGCTGGAATGTCAGCGGCTTTACTGTTACCTCCGCGACGCCGCAGCGCTCAACGCACCACCCGATTGGGCGCGTCGAGCAATCTATCTGGATCTACGCCGCCTGCCGCAGTTCACCCACGCTGAGCGCAGCGGCACTACGCCCCTGCCTTCCGCCCCCGCTCTCATCGAAAACTTGATCAAAACCGATTGGGCGGAGGTCGAAGGCGCACGTCATCCCGGTTACGAGGAGATCAAGGGCTGGTTGAGCGAGGGCGCCTTACTGATCGTGGATGGCCTGGATGAATGTCTTGTGCATCTTCTGGAAAGACAGCACCAATCCTTCCTGGCGATCTGGATCGATCTATTGTGGGACGCTACCCAGCGCGCGCAGAAAAGCCAGCGGCGGTTGCCACGTTTACTCTTGTCGTGCCGCTCTGAATTCTTCAAAAACCAGGAGAATCAACAAACGTTTTTCCGATCAATCGACAAATTCAAGCGTCTCATGCCGGGTCGCGATAAATGCGCCACATATCGCCAATTCGTCCTCCAGCCGTTGACGGAAGATCGGATTTATCGCTACATCGAAGATATCGCGCCTGGGATCGAACCGACCATTGCGCGGGAGCTGATCGAAAGCACGCACAATTTGGCGGAGCTGTCCCGGCGGCCGATCACCCTCAGCTTTATTGCCGAGAATTTGTCGGAACTGCTCGCGGCCAGTGAACATATGAGCGCGATCAACGCCGCAGGCTTATACGAATTGGTCGTGAGGCACGAGCTTGGCAAGAACTCCGGCAAGCATCACCTCAGTTCCGAGCATAAGTACAAGCTGCTGACCGACTTCGCGGCGTACATTTGGCGGCAGGGCGTGCGTCGTGTGCCACATAGCGTGCTGCACGCATGGCTCCACGATTGGCTGGAAGTGCTGTGCCGTGACGATTCACGCGCGAAACGCGACTATGCTGGCATGAATAGCGAAAGGATCGAGGAGGATATTCGTACAGCCTCGCTGCTGACGCGAAGCATCGATAGCGGTGACAGCGCAACCGCGGCAGCGCAAGAGAATAGAATCGAAAGCGAGGGTTTTGGATTTGCCCACAGTTCATATGCCGACTATTTTCTCGCGGTCTATCTGGCCGAGGCCGTGCGTGCCGATAGGCCGCATGATTGGGCGATGGTCATTCCCAGCAACGAGACCCTCGCTTTCCTTGCGCAGCGACTAGAACTGGATCAGGCTGTGCTGATGCCGCAAGAACGTGACGCCGGCGGCCTGCCCACTACGCTCACTCGCTGGATCAAAACCTACCGCGCCCAGACCAGCGAGTTGCTACTCGAATACGCTTTGAGCCTACGTAACGAGCACCTCTGCGCGCCCGTATTTCCGAATCTGCGCGGCGCCGATCTGCGCGGCGCGAAGTTGCGAGGGTGGAATTTCGGAGACCGCTTTCAGGACGAGGCCACACCTCTGCTCGATCTCTCCCGCATTTGCTGGGCCGGCGCCGATCTCCGCGATAGCTATTTCGCCCATGTGCGTCTGGATTATGGCGACTTTACAGGTGCAAGGCTGGATGTCGCAGCGTTTCAGCATTGCAGCGCGCAGCGCTGCGATTGGCGGGGGAGCGACTTGGTGGGGACGGTGTTTCGGCACTGCAGACTGGAGAGGGGCATCTGGGACCCATTGCGTCGGTTGCACCGACCAAAAAAAGTATGTTCTGCAGGAGCGGAAAGTTTTGCCGTAGCACTTTCTCCGCCAGAAGAGTTGCAAAAAAATGAGACAAATCTCGTTTTTCAGCAAAAGCTGAGTCAGTGTTTGTCCATAACTCTTGATACCCAGAAGTCGAAGGAGTTGATACTACGGATTTCCGCAATTCATCACTGGGGGCAGGCTTTCAGTATCGCGACTACTTCTGACGGTAAGCGCATGCTCACAGGATCGGAAGACGGCATAGTCCGGGTGTGGGATCTTGAAAGCAGGGAATGCATTAAAGAAATTCGTGGCCACAAAGGTGCGATTCATCGGGTCGCTGTAAGTGACGACTGCCGCTTCGCTCTTTCATACTCCTCGTATGATTGGAAGAGTATTGTCTGGGATTTAGAGAGCGGCCAAATAGCAGGAAATAAAGTTGGTAGCTGGCTTGATTCAGGGTCTGTATTAAGCAAAAAAGGGAACCTTGCGGTTGACATATCTATGTCGATATCGAACTCGACAGTCAGCGTCTCTGATGCGTTGAATGGGCGCTACGTGCTCCTGATCGAAGCTCAGCAATGGCAAACAGGCGAAGTCGCGACAGGTAATCGATTGCGCATCACAAAAGCCGCATTGAGCGCTGACGGCAACAGGCTCTTTGTGCGTTTTTCTAACAGCATAATGCATCTATGGGATCTCGGAGTTAAGCAACTTCTATGGCGAGAGCAAGGCACTGCGAATGCTATTGCAGCCATGAGTACAAGCGGCGCCCGTGTTGCGGAAGGCTCCGAAGATGGTGAAATTAGAGTCTGGAATATATTGTGTGATGAGCCTGCGCTCAGGTTGAGAAGCGGATCGAATCGAAGTTCAGCTCAGATTCGATGTTTGTCTTTCAGCTTCGACGAGCGACTTCTATTGTCTGGGCATGATGACGGTCTGATTCGGGTTTGGTGTTTAGATGAGAAGCGTCTTATCCAAGAGTTCCGTGCAAGTTTCGGCAAGATTTATCAGGCTGAGTTTATCAATGAGGGTTCGGCGATCATCGCGACGGCTGGCAGCTGTTTTCTTGCATTTGATGTGTTAAGCGGAGAAAAGCTATGGGGTCTTGGCTCTCACGCAACATCAATCCGCGGTTGTGTATTTCGCTTCGACAGGGATCACATAATCGCATACCGCCACTATGGCAATGTGTTGACCTTCGATGTAAGCTCGGGGCGGTGTGTTGATTCATTTCTCTCGAATGATGATTTGGAGGGGCTGGCGATTAGTGATAATGGAAGATACCTCGTCTCTTCTGTTTTCATGGGAGACAGATTTTGTGTCTGGGATATTGAGGCTTCCCGTGTAGTTGGTGATATTGCTGTAAGAGTTTTTTGTGCCGCGATCAGCTCGGACGCTAGTATCGCGATTACCTGTCAATACAATGGAAAAATTCGGGTTTGGGATGTAAGAAGCGGAAAATGCTTAAAAGAATTCAAGCCGAGCATCTTGGAAGAAGCAATAGTCGCCATCAGCCAGGACGGCAAGCGAGCGATTTTCTATTTGAGTTGCGATACAGACCATCATAGATATTACGGGCTATGGGTATGGAACTGGGTCACTGCTGAACCATATGAGGTTCAAGAAGACCATGGTGGCGGGATAACCAGTTTGGCCCTGAGCGATGACGGGAATCTTGCGCTTGTGGGAACGTATTATGGACATGTTTACGTATTGGATATGTCGAGCGGGAAGAGCATCAGAATTGTTGAGCCGTCGTCGCGATACGATTATCCTTGCAGCTTGAAGTTAAGCTCGGATGGCAAGCTGTTAGTTTCCGGTTCAAAAAATGGTGTCATTCGGCTATGGGATATGGACAGCGACAGACTTGTCGCAGAAGGAAGGGGTCATACCCTGCCCGTGAACAGCATCGCTTTCTCCAAAGATGCCTCCTGTCTGGTTTCAACTTCGATAGATCGCACGATCCGCTGCTGGTCACTAACGGATGAGAAGCGATTGATGTGCCTTTGGGTGGCGATGGTCGGTAGCCCATATGACGTTTTCAGTCAAGCGAGCTGGCGTCCCGGCCAAAATGGCGAAAGCGACGAATTGCTCTCTGCCAGCGGGGATGCCTGGCGCTTCTTGAGTTGGGATGTGGAGGACCCCGTCGCACCCGGCGGCGGGCCGCGATTGCCGTTGCAGGGCTACGAGTAAGCGCGTCACGCGGGCGCCCTCTGCTTCTACAAAATGAAGGGGCTCCCCCGGCCAATCGTGCATCTGCACTTGTGCACTGCGGCATTGGTTGCGGCTGCCTCCTGTTTGCATAGATTGTGTGGTACCTGCTGAGGGGAACTCTATGGAAAGAGTTCGAGCGAGTGGCTTAAGTTCAATGTCTCTAACATGACCAAATCAAAGTGATGATGCGTCATAAAAATTTGAACCTAAAAATTCTTCAATCGACGCCGCTCGGCAATCCGTCCTTCCAGTCCGTAAACGCCAAGCCATTCCAATGTAGCAGCCGTGCGCCTTGTTGGTCGATGTGCGCGACGGGGCAACCCTGCCAGCGCGGAACTTGATTGGACCTCATGAGGTCTAACCAAGCCTGGAGTCCTTCACGACTCGTGTCGGTTGGCATCGGCGTAAGGTCCAACCAGGTGCCGGTGTTGAGATAAGTCTGAGTCCGATGTCCCAGTCTGGCCAAGGATTTGGCGGCGTGGGTATGCCCCGTAACGATGACATCCGCGTGCGGCCATAACTCAATTGATCGCAGCGAAAGCGCATCATTTACGTGCGGGCGAAATGCATCCCGTCCCTTTTCGACAAAGTGTGCCAATGCCTTAAATAGCAACCACTGAGGCACTCCACCGCCGTTGAGCAATGGGACTTGAGCAGGACGCGCCAGAGCGTGCGCCGGGGCGAATGCTGGTGGTGACTCAAAGTAGTCGCTCAATTGCTGCACTAGGAGGTTCTGGCCTTGCTCGGTAGGGGCGCCTTGACTCACGGCAATTGCCAATGGCTCTACAAACTCGTCCAGCCAAAACTGCACTTCCAATGTGCCCTCGTCCTTTTCGGTTGCGGATCCGTGCTGCGGCCCGAGCAGTTGATGGGGTCTCAACTGTTGACGAAGGCGTCGAATCAACGCTCCAGACCCAACGCCTAATGAGTCAAACAGTCGTTCGCCTGCTAGTCTTGGATCCAGAATCGAGACTGCCGTTGCAACTGCCAGATCCGATGGAAGAAGATCGATAAAAGGAAAACGCAAATTGCCCTGCGCATCGCGTGCACGACGGTAGGAATTTATGGCATCAAGCACAAGCCGCGAGCCAGGAGGAAGCGGCACTTCGCGATCACCCTTTGATAGTGCATCGAGCATGCGCACGCGCGCGATAGCGTTGAATGGGTCGGGACGGTGATCGTGCCCGTGTGCGCCCAAGACTAAGCGCTCACCTACACGTAGTTGCCAAACACCGTCGTCAGTCTGTGCAAGCAGCGTGGCACCCAAGCGATCGTGTAGAACTTTCTGCACGCTATACAGATGCAGCTCCGGGTCATGATTTCCAGCGAGGCAATGCAGTGTGTGGCCCGCCTCAGTCAGATCACGCAGTGCTGCGCTGACATTGTGTGTATCCGGTTCTTCATCAAGTGCCTCCAGAATCTGTGACATCCGCGAAGCAGCTAGCGTCAGTGATAGTGTCTCATAGTCGTCAATTTGCAAAAAATCGAATACATCACCGTTCAAAACCACGCACTGCGGGACGGGTTCATTGGTGATGTATCGCAGTAGCGACACTAGTCTCTGATGCGCTGCGAACACGCAGTGTTCACCCGGAGGTGCCAAATGCAGATCGCTGAGAACATAAAGCCCTGAAATCAGCGGTATAGATTCATTGTAATCAGGCATCTTTCGCGATCTCCTGAGCGTTTTGATCGCGATGCTCTTGCGGCTCGGCAGCGATCTTAACTGTGCTCTCGACATCCGTCATTGACGGCAATCGATAAGGGTCACATTCTCTACGCGAAGCGCTTGCTTCAGCCTCTTTGAACAGGGCTTGGACGATCGCTGCGGCATGCGGGCGAATCGAGGCCAGTGCCTCGGGCTGGAATTCGATCGCCTCCAAGTCGCCTGCGATGTCCTCAGCCATGGGGTCGGAAAGTTCGCTAAGCAGTGCTTCGGCATGCAGAAGGCACGCTGCTCCCGCCGTAGGGTCGGTCCGCATGAATGAGGCACCGAGTTCTTTCAGCGTAACAGCTGCGCCATGCAAATAAGACATTTCGAGAAAAGCCTGATAGGCACGTGCAGCAAGCACGATGGCTTCAGCCAGTGCGCTTGCTTCCAGTGCGATACGCATCAAATAGCCATGACACGCACCGATTCCAAGTGCGTTATCGGCCATGACGTGCAGTGTCATCGCCGACAGTGTGTGTTCGAACGCCGCGTTCAGATCTCCCTGGGACAGAAGTACTTGGCCCTGTGCTTGAATCGTGTTTGCTTCTCCAATGGCATCATTCAATTCTCGAAAAATAGGCAGTGCCTCCGCATATGCATCGGCAGCAGCGTTGTCATCGCCCAGCATCTGTCTGAGTTGGCCGAGAGATACCAACGTGTGAGCAACTCCCAGATCACCACGAATGTCGCGATATATTTCGATCGCAGATAAGTACGCATCTTCAGCTTCTGAATGCTCGCGCGTCCTGGTAAGCACATCCCCGAGCGTCTGAAGCGTGTTGGCCTGACCAAGAGGTGCCTCAACTTTGACGTAATTGCTGAAAGCGGAATCGAGGTCGCGACGCGCCTCTTTCAGTCGGTCGGTTCTATACTTCACTGTCGCAAGTGACAACAAGGTATTGGCTTCACCCAGTGGCTCGTGGATGTCGCGGTAGATCTCCAGCGCGGCAACTAACAAGGGCTCGGCGTCGTCCGGCAAGTCCTTTTGCAGTTCAAGGTCGCCGAGTGCACGCAGGGCATGCGCTTCGCTCAAACTGTCTTTTGTTGATCTGTGGATCGCCAGTGCACTTGAATATGCGGCCTCAGCTTCGTCGACTCTGTTTTTTCTTGAATAGATGTCGCCGAGGCTTTTGAGGGCATAGGCCTGCCCTGTTGGGTCTCCGATCCGAACAAGTTGCCGTAGTGCTTGATCAAAAAGTCGCTCCGCTTCTTCGAGATCTCCCTCGCGTACGCGCACGTCACCAATACATCTGAGCGTATTTGCTTCACCCAGCGCATCGTCAATGCCAACATACAAGCGCAGCGCGTCTTCGAACCGCTTGCCGGCGACTTCCACATCATCTTCTCGGAAATGCAGCGCGCCGATGCTACGCAGCGTGTTGGCTTCACCAAGGCGTTCGCCTAGTCTCCGATAGAGATTGAGCGCAGCGTGATAGTATTCAGCGGCTGCATCCAAAGCGTCGCGACGCTGTTCAAGGTCGCCTAGCGTGTGAAGACAGTTGGCTTCCCCGAGATGGAGCCCCATCATTCTGAACACATCTAGGGCCTGATTCTGTGCACCTTCGGCGCCGTTTAAGTCGTCGCTCAACAATCGAAGTTGACCTAGGGACGCCAATGCATTTGCTTCGCCCAGTCGATCACCCGCAATGCGGTAGAGACTGAGTGCTTCTTGACAAGACTGTTGTGCGCTATCTGGCTTGCCCTTCATGGACATCAATTCGCTGACGGACAGCAAGGTGTTTGCCTGCCCAATCGGATCGCCAAGTGTGCGCAGTATGGAAAGTGCGCCGTTGTAAGCATCAAGAGCCTTTTCATGCTCACTGAGTCGGAATTCCGCATCTCCGATGATCTTGAGCGCCCAAGCTTCTCCACCGCCTTCGTCGATAGATCTAAAGTCATCAAGAGCGCTATGACCCCAAGCAAGCGACTCCTTCAGAGAATCTTTTTGCTTGTATAAGCTCGCGACCCAAAGCTTGGCGTGGGCCCCGGTAGAGCTGAGTGGTAGCGCTTGGTTGATCTTGGAGGCCAGTATTGCGAGCTGATCAATTCCCTCATATGGACGATGGCTGTATTGGGCAACTTTAGCAAGTGCTTGAAATGCAAGTCGAATTCCATTCTCGGGATAAACATGCGCGGTGTTCGATAGCCACCATTCGATCATCGCGACTAGATTTGGCTCGATTTCATACTGCAATTCAAAAAGTGCTGCGAGATGTTCGTCACTACAAAGCCGTTGAGAAACGCGGCCCACATGGCTCAACAAATTGTGATGGATTGATTCCAAGACGGTGTGTCCGGTAACCGGCACATCTCGGCTCCGCGCAACTTGACGGGCAAAAGCGATCTCACGAAGAGAAGGCGGCATGACCAACCGTCTCGACTCTCCAGAAAGATCGACAAGTCGATGATGGAGCAGTGTCGGCAAGGCATCGTCTACCCAAGGGTGTTCGTTATGCGGAAGTAGCGATTGATCAAGTCCTGATGGAAACAACCCCAAAGCATCGAAGAGTTCGTCCGCTCTCGATATGGTGCTTCGGGCCATTGCAAAGATGGAATCGACGGCATTCGCAAGATCGCGTTGTTTGACAGGAAGTCTTTCTCCCTGGTTCTTGTAGTGAACAGGCGCTTCCAAAGCACTGTGATCGTTTATGGCTTCAGCCGGTATACCTGCGATCTGAGTGGCTGCAAGCGTCAATGCACCGGCAATCAGTCTGGACTTGCGTCTTAATATGTTCGCTAACAAAGTATCCAATACGCGATCTGAGCGTTGCGAAGGCGCGAGGCGTGGACCAGCGACAGCCTTGAGTAGGCTGCGTTCTTCGTTTCGATTAAATGGTTCGACCAGGTATTTGTGAAGAGTAATCGATTGTTTGAAGTCAATTTTCACGATGTCGCGACGACTGGTCAGCATCAGTCGGAAGTCCGCGCCAAGTGACATTAGATCGACCAACAAATGGCGTAGTGCGTTGGTGGAAGTGTCATCGTGCATCAAAGATTCAACATGATCCATCACAACGGTCACCGCCTGTCCGCTCAGTGCGGTCAGCAGTTGATGGCGGGTCTCGAAAGGCTCCTGTCTGACCAAGCGACCCAAGTGCTGCAGCAACAGACCGATATCGCGATGGCCGGTCACATCCACCCACAACACAGTCATCCCCTGTTTCTGCAACGCATGTGCCGCGGCCAAGGCCAGTTCGGTCTTGCCGACACCAGCGATGCCCTCCACAACGACCGCTTGGTGTTGGCGCAGAGCCTGCAGCAAATGTGGCAAACGGCTTTGTTGATCGATGAAGTGGGGTGTGGGGCTTGGCAGCGGAGGGGGCCATGTGCTCGATGGCCGGTGCCATGATGCAGTCTCAGTATCAACAGCGGCCGGCAGGCTAGGAGAAGGCGCGTTGATCGGTGTTCGCAAAAACAGCACGGGACGCGCCCAGTCCAGCTGTCGTTCTTCCAAGTCGATATGCCTCCTAGCAGAGATCAGTGCGCTCTCCAGGTCCGTCTCGCCCAAGGACTCGATGACGGCGGCTGAGAGCTGGGCCGCAGCCTTCGGTTCAATTGCTGAAAAACACGCCACGACAGCGGCAAGGTTGCCATGGCCGGGGTCGAGCAAGGCTTCAGCAACGCCAACGTCCAGTGGACGGCTTCCCCCGGCGCCGTGACAGCTCCATAGCAGCGCGATATCGACTGCGCCAGACCTGAGATCCGAGGCAAATTGCGAGGCGGTCACTTCTACGCCGGTATCGAGTGCCTGATAGCTTGCATCTTGGTCGTGCAAGACCAAACCGCAGCCGCGTTCCATGCCATGCCCAACCCAGACCAGCACATGCGGCTGGTGGTCGTGCAAAGCCGTCGCAAGTTGCCGGCGTGTCGCTCGCGGCATTGGTGACAGCCGCTGTACTCGATTGGGTTGGTGGTCAGCCAATCGCTTGACCGCAGCGTCATGTGCGCTGAACCATTTCTCGTCAATCTCAGGTTCGCCGGGTCGGTAGACATTCGCCCAGGCCACCTGCACGCATGCGATCTCGCTCTGTGTAGTCTCAAGACGAGAGTCGCGTGCATCGAAGCGATTAAGTCGCCGTAATACGCTCCAGCGAGGCTTGCAAAAGAGAAAACTGCGCCCGTCATGCAGTAGTTCGAACGGTAGTGTGTCGATGCGCTGGCCGTTCCACGTCGCCTCAAAGCCCAGCGGTAGGCGAATCTCAAGACGTAAGCCATGGTCGTGAGACGCATCCGCCGCGCGTTGCCAGTAAACGTCGATGCCATCAGCTTCCAACAGATGGCGATATAACAGGCGGCCATACTCCCGTGCTGCAACATCGAGGTCTCTGTCACCCGCAAACCACCTTTTCAGGAAGATATCGACGGACAGACCTGTGTCGCCGAGCATGGTGTCGGGCGCAGGTAGATTCAGCGAAGCAATAGCCAGATGTTTGTTGCGATTGTCCTCTGTATCCTGCAGTGTCGCCCAAACGCTCTCAGGGCCGCCACCCATTGTGGGCACGGTCCGCAGATCGAGTAAACGCCTGACTGGCTTGTGCATCATCCCACCCCCCTGCTTCCTGCAGATGCTCGCCTGTAGTCTCGAATATGGCTTGTGCGTCTTCCAGTGGCTCAGGCCGACTAACTGCTTAACCAATAATCAATCGTGTTCAGAACTTATTGCCCAACTCGCTACTCCCACACGCCACCGTCTTTGATAATCCCACAGAATTGGCGGATTGATCGCCAGCATCAATAGCTGGACGCCCTCCGGCAACCTCTCCTCAAGGATAGCCGCGACAATCTCCGGCGCCAACACGGTCAGGTTGATGTGCCGGGCGATGTAGCTGTGGTTTGTGCCCTCGCGGCGGGCGATGTCGCACATCGAGGCGGCTTCGCCGGTCTCCAGCATGCGCAGCCACCGGTGGCCGCGGGCTAGGGCCAGTTGGAGTGGGGTGGCGTTCGTCCGACTTGCCGCGGCTTCGGCCCCGGCGGGTAGGACGACCCGGCGGCCGCTGCGTCGCTTCAGGGTGATCGGGACGTGCAGGACGACGCTGCCGTTGCTGGCGACAACCTCACTGGCTGGCCCGGAGACGGACGGGGTGGGCCGGGTCATGCTTCAGCCGCCCCTTCGCCGACCGTTCGCGACTCGGCGGCAAGGGTGCCGATGCCGAGGGGGTGGAGCCGAAGTTCGAGACTGGTGGGGGTTACGATGACCTTCTCGACCAGCAGGCGCACCAGGCGCTGTTGCTCGGCCGGGAATAGCTCGTCCCACACCCGATCCACCTGGGTCATGGCCACCGCAACCTGGGCTGCGTCCAGGGTCGGGTCGAGGGTGGTGGCCTGTGGGACCATCGCCTCGATCATTTCGGACGTCCGGAGCAGGTGCCGGAGCTGCCCGACGACCGCCGCCTCCAGTTCCGCTGCGGGCAGTCGCGGCAGGCCCGAGGCGCCCCGGCCCTCGTGGGTGTCACGGGTGCTGAGGTAGTAGCGGTAGGTCCGCCCACCCGCCTTGGTCGTGTGCCAGGGCGTCAGGGCGCGCCCGTCGGGGCCGGTGAGCAGGCCCTTCAGCAGGAACGGCACCTTGCCCTCGCGCGATGCGGCGGCGCGTGCGCGGCTACAGGTCGCGAGGCGCGCATGCACCGCGTCCCAGAGGACGCGGTCGATGATCGGCGCGTGCGTTCCTTCGAAATACTGATCCCGGGTCTTCAGTTCGCCGAGGTAGGTCCGGCAGTGCAGGATCTTGTGCAGCGAACTGCGATCGTGCAGCTTGCCGATGTGCTGGCGACCGGATTTCGTCGTCCAGTCCTTGTTGCGCCAGCCGCGCGCACGCGCCTCCTGCGCTACCTTCATCAGCGAGCCGACCTCGACAAATCGTCGGAACAACGTCCGCACCTGCTCGGCCTCGGTGTCGTTGATCACCAGTCGCCGATCCTTGAGGTCGTAGCCCAGCGGGGTGATGCCGTGCATCCACATGCCCTTCTTCTTGCTCGCCGCGAACTTGTCGCGGATGCGCTCGGAGGTCAGTTCGCGCTCGAATTGGGCGAAGGTCAGAAGGATGTTCAGCAGCATCCGGCCCATCGCATCGGTGGTGTTGAACTGTTGGGTCACCGACGCGAAGGTCACGCCTTGCCTGTCGAAGACCTTCACCAGTTCGGCGAAGTCATAGAGCGAGCGGCTGAGGCGGTCGATTTTGTAGGCGATAAGGATGTCGATCGGGCATCAAGCCGGCCAAAACGCGAAACCCCTGCGGAATGCAGGGGTCGTCGGGTCCGCAGAGCGCGGTTATCACTGTCGGATTTGCGCGGGTGGGGGACGTGACGTCCAAACTCGCTAAGGCGTGATATCGCAGCATAGCGTAATGGGGGGTATTGGATTGGTGGTCCGGCACTAACCCTTGCCCGGAGCCGCGGGCGCGGCACAGGCTGGCCGCGAAAGGAGTGTCCTGCTCAAAGGACTGCGAGATGGGGTTGAGGCACAACGATCCGGCGACGGCGGTCCTGGAGCGGTCGATCAGAGAGGCGGCCCTTTGGAAGAGTGCGTGTGGACTGCTTGGTTACGGAGTGCCTGTCGTCCCTGCTAGGATCGCCAAAACGAATCAGCATCGCCGAGCAAGCCATGGCCAGGCTTGTGCAGGGGCGGACGCCCCCGAGCCACATGGCGTTATCGCTCGGCTCAGGGACAGGGGCATATGGACGTATTTCAAGGCAAACCTGCACGACCTGCTTTGCGCCGCCGAGGCGCATGGATCGGCACGGCCTGCATTCTCTTCCTGATGACCACGATCGTAGCCTGGACGCAGGCACCGGCGCCTGTCGGGCAACCGCTGGTCGGGCTGGACTGGTGGAAGTACCCGATCGAGAAAAATGCGCTTCAGCGCCTCCCCACATTGAATCGTGACTTATACGCGGTAGCGATGTCGGCTGACGGCCAGCACATAATCGCCGTTGGGGAAAGCGGCGCGGTGCTTACCAGTCATGATGGTGGTCATCAATGGACAACACGAGACAGCAGGACGGAATCGGATCTGAAGGGCGTTGCGCTATCGGCGGACGGAAAGCGCGCAATCGCAGTAGGAAAGAATGGCGTTGTGCTCCTAAGCATGGATGCCGGCAATAGCTGGGAAGACAAAACGTCTGCTCACAGGAGCGCAGCTCGAAAAAGACCGATATTGACGAATCAAGGTGTAGGTCGATCTAATGAGATGGCGCGGAAGTCAAATAGTTCTCTATCAACAGTTGGCACGATCCAAGTGTGGGTTGATGAAGAAGGAAGATTGTATGTGAAAAATGGAAAAGAGACCAGAAGAACAGCGGCAAAAGATACTGAAAGAATCTACGAAATATTAAAAACACGAAATAATGAAAAAGACAGTGTAAGTGCCTATGAAATGTTTAAGGCACTAAATTTGCTTACAGATTTTTCAACAGAATCCATTGACTCTATTGTAGATGTTTCAATATCCGCAGATGGCAGCAAAGCTTTTGTCATAGGAGAGGATGGGTCAATCTCAACCAGTGTTGACGGCGGAGACTCATGGAGAGATACCACGTCATTCGGCACTGCGAACGGCGTTGGCGTAGCAGCGCGTGCAGATGGAAGTCTTGTCTTCGGCATTCAAGAGGACGGTGACTTCGTTGTGGGCAACCCCAACAAGAATTCCTGGAGCGCAAAGCCAACAAGCGGCGTATGGCCGCCTTCTACAGAGAGATTCTACGGTCCATATGGCACCTCTATTGAATACTATGGATTTGGAATGGCGACCGCTGCTGCGATTGCGGCATCACAAGATGGGGCGCGCCTAATCGCAGTGGGCAGAAGTGGCGGAGTCATCGTGAGCGATGACGGCGGCGTAACATGGAAATCCAAGAGAATCGGAGTGGCCGATCAACTTCATGATGTAGCGATTTCATCAGATGGATTCCATGTAATTGCCGTAGGCGCACGCGGAGATACATATGTCAGTACTGATGGTGGTGACAACTGGGCTGCGAATCCAAGTCGCAGCAAACTCGACTTGCACTCAGTATCTCTTTCCCGAAACGGACAACGGGCGGTTGCTGTCGGGGCCGGAGGTGTAATTCGAACCAGCAGAGATGGAGGAAAGACATGGTCGACTAGCGCCAACTATCATGATCGCAGGGTGGCTAAACTGGCTTGGAGTCAAAACGGTCTAAAAGCATTAGCTGTCCTAGCAGACGGTAGAATATTTCGAAGTATAGATAGCGGGAAAGCGTGGGCGTCGATTTTGGATGAGACGGAAGGCGTTTCGGCCCAGGTCGCAAGCTATCGGGTTACGGACGCAAAGATCTCAGACGCGGGAACGGAGATCGCTGTTGCCTTGTCGGACGGTAGCTTCATAAATAGCCAAGATGGCGGAAAAAATTGGGGGCTAACAAGCTCTGATTTGCGCGCACAGTATCACAATGGAGAAATAGGATTTGCAGCTATTTGCTGCAACCTCGATGGATTGGCCGTGGCCGGAGGCGGGCCCAATCTTAGAGTTCGTCGCAATCCTAAGTCTCAATGGGAGCAAATAGACTCTCCTTCGCCAGCAGGTGTAATCGGTCTCAAGAGCTCGATCGATGGTCGGTTCATTCTTGTGGGCGGAAGTCTTGGCGACTTGCATGTGACCAATGATGGAGGAGCGAGCTGGAGTTCGTACAGTCGCTCAAAGCAAGAAGGAATAGCGGAATATGACATCTGGCTTTTTCAAAATTATGGATTTATCTCGTCGATATCATGGGATGGGAGAAGTGCAGTTGTTCTGACAGAGAAAGTGGCCATCTATACGACCGAGAGCTACGGAGAAAACTGGACATCAAGGAGAGTAGACAAGGGTTCAGAATTCAATGATGTGGCCATTTCCGGAGGGAAGGGGCTAGTGATGGCAGCCTCGGATGATGGCCATGTTCATAGCCTCCACCGAGGGAGTAATGAATGGTCGTCAACAGCGATAGGTTCAAAGGAGGCGTTACAAGCAATAGCAATTTCTGAAAATGGGAGCAATGTAATCGTAGGCGGTGCTCAAGGTTCGGTGTTCTACAGCTCCGACGGGGGGAGTACGTGGCATCTAGGGCTCTCTGTAAAAGAGCACGCACGCTATCCGGCACCCTGGTACTACATCGCTTTTGTTCTTTGTGGGCTGTTAATACTGCGCGGCCTGTCCGGCCGCCCAGGTGATGTGCCTCACGGCGCCGCTGCTATTGCCGCCACAGACGCGCCGGCCGGCTCACTCAATCAAGATCGCCTGGACTTTGCCCATCTTGCACGCGGCATCTCACGTTTCTTGCGCAACACCGAAACCCGTCCCCCGCTGACGCTCGCCATCACTGGGGAATGGGGCTCTGGAAAAAGCAGCCTAATGGGACAGGTTTGCGACGACCTGAAGGCCAACGGCTGGCGACCCGTCTGGTTCAATGCCTGGCATCATCAGAATGAGGAACAACTGCTCGCGGCACTGCTGACCGCGGTGCGCGATGCTGGCGTTCCCTCGTGGTACTCGCCTTCCGGGTTCGGATTTCGCTTGAGTCTTGTGCTGATCCGTGCGCGTCGGCACATGATGGTGGCGTTGCTGGTCATTACTCTGGCAGCTTTGGTCGTCGCATTGCTCGCTCAGCATCCCAACGTGTCCGAATGGAAAGGGTTGCTGTCGCTCTTCGATGCCATCAAAGGCAAAGGATCGGCGTCTGAGGTCAATGCATTGCAATCGCTACTGCCTTTTCTTGGTGCGATCGGTGTGCTGGTCGCCATCGGCCACACGATGCGCGCGTTTGGTGTGGACCCCGCCGTGCTGCTGTCGTCGACGCTATCCAGATTCAAACTGAAAGATGCCAGCGCCCAAACGAGTTTCCGCATGCGATTCGCTGAACAGTTCGGGGATGTGACCGAGGCGCTGGGTCCGAAGCATAGGATCGTCATTGTCGTTGATGATCTGGACCGCTGCGAACCCGATACGGTACGAAAAGTCATGGAGGCAGTGAATTTTCTGACTGCGTCTGGGAAATGCTTCGTGATGTTCGGAATGGCGACATCGCGTGTGCTGGCAGCGCTGGCGCTGTCGTTCAAGGACATCGCAAATGAGCTGGTGCAATTCGATGAGACGGGTGGCGACGAGCGCGCACGGCGTCAAGAGTATGCGCGCGACTATCTCGACAAGTTGGTCAACATCGAGATTCTGGTACCCAAGCGAACCGACCTTCCTCCTTCAAGATTGCTTGAGCAAGAAGAAGCGTCCACCTTGGCACCGCTTGCTGCGATTGCCGCCGAAATCAAGCGGTGGTGGCTGCTGCTGCCAGTGACAGCAGCGGTCGCGCTGGGGTGGTGGTTGGCGTCTCTCATGTCCTTGCCCAAGGCGCCTGAGGCAATCACGCCGCCGGCTGTAGAAGAACAGAGGCCGTCAGCGGAGACTGTGAGAGAGCAGACTGCACCGAGTCAGAGCCAAGCAGCCCCTGAAGCATCCCCTCAACCTGCGGAAAAGAACCCGGCGCCAAAACCTGAACTGCTTCCCGTGCTCGTGCCCGGAGTTGAGCGTGGTATCTCGCCGTTGTGGTTTCTGGCATCACTCGGACTGCTCGCCCTTACCGGCGGTATTTTGTTCCTGCGCTGGCTGCGACGACACGCACTCTTGGTCGAAGACACCGAAGCCTTCAAAAAGGCAGTAGAAATCTGGACGCCGGTCGCAACATTTAATCGCAACTCGCCGCGCTCCATCAAGCGCTTCGGAAATAGAATCCGATATCTCGCGATGCTGCAGCAAGGACATGAGTTGGACGAACAGCCCGCTTGGATCAGAGCGATCAGGCCTTTGAGGTCGCGCCTGGATTCGATTGCGGAGAAACTCGGGTTACGTCGCCCCAATGATCTCTCGAGCACGCCACAAGCGAATATAGGCGAAACGGATGTTGCTCTTCCTGAGCATCTTGTCGTGGCTTTAGGGGCTCTTCACGCCCTGTTTGGTGAAAACTGGCGGAGCAGGCTCCCTCCCTATGTGGGGCAAGTTGATAATGATTTAAGGGAGCTGCTTGAGCATGCCGTTGCGGAGCAAAAAAAAATTCCCGGCGCGAGCTGGCCGCCGAGTGAGGAACAACTGAACGCATTCAAGCGATCATTGAATGGTGTACGCCTATCTGGCGATCGTCGGACTGACAGCAGTCAGAAACATCCGGTAGCCCATCACAATGATCGAAGCGATATGCCGGTTTTGAGCGAGGACGGGCGGCCAACTTTGGAAACTTGAAGCATTCCAAGGCCGCATGAATTTATATTCTGGAGACGGCTTCCATTGCTCTGATGAACTGAACCAACTCAGCAGAGACCGTTGTGTGGTTGGGTGGGCGTAAAGACCAAACGCAACTGCGGCAGGGGGGCTCGACCATTGCTACGCCCCCGGCAGCCGGCGATGCTCCCGACGGGAGCATGTTAGGAAAGAAAATGGCGCGGGTGGGGGACGTGCCGTCCAAACTGACCAAGGGGCGATATCGCAGCGTAGCGTAATGGGGCGTGGTTTCTCAGCCGCGAACGGTAATTTTTCCTCGTGTTGTCAGGGGCTTACGTGTGCGACAGCCTCACCAGGCGAGTTCTCGCATTCCTTGGTCCGGCGCGAGCCGTTTGACAGAACGGTGGGGTAGGGCCCGGCCGTCTTGGGCGCCCGTGAGACCGTCGGCAGGGGTCACTGAGCCGCCAACTTCGGCCACGCAGTGGAGGGGGTGTACGGTACTTTTCAGTGATCAGGATAGGTGTGCCTTGCGAGGATCCCACCTTCCCAACCCCAAGGATGAGCGACATGAGTACCCTGCCACTGACCGAGGCCATTCTGCTGGAGATCCACCAGAGTCTTGGATGCCCCGGTTACCCCACCACCAAGAAGGAGAAGTTCGCCAGAGCACAAGACAGCCTGGCGTCCCATAGGGCGATGTTTGAGGAGCTCCTGCCCGGGATCTTCGACGCCCTGGATTTGGACCCGCTCGCGTGCCTCGACGCCATCGACAATCTCCAGTCGATGGCCGACGCCTACAAATCCGTCGAAATCAGCACATGGACGTTCGACGCCGACGAGCGCCAGATTCTGTGGACGTTGCTCGGTTACTTCTTCATCCCCGGAATCGCGCGCCACGCGGCCTTCTGGAATCTCGAGAGCCCGCTCGATCAAGGCATGCCAGGCGGACGCTTCTGGTATCTGCCTGAATTTCAAGAAACGGAAGGAAACCGCCGCCTCTACCTGCCGGTGGCCCAGGTCGTGGACTGGTTGCTCGACCTGCTGGGGATGCCACTGGAAAAGGTCGCCGACGCGCAAAGCGATGCAACGTATGGTGAGCATGATGCTCTGTGCCGTTCCCTGTACAACTGGCGGAGCGGTACCACCATCGAGAAGGGATCGATAGAGAAGTACTTCAAGGATCAAGCGCACCTGAGTTTCGATGGCGCCTTCGTACCCAACGACAACCTTTCGCCCGCCGAACAGTTCGACGAAGCCTTGGCTTTCGTTGCGCGCAAGAATCTGACTGCCGAGAAGCTTCGCACCGACATCCCGATGACCCAAGCAGGCCGGCTTGAGGCCATTCTGGATCGCAAGGCCGATGAGGATGAGCAGTCGGCGTTCGTCGGGCATCTGGCTGTTCGCTATGGAATCCCGTCGATGCACACTATCCGTCAGCGCCTGCTGTTCGCCAGGATGGTGCAGGACGGCTATTCCCGATTGCTGAAGTTCCTGTGCCCAGGCGTCGATCGCCTCTGCGCCGACGCGCAGCAGAACAAACTGCTCCAATTGTTCGGCATCTACAAGCACGTCTACAACTTGACCATAGACGCATGGTGTCAATGCTGTGGTGAAGGTGAGGCGGCCGAGAACGCATGGTTCGAAGACCACCTACCGCCGTGGGATAAGCAGGGACTGTTTCTGTCCATCCTGCCATCGCGTAAAGAGAGCGCGAATGAGGAACTCGCCTTGGCGCTAACACGGCGGTTCAGTGAAATGCACGCGGGCGCAGAACTTGAAGATCATGTCGGTTACGACGAAGCATCATCGATTGTGGTGATCAAGCGAAATGCAAAGCGTGCAGTGCGTCTCGCCGAAGACCTCATCGCGGAGGTGGAAATCGCCGAGCATTTGAAGGGATCCTGGTCTTGGAGCCAGCTGCAAAATGAGCGCAATTTCTGGGTGCTGTCTCAAGTTGCGAAAAGCGCAGAGATCAAACCACTCGCGAGGCAAGCGGCGATCCAACGCTTGCGTGATCTGGCCACAACGCCAAACGAGGCGGTTCAGGCGATTTTTTTCGAACTTGGTAGTCTTCTGAATCGCGATCGCGATCGCGAGCAACAGCCGCAAGACGCACGCGATCGGGCGCAAGCCCTGCTCGACGAAGCCGAAGCCAATGAAGGCTACGGGTTATGGGAAGCCGCAATCCTGCAGTGCAAGGCCAAGCATCTGCTGGCTTGCAACGACTTCAAAGGAGCGGAAATCCTCTTCAGGAAATCGCTCGATGCGTCATCTGAGCGGAACTACGGCCGTCTGCGTGGGGAAGTCGCCCGAGATTGCTTGGCCACTGCTGTCGCCAACCAGAAGCTGATTCCTGAGAATCACGAGAGGTACTACAGGGAAATGCTTGCAGGCGGCATGATGGAAGGGAGTGAAATCCCCGGCATCGAAGATGCCGCGCGATGGGCGTCCGAATACTTCTGGGACACGCTCTACGTGCCGTATCCAGGCGTCGAGCGTCTCGCGCCAATGGCGCAAGAAAAAGCGAAACAAATCATTGGCCTTGTGACGGCGGGCGACCTGAAGAGGCTGCGCGCCTGGGTGACTGACAACCGCAAACACCTGAAGAAAAGCCTGCCGCTTGTGACCGGCGATTCCGTGCTGATGCTCGTGGTGAAGTTCAAGGCAAATGCGCTGCAAATGCTTCACAGACAGACTATCGCTGGCGGAATTCCAGTAATAGAGATGGATGCTCGCCTTGACGTGCTGTTGAAGCGCTGGCGCGAAGCTGTAACGCTCCTATGCCAACTCGTGCCGGGACAGCTGAACTTCGTCGACTTCAAAGGCCAAACGCCACTCATGCTGGTTGCCGAAGCTGGGGAAACCGAACTCGTCCGTGCGATGCTGAAAGCCGGTGCTGACCCGGACCGGCAAGACTGGCGAGGCATCACTGCCCTGCATACGGCAATCAAGTCGCATGTTGCCGGCTGTGTGGACATCTTGCTGGATCATCCGTGTCAGCTGGACAAGATCACCTGCGACGGGAGGTCGCCCCTGCACACCGCGGCATGGACTGCCAATGTGCATGCCATCAAACGCCTGCTGGTATTGGCACCAAACCTTGCGTGGAAGCGAAACGAAGACGAGAAGACGCCTTTGGAGCTAGTTGAGACGCTGATTGACGAGCCGAAAGCATTGCAAGTCCTCGCTGAAGAGATCGGTCGTAACGGCGGACGTCGCCCTTCGAGAGAAGCGCTGATCCGAGTCGTTGAGTTGTTGGAGCAAGCACCACAAGTTTCGGGGCCGACTTCGAACATCTGCAGACTCGATTAGCGCCGTTCAGATTGTTGCGATATCGCCCAACCATGGTTCCCATTCAGTTGGAGTTGCTGGCAGCAAGCTTGATCTAGGGTCTGTTAACGCTCGGGATGGGTCACGCCCATCTCGACAGGACATCAATCACGGCGCTCTGAGGCAAAAACTCCTGTTCGATCCTGCCCTTGGCTTGATCGAGGAGATGTCGGTAAAACGTCTGTTCGATTCCTGTCAGCCCATCGGGTGGAATGGGGCCAGCATTGATTGGCTCGGGCACCGCGAGCGTGTCGGCGTGAGCGTCGAACAGCGGCTGGTTCATCAGCTGCGGCTCCAGGTGAGGTTGGAGCTCTCGGGCACGCGCCAGCATGCGCAGCCCCCATGTGTCCATGTCGCCCCAGTAGCCAAGATGGCGCTCCCGCAACCAGTCTGCGCGCAGCCAGGCCAGATCGAGGCCGGAGCCGAGCACGGCGATGGTGTCCGGGAGTGTGGGCAACAGATGAAGGCAGCGATCGTTCTCGATCAGCAGAATACGATTTGCCGGGAGTGGCGCATCGCGCAACTCGCGTGCTCGAACCCGCTGCTGTGCGAAGGGCAATAGCCCGGGCGACAGTGGCACCACCAGCAGCCAGTGCTCGCCTTCATCGGCCGCATCGAGAAAACTGTTGAGTCCAAGCTGCGACGCCTGTCCATCGAATCGGATGTCGAGCAGAGCGGCGACGAGGGCGCGATGCCGCTCCATGAACTTGCTGTCGATACCCGCCAGGGCGAGCGCGCGCAGCGGCCGCCCGGCGGCGATGCCGGGCTCAAGCATCATGGCCAGCCTGGTCGCCTGGACGACCTCATCGTCGTCGCGATCGCGCCACAGCGCGCGTTGCCTGACCAGCAAGGAATTGAAGCGCGAATCGATCCGGTCCAGCAGGTATCGAAGCCGCTGCAACTCGAGCTGCACCTGGGCATCGCCCGAGGCTTCCGAAAACTCTTCCGGCGAGCGCAGCAACCAATGTTGCGGTAGCGACACCGGCTCTGCCGCGCTGCGGAACGTGACATCCTGCCAATGCACGTCACCTACGGTGACGGCACGCCAGCGCGCGATGTGTTCGCGCACCATCGCTGTTTGTTGAGTGAAGACCGACGCCGAAGGGCTGCCAATGGGGACCGTTCGCGGCCATGCTTGTGGGTCAAGCAGCAAGTGCTCACGGTGATTGGCGCTGTGCCACTGCCGGGTCAGTTGCGCGGCAAGGGAATCAGGCGACTTCACTGCCGCGCTCCTGTCGCTCAATCCGATTGCGTGCGTGGGTCTCTAGTGCTTCCCAGCTCAGCGAGGTCATTGTTGCCTGCGTGCCTCTTCGATGGATCACGATGGCGGAGCGAGTGTGCTCCCGCAGCAACCGCAGCTCCTTGTTCGGAGTCACGAACAGCGGGTGAAGGCCGAACTCTGCCAGGGCACGGATGATGCGGCCGGCGACAGCTTGCGAGCTCTTCGAGAACGCCTCGTCGAGAATGATGGTGGCGAACAGCGGCAACTGACGGCCGCGCGGGCATAGCGCATAGCTCAGCGATGCGGTGAGCACATAGCTGGCAATGATCTCCTTCTCGCCGCCGCTGCCGCCCTGTGAACTGGTCCGCTTCTCGATGATCTTTCCTGTGTCGCGCTCGATCACCCAGACCGCGAACTGCAAGCGATAACGTGGATCCAGCAGCGCCTGCGCGCCCTGCGTCTTTCGTCGTTCGACTGCATCACGTAGTTGACGAACTAGCTCAGATAGGGCGCGGTAGTGGCTTTCGCCCTGGTCGTCCTTGAGCTGGGCCGAGCGAAGTTGCTTCCGGGCTTGCTGCAACGTCCGCAAGCTTTCGTGTTCGACCCGCTGCGGCTCAAGCCGCAGGTAGCGGTCGGGCTGGAAGTCCACCCGTTCCAATGTCGCATTCAGGTCCGCGATGCGGTCTTCGATGACTGCGACTTCGCTGTCGATCCCGCTCAGCAGTTGCGTGACACCTTGATCCGACGATTGATTGAGATACGTCAAGAAACGGCCAAGCTTCTCGGGCAGCGCTTCATCGTTGAGCACGCGAAGCCGTTCGCGATAGGTGGGCACATCTTGGAGCTCTGTTCCTGCTTCGGACAGGGCGCCGGTGTCCTCTTTCTTTGCCTCGCTCATGTCGCGGACGAGTTGGCGCTCGATTTTGCTTCGACGCTCGGACAGTCCCTTGATCTGCAACTGTACGCGTTCGGTTTCCCGGCGCTCCAGGTCATCGAAGTCGGAGGGGTCATCGGCTTGCGATAACTTCAAATGATCGGCTGCCATAGAGCTCTGAGCGCCATCCAGCCCGTTGCCGATTCGTTTGCGAATACGCTCGATCGCGGAATTTGCTTGCTCGATCGCTTTGTCGAGCAGCGCAAGCCGTGTTTTCTGCGCCACCTGTTCATCTTGCAGGGTCTGCCTCTGCTTTCTAGCGGCCTCCCACTCGCCTCGTGCCTGCTCGACGTCAGAGTTGGGTGCCGTCAACTCCTGCAACTGCACCTGCAGTCGATCAAATTCTGCCTGTGCTCCCGGAACATCGATGTCCTCGAATACGACCTCTTGCAATCGGTCCAACAAGGTGAGGCACTTCCTGGTCGCTTCGACCAAAGCCTCGGCATCGCGCATCTGGCGCAGACTGGCTGCATGCTGTTCCGTTGCGATGGCAAGCGCCTGCGCAAGGCGCGCGAGCTGATCTCGGTTGTCGAAACCGGTCATCCATTCGTCTTTGAGCGACTTCTGGTCCTGTTTGTCGAAGTAGCCGCTGCGGCCGGACATCAAGCCCTCGACGGTCATCGCGTGCGGCGTTCGACGCAGCGTTTCGACATCAGCCACACAATGCCGATCGATTCCGGCGAGAAGGTTCTTCAATGCCTCACGATGCGGGTGTGGCTTGAAATTGAGTTTTCGCGTGAATCCATCGCTGAAGAACTGTGCCTGTTCAGAGCGGATCTCGGCTTCTCGCAGGCGCACATGCAAGCGGTTGTCGCGGGCATTGATCCAGGCCAATGCTGCTGCAGCGTGCTCGGGTGCGATCAGAAGGCGCAGTCGTTCGCTGCCGATCGCGCGTTCGATCGCGCCGCGCCAATGCGCGTGCTGTGGTTGAACTTCGACCAGTTCGGCGACGAAGGGTAAGGCCTCTTCATCAAGGTCCAGATGCTTCGCCAGCAGCGCTCTGAAGCGCTGTTGGTCGATGTGTATGTTGGAGTTCGGGCGGTTCTCGGCTTCTTTCAGTTCCTGCTGGAGCCGATCGCGTTCGGTGAGCAGGGCTTGTTGCTTGGCGCCGGCCTCCCACGCGGCTTGTTTCTGCTCCGACCAGCGTTGGGTTTCTTCGCTGCGCCGCTGTTCGATGGCGGCCTGATTCTCCTGAAATGCGGTTAGCATCAGTGTGGGGTTCAGGCCGAGGCTCTCGGCCCATGCCTGATATTGTGCCGCCTCGCGGCGGCATCGCTTCAGCATCTCTTCTTGCGCGGCGAGATGACGCCGTAGTTCTTCGATTCGCTGCCCACCGACCTGGAGGTAGCGCGTTTGCAAGGACTGCTCTTTCGCTTGTGCGAGTTCCAGCCGCTCGGCCAGGGTCGCTGCTTGTTGTCCCTGCTTCAGCAGTTCGGCCTGCTCGACCTCTGACTTCTTCTGCCAAAGCGCAATCGCCTGTTCGCCGAACCACACCGGCAACAACGACAGCAGCGTGTTCTGCTCGTCCAGCTTGGCACTGGCCTCCTGATGTTCTGTCCAGCCCTTGTCGATTGGCAAAAGCGTGTCGCGCTGCTTGCGTGCAATCTCGAGTTCCTGGCGGATGCCAGCCAGCGTATCGAACTCGTCGGCGACCTTACGCGCATCATCGAAAGCTGAGGCGTCGTCCAAGACCAGCTCACGGAACACCTTGTCGATGCTATCGAGCTGTTTGAGGCCCGCCGCGCGGTTGAGCAGATCGAAGGCGTTATCGCCGACCTCGAATTGGCTGCGTAGCCGCGACAGGTATGCCTGCTTGGTCTCGTAGATCTTGAGGCCGAGACAGGTACGCTCCAGTTCCTTCAACCCGCGCGCGCCGGAATCCCTGTGGGTCTCCAGCCACTCGTCAAGGGTGGGTGTGTCGTTCAGACAGAAAAACCAGCGACGCTTGAGATCGGTCAGCGCTGAACTTGTACCGTCGAACCAGAACAGGCCGCCGATGCGCACCACGGTCTCGCCATCGCTGAATCTGGCGGCGATCGCGGTCACGACGGAGCCGGGCCGGGCGATGTGTTCGTTGCCACCGCCATCGTTGCCCGCACCGGAGACACCGCGGACATAGGACACCAGATCGCGATCGCTATCGTGTCCGCCGGTGGACGCCAGGTTGTAGCGGGGGCTGGCGACCAGCAATGTCATCAGCGCATCGACCAGCGTGGTCTTGCCGCTGCCGGTCGGGCCGATGATTGCGGTGCCGGCCAGATCGATCTCTGCACCGTGCCGGCCACTGAAGGCGCCCCAGTCGTAGAGATCGAGATGGGTGAGGACGTAACTTCCTGATGAAGTCTCCGAAGGTGCGGCAGAGGCGGAGGTCGTGTTCACTCGTCGACCTCTTCGCCTGATGAAGCCTTCGCGCGCGTGTCGCCGGCTGCCTCGCGCAACGCCTGAACCAGACTGGTCAGATTCTCGGGGTTGGCCAGATGCGCGATGATCGGCCGGATGGTCACGCGCTCCTGTTGATCGACATCGGAAACGATGCCGTGCCCTTTCAGTTGTTCCAGCAGGGTCAACAGGCGCTTCTTTTCCTGAGCGTCGCTGCCGAGATCGCCCAGATACGCTTGCAGGTGCGGAAGCAAATCTTCAAGCGCGACCCGGGCGTCGCTCGCACCGACCCCGGCCTCCACCTCATGGGCGACGAACTGTTGTCGCAGAATAGCCACCAGGAGAGACTGCTCCAGCGTCAGGCGCTGCTTGCGAACGAGGGGATGCGACCAGTCCTCGTCTTCCTGATCGGGTGTGGCTGTGACTACGATGAACGCCAGACCACGGATCTCATCAGTACGTACACCGAGATCGAGCCAGCTCAGCACCTGGTCCACATGATCGCGGTACAGCAATGCGTTGCGGTAGAGATTGGGCTTGCTCGATTCCTCCAGCAAGCCGTACTTCATCAGTTCGAGGATGGTGGCACGCACGGCGGATGTGATGTCGGCATTCTCGGCGGATGTCGCATCACTGCCAGCTGGACGAGACGTAGCCGCGCGAGGATTGGTACCGATCGCATTCTCGCCATTGTCGGCTTCCATGCCTTTCACACCGGTCGTCATGTCAGGGTTCCCATTCGAAATGCTCGAAGGCAGCGGGATCGAGTGATATCACAGGCACCTGGAAGCGCAGAGTTTGCTCATGATCGGGCTCCTCATGCTTGCCGGCGGTATTCCGGAGAGCGACATCCAGCACTTCCTGTTCCGTGCCTACGGTGCAGCCCGCCTCCCTTGCCATGCCCAGCCAGAGCGCAAGGGTTTCCAGATCGTGGGTAGGCGGCAGGCGTTCGGCGAGCTCGTTGAGACTCAGGGGTGCTTCGCTTGCCCGGATGATGTCCACGGTGTCGCGCACCAGTGTCTCTCGGTCGAGGCTGTCCAAGGAAGACCAGAATTCGTCCTCGATCAGGTCTATGTCGCCCGCCATGCGCTGGAGGTCCAGATCTCGCATCGCCTGCTGATCCAGCGATTTGAAGCGCAGCCGCTCGACCAACGGCAGACCGCCACAGACGACGGCCAGCGGCGGCAGACAACTGGGCTGTCTGCGAACAGAAGCAGCACTCCAGTCCACCATCTGGGCATACCGGAAGACTTCGTTGAGCAATTGCCCAACCCGATGGTGCTCCGCGGCCAGTCCGGTGCGCAGAAAGCTGCGGACATCGCGCTCGCTGCGCGAGCGTGTGCGGATGACCGATGCGGATTCTTTCACCAGACGCATCACCAGCCAGCGCAGATCGGCCTGTTGAGCAGACGTTAGCGCGGTCCTGGCCTGCGGATGCTGGAGGATGATGCGGAGGCGGCGCTTCATCGCATCCAGTTCGACTTCCTGCTTCAGCTGCTGGTGAAACGCCTGGAAGACGCGGCCTTCGGCGGTCTCGAGTAGGGTGTCGTGGCCATCGAGCAACGTGTCGACGATCGCGCCGCGATGGTAGCCCTCGTTGACGATAGCGTGCCGTAGGCGCAGGTCGGCATCGCGCCAGGAGTCTTCCACCCGGCGAAAGTCCGCGCGCAGGCTGGTCGCCAGCGTGTACAGCTCGCGGATACCTTCGGCCGCTTCCTGGGCGTTCGCGACCTCGATGCGCCCGGCTTCGGCTTCCTCGAGTTGGCGCTGCAGGTCGGCAATCTGCCGACGCAGGTGTTCAGCCCGGCTCTGCGGGTCGGGATTGAGCCGAGCCTCCTGCCGCTCGATTTCGCGTTGCACCACCGCCAGTCGCGAAGCAGTCGAGGTCATCATCCGGCTGTCCAGCGCGCCCACGAACCGCAACGCCGTCTCCAGTGCGTCCGTGGCGTACAGCCGTCCTTCGCGTTCTACGATCAATGCACGGCGAATCCAGGCACGCAGTTCCTTTCGCGCCAGTACCGTTGGGTTGATATCGATCTCGAATTCGCTGAGCCCTGCGTGCTCGGCCAGAATCTCGGCTAGTGCCTGCTGGGCATCGTCGAAGTCGACACCGTCCTGGCTGTCCTCGAACAGCAACTGCAAGCAGCCCAAAACTAGAGGCGCACGGCGAGAGGCCAGCAACTGCCAGGCAGGGTGCTGCTGGCGTGCCAGGACATAGGTTCGGGTGTGCTCGAGGCTACTGCTGTCCATGCCCTGTTGAAACAAAGCTCCCGTAGGCCCAAGGCTGGACCTTGCTGGAAGGTAACGCGCCTACATTAGCGGAGAGTCAAGTCTCACGCACAGGGACACGGTGTCCACCGAATCTCGGCAGGCGGCGTGAATAGCCATTGATGGCTTCAATCGCTCCCTGTCTCCGTGTGCAGGCTGATTTGCTCTGCCCACGGCATCGGGGGATTGATGGCTAGGTCCATCAGTTGGAGCCCTGCCGGCAAAGTCTCGCCCAAGATTGCCGCCACGATCTCCGGCGCCAACAGGGTCAGGTTGATGTGCCGGGCGATGTAGCTGTGGTTGGTGCCCTCGCGGCGGGCGATGTCGCACATCGAGGCGGCTTCGCCGGTCTCCAGCATGCGCAGCCACCGGTGGCCGCGGGCTAGGGCCAGTTGGAGTGGGGTGGCGTTCGTCCGACTTG